>Ga0207693_10000765_pt1 | contig 28902 bp, 29 predicted proteins | sample LARL81metaG_FD_184347 | JGI IMG/M metagenome (GOLD analysis project Ga0207693, IMG submission 184347) | Corn, switchgrass and miscanthus rhizosphere microbial communities from Kellogg Biological Station, Michigan, USA - LAR L8-1 metaG... | ecosystem: Host-associated > Plants > Roots >... | reverse complement strand
TCGAGGTACTCGACGGGCAAACCCTCGCGCGAGAACGCGTTCGCGTTCGGGGCACTACAGACAATGACCGCCAACGCGGGAACCGTGAACACCGCAGCCGCGATCGCCAGCAGGCGACGAAGCCGATATTGCACAGCGTTGACCACCGATGTCCGAGGCATCTGCTGCGCTTACCGTCCGTTCGCATGTCCGCGCCGGATTAACGGCGGTCTCGAAATAGCTATCGCGCCAACATGGCTGCGGCGTTACCAAACTTTCAGAAAACCCGGCCAGCTAACAAATCGATGACGGTCACGGCCCCGTTGCCGGCATGCCAGTGTAAGGGGAGCCCTTCGGCTCGGGCACCTCCAAACCACAGCGGACCAGCTCGTAGAGCGGCACCCGATCGATTCGGTAGCTGGTGAATTCGGGCGCATCCAGCAGGTTTGACACAAACTGCCGCAAACCCATCGGACGGCGAATAGCGGTCAGCATGGCGTCGGTCGCGGGGCATTTCAGCGCGGCCTCGGCCTGTTCGATCCAGTCCTGATCGAGGTACGGCGGAATGAACGGCGGGATCTTGAGGAACGGACCCTCGGCTACCGCCCAATCGGGGAACAGGTTCTTGTCGTGTCCGATGCGGCCGTCAACCAAACGAGATGTGTGCCCCGCCAACGGGTTTGCCAGCCCGATCTGATCGATCACCCGCACGTCTAACCCGACATTCATGCCCAGCATGCCGAGATTCGTGAAAAACACTGTGTGCGGACCCTTGTAGTTCCTCCGAGCGTCCGGAGGCATATCGGGTGGCGGCGGGACCGCGGGCACCACATCCCATTGGTCGTAGTTGCCCGAGGGCAGCAGCAGCGCGCCGTCGGGAGTGTTGTTCAGCGCGACGAGCACCGCTCGCATGCGCGGATAGTCGAGGTAGTCGGCGGCGGTCAACGGATGCGCGTTCCCGGTGGCCTGCGAGTAAAACCGGCGTTCGTCGACGATGCCGGTGTAGGTGACGCGGGTGGCGTCAGAGCCCATGCCGGGCGAATTGGCCGCCCACAGTGACCAAACCGCCACCGCCAGCCACAGCACCCCTGTCGCGCCGGCGAACAAATAGCCTGCGCCGCGGGGCATCCGGGCTCCGTCGGGCAGCGTCATCGGTATCACCGCCACCGGCGCCAACAGACAGAACAACGGCGTGAGCAACACTCGGCCGTGCATGAAGTCGCCGCCTTGACGGATCCAGTAGATGGCCTGGAGAAGCCCGCTGACGATCATGAAAATGACGACGGCGGAGGGGCTTTGCACTTTGCGCGCCACCCAGCTATAGCCGGGTGGGGACCCCTGGCGGGTCCGCCACGACCGGCCGCGGGTGACCAGCACGACGAGGCCAAGACCGACAAGCAGGATCGCGGGAGCCCAGAGCAGATAGGGTTGGTTGAAGTTGGCGAGATACACAAAGCCTTGGGACCATTTTGATCCCGACGCATCCTTGGCGAGCGCGGTGCCGGGGTATAGCAGGCCGTAATAGCCCATCCGGAAGATCTCGTAGCCGACCGGCACCAGGCCGCCCGCGAGGATAATCAGCACTCGGCGCCGCCAGCCGCGGGCGGCGACGAGCATCATGATCAGCGCGAGTCCGCCGATGAGCGCCAGTTCGGGACGGACCAGCACACTCAACCCTGCGACGAAAGCGAGTGCCGCGTCAAAGAATCGGCTCACAACGTTGATGGAGGGCGACGGTAACGGTGCATGGGCGAAGGGTGCTCTCCGCAGGGTCGGCGGCGCGCCCCTGCGCGGCGGCGGCTGCTGTTGCGGGACGGGATAGGCACGCACGGCCTGCGACCAACAGACCATCATCCACCACAACAGGCCCAAATAGGCCAACACCAAACAGTTTTCGAGGCCGGAGGTGGCGAAGTCGCGTGCGGGCGGCACGGCGATGTAGACGAGTGCCCCGGCGGGTAGCAACAAGGCCCTTCGACCAAGGAGGCCTGGCGCGTAGAGCCGGCCGGCGCCCAGCATCGCCATTGCCACCCCGGCCACACTGAGGGTCAGGGCCAACACGAGCGCCACGTATTCCAGCCGGACCGGGCCGCCGATCCAGCCACCGAGATAGATCAGAAAGGTCCAGATCGTCGAGGTGTTGGCTTCGACCCGCTCACCCTCGTTGAAGACGGGGCCGTTGCCGGCCAGCAGGTTTCGCACGGTGCGCAGCACGATCAGCCCATCGTCGGCGATCCAGCGACGCTGCCACGCGCCCCACCCGAACAGCACGGCGACGACCAGCACGCTCGCCCACAGACTGAGCCTTACCGTGACGTCGTAGGGGAACGCCGGCCAGCGGGCAAGCCGGCCGGCGACCTTAGAGCTCACCCTGTCAACTGAGGAAGACGGCGGCACCAATGGTTCCGATCCACGCCACGGCCAGCAACTGAAGCACACGGTCCTTCAGCGCGATCTCCTCCGGTTCGCCGGCCAGGCCGCCGTCGACATCGACTGCGTACCGCAGAATTGCGATTGTGAACGGGATGATCGTGACCGCGTACCAGGACGCGTAGTTGCCATCCCGCTCGAAGGCCCACAGCCCATAGCAGAGCACGGTCGCGGTCGCCGACAGCGTCCAGACGAAGCGCAGATAGCTTGCCGTGTAACTCTCCAGCGACTTGCGGATCTTCGCACCGGTCCGCTCGGCGAGTTGCAGTTCGGCGTAGCGCTTACCGCCCACCATGAACAACGACGCGAATGTCATTCCCAGCAGGAACCATTGGGACAGCGGGATACCCGCCGCGGCGCCACCTGCAATCGCCCTGATCAGGTAGGCCGACGCGACAATGCAGATGTCCAGCACCGGTTGGTGTTTCAGTCCGAAGCAGTAGGCCAGCTGCATTGCGATGTAGATGGCGATCACCACTGCCAGGTTTGGCGTGGCGAGGAAGGAGACCGCCAGCGCCGCGGTACCGAGGACCGCAGCGACGCAATAGGCCAACCACTCGGGCACCACGCCCGCAGCGATCGGGCGGAAGCGTTTGGTCGGGTGCTGGCGGTCGGCCTCGACGTCGCGGGCGTCGTTGATGAGGTACACCGAGGAGGCCGCCAAGCTGAACGCGACGAACGCGATCAGCACCTTGATCGCCACATCGTGCACATCGAACTTGACGTCGCTGCCGAACGCGGCTACCGGCGCGATCAACACGAGCAGGTTCTTAACCCACTGGCGGGGGCGGATCGCTTTGACCAGACCCGTGACGACGTTGCTGGGCGGGCCCTTTACCGGTGCCGGTTTTTCACTCATCTTCGGGGTGCTCTCTGCACTGCTTTCACTTGAGATGCTCATGAGCCTCCTCCAACCCGGTCAGCGACGGCTCCGACCGTCTTGGCGACGACGGCCCCGACAGCGACGCCGGTGAGCACGTCGCTGGGGTAATGCACGCCAAGCACCAAGCGGGACAACGCCATTGGCGGCACTAACACCGCAGGTAGGGGCAGGCCCGTTGTGCGCGCCAGCAATATCGCCGCTGCGGTGGTCGATGTGGCATGTGCGGACGGGAAGCTCAACCGACTCGGCGTGCCGACGTTGACGGCGACCGCAGGGTGCTGCGGGCGTTCGCGCTTGACCACCCGCTTGATCACCACCGCGGCTGCATGGGCGAGGAACGCTCCCACGCCTGCGGCAACCCATGCGCTGCGCCGTCGAGGCTGCAGCACAGCGCCCAACGCGGCCACGGCGACCCAGCCGATGCTGTGCTCACCGAAATGCGAAAGGCCGCGCGCGACGGCCAGCACGCCGGGCCGGTCGGCCAGCGCCGACTGCACGGCCACCAGTGCCGCTTCCTCGCCCCGTAGGGTCTCAGCCATTGGCAGGCGACGATTCCACGAGCACCGATTCCCACTTCTGCTTGGACGACAGCACCGGCAGAGCCTCGCGGTAGACCTTGCGCATCCGATTGAACTTGCGAGCCAGCCGGATGTGCTGGCGCATCGAAGCACGCAGCAGCGCAAACATTTTCGCTCGGTCACGCTGCCGGTAGACCACACCGCGGCCGTCGGCGGTGGTCACCGTGACGCCGTCGACCTTGCACAACAAGAACCACCGCGCGTCCTGTGTCGCCACATTAAGCTGTGGGCGCTGATGATGGGCTGGGTCGTGTTGCTTGAGTTGGTGAAGCACGCCGCAGGCGAGGCGCAAGGCGATCGTCGGCGGCTTGGTCGGGACCTTCACCTTCTTGCGGCGCTTGTCCGACGGCGGCGGCAGCGCGGTGGCGCCGGACAGCACCACCGCGTCGGGAAACTGCTCGCGCATCTTGCGAACGTCGGGCAGCGCCGATTCCAGGATGGAGAAGATGTGTTCGGGGCCCGCCAGGAAGTCCGCCATCGCCTTGTTCTGGATCGCGACCGTCGAATACTCAAGGCAGAGAAGATGTTTGATGGTGGCTCGGAGCGACGAGCCAAGCAGCCCGCTGACATGGCCGTCCCAGTGCATGGCGGCGACCACCAGCCGGTTGCGCAGGTGGAAGTACGCCTGCCAGTCGATGGCGTCGTCCTTGTCGCTCCACGCCATGTGCCAGATCGCCGCGCCGGGCAACGTGACGGTGCCGTACCCATGCTCGGCCGCACGCAGGCCGTAGTCGGCGTCGTCCCACTTGATGAACAGTGGTAGCGGCTGGCCGAGTTCCTCGGCGACCTGCCGCGGGATCATGCACATCCACCAACCGTTGTAGTCGACGTCGATGCGGCGGTGAAGCAGCTTGCTGCGCGGCTCCTCTTCGGCGGCGAGCGGGTACTTCGCGAAGTTGTGGTCGTACTCCGTGTTGAGCGCGTTGGTCCACATGAAGTTCTCTTGCTTCACGATCTCGCCCATCACGTGCAGGTGTGACGGCTCCTGCAGGTTGAGCATCTGGCCGCCGACGAGTGTCGGCACCTTGGCGAACCGGCTCATCGCCAGCGCCCGCAGCACCGAGTCCGGCTCGATGCGGATGTCGTCGTCCATGAACAGAATCTGTTCGCAGTCGGTGTTTTTCAGCGCCTCGTACATCACCCGGCTGTAGCCGCCCGATCCGCCGAGGTTGGGCTGATTGTGGATCGTAAGACGGTTGCCCAACGGGGCGGCCGCCGCCGCATAGCCGGGGTGGTCGACGGCTTTCTTGGCGCCCTGGTCGGACACGATGACCGCACCGATGACCTGGTCCACCAACGGATCCGAGGTCAGTGCGGCCAGGGCGTTGACGCAGTCCCCCGGCCGGTTGAAGGTCGGGATACCGACCGCGACGTTCGCCCGGCCCGGCGCGGGCACCGGCGCGTACCAACCTGCGCTGTGCACGGTGGCCTTCGACTCGGTGGTGATGTCGAACCAGATCCAGCCGCCGTCCTCGAAAGGGTCGAGATCGATTTCGAATTCGACTACTGCGTGCTCGTTCGAGGCCCCGCTGGAGATTGGGGCGCCACCCACGGTGATCCGGGCGCCGGTGGCCTTGGACCGGTAGACGTCGACGCGGGCGCTGCCGGTCAACTCGACGCGCAACACCACCGATTCGAGCGTCGACCAGCGACGCCAATAACTGGCGGGAAAGGCGTTGAAGTACGTCGCGAACGACACCTCAGACTCCGCGCCGATCTCCAGCGTGGTGCGGGTCGGCGGGTGCGCACGCCTGGCGTTGGTTTCCGATTCCTCGATATAGAGCTTGCGGACGTCGAGCGGCTCACCCGGCCGCGGCAGGATGATTCGGGCGAGAAGACTGACCGCCTTGGATTCCCCGGCGTCGAGTGCGCCGGACGGAATATCGCTCATTCTCTACTGCTTTCGGTCAACGGCACGCCGTCGCGGAGATGCGGCGCGAGTGTGTTGTCGTACATGTTCAGCGCGCTGGCGATGGCCATGTGCATGTCGAGGTACTGATACGTGCCCAGCCGGCCGCCGAACAGCACCTTCGATGATGCCGTCTCGGCCTTGGCCCGCGCACGGTAGGCGGCCAGCAGTTCGCGGTCGGCTTCGGTGTTGATCGGATAGTAGGGCTCGTCGTCGTCATCGGCGAACCTCGAGAACTCCCGCATGATCACCGTCTTGTCGGTCGGGTAGGCCCGCTCGGGGTGAAAATGACGGAACTCGTGGATGCGGGTGTAGGGCACGTCGGGGTCGTTGTAATTCATGACGGGAGTACCTTGATAATCCCCGCAGTCGCTCAACACCTCGACCTCGAAATCCAGTGTGCGCCAGCCCAGCCGACCTTCGGCGTAGTCAAAGTAGCGGTCCAGCGGCCCGGTATAGATCACCGGTGCCTCAGGGCTTTCGGCTCGCAGTCCGTCGCGCACATCGAACCAGTCGGTGTCCAGCCGCACCTCGATGCGGTCATCGGCGGCCATGTTCTTCAGCCACGCGGTGTAGCCGCCGGCCGGCAGACCCTCGTAGGTGTCGTTGAAGTAGCGGTTGTCGAAGGTGTAGCGCACCGGCAACCGGGTGATGTTGGCGGCAGGCAGCTCCTTCGGATCGGTCTGCCATTGCTTGGCCGTGTAGTGCTTGAGGAAGGCCTCGTAGAGCGGGCGCCCGACGAGGCTGATCGCCTTCTCCTCGAAGTTCTGCGCGTCGGCGGTCTCGATCTCTGCGGCCTGCTCCTTGATCAGCTGGCGGGCCTCATCGGGCGTGAAGTACTTGCCGAAGAACTGTGACACCAGGCCGAGGCCCATCGGGAACTGGTAGGCCTGCCCGTTGTGCATCGCGAATACGCGGTGCTGATAGCCGGTGAAGTCGGTGAACCGGCGCACGTAGTCCCACACCCGCTGATTGGACGTGTGGAACAGGTGCGCGCCGTACTTGTGCACCTCGATGCCGGTCTGCGGCTCAGGTTCGGAGTACGCATTGCCGCCGATGTGCGGGCGCCGGTCGACGACGAGAACACGCTGGTTCAGCTGCGTCGCCACGCGCTCGGCAATCGTCAGACCGAAGAATCCGGAACCGACGACAAAGAGGTCAAAACGAGCTGTCATCGGCAGCAAGGGTATCCGACTGCGAGTGCCCTCCCCGAATCCGACGAGGGCCGAAGGTTGCGATCGGCTCACAATTCCGTATCGCCACTTTAGTCCCAGCAGTCACAACAGTACCGTCGATCACGTCGGCACTGAAGGCTCCGCTCGATCGAGTCCACAGCCGCTGACAGCGTCATCCCTTGAAATCAACCACGAGCACCTACCAGACGTAGTCCATATATTGAGGAGACTTCCGTGCCGAACCGACGTCGACGCAGGCTTTCGACAGCCATGAGCGCGGTCGCCGCCCTGGCAGTCGCGAGTCCAGCAGCAATAGTCGCCGTATCCGACCTCTCCGAGAACGCCAAGCCGCCGACGCAGCACCGCCAGTTCGTGCAGGCCGCAATGGTCACCGACCTGCCCAACGAGCTGATGTCGGCGCTGTCGCAGGGCCTGTCGCAGTTCGGGATCAACCTGCCACCGATGCCGACGAGCCTGCTCACCGGCACGGGCGCGTCCACGCCGACCACCTTGACCGCGCCGGGGCTGGGAACGTCGCCCCTGACCACACCCGGCAGCTTGGGCGCCGCGCCTGTGACGACACCCGGTCTCGGCCTGCCGTCGACGCCATCCGCCCTGCCGGAAGCGGCGTTGACGAATCCGGCGCTGACGAACCCCGCGCTCACCAGCCCGCTCGGGTCTACGGCTGTCGGCGCGGTGCCGGCCACGCCGGGCCTGACCACCGCGACGGGCCTCACCACGCCGCCGGCCAGTACCGACGCATTGTCGCCGATTTCGAGTGCGGCGGCCCTGCCCGCCCCCGGCGAGGTGCCGATCTCGGCGCCCATCGGGCTGGATCCCGCTGCGGGCACGTACCCGATCCTCGGTGATCCGTCACTGGCGGCGGCCCCGGCCGCCACCAGCAGCAGCGGTGGGCTGATCAGCGACGTAATGAACGCTGCCAATCAGCTCGGCGCCGGTCAGGCCATCGACCTGCTCAAGGGTGTCTTGATGCCGGCGATCATGTCTGCCGTCAAGCCGGTCGGCGCCCCGGCAGCGGATGCCGCCGCCGCCGCCGTCCCGGCTGCAGTCGCGGCCCTTCCGGCGGCCGCGGCCATCCCAACTCCGGGCATCTAGGTCCTGCCACCAGACGGCACCGCAGAAATGCCCGTGCGCTCTGCGGTGCCGTTGCAGGACAACCGGCGCGGCATTTAGTCGGTCCAACTACCGTGTCGGAACACTAGCAACAACTGACACATGCGTAACATCGGGCCGTGCCGTGCCGTCGTCCCGCGCCGTCGCTGTTGTTCACCGCGATTGCGGCGACAATCGTGATGCTGCCCTGGGCGATCAACGGACTGCCCGGCGACGACAGTGACAAGCAGGCAAACCGGGCGCCACAGCTCTCGCAGCAGCCGCTGACCGGTCTCGGCGGGGGCGAGACGATCCGCGAGGTCCACCAGGACGTCCCGTTCTCGATGGTCGCGCTGACGGCCGAAGACCTGACCGGCACGTCGGCGAAGGTCCGGGCCAAGAAATCCGACGGCTCATGGGGCCCCTGGTATGGGGCCGAGACGCTGGACGGCGTCGGACCCGACTCCGCGGTTCCGCGGGGCACCGAGCCCATTTTCATCGGCCGCACCACGACGGTGCAGATCTCCGTCACCCGCCCGGCCGGGACCGCACCCACCGGGGCGCCGCCCAAGGCGCCCGCCAAACCGGGCCTGGGCTATGTGCCCGCCAACGTCGAGCAGCCGTTCGCGCAGAACATCAACGCGGTACTGATCAGCCCGCCCCAGGCGCCGGTGGACACCTTGCCGCTGCCGTCTGCCGTCACGGTTCCCGGACAGCCACCCAACATCATCGGCCGCGCGCAATGGGGCGCCGACGAGGCGATGCGATGCGGGAATGCGGTGTACGACAACGGAATCCGGGCCGCTGTCGTACACCACACCGCGGGGAGCAACGACTACACACCTCAGGACTCAGCGGGCATCGTCCGGTCGATCTACGAATACCACACCCGCACGCTGGGCTGGTGCGACATCGCCTACAACGCGCTCGTCGACAAATACGGACAGGTATTCGAGGGCCGCGCGGGCGGCATGGACAAACCGGTCGAGGGTTCGCACACCGGCGGATTCAACCGCAACACCTGGGGCGTGGCGATGATGGGCGACTTCGACGTCGTCCCGCCGACACCGATTCAGTTGCGGACCACAGCCCGCCTTATCGGCTGGCGGCTCGGCCTCGACCACCTCGATCCACGGGGCACGGTCGTATTGCCCTCGGCGGGTGGGTCGTTCACGAAGTTCCCGACTGGCGCGACGCCGACGCTGCCGACGATCTTCACCCACCGCGACGTCGGCAACACCGACTGCCCGGGCAACGCCGCCTATGCGGCCATGGGCGAATTGCGAGACATCGCGGCGCGGTTCAACGAGCCGCCAGGACCCGAGGACCTGGTTGACTCGCTGCGCGGCGGGGCGATCCTTGCACGATGGCAGCAGATCGGCGGAATGAACAGTCTGCTCGGTGCGCCCACCTCGCCGGAGGCGTCGGGTGCGGGGTCGACGCGGTACGTCACCTTCGACAAGGGCGCGGTGTACTGGTCACCGCCGAGTGGAGCCGAGCCCGTCACCGGTGCGATCTACAAGGCGTGGGGATCGCTGGGCTTTGAGCGTGGCGCGCTCGGCCTGCCCACCAGCGGCGAGATTCAGGAGCCGCAGTGGATCGTGCAGAACTTCCAGCACGGCACGCTGAACTTCGACCGCGAGAAGGGCACGGTGACCCGTGTCATCGACGGCGTCCCGCTGGAGCTGCCACCGCCGTCCATTGAGGCCGAACCGATCCAACTCGAGCGTTTCACGCCGCCGATCAATCCCGCCTAAGGCGTTAGAGCCACCAGCGTTCGAGAACGCGAGCGACGCCGTCGTCGGCGTTGGAGGCGGTGACCTCGTCGGCCGCGGCCACCGCATCGGGATGTGCGTTGCCCATCGCCACGCCGAGGCCCGCCCAATGCAGCATCGGAACGTCGTTGGGCATGTCGCCGAAGGCCACCACGCCCTCGGCGGTGATGCCCTGTGGATGTGCCAGTTCCTCGACGCCGGTGGCCTTGCTGATGCCAAGCGGCACGATTTCGACTAGGCCGTTGTTGGTGGAGTAGGTGATATCCCCTTCCAGTCCAACATGTTTGGCCAATGCGGCAGCCATGTCGGAACTACGGGCACCGGCCTTCCGGATGAGCAGCTTGACCGCTGGTGCGCTGAGCAGGTCCTCGATGGACACCTCGGTGTTGTCCGGGTTGAGCCAGGCGTGCTCGTAGCCCGGTGAGCTGACGAACTGCGGGGTCGCCGCGTCATGAGCGCTGTTGCCGACGCGCTCGACGGCCAGGCCTGCGCCGGGGATGACGCGGGTGGCGATCTCGGCGAGTTCTCCGAGCACGTCGGCCGACAACGTGCGGGCCGACACGATCCGGTCGGTGGACGGGTCGTAGATCACTGCGCCGTTGGCGCACACCGCCATTGGCGCGAAACCCAGCGCGTCGACGACGGGATGCACCCAGCGCGGCGGGCGGCCGGTCGCGAGCACGAACTGTGCGCCGGAGTCCACGGCCGCGTGCACGGCATCACGGGTGCGGGCGGTGATCTTCTCGTCGTCGTCGAGCAGCGTGCCGTCCACATCCGAGGCGATCAGATCGGGGGTCACCGGTGACTCTTCGCATCCCGCTGGGCCCGCTTGCGTGCCCGCTCGGCCAATTCAGCCTCCTCGAGCGCTTTGGCCTCGTCCATCGTCGGTGCGGAACCGCCGAGTCGACGGGGCACCCAGTATGCGCCTTCGGGATGCGGGTATTCCTCCTGCACCCTGTACAGAAGTGTCGTCATGGCCTTGCGCATCGCGGCGCTTGTGTCGTCGATCGTGCCGACGGCATATACTGGAGCTCCCACCGCGACAGTAATCGGAATCTTCTTGCGCCCCATATTCCTTGGATGATCCTTGGTCCACATTCGCTGTGCGCCCCACACGATCAGCGGGACGATCGGCACCCGCGCGTCTTGCGCCATCCTGGCCGCGCCGGTCTTGAACTCCTTGAGCTCGAAGCTGCGGCTGATGGTGGCTTCTGGATACACGGCGACGATCTCCCCGGCCCGTAGTCGCTCCACCGCAACCGCGTAGGCGCCTCCCCCGGCGCGGCGATCCACCGGAATGGTCCCGGAGTGCTTGATCAGAAAGTTGACAATCCTCACGTCCTGCATTTCCGTCTTGATCATGAACCGCATCCGACGGTGCCGCTGATAGGCCGCGAGCGCCGCAGGGAAGAAGTCGACATAACTCGTGTGGTTGATCGCGATCACCGCGCCGCCACTTTCCGGGATGTTCTCGAGACCTTGGTAGGTGATCTTGTTCCCGATGGCTCTGGTCGCCAAGTTGACGGCGATTTCCAGCGTGCGGAAAACCGGCTCCATACCCGCTACCCCGGCGCCCCAGTGGGGTCGGCTCCCATTTCGCGGGCGGCCTTCGCTCGGGCTTTTTGCATGGCCTCCTCGACATCCATCCGATTGGCCTCGGCCAGTGTCGGCGCTCCCCCACCCAGCCGATGCGGCACCCAGTACTCGCCGGGTGGATACGGCCCGTAGGCATCCTGCACCTGCTCCAGCAGGTGCTGCATCCGCGAATGCAGCAAGGCGGTGAGCTCCGTGGGCGGCAGGGTCGGCATGATCGGTTCGCCGACGGCCACCGAGATCGGCACTTTGGGGCGCCACATCTTTCGAGGATGCCCCTTGGTCCAGATGCGTTGTGCGCCCCAGACGATGTGCGGCACGATGGGCACGTCGCAAGCGACCGCCATGCGCGCGGCACCCGATTTGAATTCTTTGATCTCGAAGCTGCGGCTGATCGTGGCCTCCGGGTAGACGCCGACCAGCTCGCCTTCCTTGAGTGCCCGGCAGGCCTGCTCGAACGACGCCGTGCCATCGGCACGGTCGACCTCGATGTGCCGCAGGCTGCGCATGATCGGCCCGGTGGCCTTGCTGGCGAAGACCTCTGTCTTCGCCATGAACCGGATCTTGCGGCCCAGGTGCTGCTTGTAAGCGGGCAGTCCGGCGAACGTGAAGTCGAAGTAGCTGGTGTGGTTGATGGCGACGACGGCACCGCCCGTGCGGGGCAGGTTCTCCACACCGGTGACGGTGAACTTCAGCCCCTGCACCCGCCATACAAGGCGGGCGAGCTGAATGACTGTCCCATATACCGGTTCCACATCAGGCAGCCTAGTCCGGTGACCGTTCCCAGCGAACCTGTGCCGGTTCCGGAGATTGTCGTCTGTATCGCCGGAGGCCGTCCAGTGGTCCCTGTGTGGGTCAACGAGTTGGGCGGGGTCACGTTCGATGTGGATGGCGGACGTGAGTACGTCAAGGTGTCTCCACCCGCGTGGGCACACCATCTGGTCGCCGAGGCGGAAAGACTGCGCTGGGCGGCAGGCGCTGTCCGGGTGCCACACGTGCTGGGGACGGGCGACGGTTGGCTGCACACCAAGGGGTTGCCCGGCCGGTCGGCGGTCGCCGCCCATTGGGTGGCCAATCCGCGGGCCGCGGCGCGTGCGATAGGCGTCGGGTTGCGGGTAATGCACGAGCGGCTGCCGGTCGACGACTGCCCGTTCGGGCCGCCTCCGTGGGTGACCGACTCACCGCCGATCGACCAGCTCGTGGTCTGCCACGGCGACGCGTGCGCACCCAACACGTTGATCGACGACGACGGCCGCTTCTATGGGCACGTCGACCTCGGAGACCTCGGCGTCGCCGATCGGTGGGCCGACCTGGCGGTAGCCACGCTGTCGCTGTCGTGGAACTACTCCGGGTCGTGGGAAGGCGAGCTGTTGGACGCCTACGGTGCGGATCCGGACCGGACTCGCATCGACTACTACCGGCGACTGTGGAACGAGGGCGACATCTCGTCCCGTTAAGCTCGAACCGGTCTCCATCGAGCAGGAAGGGTGTTAGTGCAGGTCACAAGCGTCGGGCATGCGGGTTTCCGGATCGACACCAAAGCCGGAAGCATCCTCTGCGACCCGTGGGTCAACCCCGCGTACTTCGCGTCCTGGTTCCCGTTCCCCGACAACAGCACGCTGGACTGGGACGCCCTCGGCGACGTCGACTACCTGTACGTCTCGCACCTGCACCGCGACCACTTCGATCCGAAGACCCTGCGCGAGCGCGTCAACAAGGACGCGGTCGTGCTGCTGCCCGACTATCCGGTGCCGGACCTGCAACGCGAACTCGAGAGGGTCGGTTTTCACCGGTTCTTCGAGACGACGGACTCCGTCAAACACCGCGTCAGCGGGGCCAAGGGTGACCTCGATGTGATGATCATCGCCTTGCGCGCCCCGGCCGACGGTCCGATCGGCGACTCCGGTCTGGTGGTCGACGACGGGGAGACGGTGTGCTTCAACATGAATGACGCGCGCCCCATTGACTTAGACGTGCTGCACGCTGATTTCGGCCACGTCGACGTGCACATGCTGCAGTACTCGGGCGCGATCTGGTACCCGATGGTCTACGACATGCCGGCTCGGGCGAAGCAGGCGTTCGGCACCCAGAAGCGTCAGCGCCAGATGGACCGCTGCCGCCAGTACATCGCTCAGGTCGGTGCGACGTGGGTGGTGCCGTCGGCCGGCCCGCCGTGCTTCCTCGACCCCGATCTGCGTGGCCTCAACGACGACCGCGGCGACCCTGCCAACATCTTCCCGGACCAGGCGGTATTCCTGGACCAGATGCGGACACACGGCCACGACCGTGGCCTGCTGATGATTCCCGGGTCGCGTGCGGATTTCACTGGGCCGCAGTTGAACTCACTGACCCACCCGCTGCCCGACGACGACGTGCACGCCATCTTCACCACGGGCAAGGCCGCCTACATCGCCGACTACGCCGAGCGGATGGCGCCTGTGCTCGCTGCGGAGAAGGCGCGTTGGGCGCCGGCGGCCGGCGAACCCCTGCTCGTGCTGCTGCGGGCGGTGCTCGAGCCGATCATGTTGCAGAGCGATCAGATCTGCGACGGCATCGGGTATCCGGTCGAGCTGCAGCTTGGCGCAGAAACCGTGGTTCTCGACTTCCCGAAACGCGTTGTGCGGGAGCCCATTTCGGACGAGAAGTTCCGATACGGGTTTGCGATCGCGCCGGAGTTGGTCCGCACGGTGCTGCGGGACGACGAGCCGGATTGGGTGAACACCATCTTCCTGTCCACAAGGTTTTCGGCCTGGCGGGTCGGTGGCTACAACGAGTACCTGTACACGTTCTTCAAGTGCCTCACCGACGAACGGATCGCCTACGCCGACGGCTGGTTCGCGGAGGCGCATGACGACACCGCGTCGATCACCTTGGACGGCTGGGAGATTCAGCGTCGCTGCCCACATCTGAAGGCCGACCTGTCGAGGTTCGGCGTGGTGGAGGGCAACACGTTGACGTGCAATCTGCACGGCTGGGAGTGGAACCTTCAGACCGGCCGGTGCCTGACGAGCAAGGGCCACGAGCTTCGGCGCGCACGCGAGGAGTACAAATCGGCAAGCGAGCGCACATGACGGGGCCGCGCCAGTACTACGACGACGGGCTGGTCCAGCTGGACCGCGAGGCCATCACTCTGCGGCGCTACCACTTCCCATCGGGGACCGCGAAGATCATTCCGCTGCGCTCGATTCGGGGCTACAAGGCCGAGCCGCTTGGGTTGTTCAATGGGCGATTCCGGATCTGGGGCAGCTCGGATCTTCGCCGCTGGCTGCCGCTGGACATCTGGCGGCCGACCAAGTCCACCCTGGTGACGCTCGACGTGGCCGGTTTGCGGCCAAAGGCCGCGTTCACGCCGCAGCGGCCGAAAGAGTTCCTGGCGCGGCTCGACGAACTGCTGAACGACTAGCGGTTCGGCTCAAGCACGTCCGTACCGACGAACGGCACAAGGGCCTCGGGGATCCGGACGCTGCCGTCGTGCTTCTGATGGTTCTCCAGGATCGCCACCAGCCAGCGTGTGGTGGCCAACGTCCCGTTGAGCGTGGCAGCCGTCTGCGGCTTGCCGTTCTCGTCGCGGTACCGCACGGACAGCCGTCGAGCCTGGAACGTGGTGCAGTTCGACGTCGACGTCAGCTCACGGTATGTCTGCTGGGTCGGGACCCACGCCTCACAGTCGAACTTGCGTGCCGCCGATGACCCCAAATCGCCTGCAGCGACGTCGATTACGCGATACGGCACCTGGATGTGCGCCAACATCTGGCGCTCCCAGCCAAGCAGCCGCTCGTGCTCGGCCTCGGCGTCCTCCGGCTTGCAGTAGACGAAGCCCTCGACCTTGTCGAACTGGTGCACCCTGATGATGCCGCGGGTGTCCTTGCCGTAGCTGCCCGCCTCCCTGCGAAAGCACGACGACCAGCCCGCGTACCGCAATGGGCCGTCGGACAGGTCGAGAATCTCGCCGGAGTGATATCCGGCGAGCGGGACCTCGGACGTGCCGACCAGATAGAGGTCGTCCGCCTCGACGCGGTAGACCTCGTCGGCGTGCGCGCCGAGGAAGCCGGTGCCCGCCATCACCTCCGGGCGCACCAGCACCGGCGGGATGACGAGCGTGAAGCCGTTCTCTGTCGCCAGCCGCACCGCGAGCTGCAGCAGGCCGAGCTGTAACAGCGCCCCTGCGCCGGTGAGGAAGTAGAACCGCGAGCCCGACACCTTCGCGCCGCGCTCCATGTCGATGAGGCCGAGCGACTCCCCGAGTTCGAGGTGATCCTTCGGGTTTTCGATGGCGCGCGGCTCGCCGACGGTGTCGAGCACCGCGAAGTCGTCCTCGCCGCCGGGCGGGACGCCGTCGATGATCACGTTCGAGATCGCCATATGGGCCGCGGTGAAAGCCTTTTCGTCATCGGCCTGCCTCACCTCGGCGGCCTTGACCTTCTCGGCGAATTCCTTGGCCTGTGCCAGCAGGGCCGGTCGCTCATCGGGCGCCGCCTTGCCCACCTGCTTGCTGACCGCTTTCTGTTCGGCCCGCAGATTGTCGGCAGCAGACACTGCGGATCGCCGGGCGGCGTCGGCTTCGAGGAGCGCATCGACGAGTCCGGGGTCTTCGCCACGGGCCCGCTGAGACGCGCGCACCAATTCCGGGTTTTCGCGCAGCAGCTTGAGGTCGATCACGGCCGCAACCCTACTTTCGGTCGCGGACTCCTAGGCGCTGAGGTGGACGTCGACATACTTTGTCTGCACCCCCGGCGAACGTCCCTCGATTTGCGGGATCCCGACGCGTCGGCCCACCAGGCACAACCTCGTAACGTTACAACTGCATCACTTGTCACAGCGCCTGACACGCCTGTCACAATGGAGCGGATGTTGGAGGCACCCGAGCGCGAGCCATTGCCCGCTGACTCGCACAACGGCGAGGACGGACAGCGGGTGGCGTGGTGGCAGAGTCTGCACGCTACGTCGACGCGCCGCGCGCTGTTGTTGACCGCGCTTGGTGGTCTGCTCATCGCCGGGCTCATCACGGCATTGCCAAGCAGGGACGGCTCCAGCGGGCTGACTGCCAGCACGATCTCGCTGGGACCACGCGGCAACGACACGTTCGACCACGCCAAGCGTGGCGCCTGCCTGAACTGGCCGGAACGCACGCCGGACGCCGCCGAGATCGTCGACTGCAAAGACGAGCACCGCTTCGAGGTCGCCGAGTCGGTGGACATGCGCACCTTCCCCGGAAGCGAGTACGGCCCCGACGCGGCACCACCGTCGGCGGCCCGGATCCAGCAGATCAGCCAGGAGCAGTGCTCGGCGGCCGTGAAACGCTACCTCGGCAATCGCTTCGACCCGAACAGCCGCTTCACCATCAGCATGCTGTGGTCGGGTGACAAGGCGTGGCGGCAGTCCGGTGAGCGACGCATGATGTGCGGCTTGCAGCTGCCGGGGCCGAACAACCAGCAGCTGGCGTTCAAGGGCAAGGTCGCTGACGTCGACCAGTCGAAGGTGTGGCCCGCAGGCACCTGCCTTGGCATCGACCCGACCACCAACCAGCCGACCGACATTCCCGTCGATTGTGCGGCGCCACACGCCATGGAGGTCACGGGCGCGGTCAACCTGGCCGAGAAGTTCCCGCAGGCGCTCCCACCGGAACCGGATCAGGACGCGTTCATCAAGGACGCCTGCACCCGGATGACGGACGCTTATCTGGCGCCGATCCAGCTGCGCAGCACCACGCTCACCCTGATTTACAGCACCATCTCGCTGCCAAGCTGGTCGGCGGGCAGCCATCAGGTGTCGTGCAGCATCGGCGCGACTCTGGGCAACGGCGGTTGGTCGACACTGCTCAACAGCGCCAAGGGTCCGCTGATGATCAACGGTCAGCCGCCGGTCGCACCGCCGGACATCCCGGTGGACCGGCTGAACCTGCCGCCCATCCCGGTGATGGAGCCGCAAATGCCTGACACATCCTCGCAGTACACCACTAGCCAGACCGACCAGAGCCAGCAAACCCAGCACATGCCGGGGCAACAGGCGACGGCGAGCACGAGCCAGACCGCCCCGACCTCGACGGTGGCGCCTCCAACGTCAGACAACACGTTCCTCAACGGGCCACCGCCGCCGCCAGGGGCGCCGCTGGATGGGCCACCGCCGCCCGACGGTGTCGCGCCCCCTCAGGGTCCGGGTGCGCCCCCTGGCCCGGCTCCTGCGCCGCCTCCGCCTGAGGCCGCGCCGGTGCCGCCACCCCTGCCATGGCTGCCGGCCGAGCCATTGCCGCCACCACCAGGGCAGTAGCCGCGTGGCCGTGCGGATGAGCCCGCAACGGTTTGACGAGCTGGTCTCCGACGCACTCGACCTGATTCCTCCAGAGCTCGCCGCAGCGATCGACAACGTGGTCGTGCTTGTCGAGGACCGCAACCCCGACGAACCCGACTTGCTGGGCCTGTATCACGGTGTGGCGTTGACCGAACGCGATTCGTGGTACTCGGGCTCGCTGCCCGACACGATCACCATCTATCGCGAGGCGTTGCTCGAGGTCTGCGAAGACGAGGACGAGGTCGTCGACGAAGTCGCGGTCACGGTGATCCACGAGGTCGCGCACCATTTCGGCATCGACGACGATCGGCTGCACGAGCTCGGCTGGGGTTAACTTCGCGAGATGCGCCCACGCGCTGGGCCCACGCGCAAGCTGGGGACTGGGGAACGCAAAGTGCTCCGACACGCCGCGGAAATGGCGGCTTTTGCATCTGCTCGCGCTATGAACTAGCCATGAGCAGTGAATGCCGCGAGTGCCTTGCGGGGCTAGAGCACTGCCATGGCACCGTCATTCACCATGCCTGGTATCGGACGGAATGCAGCGAGGACGACTGCGTGACACCGGAGGTAGTGCACGCGTTCAGCATCGACTGCGAGGCGCTCGGGTGCACCTGCGGCGCCTTCGCGTCAGCCCATCGGGTCGGCTGACTGCAACGCATCCTCCACAGGGTGTGCATCCGGCTCGGGATAGAACGGCGGTGTCAGCGTCGCCCACTGCACGCAACTCCACCGCCCGTCGGTAATCGGCGACAGCACAACGGATTCGGCGTTGGCCAGGTGATGGTCCAGGGCGAAGCTGCTGTCGACGCCTGCGAGCACGGCCGACACGAGCCGGATGGCCGCGCCATGGCTGACCACGACGATGTCACCGTGCCACGCGTCGTCGTCGAGGTAGCGCATCCGCAGGTGCGTGAGCACCGGCACGTAGCGGTCGAGCACCTCGTTTCCGGTCTCCCCGCCAGGCATCGGTACCTCAAGATCGCCCTCGTGCCACCGTTGGTAGACGGTCTCGAACGAGGCGATCGCGTCGTCGTCGTTGCGGTTCTCGAGATCGCCCACCTGGACCTCGTGGATGCCCTCGAATTCCTGCGCGTCAAGGCCGAGCGCACCACTGATCTCCTCGGCGGTCTGGGCAGCCCGCACGGCCACCGAGTGCGCGATCATCGCCGGAGGGTGCGGCAGGTCGCGGGCGAAGGCACGGGCCTGGTCGCGTCCGAGGTCGGTCAGCGCCGCCCCTGGCGGCCTGGTATCGAGACGGCGGTCGACGTTGCCGTGCGACTGTCCATGCCGGACCAATACCAGCCGGCCGGTCACGGCTTGCCCTCCCGCAGCTGCGTCAGCCAGCGGGACGCCTCATCAAGCCGCGGCGGGGCCGCACCGGTGGCCGACCCCGTCGGCCAGGAACCCAGGAATCTCACGGCTGCACAACGACGATGCAGGGCCTTGAGTGCCTCGGCGACCGCTTCATCGTCAATGTGCCCGACACAGTCCAGGAAGAAGATATAGGTGCCCAGTTCCTTTCGGGTGGGCCGCGATTCGATACGGGTTAGGTCGATGTCACGAATGGCGAACTCGGTCAGCGCCGACACCAGCGCACCTGGAACGTTGTCGAGGCGCAGGACTACCGAGGTGCGGTCGGCTCCGGTGCGGTCCGGCGGCGGTCCCGGCTGCCCGGCCAACACGAACCGCGTGCGCGCATTGGGCTCGTCGACGACACCGGTGGCCAGCGCCGTCAGGCCGTAGCGTTCGGCCGCCAGCGCCGTGCTCACACCGGCGTCGGCGCGCCCGCTGCAGACATCGTGCGCGGCGGCCGCGTTCGAGTTGGCAGGGACCACCTGGGCGTTCGGCAGGTGTGCGGTCAGCCAATGACGTACCTGCGCGGCCGCCACCGGGAAGGCCGCCACCGTCGCGACTTCGGCGGCGGGCGTGCCCCTTCGCACGACGATGCTGAACGACACGTCGAGGGTCAGTTCGGCGAAGATCTGCAGTGGCGTCCCGGTCGCGACGTTGTCCAGTGTCGGCAGAACCGATCCCTCGATTGAATTCTCGATCGGCACGCAGGCGTAGTCGGCGTCGCCGGACCGGACCGCAGCGAGGGCAGCCGGCGTGCTCTCCGTCGGGATCGGCGTCATGTCATCCGGCGAGCTATCGCCGGGCACCAGACCGCCGGCCGAGATCTTGAGCAAGGCCGCCTCGGTGAAGGTTCCTTCGGGTCCGAGATAGGCAATGCGCGGCACATTTCAACCCTATCCGGTGTTGCGGGGCCGTCCCTTACGCCGCATCGTAGGCCTTGCGCCTCACCCGACATTCCAGTTAAGTAAGGCTTACCTCACTTAGCGGAAGGGCGACGCGATGACAACAGCGGCACCGACGACAGCCGAGCGTATCCGCAGCGCGTGTGTGCGGTCCGGCGGCGCCATGCTCGCGGTCGAGGGTGTCGAGCCCGCCTCCACCCCAGTGCACCATCTGCTCGACGACGGCTCGTTCGCGATCACGGTCCCCGGCGACGGCATACTCGCCGGGATGGCAGTCGCCGCAGGGACCGCCGGTGTCCAGGCGGTACTGGAGATCACCGACTATGCCCCGCTGCCGCTGCGTGAACCGGTGCGCTCACTGGTGTGGATCCGCGGGCGGCTGTACGGCGTCCCCTTCAGCGAGGTCTCTGCCCTGCTAGACCTGATCGCTGCCGAAAACCCCAATCCCGCTCTGCTCCAAGTGAATTCCGATTCCGTCGTTGACACCAGGTATGCATTGATGCGACTGGAGATCGAGTCGGTGGTGGTCGCGGATTCCACCGGGGCCGAATCGGTCGGCGTCGGCGCGCTGCTGGAAGCCAGGCCGGACCCGTTCTGCGCGATGGAGTCGTGCTGGCTGCAGCACATGGAGTCGGCGCATCGCGAGGTCGTCGACCGGCTCGCCACGCGGCTGCCGATGCCGCTGCGCCGCGGCCGGGTCACGCCCCTGGGCCTGGACCGCTACGGGGTGCAGCTGCGTGTGGAGGGCGACGACGGCGATCACGATGTGCGGCTGCCGTTCGCCAACCCGGTCGACGACGTGACCGGGCTCAGCCAGGCGATCCGCATCCTGATGGGCTGCCCGTTTCTCAATGGGCTGCGCGCGCGGCGGACCTGAGGCCACGCTGCCGCTACCGTATCTCCGGTGACAGGGCCGCGCGACGAGCTGACCGATCCGCAGCGGCGCGGACTGCGCATCGAGATCGTCGTCGTCCTCGCGGTGACGTTCGGGCTGTCCGCCTATACGGCGTTCCTCGAACTGATCGAGGCTGTGCTGCTCGGCCTTGCGGGCCGGCGAGTAGCGCTCAACCCGCGTCGCTCACCGTTCGACCTCATCGATCTCGGACTGAACCTTGCCGTCGCCTTCCAGCTCGTCGCATGGGGTGTGTTGGCCATATACCTGTTGTGGCGCAGCGGATTCGGGCCCGCGAAGATCGGACTCGGCAGGGTGCGCTGGCGACCGGACGTGCTCGGCGGCGTCGGCCTCGCCGCGCTGATAGGACTCCCCGGACTGGGCTTGTATGTGGCTGCCAGGGCGCTGGGGCTGAGCGCGCACGTGGAGCCTGCGCAGCTCTACGACACCTGGTGGCGGATACCGATGTTGCTCATCACGGCGTTCGCCAACGGCTGGGCCGAAGAGATCATCGTGGTCGCGTTCCTGATGACGCGGCTGCACCAGTTGCGCGTCAACACTGCGGCCGCCGTGCTGGCTTCGGCCCTGCTGCGCGGCGCGTACCACCTTTACCAGGGCTTCAGCGCCGGCCTGGGCAATGTCGTGATGGGCCTGGTGTTCGCCTACGTGTGGCGGCGCACAGGCAGGCTGTGGCCGTTGATCGTCGCGCACGGGATCATCGACTCGGTCGCCTACGTCGGCTACGCGCTGGCGGCGGGCCACCTCGGCTGGCTGTCGTAGATTCATGCTGTGAACGACAACCGGCCGCAGGCCCCGGGTCCCGACCCCAGGGCGCGCCGGGAGCCGTCCCAAGTGATCCGCCGTGACCCTAACTTCCGGCCACCCCCCACGTGGCCACCGAATCCGCAGACTCCCCAACGGCGACCGCCGCCACCGCCCCGGCGTCCCGAACCTCCGCCGCCGACCGGTCGGCCGCCGCACCGGCCGGCGCAACAACCGCCTCCCCCACCGAAGGCGAAAAAGCCACGGCGCAAACGACATTGGGGTCGCCTCCTGTTGGCGCTCCTGTTGGTCTTCGTCGTCGCGGCAGTGGCAGGCGGCGGGTGGATGGACTCGTCGCTGCACCGCGTCCCCGCGCTCGCCGATTACCCCGAGCGGCCGGCCACCGGCAAGGGCACCACCTGGCTGCTGGTCGGCTCGGACAGCCGCCAAGGTCTGACCCCAGAGCAGCAGGCCGAGCTGACCACCGGCGACGACATGGGCAACGGCCGCACCGACACCATCCTGCTGGTGCATGTTCCCGGCATCGGGTCGAGCACGCCCACCACGATGGTGTCGATCCCGCGGGACTCCTACGTGCCGATTCCCGGCTACGGCGAGGACAAGATCAATGCCGCGTTCTCCGAAGGCGGTGCCCCGCTGTTGGCGCAGACCGTCGAGCAGGCCACCGGGATCCGGCTCGACCATTACGCCGAGATCGGGTTCGACGGTTTCGCCGTCATGGTCGACGCGGTCGGCGGAGTGACCATGTGCCCGACCGAACCGATCAACGACCCGCTCGCCGGCATCGACCTGCCTGCGGGTTGTCAGAAGCTCGATGGCCGCAACGCGCTCGGCTTTGTCCGCAGCCGTGCCACGCCACGTGCCGATCTGGATCGGATGATCAACCAGCGGCAGTTCATGTCGGCGCTGCTGCATCGCGCCGCCAGCCCGGCCGTGCTGCTCAATCCGCTGCGCTGGTACCCGATGGCGCATGCGGTCAGCGGGGCGCTGACGGTCGATGCGGGCGACCACATCTGGGACCTGGCGCGGCTGGCGTGGGCGTTGCACGGTGACATCACCACCACGACGGTGCCAATCGGCGAGTTCACCGGTAGCGACTCCGGTTCGGTCGTCATCTGGAACAGCGACGCCGCGGGACAGCTGTTCGCCGCGCTGGCGTCCGACTCACCTGTGCCGCAAGACATCCTCGACGCCGCCCAGCCTGGCTAGTCCCGACCCGCCCCCGTCAGGCCGTTTTGCAGCCACCCCTTGGTGCGGCCTGGGTGGTTCGTCGCCACCCACGCCACACCGACGTCGCGGCAGTATCGGACGTCCTCGTAGTGGTCGACGGTCCAGCAGTAGAGCGCCCGGCCCTGAGCCGCGGCCCGGTCCACCAACTCGGGGTGCTCGCGCAGCGTCGCGATGGACGGCCCAACGGCGGTCGCGCCGACGGTGGTGGCCGCGCCGCCACCGAGATAGCGCGAGGTTTCACCGAGCAACACCGTGGGCAGCATCGGGGCCGCGCGCCGGACCCGCCAAACCGCCGCCGCCGAGAAGGACATCACCACCGCGCGGGACAGATCCGCCGAAGCCGGCGATGCGATGCCGTAACGGTGCAGCAACGCCAGCACTTTGCTCTCCACCAGCGCGCCGTAGCGGACGGGGTGCTTGGTCTCGACGAAGAGCTTGACGCGCCGATTCCAGTCCAGGACGAGGGAAACCAGGTCGTCGAGCGAGAGCAGGCCCGTGTCGCCGTGGCTGCCGTCCGGGCGCCAGCTGGGATGCCACGCCCCGAAGTCGAGCTCGCGCAGCTGCGCCAGTGTCATCTCGCTGACCAGTCCGGTCCCGTTGGACGTCCGATCCACCCGCCGGTCGTGCACGCACACCAAGTGCCCGTCTCGGGTCAGCCGAACATCGCATTCAACGCCGTCGGCGCCTTCTTTGAGGGCCAGTTCATAGGCGGCCAGGGTGTGCTCCGGACGTTCGGCCGATGCGCCCCGGTGCGCCACCACGAACGGATGGCCGCCGAGCGTGCCGTCGCCCGAGTTCATACGGCTATGCTGCCGGGTTCTGCCCTTTAGACTCAACCGCAGCGGCCGGTACGGGCCCGGGTTCGGGCTGCTTCTCGGGGGTTGGGGAGACCTCGTCGCGCACGATCACCCAGCGCTTGACCTGCCGCTCTACCGGCCGACGCTCGAAGCCAAGGAACACCTTCAAGGCCAGCAGCAGCGCCGCCAGCGCAAGCAGATAGGCGACGATGGTGGTCACGGTGTTGTCCGCGATGCCCTGCGAATCTTGGGTGAAGCTCGTCGCGATCGAGAATACCGACACCGCGGTGCTGAAGATCCACACGATCCACCACACCACGATTGGCCTGCGCAGCCATTTCAGCCGCTCTTCGACATCGGCCAGCTCGATCACGAACACCGGCGCCCAGGCCAGATTCACCAGCGGCACAAGGCAACCCGCGCGCAACGCCCATACCGAGCGTGGATCCTCGCGGCGGTGGTGCGCGAACGCCGCGGCCCGCCGGGCGATCAGCCAGTTGGTCAGCACCACCGCGCTGGCCACCACCATGAACAGCACAATGACGCTGACGAGCACGCCCAACCAGGTCGCTGTGAACGCCACCACCTTGTTCAACAACACCGATCGGTTGACGATCAACAGCGCGTAGCGCACAACATGCACGAGTGCGGCGACACCGAGCACGACCATCGTTGCGATGAGGGTGGCACGCACCCCCGCCAGGGAGGGGCCCCTGCGCCCGCCGGCCGTGTGCAGCTCGGGCGCCTCGAAATCGTCGATCAGACCCCACCTCGGGATGACGCCGTAGCGGGGAGTGGGGCCGAGAGGCCGCCTGAGACGACGCGGCGGCGGGGCTGCACCCGGTCGCACCGCGATCCAGCGATATCCGGTCGGCAACCGGGCCGGCGTGTGTCCCCCGCCTGAAGGCGGCGAGCCGAGCCCGCCGGACCCCAGCGACGGCGCTGTCGGACGGGCGCTCCACTCGGCTCCAAGCGCGGGGCCCGACGGCGCAAGCAGCGTCCCGTGGCACCGCGGGCACCACACGCGCCTGCGGTCGCGCACGTTCCACCGCGTTCCGCACGCAGAACACACCTGAATCATTTCGCTCCTCGCGTACGCACGATCACTTCGCTCCTCGCGTGCGCACGATCATCCGACCAGCCTAGCGACGGCCGGTCAGATGGCGCCCGTACCACCGTCGTCGGTGACCACAGGACGGCCTGCACCCGCCCAGGCCAACATGCCGCCAGACACATTCACGGGAGCGTAGCCGTTGCGGGCCAGATACTGCGCCACCCGTTGCGACCGGCCGCCCGCCTGGCACACCACGAACAGCTTCGCGTCTGCGTCGATCTCGTCGATGCGTGACGGAACCTGGCCCATCGGGATGTGCTGGGCGCCGGGTGCGTGACCGCGCTGCCATTCGTGGTCCTCGCGTACGTCGAGCAGGACCACCGACCCGTCGAACGTCGACGGAACATCGGCGATCTGTGTTTGCGCGACCTCGACCTCGTCCATGCGGTCCATGCTGACACGGCGTGTTGTCGGCGCTCCACCGCAATGGCGTCAAGCGGCACGCGGGCGCAGCGTCAGCAATGCCGGACTATCCACAATTTCCACAGGTTTATCCACAGCCCCTCAGCGGGCGGAACTCGTTTGAGCCGCCGAATCTGTGGGCTCGCTGGAAATCACTGTGGATAACCTTGTGCGGGCAGCGGCCGCCGATCAACAGGTCGATGTCCGCCGAGCGAAATGACTTGCCACGCTAAGTTTTCAACCGCACAGTCCGATAGCTGGCGCGCCTGTCGTCCATTCGGGTGACAATGCCCGTGCCCCTGGACGGGTCGGCTGCGCATCGCCGGGTTTTCTGTATGGGGGCCTCGCCATCTGCGGAGCTCAAAATCTTCGCTTCATCCCCGGCTCCGGCGGACGGACCGACCGAACGCCTCTGTGACCGCGGAATTTGCATGTGGCCGGTGGCGATTTTTCACTCGACACAAGAGGGGTTATGATCGGCGTCACACGAGCTGTTTGTGACAGATCTCAATGGGGGAGGGCCAAAGATCGTGCAGGTCAGGAGCGTTTGATGGCGTCACATCCGATGGGTCCGGGGTCCGCTGTACCGCCGTCTGAGTGGCACTCCGCTGCAAACGTCTACACCCGTGGCCAGCTGATGGCGTGTGTGCGTGCCGGTGTCATCGCTCTTGTGTTGTTGGGCATTCTCGCTCTGATCGTTTTGCTCTGAACCCTGGCCACGTCGGCTGTACATGTGTCGCCGCATCTCTAACTGCGTTGTGCGCAAAAGGACCCCCGGCTCAGCCTTGGTGGTGAGCCGGGGACCCGTTGTGCCGGCGATATGAATTTTCTCAGGCGGGCGGGTAGACCCCCATGCCCTTGGCCTTCTCGGTCTGCCAGAAGATGTCGGCGATCTCGTCGATCGTCTTGAGCAACTTCTCGGCAACGGCGACGTCGGTCGACTTCTTGACGTCACCCGCACCGTGGACCCCGTCCCAGAACAGTTGGTGCAGGTTCGGGAACTGCTCGAAGTGCTCCTTGGTGAAGAAGTCGGCCCACAGCACCATCAGGTGATGCTTGACCTCCTCGGCGCGCTGCTCCTTGATAATGGTGGCGCGCGTGCGGAAGTGCTCGTCGTCGGAGTCGTGGAACTTCTGAAGCGTCTTCAGGCAAGAGAGGGCCTCGATCTTGGCCTGGGCGGGATCGTAGACGCCGCAGTACAGATCGCAGTGGGCATGAGCGGGGGTTGCGTTGGCGAATAGTCGATGCAGCATGGTCCTAAACCTACCCTTTGGGAGTGTGCCGAAACCATCCGCTGCGACGGAGGCCGCTACGCCGGTTCGCCGTCGTTGAGGACTCGATGCGGCCAGCGCTCAAGCCCGGCGACGGGCTTCTGGCGCTGAGCGGTGGCGCCCCTCGGCGCGGCCAGATCCGTGTGTTCCCCGATCCGACGCTGCCCTCGCGGTGGCTCGTCAAGCGTGTCGGCGGCGTGCGCGGCGCCGGTCGCAATGTGACGTTCGAGGCCTGCTCGGACAATCCCCGAGCGCCAGGTGTCGTCGACTCGCGGCAGTTCGGGTGGGTAGCGGCGGCGGGTTCCTACCGCGTGTTGTGGACCGTCCGTAGCCGAGGCTGACTCGAGATATCCCCACACGTTTCGGTAACGGTTCTTTTTGCATTTACTCGCCGTTAGCACTCGTGTCCACTTGCGTGCCAGGCGTGGCCTACCGCATTCTGAGCAAATCGACCCACGGGCGTGTCGGGGCATCCGAACACCGATGACGCGGAGGCGATATGGAGATGGGCTCCGGTCGGGCGATCGAGATCGCCCCGTTTCATTCACGCGGGTCCCTCAAGGGATTCGTGGTCTCCGGCCGCTGGCCGGATTCGACCAAGGAGTGGGCGCAGCTACTGATAGTTGCCGTGCGCGTCGCATCACTTCCTGGGTTGCTCTCCACCACAACGATTTTCGGCGCCCGTGAGGAGCTGCCGGACGAGCCGGTGCCTGGGACCGTCGGGCTGGTGGTCGCCGAAGGCACCGTTGTCGGTGAATCAGCGGTTCCGCCAGGCTATTTCGCGGAGCATCAGCCGCAGGCACTGCTAATGCTGCATCCCCCATCGGAGACCATTCCGTCGCTGCCGGAGTGTACGGGCGCCGCGTCGGGTTGCGTGCTGCTACCCGGGCTTCCGTATCTTGGTCTGGAGCATCGTGCCGCCTGGGTCGAAGCCGAAGCGGACGGCACGGTGACGTCGATGGTGAGCCGCGTCGGCGTCGACCCCATCAGCCATCCCGACACCGCTATCTTGGCCATGCTGCTTGCGGCATAAGGGTTTTCGAACGATTTGATTCGTCGACCGGAATGCTCGATTCGGGTTCCCGAACTTGCCTGGCCAAGTGGCGCCCCCGTGAAATCGCCGTTATCGTCGATAATGTCAGCGAAGGGGAGTAGCCCCCAATCGTCGAGTCGACATACTGGCGCACAGCCCGGCCGGCGAACCGCAGGGCGGTGGGCGAGACCTTCGACCGAAGTCTGACGGGTCGTGAGCGATTGGCCCGTCGGCGACGTGTCGAAAGGTCGTCCCCATGCTCACCGCCGCACTTGTCAGTCTCTCCGTGGTGTTCGTCGCCGAGCTCGGCGACAAGTCGCAGCTGATGACCATGACCTACGCCTTGCGCCATCGCTGGTGGGTGGTGCTGTCCGGCGTCGGCATCGCGTCGTTCATGGTGCACGGGCTCTCTGTGACGATCGGCCACTTCATCGGACTCACGCTGCCGGAGCGACCGATGGCATTCGCGGCGGCGATCGCCTTCCTGTTGTTCGCGGGGTGGACATGGCGCGAGGGTCGCGCGCGCGATGACGACGAAGTGAAGGTCGCCGAACCGCGGCACGTACTGCTTGCCGTCATCTCCTCGTTCGTGCTGGCCGAACTCGGCGACAAGACGATGCTCGCCACTGTCGCCCTGGCCAGTGATCACAACTGGGCCGGGGTCTGGATCGGTGCCACGGCGGGCATGGTGCTCGCCGACGGGGTGGCCATCGCGGTGGGTGCGGTGCTGCACAAGCGGTTGCCCGAGCACTTCCTGCACGGCCTGGCCAGTGTGCTTTTCCTGCTCTTCGGATTGTGGCTGCTCCTCGACGGTGCACTCGGCCTTCTGTGGGTCGCGGTCGGGGTAACTGGCGCGGTTGCAGTGGTCGCAACGACTGCGGCCGCGGTGACCCTCGTCCGGAACCGTCGCGAGCATTCGCTGGCGCTGCCGCCGCTTGAATCGTCGCCGGATCGCGGCGGGTCTCCGGCTGGCTACTGTCGGTCGAACGACTGACCACGTTCGCCCGGCCACCCCCCTATCTGGCGTCACGTGGCGGGGGAGCAGGCCGACGGGCGTCATTCCGACCTCCTTGCCTACGCAACTAGCAAACACTGGATTCCGCTTCGCGACGCGTGATCGCAGTTGCCCGTGGTGTACATCGGCATTCCTGTGACGAACTGCGTCGAACATCGAGGAAAGTCACTTCGACGCAACCGTTATTATTTGCTTCGCCGCACCGTAGGATGACGGTGCCGGCGCACACCGACAACGCCGTTAAGACCTGTAGCGGCCACACAGAACGAAAAGGCGGGTTAACTTTTCCGCGGTTTGCACTTGGTTGTTGGCACAACTCTCGCTACGATGATCAGCAAATACGCCGCCCTAGAAACCCGCTCGCAAAGCATGTGGAGGTCAGATCGA
>Ga0207693_10000764_pt1 | contig 28905 bp, 22 predicted proteins | sample LARL81metaG_FD_184347 | JGI IMG/M metagenome (GOLD analysis project Ga0207693, IMG submission 184347) | Corn, switchgrass and miscanthus rhizosphere microbial communities from Kellogg Biological Station, Michigan, USA - LAR L8-1 metaG... | ecosystem: Host-associated > Plants > Roots >... | reverse complement strand
GCCAGCACTAATTCCTAAAGAAGTAGAAATACAGAGACTGAAAAAGATATACATAATGGTCATTATGCTTGGTTCAATCGCAGCATCAGTAGAAGTAGATAGAGATAGCGCATTACACCAGCTCACTGGTGGTTGTACAGTCGCTTTATCGCTCTCCCATTAAGATGGGGGATTTGTGGCAATGTACTACAGAAGAGTGCCTATTCTAAGAGGACCACACAGATCGATAAACACTGCTCTTAATATAACCATCAGCGGTTATCTAACAACCATTTTTACCATGTATAATGAACTATGAGATTTCTGGTTCGTGGAAGAAATATTTTCAGTTCCCAACCATTGGTGTTTCAATATAGGAGTAGTTCTTGCCTTTATGGGGACTCTAGCCGATGTAGTGCGGTATGCTAGGCTGATAGAATTTGGTACGGGAATACCTGCAAAGAATCCCTATGTAGCTGAAATGTACAAACTAGCTCCTGAAGGATACCTATATAGTAGGTCCATACCTTAAATGGAGAATCAAATATAAAAGTTAGTTGTGCAAATGGTAATTCAATAGGAGATTCGTGCTACAGTCACTGGTCTCCTAATTTCCTGTTTGATTATGATATTAGATTTCATGATAGAACTTTCAAGTGATATAAATTCAGACTTTAATTAGCTAATAACAAAGGTAACAAATCCAATAATATGGCAATAATTTGCATATACTTAGTAGCTATTTAAACGGTGGACTCGTTACATATAATCTACATTTTATTTTGAATCTTGTCTGCTAATAAAAACTAGGATATTGAGGACGAGTAGTAAGAGCTTATAATATTAGTCTTTTTTGGAGTACGCGATAAAGTTATCTTTGAACCTCGAATATTAGTATTGTATTGTTATGGATTCGAAAACTAAATGGCATTTCAAATAATTCTTTGAAAATCGTTTCCAACATTGCTTTATTATACAAGGCCCAATTTTCACCCAAATCATGTTTCATAATGTACGTATGTTTGTTATTTTCCACAATATGGTTGATATCAACAGAACAGTTTTTCATACGTATTTCGAGCCATTTTAAGAAAGTATCTAAATCTATATTCCCTTTCATAAACAAGACCATGTCTTCAATTGCATTCTTTCCAATCTTGGTTGCCAAATCTTGTATTTCGTCTTTGGTCAGTTTTTGAAACATTTGAACTACTATAGGTTTGGCAACTGGTATACTTCCTGCGTACGGCATGAACATATCCCATTCCGTAAACTCTCTTAGGATTTGGTTAAGAAATGAATTTAGGCTGGCGTCATGACGAGATGCCTCTGCGCGAATCTTGTCCAAAACAACCTTGTCAATGCGAAAAGTTACAGTAGCAGTTTCCTTACTTTTATTGTAATTTATTCCAGAATCTGAGATAGAATTTGTTGTTAGCATTGAGCGGTACCCGTAATATTTCGATGTTTAACATAGTATTTAATGGATTACACACAACATTATCGAGTGCATTATTCATCAGACTATTTGATTGGATTATAAATATATTTGAGACATTAAACCTTTTTCACATAATTTAAGACTATAATGCTATGTTGATAACCTCATGATTTAAGTCGATGCAACATCACACAATTATAATTATAGGCCATAGACAATATTACCAATTTGAGGATTTATTTAAATGACATTTTCTGATCGCCTCTGCAAATATAATTTTAGCTCTGCGACCTGGTATATACATTATGTATTCTTCTCTAGATAACATCAACATTATATGACGATGAATTCTACATTATATTGAGCACAAAGTAGACATTGCTACTGTATTCCTCGCTTCTTTCTGTATCGCATCATATTAGTGTAGGTTAGGTAAGTTCCGTGACGGAAACTTGGATGTATATGTACCCGTAAGAGTGCCCCCTACCATCCAGCCCGTGACAGGACGTGCGCGCAAATTACTTTTAATATTAGAATTCAATTGCTAGTAATTTGTAATTGAGTTTAACTATAAGGCCTATTGAACAAAATGATGTAGAGAGATGCGGCAGAATTGGATCCCAAGCACACAAAACCATTTCTTCGGCTCATGGTTATCCTTGCGAGCAGCCTTCTGAGGAGTTTGGCATAGGGCTTATCAGAATGCTTCTTGACAATCCAAATTCATGGGGTATTTTAACAGAGCGACAAGGTACGATATTGGGAAGTATATTCATCCATAAATTTCCGCCTTCGCCTGTGGCAGTAATAGGCCCACTTACAGTTCATCCTTCCGGGGAAGGCGGCATAGGTAAGAGATTGATGGATGCTGCTCTAGTTCAAGCTCATAAACAAAACCATGACCAAATCAGATTAGTGCAATCGCCGAGCCATATTCGTTCCTTCGTATTGTATACAAAGTGCGGATTCACTCTACGTGAGCCTTTATTTTTGATGCAAGGGCACTCATTAAAAACTGGAAACAATCATGCAAGCAATCGTAGCACACACCCGGTTCTAGATGATAATGATATTTCTATGTGCAATGAGCTTTGCAAGTCGGTATATGGATTTTCACGGGATATGGAATTACGTCAGGCAATCGATGAAGGAGTTGCATTTATGATAGAACGAGACGGTGCTGTAACAGGCTACGCAGCAGGTATCGGTATACTCTGCCACGCGGTTGCTAAATCAAATGAGGACCTAAAGGCGTTAATTGGTAATGCATCAACAATTCTTGGTCCAGGCTTCTTTGTACCTGCTCGAAATTATGAAATAATTAATTGGCTACTTGGAAATGGCTTTCAAATTGGTTGGCCTGCAAATCTCATGACACTTGGTCCTTACCAAGAGCCACTGATGCCTTTTCTTCCATCTTTGGCATACTGATCAAGGATAGAGTTAGGTTGAAATCTTTGTCTGAAGCGGATTGGATTTGTAACTAGACTCTATCCATAGTTTAGTGACCTATGAATCCTAATGAGAAATAGCAAATATTTCTCTTAACATATATATGTTGATGGTGCTCCTCGCGCCATAGCTTCACTCTAGACCTGTTGTATCATTCAAACCTTATATCATCATTAAATATAGCACCAGGATAGGTATATGTATTATATTGATAATGATTTCCAAAAAGAAATATGGCTCACTTCATTATTCTATGGAAGTTCACTGAGCAAGGGATAAGGGCTGTGAAGGATTCTGTGATACGTTCTGAAACTTATAAAAATAGTATCGAGAAAGCAGAAGGGAAGTTGGTTAGCACATACTATACATTGGGACAATATGATGGTGTATCCATTGTAGAGGCTCCTGATGATGCAACGTCGCCGTTTTGTAGACAGTTTTTGTTTTTGCCCTAGTCCCTAGACTCCCAACTTTTGGCTTGGACAATGGTGGTTACCACCTGACCTATATGGATTTCCTGTAATCCCATCGCGATGTAGGTAAACTGTCGTTATTATTGTTTAGTAGTAGTCACAGAAACTAGTTCCTTATCTATGAATTCCTGAAATGCGGGATCAAACCACTTTTCTACTTCTATGTTATTTTTCCATGTTTGCGATATAGTACCATGTCTAAAAGCACTTTTCATCCAACGCAGCCATCCCTTCCATTCATTATCACTTACCACTCCCCTTTGGCGCATATGATAAGCATGTGCAAAAGTGTACAATATATGATAACTGTATGCTACGTCTGAGGACAAATCCCGCTCGACATTGTTTACAACTCTTATCAGTTCAGGTCGTTCAACTCCCATTCTTGTAAGATCATGTATTCTTTCATCCATATCGTTAAGGATCTTGGTTTCTATGTCCGCAGATAGGGCCTGCATTTGCTTTCTTGAGAAATATAGAATTACAAACAGCGTAGCGACTATTCCGAGAGCTTCTGCCATACTAAAGTATTCGGCTATGCCAACTTCAGTCATATTCTTTCTATATTAGAATAGTAAGGAGGTGTTCATATCCCTATTGTAAGGAAGTGTACTTGTGTCTGAAGTCTAGTTGCCTCAACCTACGGCACGTGTCAAGCCAATTATTGATGATATCAAATGCCACATCAGCAGAACATTCCCTGATGTTAATAAGATATTGTGCCAAAATGCGCCACACTACAAATTTTCTATAATCATCTATTGGAGTTTGTAACAATTTTTCGATCCACCAGATGTTAGCTGTTGTATTGACGGTCCGAGCGCACGCCTTCTTATTTCTACTAATCTCTTTTTCATATGTTCATTAATTAGCCATCTTCGGAAGTCGCGTAATAGATAGTTTGTCGCAGGTCTTTGACTATCCCACCGCTGCCTGTCCGCATTTAGAAATTATTGTTCCAGGAATTCTAACCAAACATGAATTTATGGATGGTCTATGTTGCCGATCTCCTTTCTTTTTTGTAAGAAAACCTTCTGCAATTGCATAAATTTAGAGGTGAGATCTTTTCCATTTTGGTCGATGAATTTGGCAAATATTTCTTCTTGCTCTAGGATAAATCCTTCAATTGGTTGGTAAATGTGGTAGCCATTGCCAGTCCATAGTACAGTAGGATGGCCGTGCATTTGGCTTTCAATTTTTTAAGATTCTATTCAGAGCTCTATCGAGTTTATCTTTCGACGTAAAGTCCTTAAGATCTATATCTATCATTAGAAAAGTTGGTTCTATTAATGGCATCATATTTAGTAATCGTAGGATAGGCATTGATTCTACAGGAATTTGGTAATTGGTCACTGGTAGGAAAATTCCTTACAAGTTCCTATTTTATTATTTAATATAAGACCAGTCTAAAATCAGAATAATATGAAGGGTCATTATCCCAAAAAATCACTTATATTATCAATCATACAACAGGTGATACCAAAAAATACTTTGTAATATTCTATTGCATGAGATAACAATTAATGTACGTTATTACAATTCATCATTATGTTATAAAATGCCAATATATCACTATTGAGTAATAAATACTGAGAATTGTGAGCGAAATGAGAATAAATCGTCTGTCAAGAATACTAAAGTAAAGGCTGTGGTACCGATATGACATATTAGTAAAATAAAGTATATACTGTCGTGTGGTCGTGACACGTAATTGGAGCAGCTCAGGACCGAAGCGTCATGCTATATGGTTATGAATGGACTTGCTTTAAAACGCTTTCATCATACCGATTTTCTTTTACTAATTTTGACATCTCGACTGCAGCACTTATAGTCTTTATGATATCTTGTCGCATATGTTCATTATCTTTCATCTTATCAAAGTTGTTTTCTGTATCTTCAGCATACCAACCTCTTGTCCAACCTACAAATGGAAATTTGCCAAACACAAAACCAAGTTGGGACCAAAACGTCAGAAGCTCTCCAGCAACATACTGTACATTGTCCTGACCTCCTGTAATTATAAATGCGGCAACCTTGTCCCGAATAAGGTATCTCTCATTAGTAATACTCTGATTTTGTACACAATTCATCCTCTGAACCATCTGATAATAAAGTGAACTGGCATTACCCCATCGAATAGGAGTAGCGATGATTACGACATCTGCCCACAGGATAACTTTTTGATAAACCTCTATCATCTGATCATCTTTATCCATCTCTGAAATCGAACATGGAAATATGCATGCACTAGCATTTTTTGAGTAGTACTCCTCACAATGTTTGAAGTGCAAGTCTCTAAGCTTTATCACCTTAGTTTCGGCACCAAATTCATGTTTCGCATAATCTAACGCATAATTTAAGGCATCTTCTGATGTACTTTTCCGCGGGGCAATCTTATCATTTGAGTTAGTAGTTGATATTCCTAGTATTCTTGGGGTCTTTTTAACATCCCTAGAAAATTGAAGCCTACTATCCTTATCAGTATGAGTCAAATACTCTCTTACAGAATTTTGTAACTCAGAATATTCTTTGTGTGGCTGTGTAACCCTTTTGCCAATATTAGTGGGAATGGAGTTCACATAGAGCTTATCTTCAATTATCTTAGTCTCATAAGAGTCAACACTGTCTCCTCCCTCGTGCGGAGCCTTGCCGTCGATGATAGAATATTTCCAACCATGCCAAGGACAGGTTACAACTTTCTTCTTCTCATCTAATATGCCCTTACTTAGTGGCCCCCCTTGATGTTGGCATTTGTTTGATATACAGTAGTATTTGCCATCCACATTGAATACAGCGATTTGAATTTTTTTAGCTCCTTTGTCATTGCTTATTAAAAATTGTCTTGATTTATCAGCTTGTAATTCCTCAATTGTGCAGAGATAACGAAAAGTAGAGGATTTGTTATTATTATCTTCATCTTTATAGTTGTCTATTCTCTTCACGCCCATTCTTACTTATCTTCTCCTATTCCATAATAGTTTTTATCATAAAAATCCGTCGGAATATACTGTATAGCAATGAATAACTTCAAAGAAATGGAAGAAACCCACTTCTAGTTGAGAATTTTCTTTAAACCTTCCATACATAGCATTTATGGTAAATTCTACATTGTTAGACCGTACTCTGTTTAGTATATATTTTATAACTTCACTATAGGAAAAGCAGCAGATTGTGTTCGCAATAGAGAATGAAACAAGACAATTGCATATTATCATTATCTCACCACAATCAGTAGTAGGCATAGTAAATTTTTCATAATTTCTCTTGCGTTCTAACTTCATTCCAAATGATCGTATTCGATTTGTAGTCTCAAGTGAAAAATCATGTACTTTGTCTCCCAACAAAATAGTCTTTTACATCTACAACACAATCTACTTCAAACTTTATACCTAGTCTTAAATTGCTAGTTTAATCATCGCCACCCAATTCCTTATATTTCCACTCTATACCAATTAGGATTATTTCCTATTCATTAAATAACAGCTCTAATCTATTATAATTATAAACCTGAAAACAATTAGCAATTATAAATAAATTTAATGAGATAGTAGTCTAATACTATTAAACTTAGTACATTACTAGCAGTATCGATCTTTCTATAACAGAGACGCCTGCTGGCAAAGAGGCTATTATTAGCCAGCTTCGTGTTTGGCCGTTCCTCTTCGTCACAATAATGATCTTCGGTGAACGAAGCTGAAACCCGGATCACCATTTTGCAGGCGTCTATAATAGAATAATCTCTAAACCTAAAAACAGTATCATCCAGTTTTCTTACGCTAATATTCGCAACCTTCCTCGCGGTTAAGACCTATTTTCTAATTATGTTCTGGTGCAATATCTTCTAGCTGCACATATCAACGGCGAGGTATACCAAATGGATAAATAGTCAATACCTCATGGTTAGTCGTGAGAAAATTCGTAACCATTCTAATGATAATGGTTGCTATTATTGCTATTGTAGTTGCATCAGCAGAGGCAGTGGCGACAACAATTGTCTATGTCCAAAATCAAAACGCAACTACGATACAGCAAAGAAACTATAGCAATACTATTACTGCGATACCCAAGATAAAAGGACTGAACGCAAGTACTATTATTGATGCCATTAACTCCTTAGTTGTGTCTAAAACCAAATCATGGCGAAGTTACATTTCTAAACGTTCATCAACTAGAAAGACAAGGTGCTGACCTACAGACTAAGTTAGAAGAATTAGAACAACTGAATCAATCGATGAGAGAGACCGTGATAAAATGAAAGATGATGCGATAGCACATTTATCTGACTAACTTATGGTTATAACAAACAGATTGCAGGAACTTGAGAGAAGACAAACAATATCGTAGATATTTTATCAATAGATAATGTTTTACCCTGTTTCTAATACTTATGCCATCACACATAGCCGCTTGTTTATGAGGCTTGATTAATAGCAGAAACAAAATAGTCATTAAGGACTTTTACATCCTTAGTTTACTCTTTTGCCCATTTCTTCATCCCAGTTTAATAGATAAATGACAGATTCGACTAATTCTTGCCCTTTAGTTGTTAATGTATATTCTACCCTTGCTAATATTTCATTATATGCTTGTCTTTCTAGAATTTTGTTTTCATCAAATTCTATGGATGGTTGTTGGTACTATTACTTAATATTATTTACCTGAATTACCTGAATCTCCACGTTGATTGAGCGCTAACGTCACCACTAAGGGTATAAAACATCAAAAGGCCACCGCTGGAAGTTGGGTAGAAGTTGCTAAATTGCCAATGCCCGGTCGACTAAGTCTCTTAGTTGTATTACATTCTTTCAGCAGCAACTCTATAAATTACTGAGAAATAATAACATCGAGAATATCGCATCGAGTAAATCAGAAAATGTTAGCTTTAACACTATGATCTCACTAAACGAAGTTCATAGTACAAATTCACTAAACACTCGAATTTGATTCTCGAATTACCTATTCTGTTTATAGAATATACTTCACAAAGATTAAAATAGATTTTATACGCTTAATTTCTTAACATATTAAGGAATGAGTATGGCACTTGCAAATACGAATTAATCTACTCAGATCACTGAAGCCTCATTCATCAATAATCTTTACGTTGATTCTGTTCATGTTATTACTCTTCCATACGTCTAATCTCAAATTTAATAATAATGGTCTTTATAATATCCTATACGCTAAAGGAAAGGCAAACACGCTTCGAGACAACAGAGCAGAAAATGATGTCATTACTAATAATAAAGTAACACAAAATGAAAAGCAAGTTACAAACAAGGTAGTCATTTTAACTTTTGGCGACATTCACAAAGGTCAATTTACAAATGCAAAGCCCATACTAGATCAATACGGCTTTAAGGGCAGTTTCTTTGTACCGTGCGATATGGTAGGTGAGGATTCTCGAATGGATTGGAATGATATAAAGACGTTGTACAATGAAAGACACGACATTCAAGCTAAAAGCGATGATAACCTGATTGGTCTATCTCGTGATAAATTGGATTCTGAAGTTAGTCAACCAAAGGAATGCTTATCAGAACATGAAATTGATCCTGCAACCATTACAACTTTTGCAGTTCGGCACGGAAATGCAGTGTCAAATTCTACGGTAATAAATACAGTTGCAAAATACTACGATATGGCAATTAATGGTTTTTCGAATTTGATGCGATTAAATTGTACTGGATATGAAGACCAACCCAATCCACAGAAGGTAGGAAGAGGTGAATTAGCCGCATTAATTACTACTCCAAGACATCAGACGGATTGCAGAACATTTTTTGATGATGGAAGCATTACTGACGCAAATAGATATTCCATTAGAGAATGGAATCATAATGCCAAAGATATGAAATTTGATCACAATAGCACCACCATATTCAATAACTTTATACAAGTAGTAAATAGCCAGTCTGAATATAATAGTAATAATGGCGGTGTAATAAACGCGATTCCGTTAATTGCATACCATAATATAGATAACAATACGGCTAGATCAAGCACAAACATTGAGCTATTTAGAGCAGAGATGAAATACTTACATGATAACGGATTTAAGGTAATGACTATGAAAGATCTTGGATACGATGAAATGAGTAATCACTTGTATGTAAAGAATATACCGTAATGATAATGCTATCTTGCATGCAAACCGAGACATTGTTTACTCTGTTAGTAACTTTTTAGTCGGTTTAGTCCCACATGCCGCACAAGGTTGAGTAGGAGTTCAACTGACCAAACTATGGTCCAGCTGTGTTTTAGTACTCGTTGAATATTGCGACTTGCAACATTTACAGATAGAACCAGTGGAGGGGACACATTATCTATGGTCTCACCATATGGGATGTGTTATTCCGTCTTATACATCACCGTGCATCAATAATTATTGAGGCCTTTGTTTATAACCTTGGTCATTCCTTAAATATCAATTGAACGGGCATATTTTGTGTATTCAAAAAGAGATCCGTTTAGGTTTCTACATATGGCAGGTTTTTAGTTTTGCCTAACCTCTCAGATCCATAAAAGACAAGTTAAATCAATAATCCTTCCACTAACCAACTGATCCTAACACAAGATAAACCCAGCACCAATGACCATAACCCCTCCGTCTAGAATCATTTCTTATAGAAGTCAGCGATGATAAGTAACACACACTAACATATAGCTAATATGTTTATCTTCTGGTTAATTGAGTACAATTGCTTTCTCCCTTCCAAACCCGCATTTATTCATATGCATGCGGCCGAGGCGGCACCGGATGTTTAGGATGGGTTAGCTATGCTATTTTCGTTATTGTTGCTACCACTATCGTCGTAGTCGTTACGGGGCTCTATCTTTGTAAATTTGTATTTCTTATGCACATAAATTATAGTCAGAATGACTGCTGTAAAATAAGGTGATAATACCAATACCATGACTTCTATGGGAAATTCGATTAGAACAGGCTGGGCCATGATTTATGTTATCTTATAGAAGGATTTAACTTTGCATGGTTCACCTCCTTGGTTGCTAAATTAAACTAAACGTAATAATAGCTACTCAATACGTAAACCCTGGTGAATCTACTATTTAGACATGAAAATAGTACTGTATGTTATTTTGTTTCCTATTCCTGGAGTACTTTATGAACAAATGAAATTGCGACTGATCCTTCTCCTACTCCAGATGCGACACGTTTGATGCTGCCACCTCGCACGTCACCCGCCGCGAAAACACCCGGCAAACTGGTTTCAAGCAAATATGGTTGACGGGTGAGAGGCCAGCCTGCTGCGCTCAGATTTTCTGGCGACAGATCCGAACCAGTCTTTATGAATCCTTTAGAGTCGAGCATAACGCAACCATCTAACCAACCAGTGTTCGGATCGGCACCAGTCATGACAAATATGTGTCTGATTTCGTGTTTTTCAGTCTGTCCTGTTTGACTGTTTCGCCAGTAAACGGATTTAAGATGATTGCCTCCTTCAACGGCAACAATCTCTGTTTGTGGCCGTAATGTGATTGTGGAAGTATTCTCTATCCTGCGAATCAGGTAGCGTGACATACTGGCAGCCAAACCAGTGGACCTGACTAGCATATGTACACGCTTTGCAGTCTGTGCCAAAAATACAGCAGCCTGGCCGCCTGAATTTCCTCCACCAACCACAATAACTTCTTCTCCTGAGCACAACTGCGCTTCCATAAAGGTCGCACCATAGTAGACACCTGCACCTTCAAATCGGAACAGGTCTTCTAATGGTAGCTTTCTATATTGAGCACCGGTGGCAATCAAAACGGTACGAGTAGAAATTCTAGCCCCATTTTCAAGCTCAATGATATACGGTTTGCGATCACAGGTGAGTCGTGAGGCCTTGGCAATAAGCATATCTGCACCGAACTTCTGTGCTTGTAGGGAAGCTCTAGATGCCAGCTCCTGGCCCGAGATTCCTGTAGGAAATCCCAAGTAATTTTCAATTCTTGAGCTTGAACCAGCCTGACCACCTGGCGAACCTGTTTCCAGTGCTAGAACGTCTAGTCCTTCTGACGCACCATATACTGCGGCAGCCAGTCCTGAGGGGCCGGCTCCGATAACGACAAGATCGCGTATTTGAGTTTGGTCTATAGACTCGTTGAAGCCAAGACAGTCTGCGATTTCTTGGTTACTGGGATTTCGGAGAGCCAGTTGGCCTCTACAGATCAATACTGGTGTTTCACTGGCAGAGACTTTGAAACTATCCAACAGATTCTGTACGTCAGAATCGCGTTCTAAATCTATGTAGGAGTATGGATGTCCATTACGCATCAGAAAATCTTTGATTCGATGCGTACTTGCAGAATATGCTGACCCTACGAGGATAATGTCTCCAACACCAGCAGATATTAGCTCTACTCTACGTAGAATAAATGCCCTCATCAGTATATCGCCAAGCTCAGCATCAGTCTGTACCAAAGCCAGCATTTGTTGATGGCCCAATTCGATTACCTTACCTGGCTTAATAGCACGTGCCCTGACTAATGAGCGACGGCCGGAAAGCATGTTAACCTCTCCTGTGAATTCACCAGAATCATGGACAGTCACTAGGGTTTCACGAGCACCGCAGGGGCGTACAATCTCGATTTCGCCATTGATTACGACAAAGAACGGTACCGCTTTATCCCCTTGCTCTATTAGTACTTCACCAAACTTCACTGAACGTACATGTCCATGCGCTGCAATACGACTAATCTGAGCTGGCGTTAACTTCGGAAATATCTTCTCTATACGAGAGCTGGTTAGAGGAAGACCCCTACGTGCATCACTCATAGTTGTCATTTCTAATGCAGTTGCTGCTCATAAATCATCACCCATACTTCCATCTTTATCTGTCTAATCGCACTTAAATTTTTGAATCTAAGAGTAGTCAAGTCAGAACCCACTCTTTAGAATTCTATGCGTAACGAAGTTTTATCGTTTTGAAGAATGAGATTTGAAGCTAACAAAGGGTTAGTTAGTTATTACACATATAGACCAAATCTGATGTCGACTACCAGTTAGGATTAAAAATGGAATAAATCCCTGGCGTTAGATTTGTGTTTTCAGTTAGACCTGTGCTGTGCAGCCATGGACGAACAGCTCAATGCCTGAAACGAAACTAGAATCATCTGACACGAGAAACAGTGCAGCAGATGCGATCTCCCTTGGCTGGCCCATTCGACCCATCTGGATTATGGAAACGAAGCCGTCTTTCAATTCTTGAGGAGTGCCATCAAATATCGCCGTGTCTATCGTACCGGGACTGATGACATTGACTCTGATCTTTCCTTTGAGCTCGGCAGTCCAAGTTCTGGCAAAAGAACGGACAGCTGCTTTGCTGGCGCTGTAGACTGTGGTGCCCAGGAAATCATTTCGCTCCGGCAATGGAACTATTTAGAATGATTGACCCGCCGTCCTTCATAAGCGGCAGAGCCTTTTAACACGGTAAACAGGGTCCCGCGAACATTGACATTGAATGTATCATCAAAACCTTTCTCAGTAATAGAGCCGAGCGGTTTGCTAAGCTCTCCTACACCTGCGCTTGCAAAGAGGATATCGATACGACCTTTCTCTTTTTTGACCATCTCGAACAGTCGATCGAGATCAGCTAAGTTGTCGGCATCACCATGTACGCCGGTGACATTCTTATCGATTTCTTTGACTGCATTGTCAAGCCTTTTAGCTGCGGCCGGTGATGAAGACATACGCACCCTCCTCGACGAATAATTTCGCGGTAGCAAGCGCCATACCGCTGGTCACTCCTGTAATGACAGCTACTCTATTCTCTAATTTTTTTGACATGGATAAAGGCATTCCGTTTCCTCTTTCATGGAGATTATCAATTATTCACAACTCACTCTTTATCACTACATTAAGAATTGTAATTATATAAGTTGATACTTCAAGATCTAACCATTAGGTCTGGATGATAAGGTGATGAGGATAAAAAATTGTCTATGGATCAGAATTAAATTTACTCGAGCTTTGAAAACTCAAATGGTCTATTTGATTTCAATATCCTAATATAGTATGAAGCGTAAGTCGAATCACTTTTTTAGAAACCATCATAATAAATGAAATAATAACAAAATGCATAAACTAATTAAGAGAAAAACATTTTCTAAAATACTTGTAGCCATACATGAATCAGGGTCATCTGTCGATACAACAGTTGATTATGCAATAAAAATTGCTCAAGACTATGACGCACAGTTAGTTATTCTTCATGTCATACGAACTAATGTTAATCTGTATAGTATAGACCCTCCAAGCCATGTAATGGAGATGAAGAAACAGGCTCAGGCTCATTTTAACAAAATAGCAGAAAAAATACATGATGATATCAACAAAGAAGGTATTGTAAGAATGAAAACAGAAATAATTGCTTCTATTAGAATTGCTGATGCTATTGTAAGCTATGCTAAAGATAAACATATAGAATTAATTATTATTAGATCTAGAGATATGTCTAAACTAAAGAGTGTATTACTCGGGGATGTTGCATCGGATGTTGTCAGATATGCTCATTGTGCAGTATTAACTGTAAAGTAGATGACTTTTCTAATATCTAGTCTTGTTATTATTATGCTCAGACTGGCTTTGTATTGTATCGCTGAATTCATCGGTAATGACATGATGAGCAGGAGCGCCTACTAAATGTCTCATTATCTTTCTAATTGTACCGCTAGAGTCTTACTCCGCTATAGAACACACTATTTTGAATGATAGATACATACACGATTTACCAGATCTGTTAGTCTAACAAATCAGCACACACGTGTTACCAATCCTTATATTAATTCAATAATAGAGTAGTTTATTATTAATTGAATAAATTTGACTTGGGAAAATATGTGATAGGAAAGAATGAATATAAAGTAGCAAATGTGAATGGACACAAAATATTCTATAGTGAATCAAAGAACAAAGAAAAAAAGAAGCATGTTTTATTCATACATGGTATTGGAGCATCATTGGTCGGTTGGCGAGATATACCTGATGCACTGTCAGAACATTTCCATACAATATCTGTCGATTTAATAGGGTTCGGCGGGAGTGAAAAGCCAACTACTGCAGACTATTCTATTAAAGGTTTTAGCCGATTTATTTTTGATTTTCTTCAGGCAATTGATCTAAAGGATGAGAAGATATGCATAGTTGGTCATTCGTTGGGCGGATATATTGCATTACAGTTTGCTACTGAAAACAAGGATCTAATAGAAAAACTTGTATTAGTAGATCCATCAGGAAAGCTTAATGGGCCAACTCCTCTATTAAGTGCATATCGAGATGCTGCAAATGAGGCTATTCCGATATTGAAATATGAAAAATTGAAAAAGGCATTTGAGAGCATGTACTCATTATCCTCCGCTTTGCTTCCCTTGGTTGTCGGAATATTTCTTGATATCATTGAAAAGCCGGGAGCACTATATGCATTTAATTATGCCTTCGATGACAGTACTGGAAAAGCGATTGGATCAGATCGTTTAAAGGTAATTGAAGGTGTCTCATGTTTGATCATATGGGGCGCTAATGACAATTGGATCAGTCCCAAGGAATATGCCGAGAAATTTTTACAGGATCTTCCAAATGCTTGTCTAGAAATTATACCCGACGCTGGCCATGCACCATTTATTGAGAAGACGGCTATTGCATATGAAAGAATCCGTACCTTTCTAACATATGATAAATAAGATATCATTTCAATAAAAACTTAAGTCAACCTATACCTTGGAAGAGTTCAAAAGATGAGCTGATTCTGAAAAGATGTATGTTCCCCAGGCGCGCGAAATCGTTACTGTGCCAGCCGCTGACTTCTTTTTAATATCTATAGTCTTTCCGTTTACCTTGCTGACCACATTGATTTAATAAATTGGAATATTAATAATCCTTTGTATGAGAGAGTATTATACAATTATAATACTGGGTTTTTACATGAAAGAGTCACAGTGTAACATCTGTATTTTGCTAATTCAACCATTGTCGTTTCCTCTCCTTAAAAGCAATATAAGCTATGGCAAATGGAATAAACGCAAGAAATACTGACAAATAGTCAATATAACTCGCAGATGGCATACCTAGTTTTATTCCTAACTTCAAACCTAATAAGAGTCCCAAGTACAGAGTTATACCAGCTGGGACTAATCCAAATGCAACAAAATTATGACTTCTTTTCTTGAACTTTTCAAGATTTGAATAAGGATATTGGATGTTATGATATACCACAGGCATTACAAAGAGGCAAATTGAGCAAGTTGATGTAAACAATGCAATTGTCAAAATAATACTATCCACTGGTGTAAATGATGCGGGTGTATTTATCGTTGTGTTGAATAGAAAACCGAAGATGAACCCTGAGACTGTCGTGAGTAAAGTGCTCTCTCTGAGTATCGCATTATAATCTTTTATCAGCTCATCTACGCTATTCTTGTCATCTTTTTTTCCATCCATAACATTTAAACCAAACTTTTATGTAGTAAAGTATATAATAAGCGGCTTGCTAATCTACTTTCTTTTAGATCAGTAATTGGTAAATTTTGGTGTTCGATATCTCGACAAAGATGATATACTAAATAACCAAAAATAGATAAAATACCCAGCAATCACAGAAAGATACGATATAGAAAAATTAGATATCTATCTGAAATCAAATAGTATGATGCGTGGCATTTCGTTTATGCCTTATTGACTGAGGTAGCTAAGAAAATATATTTGAGGAATAGGTATAGTATGTAGTTCAAAATTCTGCTGCAGCCCTTAAAACTACTTCGGATAGTGCTGGATGAATGTGAATGGTCCTCACTATATTATCGATAGTACCACTATGCTTATCATCGGACATCATGGCAACCAAGACTTCGTGAATTAGGATGGATGCTTGATCTCCAATAATGTGACACCCAAGGATTTTTCTACTTTCCTTATCTACTAGGAATTTTACGAATCCGTCTTGATCATCTATTGCTTTTCCCATAGCTGTATTAATATAAGGATAAATAGATTTTACGTATTGTATTTGATTCTGGTTCTTGAGTTTTTGCTCTGTGAATCCTACTCCAGCAATCTGAGGCGAAGTGAAAATTGCATGAGGTATTGTGGTATAATCTACAGGAATTTTATTATTATGATGAATAATATTGTTATAGGCATATTTTGCTTCATGATTTGCACTATGTTTGAATAAATACCGACCTACTATATCACCAAGAGCAAATATTCCATTGATATTAGTTTCGAGATACATATTGGTCTTAATGTTACCCCTGACGTCAACTTCAACATTAGTCTTATCGAGATTAAGAGTATCCGAATTTGGTATTCTTCCTGCAGCAATCAACAGCTGATCAGATACAAGTTCCAAAGACTCAGATTTTTTCTTTGATTGTACAAAGAATTTCATGCTACCATCCTCATTAATTTTGGATACGTATTCTGTTTCATAACCTAAAAATACATTATATTTTTTCGAGAAAACTCTAGTAAAATTCTGTGATATGTCTTCATCTTCATTTGGAAGCAAGACATCATCTATTTGTATGATATTTATCTTTGTTCCCAATGCTCCAAAAAAGTGGGCCATCTCACAAGCCACGTAACCACCACCTATGATAGTGAGCGTGGCAGGTTGATGTTTAAGACGCAACGCCTCATCACTAGTTATATAATCTGTTTCTTCGAGCCCTGCTATACTTGGTATTTTTGGCCTAGTGCCGGCTGCAATCAATATTTTTTCTCCAGCTATAATATTTTGTTCACTGTCATCGTGGTTAGGATTGTCAATTAGTTTAATTGTTTTTGGTCCTATGAACTTACACTCTTTAGAGAAAAGCTTGGGATTCTTGATACCTTCAAATGCACTTCGAATTTCCTCTGATTCATGGTCGGTAAAATCATTTACCCTCTGGACAATTTTTTGGAATTCTACTGCATATCCACTGATCACTATTCCAAATTTTGCAGCTTGTTTAATTGTTTCGATGACGTCTGAACTGTGAATCAAAAGCTTGGAGGGTATACATCCTCTGTTTAGACAAGTTCCGCCCATCCTTTCCCTTTCAACAACAGCTACTGTAAGGCCATGTTGAGCCGCAGAAGTAGCTACATCCAATCCGGAGCCACCTCCTATGACTATTAAATCAAATTTTTGCATTTTGATGATAAATCATCAAGACATTCTACTTTAGAGAATATGAATCATTTTTTATTTCGTTAGATTGTCTCATGATTTTGGAGACTAGTCTTGCTTGAAATTGTTGGTTGACACGAAAGAGTATTGAGTGATTATGCTTATTGGCTGCGACACGTTTTGTGTACTGTCTGATATAATAGGTTCTTTCAATAAGGGCGGGGGCTACTTCATTTGACTCTATAAATTCTTTATTACCTAGTCAGTTCTTCCTTTAATTAAATATTTCTCTGACACGTTATGATAAACAAATATATAGAGATAATATCTTTGACCACTAAATTAATAGCCTAAGTATCAGAGTATCAGAGTGACTGGCAACAGATATATGATAAGATCAATTATAACATAGACGTAGAATTTTATTAAATGACTGTATTGTCGCAGTCTTTTGGAGGGATCCCTCTATCCTGTGATTATAGACTAAAATCCAAATAACCTGCTATTATTTCTCTAGTATTCTTTCTATGATCTGGTGACCAGTCGATCTTTTATGACTTTTTGCCACTGCCTTTTCTATAAATTCTTTATCACAGGGCATACAATGGTATGACTCTTTCATGTATACAAATTTCTGCACAATAAAGATTAAAAAGAATTTCCTACTATTTACGGTGTTCTATATGTAATAATATTTACGGATATTAAATCCATTTTATAGAACTAATAATTACTAATAATTACTTGGGAAGTCAAAATCAATTGGATTTAAAGTCGGCAAGCTGAGATTAGTAATATAGATCAAAAATAGGTCAGAGATATCAATTAACGGGTCGATTATTGAAATCCATTCAAATATCTGAAATTAATCTGAAATTATTGTCTTTGTAGAGACAGCAATCTATATACATTGACGTAGTGATATGTAATCAGATTATTTAATTGAGTTTAGAAGAAGATGCTATAAATTTACATCGAATGCTAAAGGGAAAAATCGAAATCCACAATAGAGTAACTATAAATGGCTCATCAGAGGGCAAGAGTGATATTTTAGATCTAATTTATACTCCTGGTGTTGCACATGTAGCCAAGAAAATAAGTACTAACAAAAAATTGGCATATGACTTCACATCAAAATGGAATAATGTTGCGATTATTTGTGATGGTACACGAGTACTTGGATTAGGTAATATTGGTCCAGAAGGAGCAATACCAGTTATGGAAGGAAAATCTGTTTTGTTTAAAGCGTTAGGCGGCATAAACGCTTTCCCGCTATGTATAGATACGAAGGACAAAGAGGAGATAATCAAATTAGTAAAAGCAGTACAACCTGTATTTGGGGCAGTAAATATCGAGGATATTGAATCACCAAAAGTACTGGAGATCGTAGAAAGACTCCACAAGGATCTCTCGATTCCTGTCTTCCATGATGATCAGCATGGTACGGCTATTATTACTCTCGCAGGATTATTAAATGCGCTTAGGTTACTACAAAAGAGAATAGACAGGATACGTATAGTCATAGCTGGAGCAGGTTCTGCTGGATACGGGATATTCAAAATATTGAAAGAGGCCGGATGTAAGAATATTGTTGTAACCGATAGTTCTGGGGCAATAGATAAAGACAGGATTAGAGGTACAGAAAATCCTTACAAAAAAGAGATCGCTGATAAAACAAATCCTAATAAATTAAGAGGAAGCCTAACTGAAGTTTTAAAGGGATGTGATGCATTTATCGGTGTATCTGGTAAGGGCCACTTGATCAGCAAGGACACGATACGTGCTATGAATCATGATGCAATAGTATTTGCACTAAGTAATCCTGACCCAGAGATTCTTCCATCTGATGCTCTAGAAGGTGGTGCAAAAATCGTAGCTACTGGTAGGTCAGACTTTGCAAACCAACTTAACAATGCCGTAGTATTTCCTTCAATACTTCGGGCGTTATTAGATCTTAGGGTGAATACTTTAACCGAAGACATGCTTGTATCTGTTGCAACGGCGATTGCTGATATAGTAGATAGAGATCACTTAAAATATGACTACATCATACCTAAAGTAGATGATCCACGCATTATTCATATAGTTACCGACACACTAAAAAAGGCTATCCAAAGACACATAGATAAAAGAATATGATAGTAATGTTGGTAACAATAGCCGTAAAACTGTATCTTGTACAATTACAAGCTTCTAAAATTCAAATAATATAAGAATTCCTTAGTTCTAATCTCATATACAGCATCAAATATTCTGTTTGTGGAAGATAAGGAGTGTTTTGTAATATTTTCTTAATTCTCATACATGATCAAATGTCTATCCATGACACGTTATGTTCAATCAATGATACGTAATTTCTATCTAGCTAAAATTAGCCGATATTCTAAATTTTTAGTGAACCTACTGATACGAAGAGATTGCCCGTATTCATAAAACATACTCATTATTACATACAAACAATTGCACAAATATTAATAATCTGCTATAGTTATATTTAATTCAAAACATTCTTTGGATGGCAATACTTGATCTGAGTAATGATATTGCGACTGTACAAGATTCACTTTTCTACTAATTCTAACTTTGCAATTAGGGATGAAATGAGGCCTAATCAACACAGGGATTCTATATCTGAATAGTAAATGCCGATTCAGATTATGATTTTATAATGATGGACGTATAATATGCAAGTCAGGATTTTTAGGAAGTTATTTTCACAAGATTTGAAATACATATTCTATTAGAATATGACTTCATAACTAGTACTCAATTATTAACTTGAGAGGAACATTAATTTACGTTCTTGAAACAGTAATACCAACTTATGAAGATAGAATCTACTCGATTATGTGACGTTCTAATTATAGGCGGGGGGTTCTGGTGGCCTTCGAGCTGCTGTAGAAGCGCATGATGGAGGGGCTAATGTACTTATAATTAGTAAAAGCAAAAAAGGCGATCCGCATACAGTATTGGCAAGAGGCGGCATTAATGCCGCCTCTTGGCACCATGGATCCAGAAGATAACTGGATGATACACGCAGCGGATACTCTAAGAGAAGGAGAGTTACTCGCGGACTATACAATAGTTGAACTACTTTGTAAAAATGCACCGGATGCTGTGAACGAATTAATTGATTGATTGGGGAGCCAGATTTCACAGAGAGGAAGATGGCAGATTGACACACAACGATTTTTTGGTGCTCACACCTACAGAAGGACAGTATTTTATGAAGATTGGACTGGCCAGGAAATAGTTCGTGTTTTGATGGATCAAGTTAGAAAGCGTAAAATCGAATTTGCAGATATCATCTACGTCCTAGATTATTAACTTCAGATGATCTAGGCACCAAAAGATCAGTAGAGGACATAGAAGTTAAAGGAGTACTTGGTATAAATATCGAAAAAAAAGAATTTGTATTATTTGTTTGCAAGTCTTTAATACTCGCTGCTGGTGAATATACGCGAGTCTATTCAGTCAGTAGTTCCAGAGTTTTTGAAAACTACGGAGATGGCATGGCTTCGGCATATGAAGCGGGAGCAGAGTTGGTAGATATGGACATGGTCAAATTTCATTCTACTGGAATGGTTTGGCCAGAAAAAGCGTTGGGCACACTAGCTACCGAAGCGATATGTGGTGAGGGTGGTATATTGCTAAACTCAATGGGCGAGAGATTTATGAAAAATTATTATCCAGAAAGAATGGAATTAGGACCACGCGACATCGTAGCCCGTGTAAACTATAATGAAATAATTGCTGGTAGAGGTACCGAACACGGAGGTGTTTGGTTGGATATAACAAACTTATCAAAGGAAAATTCTGGACAGATTACCCACTATGTATGAACAGTTCAAAAATCTTGTTGGGATTGACATATCCCAAGAGAAAATGGAAGTCGTGTCTACTGCGCATTATTCGATGGGTGGAGTAGTAGTGAATACAAATTGCAGTACAAAAAGAATTGCAGGCCTATTTGCAGTTGGTGAAGTGATAAGCCAAATTCATGGTGCTAATCGCTTGGGTGGAAATAGCTTATTGGACACTTTAATCCCAATTATATGATCAGGTATAATATTAATGCCGCAAAGAGAGATGGTTATCTACCTATAAGTCTGGAGAGACTAAAGATAGAAAATATATACTTGTACAATATGTTAGCTAACTCATAGACTCTAGTAGTCTAAATTCAATTATGTTATATCGGACATTCAATCATAGCAGGAATAATTTATCGAAAATAGTGTCATCTATTCAGATGTGCGGCGCGCCAGATTAAAAACTTTTTCCAAACTGAGATATAAAATGAAAAGATTCACATCCCCAGTATGGTGATAAAGAATTTATGTGCATTTAGATCATCAGGTGCACTAAAGCGCTATATAGATAAAGAATTCTTTTGGTGTTTGCTGACTTATGTGTAACTATGAAGATTCTTTGCTAAGAACATATTAAACCACCTCATAGATCCCACTGGATAGCTGCAGCCAACGATACAAGGTCTATCTTTAGGTGTTACTATTACTCATCTAGAACAACGATATTGCTATCGTACATACCATCTGACAAGATTCTTGCTCAAATTTCTAGTAATACAAACTGCAAAGACTGCATGATGTTAAGGCGCGCGGCCCCTATAATTGACATGTCATACAATCTTCTCTGCTGAATGTCTATGTACATAGGCACGTCAGTCTACACGGATGTTGAATCAAATTCTAATTCTACTCTATACATTCATTAAATCAATAGTAAGTGAATCATCTAACATAATTGGAAGGCTTGTTAATTCAATATTATCAGTCTTGCAGCATGGGCAGATATTATCAATTGGTATCCTTGTCTTATCAAAGTACGTTGCACACCAGTAGCATTTAGTACATAATATGAATAATGGCTGTGATAATGAGCGATTATGCGTATCCATCGATAAGATCATAGTTAATTACAAATTTACCTCCATTTTATATTAAGCGTTAAAAAAATGGTTTATAATGACATATAAAACAATCGATAAGACTAACGTGATTGAATGTACTTGAATATACTACTATATTCACCACTCAAGCAGCAAGTGGTTTCACATAGTATAATGTTTTTCTATCCACATTTTTCCATTATCTGAAGCCACCCAAGTGTCGTCGGCTGCGTTTTTATACACTCAATATATTGCAATTATATAATCTATCCAAACACGTACCAATTCCAAATTATCAAAGTCCCCTAGCGATTTCTTCACGACTTTTACCTTTAATCAGCAAATCATGATATGGACTGCCGTCATTAATGCAGGTTCATGATAATGTTTTGATGGTCTGTTACTTAGAATATTTTTTACACGTAAAGGATCATCTAGTGTCAAATAGAATAATATCTTATTGTGAATAATAATCCACATAATATTTATATATATAATATTTATATGGCTCTGTAAAGTTAAGGAAAAATCTATAGGCTTGCATCGTGGTATGTTCAATAAATCGGGCGTATATCTAACATGAGGCGCCAAATGATGTATTCTTTTACATCGATAGGACTAATCAGCTGTGGATAAATTCTTTATCCTTACAAAATAATTTAGTAGAATAAAATAACACTTCATATGACTTTATCAATATGGAGAACTCGTTAAAAGAGCTTTACGTTTCATTTAGGAGTAGGCGCAAAACCTTGCGGGCCTCTGGCTAAAATGCAGAGGCTAAGCAAGGATCATATACAGCATACCATCGAGAATCTGTCTTTGAGCACTAAAATAAGATTTTTGACCGATCGACGTACCCTAGTTCATTATACGCACAATATTTTAGCATATTCTATGATGCTCTTAAACTGATATCTATAGACAATATCAAATAAGTTCAAAACGAACTGGGTATTTAATTCCGTTAATACCTGTGGGTCATATCAAATCAGACAATATCGGATTCATGAATGCCGCTCTAATCATATCGAAAAGAGCCTCTTCTGATTGACTGTATGGAACATACCTCATTAAAAATCTTTTCTGGTTTGGGAGATCAAATGTATAGACTTATGCCCTTGTGATAGAGATAAAAATTTCATGTATATATCTTTGGTGGGCGAGCAAAATAAGGATGACAATGTTTTGGAGGCGCGTACGCTCTGGCTAAAATAGTTAGTAAATCACCATAATATTGCGCAAGAGATAATCCCCCTGGACAATATGGTGTTCTAGTTATGTTATATTCTATATACCTTGGGCAATTAGATGTATATATGCCCTGAATTCCTCGCTAGGTAAGAAAATAACATGGAAAGTCAATGGGTGGGGAAAGATAAAATTTTGTGGGGTAGAGCCTGGATTTTCACTCTTATCATAGTCGAATTCGCTAGAGATATAGAACAGAAGGCCTGAATTCTTTAGTATTATAATAAAAATATAATTAAGTGTTTTTATTTGCCATATTGCTTTTATATTCACAAATCCTATTAGATCAAATGTGCTTTGAAAGCATCTATTCCCTCTTCAACTACCAGAGGAGACATTAATAGAACAAAAGTATATCACGGCTCTAAAAAAGTAATAGAGGCAGAACTACGATTTTTCCTTAATGCAAAGAGAAACTTGGATACATGTATGAATTATACAAGGCCGTTAGTAGCAATTAGAACAGAGTCAATAAAGAAATCTCTTATGGATGCCAAAGGTAGAGGAGTCAGAATAAGATACCTTACCGAAATCACCAAGAATAATATCGACTGCTGCAAAGAACTTACGGAACTTGTTGACGAGATTAGACATCTGGAAGGAGTCAGAAGCAATTTTATGCTAAGTGAATCAGAGTATCTTGCCCCTGTGGTTTTTGACGGTGAAGTGAATATTGCACCAAAAATCATTTATTGTAATATCGGTTCATTTGTAGAACAACAACAATATCTCTTTGATATGCTTTGGAATAAGGCAGAGACTGCTAACCAAAGGATCAGAGAGATAGAAGAAGGAATACCTGTCATTAGAACAAAAATACTAGAAAGCCAAGATGATATCATAAGAGAAATAAAAAACATGAACAATATTGCTGACCACCTGTCAATTTGTTCTGGACTAGGTGGAATGCAAATGAGCTATAACTTTTTCTTTGATACGTATAGAACTTTTGTTGACCGGTTTAGAGATAACGACGAAAATAAAGGAAAAGAAAAAAAGGAATCCAACAGGCTGAAATGGATTATTGATATAAATAAAGATAATATAAATTTAGTCAAAGTATTTGTTAAATTGGGATTTCAAATAAGACATGTAAAAAATATGCTACCAATTAATTTTGGTGTATCTGACAAAGAACTGGCTCTTACGATAGAGAAGATGGAAGGCGGTAAGATGAGCTCAAGCTTCTTAGTTAGTAATGAGCCTTTGTATATAGATCATTTTAATTCAGTATTCGAGCAGCTATGGAAAACCGGTATTGACGGTGTGCAGAGGATAGAAGAGATTGAAACAGGAGCTGGTCTAGCAGATATTGAGGTTATTTCCAGTACATTAAGAGCACAAGATCTATATCTGAATATCTTAAAGACAGCTTCAAAAGAAATACTATTGATATTTCCAAGTACAAATGCTTTCCTAAGACAAGATAGCATGGGTGCTATACCGTTGGCCATGCAAGCAGCACAGGAAAGAAACGTTAGGGTCAGAATACTGACGCCTACAAATTCCTTAATAGAACAAAAAGTACGGCAGTTAAAGGAATATTGTCGTTCCAGTTATCAGTTAGACATAAGATACATAGCACAAATGTCCGAGACCAAAGCCACAATTCTGGTAGCTGACAGAAAGGATTCCTTGGTTATGGAGTTAAAAGATGATGCAAAGCCCGTGTTTTCTCAAGCAATAGGGCTATCAACCTATTCTAATAGTAAAGCAGGTGTTTTATCGTATGTAGCAATATTTGAAAACCTATGGAAACAATCGGAATTGTATGATCAATTAATGATAGCACATGAGCAAGTAACGATGCATGATAAGATGCAAAAAGAGTTTATTAATGTAGCAGCCCATGAATTAAGAACACCTGTTCAACCAATATTGGGCTTGACAGATATTTTAGGCAGTAAGAAAGGCAATATTGAACAATATCAAGAATATATATCCATTATTAGCAGAAACGCTCGTCGTCTAAAAGATCTTACTGAAGATATATTAGATGTGTCTAGGATTGATGGTAAATCATTAGATCTGAGAAATGAAGTGTTTGACTTAGTTAGTACTATCAATAGCCTATTAGATGATTATAGAAAAGATCAAGCAGGTCTTGCAAATAGATCTGAAATATCATTTGAGTCCAAATTCAGTAATGTATTAGTCCTAGGGGATAGGCAAAGAATTAATCAAGTTATTCATAATTTGTTGGACAATGCTTTAAACTTTACAAAAGATGGATTAATCACCATATCAGTATCAAAAAAGACACAGAACGCAAATGAATGGAATATCACTGTAAAGGATAGCGGCAAAGGAATTGATTTAGAGATGATGCCTAGACTATTTACGAAATTTGCGACTAAATCCCAACATGGTATAGGTTTGGGCTTGTATATTTCAAAAAGTATTATTGAAGCTCATGGCGGCAAAATTTGGGCTGAAAATAATACTAACGAAAAAGGAGCTAATTTTAGTTTTACTCTGCCTGCCAGTACAAATTAACCAACTGATAAATTAGTAGCTTATTGCGACAAGACTAAATGAAGTGAGTCATCCAGATTATACCTTGATGACCTATGCCAATCTAGGACATGTGTTCTATCTTTCATCTCAGTGGATAACTGGGTTTGGACATATACGGCAGTACGTATTAGTTGACCCATATGCATGGCTCGAAGCTCATTCTGGATTTACAAATTATGCTGCCGCGGCGCGCCTGCCTGCTGCTTCTATACCAGCCTTGAACTGTATCACTAAATAAAATAACTGAGAACGGTAGACATATCATTGGTTATACGCACTGCTCGTAGTAAAGGACTGCTGGAACTTGCGCAGTTGATAGTTTACCTACATGAACAGGCTATTGATTCATTATTGTACCCGAGATACCCGGGATAGTTTTGAATTCTAATTACACTCTATTATCATATATTTAGTAAACAGTGTCTTAAATCTTCTCAGGAGTTGGAAATAACCCGGGTATCCCGGGTATTGGATGTGCCCGATCCAATTCTATGGACATTCTAAAATTGGAACATCAGGTCATATCCCAATCCTACCACTCTCTTATACTAGTAAATTCCCAGACTTTCCCGATTCTCTGTTCTGACGAAATTCACGCTCAAAACCCTAGTAGTACCAAGGGGAAACCTTGTGGTGGAAACAAGGCGGGCTAGTTCATGTTTCCCTTTACCTGGCGCTCATCATCAGATGCTAAACACGAGACAGCCAAAGTCATATCAGTAACTGATCTCCTCTATGATGATCCAAATGTGCCATATACTCCGCTTCTAGAACACGATTTAGATGAGTCCATGCTGCCACATCATAGCTATAAAGCAGGGTTATTTTTACTGCAGGCTGCATCTTGACGTACAGAATGTACATCTAGAATCTGTAGAGCTTCATGTAACGTACAAAGATCCTGACAAGCATAAATTAGAGTTATTAAAATGTGCTAAGCTTACTCATGGCTAACTGATTCCATGGATAAGTAAATCTTCAGGATTTATCAGTATATTGGTAATTGGCGACTACAACTAAAGACATTTTCAACCACTTCATTATGTTTTAGTTGTGTTAACTATCCTGTTGTCTCTAAACGTATTATTTAGCGATTTTGAATCATTATCAAATACTATTGCTTTAGCGTTGGTAGTATCATTAAGTACTATTGTATTTGAGTATAACATATTTCCATGAGCACCTGTCTTGATACTTGTAGCATTTGTAGAATTGATAATGGAATTTAGATATATTTTATTAGCCGAGGAGGCATTTTGCAAAGTAATTCCAGGATTACTATTCGAGATAGTATTATTGTATATCTCATTATTATGTGATTGTGAGACAAGGATAGCATATTTTTGATCACGAACGAGATTGTTCCTAACCACTGAGTTTGTCATATTTCTACTGAAGGTTATTCCAGATTCAGTGTTATTATAGACTTTATTGTTTTCGATCAATATATTGTAGCAATCAAGAGAACAGATTATAGCTGTGCCATTGTTGCCATATACTGTATTATTTCTAATTACCATATCATGAGTTCCCGTATGTGGATCTATGCCATAGTGGCCCATGTCATGAACTTTATTGTTCTCAATAACTAAGCCCCCTACGCCGACTGAATAAAAGCCAAAATACAGGTGGTGAATGTCATTATTCCTTATTATGCTGCCATGGCCAGCCAAGTGATAATGAAGCCCAGATGTACCTGAGCCCCATCCTCCTTCATATCCCAAATATGCAATCTCTGAGTTTGTGATATTTGTAGTACCCGTTCCACGGTGTTCTACCCTAATATATGGCCTTGGAGCACCTAGATGAACTATTTTTCCGGAAATTTCTCTTGAGCCATGACTTTCAACATAATCATTTGTTTCTGGATTCCATGAAGTTACCTTTACCGAATCAATCTTCATGCTACCATAGACATGTATACCATAAGCAAGAGTCTTGCCATCTGAAATTATTTTTAGCCATTTGGTATCTTTAGGATCGATATTCAGTGTAGATCCGGCCAGAATTGTCACATTTGCATTTAATGCCCAGACTCCATCATTATTGGGATCTTTGTACAAAGCACTATTCCCAGCTCTTCCAAGCTGCTCATATATGTCAGTTAAACTTACAGGAGAACTGCATGAGACCGTGATCGTGAGAGTTGTTGGGTTATAGACTATACAACCTGATTCCGCGATTGCGTACGCTGCTATTTGCAATTCTCCTATTGGTATTGAGAAACTTGGAAATGCAAAAGTCGAAAGTATTAGTATCATGGCAATAGTAATGCCTGCGTAGCGTACTGTAGTCAAATACTTGCCGATATATATATGGTAAATTTTTTTTCTAATTCTATTCATTGGCTCTGTTCATTTAATATTCTTTTCCTAATCTCTCATTTGTGCACATCCATAAATTAACCCAACCAATTCATGATATGCTTTAGCTTACAATCATTTTCTTTTCTACATGGAAAATAGTCGTCAAAGCATTCTATCCTGTCCTTGATATGCTACTGTATTGTCCTTTAAATAGTGCTTTTCTCATATGATGAATGAATATGATGTTTTAAGTTCAGGAACCGACATGCCTGTGGATACCATGTACCTCCATCTGTGGAAACTGGATGTTTTCCATGAACCTTCGCTAGATCTGAAATAAATCTCTCTGCAATGAGTATGTTTCTTTCCTTTGATATAGATAGTGTTAGAATATTCCTGTTTTCTGGCTCAATAGCAACCAACCCAGAGCCAGACATATTCTGAACCAACTTTAAGT
>Ga0207693_10000763_pt1 | contig 28932 bp, 32 predicted proteins | sample LARL81metaG_FD_184347 | JGI IMG/M metagenome (GOLD analysis project Ga0207693, IMG submission 184347) | Corn, switchgrass and miscanthus rhizosphere microbial communities from Kellogg Biological Station, Michigan, USA - LAR L8-1 metaG... | ecosystem: Host-associated > Plants > Roots >... | reverse complement strand
GCGGTCGTGGGTCTTGCCGGACCCGCTCAGGCCGACGCGATCCACCACGACTGGATCTACGACATCCAGCCTCAGGTGACCGTGCCGCACGTCGACAACAGCGTGCACCAGAGCCACTGAACAACGAGTCTCAAAGAGGGGCACCCGCCACCGGGTGCCCCTCTTTCGTGTTAGAACGTGTTACAGTTCTGCGCTCCAGGAGGCCCGTGTGGATCGCAAGCGCGTCGTCATCGCGGGGCTGGGTGACAGCGGTGTACTCACCGCGATCCGGCTCGCCCCCCACGCCGAGGTGGTCGGAATCTCGGCCAAACCGGCATTGGTCAGCGGCCAGGAACTGGGCTGGCGGCTGTCCCGCCCCCAGGACTGGGCGCGCGCCAACTGGATCCCGTTCGACAGGTTCCGCGGCCTGGACCGGGTGCGCACCGTCCACGGCACTCTGACGGGGCTCGACCTTTCCTCCCGCACCGTAGGTGTCCGCCATGACGACGGCTCGACGTCGGCCGAGGGGTATGACGCACTGGTCATCTCGACCGGAGTCACCAACGGCTTCTGGCGCCGGCCGAACTTCCAGTCGGCCAACGAGATAGGCGCCGATCTTCGCGCCGCACACGGCCGTCTGGCCGAAGCCGGTTCGGTGATGGTCGTCGGTGGCGGCGCGGCGGCCGTCAGTAGTGCCGCGAACGTGGCGAGGACCTGGCCAGGGAAGCGAGTCGACCTGTACTTCCCGAAAGAACGCGCCCTCGTCGGCCACCATCCCCGGGCGTGGGAACGTGTCCGGCGCCGGCTCGATGAGGCCGGGGTGGTGCTGCACCCAGGGCACCGCGCGGTGATACCCGACGGTTTCGCCTGCGATCAGATCACCAGCGACCCCGTCCAGTGGAGCACCGGGCAGCCGCAGGCGTCGGCCGACGCCGTGCTCTGGGCCACCGGACGGGTGCGCCCCAACACCGGCTGGTTGCCTGCGGAGCTGCTCGACGAAAACGGCTTCGTCCGGGTGACTCCGGAGCTTCGGGTGCCGGGTCACCCGGGTGTGTTCGCGGTCGGCGATGTCGCGGCCACCGACCCGCTTCGAAGCTCGGCCCGCAACAGGGCGGATGGTCTGCTCGCCCACAATGTCCGCGCCGAGTTCGCCGGACGACGGCTGCGCAGCTACCGCCCGCCGAAGCGGCGCTGGGGTTCGGTGATCGGCATACAGCCCGACGGTCTCGAGGTCTTCGCGCCGAACGGGCGCGCGTTCACCTTCCCGGCATGGTCGTTCGACCGGGTGCTGATGCCACTCATCGTCCGTTGGGGCATCTATCGGGGAGTGCGCGACAACAAACCGTCGCTTTAGCCGGCCTCGTTGAGGACCGCGTAGGCCAACTGCTCGAGCAACAGGGCGGTTTCCCTCGGCGCGTCGATGCCGGCGTCGAGCACCCGTTTTGTCACGCGCAACGCGACAGGGGAGTACCCGGCGAGTTCATGTGCGATCTCCGTCGCGCGCTTGACATGTTCCCGGGGGCAGGCGATCTCGCTGACGATTCCCCATTGCTCGGCCTGCCGGGCATCGAATCGGCGCCCCCGCAACACCAGATCACGCGCACGTCCCTCACCCACCGCCCGGACGATCCTGGTCAACCCTCCGGAGGACGGCAGAATGCCGATGCCGACCTCAGGGAATCCGAAATCCGCTGCCGGATCGGCGATCCGGATGTCAGCGGCGAGGGCCAGTTCCAACCCGCCGCCCAGGCAATAGCCGGTGATCGCGGCGACGGTCGGTTGCGGCAGACCCGCGAACACCTCGTACACCGACCCCGAACCGGCGTAGTAGTCGATGATGTCGCGTGTCGACATCTCGGCCAGTTCGGTGACGTCGGCACCGGCCGAGAACACCGTGTCCCCGCCGGTGACGACCACGGCCCTGCTGGATTCGACTTCGCTGCTGCGCACCGCGCGCAGCAACTCGGTCTCCATGTGCGTCGAGAGCGCGTTGCGCTTGTGCTCCCGCCGCAGCGTGATGACCGCGACGCCGCGGTGGCAGCGGACGTCGACGGTGCCTGCCGTGTTGGCGTCAGCCACGGAAGGAAAGCAGCTTCTCGAGGCCCCGCTTGTTGGTCTCGTTGGCGATGACCAGCCGCTGGATCTCGGAGGTGCCCTCCCAGATCCGGTCGACCCGCAGCTCGCGCCACAGCCGCTCCACCGGGTAGTCGCGAATGTAGCCACGGCCGCCGAAGATCTGCACTGCCCGGTCGACCACTCGATTGGACGCCTCCGATGCAGCGAGCTTGACAGTGGCCGCCTTGGCGTGCAACGTCTTTCGCTGGTCGGCATCAAGCGCGTCGGCCTGATCGAACTCCCACGCCACCTGGTGGGTGTAGGCCCGGTTCGTGGTGATGTCGACCACGGAGTCGGCGATCATGCCTTGGATCAGTTGCCGGTTGATCAGTGGCTCGCCACCCTGGACGCGCGCCCTGGCCCAATCGACCGCGAGGGTAAGGGCCCGTTCGGCGGCACCGATGGTGCGGGCTCCGATCATCAGCCTCTCCTCGGTGAACCAGTCGCGGGTCAGGTCGAGTCCCGCGCCGACCTGGCCCAGCACGGCTTCCCGTCCGACGTGCACGTTCTCAAAACTGAATTCGGGATGCTCGTAGACGAACGTGTGCGTGTAGCGGGGAATGTTGGTGATCTTCACACCCGGGGTGTCGGCATCGACGAGGAACATGGTCGGAACGTGCTCGGGCTGCACGTATGCCAGCACGATCAGATAGTCGGCCACGTCGCCCACGGTGACGAACCACTTCTCGCCGTTGATCACGTAGCCGCCGTCGCCGTCGGGTGTCGCGGACGTCAAAGCCGCCGAGAAGTCCGATCCGGCACCGGCTTCCGATATCGCGACCGCGTCGCGGCGGTCGCCGCGCGCACCCGGGATCAGGTAGCGCTCACGCTGCTCGGGTGTCGCGTGCGCGAGAGGGTTGGCCGGACGCCACACGGTGTCCCACAGCGCGTTGGTGAGCTTACCAAGTTCGTCCTGGACCACCACCTGCTCGAGGACGGATAGGCCCGCGCCCCCGAACTCGGTAGGCGTGTTGATCGCCTGCAGGCCCGAGTCGAGCACCGCCGCCTTGATCGACGCGTGCGAATCGGGGCAGAGGCCGTTGTTGCGCTCGCACTCGTCTTCGAAGGGGATGATCTTCTCCGTGAGAGTGCGGGCCCGATCCTTCAGCTCGGCAAGCCGCGGTGTATATGCGAATTCCATTAGTTGACTGCTCCTTTCGTTGTTACCTGTTTTGGTGCGGGGTATCCGTTGCCCCACGCGTCGGCACCGCCGTCGACGACGATGGTGGTGCCGGTGACATAACCACCCGCCGGCGAGGCGAGGAAGGCGATCACCGCGGCGACCTCTTCCGGGGAGCCGAAGCGACCGAGCGGTACCGCAGCTTCCCACCGGGTGCGCTCGTCTTGCGGGTAGTTGTTCGCCATCCCCTCGGTCGCGATCGTGCCGGTTGCAATGCAGATGGTCCGGATGCCGAACCGGCTCCATTCCAGAGCCAGCCCGGCGGCCAGGTTCTCCAGAGCCGCGCGGGCCGAGCTGGCGTGCACCATCGAGGTGATGCCCCTGCGCGGTGAGAACGCCATGAATAAGATCGCGCCCGAGCGTTGCGGGATCATCGCCCGGACGGCGACCTCGCGGGTCACCGCCCACGTCGCGTCGACGGTGAGCCGATGCACTGCGCGCCAGCCCTTTCCGGTGATCTGCTCGGCAGGCGCGGCGAACTGTCCGCCCGCGTTGTTGACAAGTGTGTCGATGTGGCCGAACCGCTCCAGCGCACTGCCGACCAAGTGGCGCACCGACACGTCGTCACGGACGTCGGCGGGCACCGCGAGTACACGCGCGCCCAGCGCCTCGATCTCCGCGGCGGTCTTCTCCAAGGGCTCGCGACGCCGACCGCAGATCACGACGTCGGCGCCGCAACGGGCCAGCTCGAGCGCGACTGCCCGCCCGATGCCGGTGCCGCCGCCGGTGACCACGGCGACCGTGCCGCCGTGGATACCTTGGCGCAGTACGCTCACTGTCTACGCGACCGGCAGATCGAGGAACGCCGTGCCGCGCTTGATCATCTCATTCGCGATGATGACGCGCTGGATCTCGGATGTGCCTTCCCAGATGCGGTCGACACGCACCTCGCGGTACATCCGCTCGACGGGGTAGGCCCGGTCGTAGCCGCGGCCGCCGAAGATCTGCAGGCAGCGGTCGACGACCCGGCCCGCGGCCTCGCTGGCGGACAGCTTTGCAATGGACGCCTTGGCGTGCAGTGTCTTTCGGTCCACGCCGTTGTCTGCTTCCCACGCGACCTGATGGGTGTAAGACCGGTTAACGGCGATGTCGACGGCGCAGTCGGCCAGCATCGCCTGGATCATCTGAAAGTCGCTGATCGGTACCCCGAACTGCTTGCGCTGTATCGCCCAGTCGCGCGCCAGCCGCAGAGCGCGTTCGGCCACGCCGACAGTGCGCGCGGCGATCATCAGCCGCTCGTCGGTGAACCAGTCCTTGGTGAGTTCGAAGCCCTGCCCGACCTCGCCGAGTACCGCGTCGGTAGGGACGAAGACGTTATCGAAGACGAACTCGGGATGGCCGTTGACGGCGGAATGCATGAAGTGCGGGGTGCGGCTGATTCGCACACCGGGCGTGTCCTTCTCGACGAAGAACAGGGTGGATTCGTTGCCTGGCAGCACATTCGCCTGCACCAGCAGGAAGTCCGCGACGTCGCCACATGTGACGAACCACTTCTCGCCGTTGATCAGCCAGCCGCCGTCGACCGCCGTCGCGGTCGTCGCGATCGCACCCGCGTCCGAACCGGCGTCGGGCTCGGTGGTGGCGAATGCGTCGAACCGCTCGCCACGCAGGATCGGCAGCAGGTAGCGCTCGCGCTGTTCCTCCGACGCGAGTGCAAGAACGTTCGCCGGGCGCCACGGGATGTCCCACAGACAGTTGGTGACCCTGCCGAACTCCTCCTCGACGATCACCTGCTCGAGCAGGGTGAGGCCGGCGCCTCCCCATTCGGCGGGCATGTTGATGCCGAACATGCCTGCATCTATCGCGGCCGTGGTGAGCTTGTCGACGGTTTCCTTCGGGAGCGGGCCGCCGGCCTGCTCGGCTTCGTCTTCGTAGCCCATCAGCAGATCGGCGTACGCGGCGGCGCGCGCCTTCAGTTCCTGCTGGGCGGAGGTGTATGCGAAGTCCATCGGTATCTCCTAGCGGTGCTTGATAATTCGGGCGTCGAGAGCGGTCGCTCCCGACGGGGTGATGAGCAGGGGGTTGACTTCGAGCTCGGCGATCTCGGGGTGCGCAGCGGCGTACTCACTGAGACGGGCCACCGCTCGCGCGGCCGCGGCAACATCGACGGCGGGCCTGCCGCGGTGCTCGCCGAGCAGCGGCGCGGTGCGCAGCCGGCCGAGCATGCGGGCCGCCTCGTCCTCATCAACCGGGGCGAGTGCCACCTGCACGTCGCGCAGCACCTCCGTGGCCGTGCCGCCCATGCCGACCAGGACGGTCGGACCGAAGCGCGGATCCCACCGGGCGCCGACGATCAGCTCGACACCGCCGCGGAGGTCTGCCATCTCCTCGACCGAGAACGACGGCGGGTCCAGCTTGCTCACCAACCTGGCGTGAGCATCGGAAAGCAAGTCGCCCGAATCGATCCCGACCACAACTCCGCCGGAGTCGGACTTGTGCAGAAGCCCAAGCGCCTTCAACACATACGGTGGCCGAAGCTGATCGGCGGCGACCGCCAGTTCCTCGGCGGAATGGACCTCGCGGGCCGCCACGAAATGGATCCCCGCGCCGGCGAATGCATTTCGGGCCGCGGTGTAGTCGGACGCGGCGACAGGTTCCGCAGCCGCTGGCAGCAGCCGCATTGTCGCCGTTCGAGCCGGCACCGCAACGGCGGCCAGTGCCGCGGCGGCGTCCTCGATGGCGGCGAAGACCGGCACCCCGCCATCCGCCAGGATCCGGCAGGCCGGAGCATCAGGGAAGATCGACTGGACTGCAGTCGGCTTGCAAGTCAGTTTGTCGCCCGCGGCATCGGCGGCGATCTGCTTCGCGGCAGCGCACTCTGCGGGACCGAGGCCGGTGAGCCCGTCCTCGCCGCTGGAGTAACCGCCGAAGTAGCCGGTCATCAGGATCGCGTCGACCTCATCGCACGCCTGCAACACCGCGAACGCGCGTGCATAACTGTCCGGGTCCATCTCGCCCGCGCCCGCGAGGTCGACGGGGTTGGCGACCCGGGACTGCGACCACAGCGCGTCCCGCAAGCGGGCTTGGGTTGCCACCGAGAGCGCGGGGACGTCGAGTCCCGCGGCCTCGGCCACGTCGCATGCGATCACCCCGTGTCCGCCGCCGTCGGTCAGTACCGCGACCCGCCGGCCACCCGGCGTTGGTCGCGCCTTCAGGGCCAACAGCACGTCGGCGAGTTCGCGCGGAGTGCGCACCTGGATTGCTCCTGCCACCGCGCAGGCCGCGGCGATCACGACGGCATCGCTGGTCAGCGAGCCGGTATGCGATTGGGCGCCGCGGGCGGCGGCGGCGCTCGCACCGGCGGCGAGCAGTACGACCGGCGTTCCTGCGGCGACCGCCGCGGCGGCCGCCTCGACGAAGCCGCGACCGTCGCGGAAGTCCTCGACGTAGACGGCGATCGCCGCGGTCGCGGGGTCGGCGGCGCATGCCTCGATCAGCTCGACGAGGGACACGTCCGCCTGGTTACCGAGCGAGACGAAGCGGGATATGCCGAGTCCGCGAGCCGACAGCAGCCGGTCCAGCTCGATGGCGAGATTGCCGCTTTGGCTCAGCACCGCAACACTTCCGGGCGCGAACTGGTTCGACGAGAGATAGGTCGCGGTCGTGTTATCCGCCAGCCCAAGACAATTGGGGCCGACAAGCACTGCCTCGGCTTCGCGTATCCGCGCGATCAGCGCGTCCTCGCGGGCCCGACCCTCCGCCCCTGCCTCGCCGAGACCGGCGGTGATCGCGACGATTGCGCGTGCGCCCTTGGCAAGCACCCCGTGCACCGCTTCTTCGAAGCCCGCCTCGGGAACCGCGATGACGGCCAGGTCGACCGGCCCGTCGAGGTCATCCACCGACCTCACCGTCGGCCAGCCGAGGATCTCGCCGCCGCGCCGGTTCACGAGCTGCAAGCGGTGCCGCTCGGCCCCGCGAAGTGCCTGCACCGCAACGGCATTGCCCCACTTGGCCGGGTCAACACTGGCGCCGACGATCGCGATCGACGCAGGGTCGAACAGGGCACTCAGGTCCCGGCTCACTCCTGCACCCGCAACGCTCGGGCCGGGCAGGACGAGGCGGCGTCGTGCGCATTGTTGCGTTCGTCGGCGGGTACGGTGCCGTCGCCGATCAGCTCGGCGTACCCGGAGTCATCGAGGTCGACGAGGGCGGGTGCGGCCTGCAGGCACAGGCCGTAGCCCTGGCAGGCGCTCGTATCGAGGACGAGTTTCATGACATCTCCCAGTGGTTGTCGGTGGAATCGATGCGTGCTTCGAGCGCGGGGATCGCCTCAGCGAGGCGCCGCCGCCGTTCCGCGGTGCGGTGATAGGCGCTGCCCGGCAGGCCGATCAGCATCCGGTCGTGTTCGAGTACCACCTGCGCGATGGCCAGGGCCAGCACTGGATCGCCGTCGCCACTGCCGTCGGCGACATTGAGTGCGAGCTCGGCGGCCCAGTCGAGGTAGCGAAGCCAGCGTCGGCTGGTTCCCCGCAGGACGAGGTTCGTCACGCGACGCCGCTCGGATCCGACCGTGGACCGGGCCGGGTCGTCCTGCAGGTAGGCAAGCAGCTCGGGTAACGACCGCTCGGGCTCAGGGGTGAGCCCAAGCCAGGCGGTGGCCACCCTCGACGGTCGGTGCACTAGGTCTCCTGACCCTTGACATGTGATGCGGAACACTGGCACAGTAACAAACTAATCAGTTAGTCAGCTAGTGGCAAATCCCGAAGACCTGCGAGAAAGACCCACCACACCGATGAACGAGACACCCGTACAGTCCCGCCCACGCCGTCCACGCGTTGAACTCGAACCACTCGAGCCTGGGCTGGAATCGCGTTACTACACCGACCCGCGGGTGGCCGATCTCGAGCAGCGGCGCATCTTCGACCGCACCTGGCAGCTCGTCGGGCACGTCACCGATCTGCCCAATCCGGGATCACGGATCGTCGGTTCGGTCGGCACCAAGGAGGTCGTCGTCGTTCGCGCCGAAGACGGCAGCATCCGCGCGCACCTCAACACCTGCCGCCATCGCGGCACCCGCCTCGTCGCAGGCCCGGGTGAGGAGAAGGCGCTGCGATGCCCGTACCACGGCTGGACCTACCACCTCGACGGAACGCTCGTCGGTGCACCCGAGAACCGCACCATTCCGTGCCTCGACAAGTCGAAGCTGTCGTTGTTCAGCGCGCGCGCCGAGGTGTTCTGCGGACTGATCTTCGTCAACCTCGATCCGGCCGCGGAGCCCCTCGGGCCGCAGCTCGAAGGAGTGCGGCCGCTGTTGGAGCGCTATCTGGGCGGCGAGATGGAACCGTTCGGCGAGGGTCGCATCCACGTCGACGATCCAGAGCACATCCAACGGTCGAACTGGAAGATCGCCGTCGACAACTACCTCGAGGGCTACCACGTGCCGGTCGCGCATCCCGGGCTGATGCGGCTACTCGACTACAAGAGCTACTCGGTCGAGACCGCGCGCACCTACGCGGTGTACGACGCGCCGTTGCGGGACAAGCCGTCGGACAACTGGGCCGAGCGTCTGTACCAGCGACTGGTCCGCCCGATGCCGGGCCTCGACGACGAAGATGAGGGCGTCTTCAGGTACATCGCGATCTACCCGAACACCGTGATCGACCTCTATCCCGACCACGTGCTGATCTGGAAGATGAACCCCCGCGGCGTGGATCGGGTCGTCGTCCCGGGTACGTACCTGCGCCGCACGGATTGCGACCTGCGCACCCGCATCGCGCAGCAACTCAACCTCTACCTGAGCAAAATCACCACGCACGAGGACGAGGACCTTGTGCAGCGAATGCAGATCGGACTGGGTAACACCGACTTTCGGCCGGGCCCGCTTTCGCTGCGCGAAAAGGGGGTGGCCTGGTTCGCCGGCCGCATTCGCACCGACCTCGGCGACCTAGATGAGGAGGTGGGGCGATGACAGACTCCGAAACCATGACACGACGCACCCGGGCCGAGATCGCAGCCGAGACGAGGGAGGCGATCCTCGCCGCAGCCTGTGAGGTCATCGCAGATATCGGGTTCGAGAACGTCCGGATGCGCATCGTGGCCGAGCGGGCCGGGGTGTCGACGGCGGCCCTGCACTATCACTTCGACACGCGCGAGAAGCTCTTCGCCGAGGCGTTGCGGTACTCGTTCGACCACACCGGGCGCGACGTGTACGAAGCGCGCTCGAGCCAGGACTCCGCGACCAACCGGCTGGCGCGCATCATCTCGGCCTCGTTGCCGACGACGGAGAACCTGCGCCGGGAGTGGGCGATGTACCAGGAGTTGTGGTGCCGGGCCAACCGCGAGCCGGAGTCACGTGCCGTGGCCGTCGAGCTCAACCGCGCGCAGCAGGGCTGGATCGAGGAGACGCTGGCCGACGGCATCGCGACGGGCGAGTTCAAACCGACTGATGCCGCGGCCCACGCCCGCCTGATCAGCTCACTGTGCGACGGATTCGGCGTGCAGCTGATGTTCGGAAATCCCGCGCTCACCATGGATTCCGCGCGTGCCACGATCTGGGCGCAGGCGGCAGGCGTGCTCGGGATCAGCGAGCAATTCCCAGAGAGCGGCCGCCGATGAGGACGCCCGATGTCAGCCGCAGACGCTTCCTTCTCGGCAGCGCGGGGGTCGCTGCGCTGCTCGCCGTACCCAGTTGCGCGTACATGACTCCCAAGGCGCAACAGGCGACGACGAAGCCGGTCGAGCCCAAGATCGACGGCGACCTGGTGTACTTCAACTGGGCCGACTACGTCGATCCCAGTGTGTTCGAAGGCTTTCAGAACGAATACGGCGTGAAGGTCATTCAGTCGAACTTCGACTCGATGGAGAGCATGCAGGCCAAGCTCGCCGCGGGCAACCAGTACGACATCATCTTCCCGTCGGCGCAGTGGGTGCAGAAGCTGGTCGTGGCCAACCAGTTGCACACGATCGACCCGTCGACACTGAAGAACGCCCCGCTGATCTTCGACCACTATGCGTACTTCGCCGATCCGTGGTACGACGCGAAATCCGCGCACTCGATCCCGTTCTCGATGTACAAGACCGGAATCGCTTGGCGCAAAGATAAACTCGGCGAAACGCTGACGGGTGGGTGGTCGGATCTGTGGAACGAGACGTCCAAGGGCCGCACGTTCGTCCTCGACGACCGTGACGAGGTCCTCGGCATGTTGTCCCTGCTCCTCGGCTACGAGCTGAACACCGCCGGCGACCGCGAACTCGGGAATATCGTCGACAGGTTCCGTAGCCTGCGCCCGTATCTGCGCGGCTTCTCCAGCGACGACTACAACAACCTGCTGTCGGGCGACGCCTGGATGCACCAGACATGGAGCGGTGACATGGCTGCGCTGCTGTGGCAGGCGGAGGACGCGTCGATCTACGGATTCGAGGCGCCGTCGCAGGGCACCCCGATCAACTCCGACACCTACGCGATCCCGATCAACGCGCGTCACCCGGGCACTGCGCTGTTGTTCATCGACTACATGCTGCGGCCCGAAAACGTGGAGAAGAACATCAATTACATCGGTTACCCGATGCCGGTGCACGGCACCGAGGGTGCCTATCAGGAGATCGTGGCGGATTATCCGGAATGCACGGTCACGGTCGCGGACCTGGCCCGCGACCTCTATTTCAGCAACGACAGCGTCGTCAAGACCCAGGCCCGCGACGCGGCGTACACCGAAATGAAAGTCGGACTATGACGCACTCGGAATCGCCGCCGCCTCGCGCGGTGCGCAAAGAGCGCTTGTGGACCTGGATGCTGGTGCCCGGCACGGCATGGATGTCGGTGTTCTTCGTCTCCGCGCTGCTGTTGCTCATCGCCCTGTCCTTCGGCACCACCGATGCGTTGGGTAACCCCCGCTTCGGCAGCACGCTGGACAACGTCATCGGCGTCTTCACCCCCACCTACCTGCGGGTGATCATCCGCAGTCTGATGTATGCCGTTGCGGCGTCGGTGATCTGCCTCATGATCGCCTACCCCGTCGCGTATGCGATCGCGCGGCACGGTGGCCGCTACAAGAACGCTCTGGTGGCCCTGTTGGTGGTGCCGTTCTTCGCCAACTATCTGGTGCGGATGTACGGGTGGCAGACCCTGCTGTCCGACGAGAGCATGCTGATGACCTGGCTGCGCCACCTCGGCGTGTCGGCGAGCTTTCACATTCTCGATACGGGTGCCGCTGTGATCGGCGGATTGGTGTACGGCTACGTCGTTTTCATGATCCTGCCGATCTACGCATCGCTGGAGCGCATGGACGGCGCGCTGATCGAGGCCGGCCGCGACCTCTACGGCTCGTCGTTGCGCACTTTCTTCACCGTCACCGTTCCGGCGTCGAGGGCCGGTGCCTACGCCGGGCTGGCGCTGGTGTTCCTCCCGGCGATGGGCGACTTCATCAGTTCTCAGTTGCTCGGTGGTCCGGACAACCTGATGGTCGGCAACCTTATCCAGGAAAAGTTCTTCGCCGGCCAGAACTGGCCGCTCGGCGCCGCGTTGACGATGGCGCTGATGGTGTTGCTGCTGATCTGCATGTTCGCCTACCTGCGCCAGACGGCGCGTGATGCTAAGGAGGCACGCCGATGACCACACTCGTTGCGGCCGAACGCGAGCTTGCCGCACCGCAGGCGCCACCGGCTGGCCGCCGGAAGGGCTCGGGGATGAACCGCAAGCCCCGGTTCGCCATCGCGGTGACCGTGGCGTTCTTCGTCCTGCTCTACCTGCCGATCTTCGCGGTGGTGTTGTTCTCCTTTAACACCAAGAAGTCGCTGACCGTTTTCGAGGGCTGGTCGCTGCGCTGGTACCAGGCGTTCTTCAACGACTCCGAACTGACCAAGTCACTTCAGACCAGCCTGGTGGTGGCCGCCGCTGCCATGGTCGGCTCGGTGGTGATCGGCGTGCTGCTGGCCTTCGGCCTGGTACGCGCGCGCTCGCGGTTGGGCGGTGCCGCCAATGTCATCATGCTGATTCCGCTCATCACTCCGGAGATCGTGACGGGCGTCGCCTCGCTGATGTTGTTCAAGGGTGTCGGGCTGCAGCCGTCGCTGACCACGCTGATGCTCGCCCAAACGACGTTTTCCATCTCCTACGTCACGGTGATCCTGCGAGCGCGCGTCGCCGAACTCAACCCCGAGGTCGAAGAGGCCGCAATGGACCTGGGCGCCAATAGGTTTCAGGCACTGCGGCTGGTGACACTGCCGGTGATGTGGCCGGCCATCATGTCCGCCGCCATCCTGATCTTCACCATCGTTTTCGACGACTTCGTGCTGGCGTTCTTCACCAGCGGCGTCGACCCGCAGCCGCTGTCGGTGCGCATCTACTCCGCGATCCGCTTCGGCATCCAGCCTTCCATCAACGCCGTCGGCACGCTCATGCTCGTCGGCTCGCTAGTACTGATTGCCATCGCCCTGCTCATCCCGCGCCTGTTCGGACGGCGCGGCAACAGTTTCGACCTATTCGGAGGATAACCGGTCATGACCACTAGAACCGCTGTTGCGGAACGCATTACAGTCATCGACTCCGCGGTTGCGACGTCCGCATGCGCGGTGTCACTGCGCCGCGTCACGAAGTCGTATGGTGAGCGCACCGCCGTCCGGGAGCTGAACCTCGACATCGCGTCGGGCGAGTTCTTCTCGCTGCTCGGCCCGTCCGGGTGCGGTAAGACCACGACACTGCGGATGGTCGGCGGCTTCGTCGACCCGAGCTATGGCGAAGTGTCGCTGCACGGCAAGGACGTCACCGACCTGCCGCCGAACCGGCGCGACGTCAACACCGTCTTCCAGAGCTACGCGCTCTTCGACCACCTGTCGGTCTGGGAGAACCTCGCATTCGGACTGCGCCGCCGCGGGGTCGGAAAAACCGAGACGACACGGCGTGTCGGCGAGATGCTCGAACTGGTCCAACTGACCGGTCGCGACAAGGACAAGCCGAGCGCGTTGTCCGGTGGCCAGCGGCAACGCGTCGCCCTGGCGCGCGCGCTGGTCAACCGGCCCTCGGTGCTGCTGCTCGACGAACCGCTTGCCGCATTGGATCTCAAGCTGCGCAAGGCGATGCAGGTGGAACTCAAGCGCATCCAACGCGAGGTTGGCATCACGTTCGTCTTCGTCACGCACGACCAGGACGAAGCGCTGACGATGTCCGACCGCATCGCGGTCATGAGCGAGGGCAGGGTGCACCAGTGCGGCACGCCCGAGGACATCTACGAGCGTCCCTCGACCCGGTTCGTCGCGGAGTTCATCGGCACGGCGAACCTGATGTCCGGCAGCTATACCGGCACCGGCATCGAACTGCCGGGCGGCGTGCCGCTGTACACCGGGCGGCTCGACGGCTGCTCGATCGGCGACGAAGTGGCGATCGCGGTGCGGCCGGAGAAGATGTGGCTCTCCGACCTGACGCCGGACATGGTGCAGACCGACGGCATCCTCAAGGCCACCGTCTACGGTGGGGCCACCACGACGTATCTGTTTGAAATCGCGCCTGGTGTAGAGGTTTCGGTGCTCGAGCAGAACCTGCACTCCGCCCGCACCGAGGAGCGCTGGGCCGACGGCGAACGCGTCCGCATCGGCTGGCATGCCAAGCACAGCCTCGCCCCGCTGACCTGAATCAGGAGCTTTCGCAATGACTTACGACCTCGTCGTCGTCGGGGCCGGGCTGGCAGGCCTGTCCGCCGCGCGCGACCTCGTGCGCGGTGGAGCCGACGTCCTGGTTCTAGAGGCCCGCAATCGAGTCGGCGGTCGCGTCGAACAGGTGACGCTCGACGACGGCCGAATCGTCCAGCTCGGCGGCGAGGTGATCGGCGACTCGCACACCGCGTATCAGGGGTTGGTCGCCGAACTCGGCCTCACCCTGATCCCGAGCTACGTGGCCGAACCCGGCGAGCTGACCTACGTGCTGCACGAGGGCGCGTTCGTCGGTGATACGCCGACATGGTTCTCGACGACCGACCACCGCAGCATGGAACAGGTCGAACGGGAATTCGCCGCGCTCGCGGCGACCGTCGACCCCGACGACCCGTGGTCACACCCGGATGCGGTCGCGCTCGACGACATGTCGGTGACGGGCTGGCTGGGGGCCATCGGTGCCACCCCCAACGTGCGACGCGCGCTGGAGGCAGGTCAACTGGGTCTGTCCTCGGGCTCGTTCGAGCGCACGTCGCTGCTCGCGCTGCTGCGCAAGTGCGCCAGCACCTCGAGCAAGGGCCTGTACTCCTACGACGAGTGGGAGAACCTCCGCGTTGCCGAGGGATCGGCGACCGTGGCGCGGCGCATGGCCGCCGAACTCGACGGCCGCATCCGGCTGGGTTCGCCCGTGCGCGCGGTCAAGGCCGCGCCCGGCGGCTGCACGGTCCGGTTGGAGTCCGGGGAGATCGTCGCGGCGGACGCGATTGTCAGCGCGCTGCCCGCGGGGCCGCTGCGTGACATCACCGTCGACGGTGTCTCCGACGCGCGCCTCGAGTCGCTGCATCGGCAGCGCCACGCCCTGGCCGCGAAATTCGTTGCGGCGTATGACCGTCCGTTCTGGCGCGACCGCGGGCAGAACGGGCTGACCGAATCCGAGGGCATCCTCGGGTCTTCCTGGCCGCAGAACGAGGGCGTGCTCTCCTGCCTCGTCGCGCCCGAACGGTTCGCCGCCTACCTGTCCACGTCGGCGCGACACCGCAGACAGGAGGCGCTCGCCGAGCTCGGCGACTGGTTCGGACCCGAGGCCCGCAACCCGTTGGCGACCTTCGAACGGCTGTGGGGAACCGACCAATGGACCCAGGGTTACGTCACGCAGTGGCGGCCCGGCGACGTGCATCGGGTGGGGCCGCTGCACGGCACCCACGAGCCGCCCTTCTATGTATGCGGCTCCGATCAATGGGTGGCCGGCTACATGGAAGGCGCGGTGCGCACCGGACGTGCTGCGGCACGGGAAGCGCTGGTGCGGGGATGACCGAGATCGAGGTGCTCGACCCGGCGACAGTGCGGCCCATCGCGGCGGTCGAGGACATGGACGAAACCACCGTCGACGCGGCCGTCAGGCGTGCGCGAGCCGCCTTCGACAACGGCGGCGGATGGTGGCCCGGCACACCGGACGAGGAACGCGGTCGGTGCTCGCCCGCGCCGCGGAGCTGGTGCGCGCACAAGCGGACCGACTCGCCCGGCTCGAGTCGCTCGACGTCGGCAAGCCGATCGCCGAAGCGCAGGGTGATGTCGACGAAGCGGCGCGGATTCTCGAGTACTACGCCGGCTGGCCCACCAAGGCGGCGGGCGACAGTTACGCGGATCTCGGCCGCGCGCTGCGCGCGGCACGCGTGATCAGAGCGGGCGTTGTCTGGATCAACGACTCACAGATCGCGCCGGTGCAGGCCACGTGGGGCGGGTTCAAACAGTCCGGTATCGGCCGCGAACTCGGTCCTCGTGGGTTGGAGGACTATGTGGAGGCCAAGCACATCTACCTCAACCATGCGTGAGCGCCCTGCCCGGTTGCGGGTCGGCGCCGGCGTGGTGCGCCTGTGACGCAAGAGCGGTCGATTCCTGCCAACCGCCGATCAATTTCTGCCATCGGAATTAATACGTTGACCAGCCTGTTTAAGCCTTCAGACGGGCTGAGAAGGCCCCCAGACAGACACAGAAGAAGGCACCAGAATGAAGAAGTTCGGATTTGCCACCGTCGTCGCCAGCGGACTGGCCGCTGCGGTCCTCGGCTTCGCCGGACCGGCCCAGGCCGATTCGATTCACCACGACTGGGTCCACGACATCCAGCAGCAGGTCAGCGTGCCGCAGGTCGACAACAGCGTTCAGCAGAGTCGCTGACGAATTCACCACAAGAGGGGCGCCCAAATCGGGTGCCCCTCTTCTCGTTCTCAGCCTCGGACGATCACCGTGATGTAGCCGATCGGAATGCCGGTGCGCGCGGCGATGTACTTGCGCGCCACGATCTCGACCGCTGCCCGCCGGCTCGCACGCGCCACGCCGCCGATCTCCGGAACTCGGATCACCCAGCCCCTGACATCGGGACTCACCTCGATCTCGAAGCACTGACCGACGGTCAGGCCGGGCACTCGGCGAACCGGACGGCGGCTGCGGAATGGGTCTGCGGATACGGACCTGGAGGCGGAGTGCGTTGGCATCGGTTTCTCCTGGACGACGACGAACCGCGCGCAAGCGTACTGGCCGAGTGGCCCTACCACCTAATCTGTGAGTACCGGCGAGCGGGGTACAGCGATGTTCCCTCGAGTGAGGCCGTCCGACGGACTCGGTATGGTCGAGAGGTTGTCACTGAAGAAGGGGTCAGCGCGACCGGGGTGACGTTACGTGAAGGACGTGATGACCGATGCGCGCGCCGCATTACCCGCATGACACCCCAGCGCTCAGCCGTGCGACAGGGGGTCCTCGCCTGTCGGTGCTCCTGGTGGAGGACGATCGAGCCGACGCATTGTTGGTGGAAGAGCTGATCGCCGACGCCAATGTCGATGTCGATTTCGCTTGGACGCCTTCGATTTCCGATGCTCAAGGCGCAATGGCACACAACCGTCCGGACTGCGTGCTATTGGACCTGAATCTGCCCGACGCCAGCGGGATCGGTGCTCTCGAGCGGATCAGCAAGTGCGATCCCAGCATTCCGATCGTGGTGTTGACCGGGCTGAACGACGAGCACTTCGGGGTATCCGCGGTGGCCTCCGGCGCGCAGGACTACCTCGTCAAAGGCCGGGTGGAACCCGAAACCCTCCGGCGCTCTCTGCTTTACGCGATCGAGCGCAAGCGGGCCGAGCTGACCGCCGTCGAATTGCAGGCCAGCCGAATCCGGGCGGGCGAGAATGCCCGGCTCGAGCGTGGCCTGCAGCCCTCGCCGCTCCTGCTCGACGACCCGGGCGTCGACGTCATCACCCGGTACCGGGCGAGCCGCGCATATGCCCTGTTGGGCGCAGATTTCTACGACGTCGTGCAAACGCCGGACAGGACTGTACACGTCATGATCGGTGACGTTGCCGGACACGGGCCCGACGAGGCCGCCCTCGGTGTGGCACTGCGCATCGGCTGGCGCGCGCTCACCTTCGCCGGACTCCGCGGAAACGAGCGCATGCACCAGCTCGAGCGGATCCTGTTCGCTGAGCGCCCGGCGAAGGGAATCTTCGCAACCCTCTTGAGCTTGGCATTCGCTCCCGACAGCCTGCGGTTCACCGCCGTCCGGGCGGGACATCCAGGCGTTTTGGTGCACGGGAACAACGACGTGCAATGGCTTGAACCGCCTGCAGGCCCCGCCCTCGGTCTTGGCGCCCATGAGTGGCCGGTCAGCGAACTCGAGCTGCCCGAAGGCCATGGCCTGCTTCTGCTCACCGACGGCCTCTTCGAGGGCCACTCCGGGCGCGGAAACGAACGACTGGGCGAGGATGGACTGCTCGAATTGGCACGTTCGCTCGCCGGGCTGCCCGGCAGCGCGTTTGTCGACGAGCTCATCGGTGAAGTGGAGGCGCGGGCACGCACGCACGGCGGCCACACCGACGACATCGCGGTCGTGCGTGTCGAGCGGACGAACCCATGACCGCTCCCCGCGGGGGCCGCGGCCTCACCGTGCGGGGATGGCAGAACCTTGTGCTGTCTGTCATGGGGGTGTTGGTGCTTACCGGAGCGATCGCCGGTGCCATCCTGCTGAACCGCACCGATGCCGTCTCCAGCGAGTTGATCGACGACATTCAGCCGACCCGGGTGGCGGCCTATCAGTTGCAGGCAGCGCTGCGGGATCAGGAGACGGCGCTGCGGGGTTACGCGATCGCGGCCGACCGACAATTCCTCGAGCCGTACTTCGACGGGCAACGCGCCGAACGATCCGCGGCCGACGAAATCCGCAGTCGTGTGGGCTACCGCCGTGACGCAATCGATGACCTGGACGCGATCGAACGAGCAGCTGCCAGCTGGCGGGTGACATACGCCGACCCGCTGATCGCCGGCGTCACGCCGGGGGCCCCGGCAGTGGTGGATAATGCGACCGCCGAGCGTGGCAAGGCCGAATTCGACCGTCTGCGAGGGCTATTCGATGTGCAGAACGAGCACCTGTCAGCGGCGCGGCAAGCCGGCGTCGACGAACTGCACAGCGTGCGCGCCTGGCGCGACAGGGTGCTGGCCGGGCTGATCGTCGCGTTCTTCGCCATGGCGATTCTGCTCGCGGTACTCGTGCGAAGCGCGGTCAGCCGTCCGTTGGCGGCCTTGGCCGCCGCGTGCAGACGGATCACCGAGGGCAACTTCACAGAACGCATTATTCCGAGCGGCCCCAAGGACATTCGGGGTATCGCGCTCGACGTCGAGAACATGCGACAGCGCATCGTCGATGAACTCCAGGCGACGCGCTCAGCGCAAGCAAGTCTCGATGAGCAGGCCGCCGAACTGCGCCGGTCCAATGCCGAACTGGAGCAGTTCGCGTACGTCGCATCCCACGATCTGCAGGAACCGTTGCGAAAGGTCGCCTCGTTCTGTCAGCTGCTCGAGAAGCGGTACGGCGACAAACTCGATGAGCGCGGCACCGAGTACATCGGCTTCGCAGTCGACGGCGCCAAACGCATGCAGGTTCTGATCAACGATCTCCTCACGTTCTCCCGGGTCGGACGCCTCAACGCCACGACGACCGAGGTAGACCTGGACGCCGCGCTGGACACCGCCCTGGCCAACCTTTCCACTGGGATCGACGAGTCGGGCGCGGAGGTCATCAGGCCGGAGGCGGGGCTTCCGCGCGTCAATGGAGACCCCACGCTGCTGGTAATGGTGTGGCAGAACCTGGTTGGCAACGCGGTGAAATTCCGCCGAGAAGGTGTCGCGCCGAGGATCGTCATCGAGTGCAACCAACGCGTCCGCGGTGATGAAGTGGACTGGATCTTCGCCGTGTCCGACAACGGCATCGGCATCCCGCAGGAGTTCGCCGACAAGGTTTTTGTCATCTTCCAGCGCCTGCACGGCCGTGATGTTTACGGCGGAACGGGTATTGGGTTGGCACTGTGCAAAAAGATCATCGAACACCATGGCGGAACCATCTGGATCGACACCTCGAACACCGAGGGAACGCGATTCCGCTTCACCTTGCCCACTGAATCAGCGGCCGAGCCGGACCCGGATCCGACGGCCCTTCTGGAAGGAGCGTCTGAATGACTTTAGAGAGCCGGGAAGACGGAGCAGGCCGAGTGATCGACGTGCTTCTGATCGAAGACGACCCGGGTGATGAGCTGATCACACGGGAAGCGTTCGAACACAACAAGATCAAGAACACTTTGCACGTTGCCCACGATGGCGAGGAGGGCCTTGACTTTCTCTACCGACGAGGCGCGTTCAAAGATGCTCGCCGGCCCGACCTGATCCTGCTCGATTTGAATCTGCCGAAGTACGACGGCCGACAGCTGCTCGAGAAGATCAAGTCCGATCCGGATCTGTGCCACATTCCGATCGTCGTGCTCACCACGTCGTCGGCGGAGGAGGACATTCTGCGCAGCTACAAGCTGCATGCCAACGCCTACGTGACCAAACCCGTCGACCTGGACCAGTTCATGAGCGCGGTGCGGCAGATCGACGAGTTCTTCGTTCAGGTGGTGCGACTGCCGCAGTTCTAGGCGCGGGCCCCGTCACAGGCTGTCGTCGGCGCCGCGACGTGCGCCCATTCCAGGCACACCCTGGTGCCCGCCTGCGACGAGTCGACGGTGGCCCGATCAGCGAGTGCCTCCATGAGCGGGATGCCACGTCCCCGCCTGAGTTCTTTCCTGGCGGGGTCGGCACTTCGCCATGCGCCTTCGTCCGTCACGGTGACAGTCAGGGTGGCCGCGCTCCCGTCGTAGTCGGCCTGCACGTGCATTGCGCCGGGGCGCTCGGCGGTCACATAGGCGAACTCCGCCGCGTTTGCCATCGCCTCGTTGACGGCAAGTACCACATCACTGGCCTTCGTCGTGTCGAGTGTGAAGTAGCGGCGCAACCAGTCCGAAAACTCCCTCCGGACGGTCGCGGCGCTCTCGGCATCGGCGACGACGTCCGTCCGCACGAACTGATTGCCACTGGAGGGCTTTTCGGAGGATGACATCTTGGTCAGTTGGCTACCCGGTCCGGTGCCCGTTTATGCCGTCAGCGCCGCAAGTGCTTCGTCCAGCGTGGCGTGCAGCCCGACGACTTCGGAAATTCCCACGAGCTTGAGTGGCCGGCTTGTCGCAGGCCCGTCGGCGACGACGGCGAATTGCACCGACGCCGGTAGCTCATCACGCGCGACTACCAGGATGCCCATGCCGGCCGAGGCCAGGAAGTCGACGGCGCCCAGGTCGACGATCACCCCTTGCGGTGATTCCTCAGCCGCGGCGGCAATCGCCTCCTCCAGCTGTGGGGCGGTAATCATGTCGACCACGCCCACCACGGACAGCACCTCGATCGCGCCGATACGCTGCTGCTCGATTGTGCAGCTACTGGCTGGGGACTGGCTCGCCACAATTACCTCCGACGACGATTGGGACCGCTGTGGCTAGGTGTGCAGGGTCCAGCGGCTATCACGCGGTTCCCGGATCGACCGATTGCCAAACATCGAAGCATCATGCCTGAACGCGGGGTATCTCTGCCGCGATCCGGTTCAGCAAGGCGGGATAGCGGTCGGCCTCACGGTGCCTGCCCGGCTTGCCGCTGCTGATGAGGCCCGCGGAGAGCCCGCGTTCGGGGTCGGCCCAGACCGCGATGTCCACCAGTCCCGTGTGGCCGAAGGCGGCAGGCGCATTGCGCCCGAACGGCCCGAACCGCGTTGACCCGAGCATGTATCCAGTGCCCCAGCGCAGCGGCGCCAGTCCGGTCGCGAGATCCGGCCGCAGCCTCCGGCATTCCCTGGTCGCGGCGCGCAGCGTTTCGGGTGCCATGATGCGCACCCCGTCGAGCTCACCTCCGCGGCGGAGGATCTCTGCGAAGCGGGACAGCTCGTCGGCGGTCGAAACGGTGTTGGACGAAGGCACTACACCCGTGAGGAACTGAGGCGTGTTCGAGAACGGGATGATCTGGTGCATCGTGCCTCCGACGGCGGTGCGGAAAGCCGCAGCGATGGGCGCGGGCAACGGCCTCCCCGTCGGATGGCTCGGGGCGACCAGCGGGACGTCGGCTTCCGCGACGCCGTAGTTCGTCCACCGAAAACCGAGTGGGTCGAGGATTTCGGTGGCCAGAACGTCGCGAATATTCTTGCCGGTCGCGGCAGAAACGATCTCCCGCACCAGTGGGCCCCAGGTCAGCGCGTGGTAAATGTGCACCAGCCCCGGCCGATAGATCGGCTTCAGGTTGCCGAGCATCTCGCGCGCGTACTGGCTGTCGTCCATTCGCTTGAGGTCCGGCCGTGGCCCGGTGGCAAACGGCACACCCGCGCTGTGCGTCATCACATGGCGGATCGTGGTGCGGTCCTTGCCATGGCTGGTGTAGCTGGGCAGGTAGTCGCAGACCCGGTCGTCGAGGGAGAGGACGCCGCGTTCGACCAGCATGTGCACGACGGTCGTGGTGATCGCCTTGGCTGCGGAGTACACACAGAACGGCGTTTCCGTTGTGGCAGGGACCTTTTCGGCATCAGCCGGATCGTCGGGGCCGTTGCCCCAGCCGTGTCCGATCGCCCTGTTGAGCACGACCCTGCCGTTGTGCCGCAGGCACAGCTGGATCGCGGGATGCATGCCGGCCTGATACCAGTGCCGCGCGGCCCACCAGATCCGCTCGACGGCCGCGGAATCGATCGTGGAGTGGTCTTCGTCGCCGACGTCCGTTACGGCGTCGAGGTCGGCGGGGACGCGGATCCTGCCTTGAAGAGGTCCCAGACCGGTCATCCCGCCATCCGCCTCAGCGTCGCGGCCAAATGGTGTTGGAGCGGCCGACCGACGGCGCCCAATCGCAACGTGTAGGTCAGTTCGTCACCGTCGACCCGAATCGAACGGCTCAGTGCCGTCACCTCTTTGGCCGACGAGGTACGACCGATCGCCGTCGCGGTCAACTCCAATTCCAGCGTCGTTGCGGTGCTCGACAGGGTGCCTTCCTGGATTTCCGTGATGCCGGTCGGATGGGCCAACACGAGTTCGACACGCTCCGGCGACGGCACCCGCAGATATCCGGTCTCTGCGTGCAGCGGACGGCCGTCGTCGGTGGCCTTGGTCCGCTGGCCGTAGACCAGGAACGGTTTGCCGACGTGGCTGAAGGTGACTTCCTCGAGGTAGCCGAACGGTTCGATCGTCGGGTACTCGCCTGCGCCGCGACCCGACCAGGTGCCCAGCAGAGGCGCCAGCACAGCGACGCCGGGATGCAGATCGCCCACGTCCGTCACCCTACGGCGGCAACACGGAATAGCAGGCATGCGGTCGTCGGTTGCCGGTTGACATGACCGCCATCACATTCGACCCCCATACGTTGATCGTCGAGAGCCGGCTCGGCGTTCTAGCGACGATCAAGTCCAATGGCCTGCCGCAGCTTTCCCCGGTGACCCCCTTCTACGACCGGGACGCAGGCGTCATCTACGTCTCAATGACCGAGGGCCGCGCCAAGACGGCGAACCTGCGCCGTGATCCCCGCGCCGCGCTCGAGGTCACCAGTTCCGATGGCTGGGCGTGGGCGACGGCCGAGGGGACCGCGCGCCTCACCGGGCCGGGAACCGATCCCAACGGTCCCGAGGTCGAAGCGCTCGTCGACTACTACCGCAGCGCCGCCGGTGAGCACCCCGACTGGGAGGAGTACCGCGCCGTGATGGTGTCCGATCGCAGGGTGCTGATGGCGTTGACGGTCGACCGCGTGTACGGCGAAAAGATCCGCTGACTGTCAGGGATTGGTGGGCGGCGGGGCAGTCCCGGGGTTACGGGCGATGATCGGCGCCAGTTGGGCCAGTTGGCCGAGCAGATCACCAGGGCCCTGGACCGGCACGGGGGCGTCGGTCAGCTGCCACGGCTGGCACTCGTTCGTCGTGAAGGCCGTATCGGTCGCCTCGATCTGAACGATCTGCGATTTCTTGGACAGCGCATTGTCGACGATGTTGCTTCCACTGACGCGCTTCCAATAGCACGCGCCGTCACCGACGGGGCCCGCCGAACTGTAGACGCCCGGCTGGATGTCCGTGCCGACGGCGTACGTGCCGTCAGCGTCGATGGTCGTCTTGGCCGCGGATGGTGATGCGGGCGCGGATGGGGATGCCGGCTCGGATGGTGATGCGGGCTCGGATGGGGGTGGTGTCGGCTCGGGATCTGCCTGAGCGGTCGCGGCGGACGCGGCCGAACCGACGAGAACGATCGCCGCCGCCAACGCGGCCGTTCTTGTGGACACCATGGGCTCCAGAGTAGACGTTGAGTCCGGCTAACGAAAAACCCGCCGCTGCAGTGACGTGCAGCGGCGGGTCTTGCTGGCTGAACTAACCGGCCATGAACTCGGTGTAGGCCGAGGCCAGCTCCGGCGGCAGCACCGACACGTTGCACTGGCGCTGGGTGTCGCCGATCGGCGCGAGGATGCCCTTCAGGTCGTAGTACTCCTGCGGATTGGCGGTGAAGTAGCCGCGCAGCGTGCCTGCCGCCTGATCACGCGGCTGACTGAACGCCGCGCCGACGGCCTGGTTTGCGCCCGGGTGGGTGTTGAGATAGGCCCGCGCGGAGCCAAGCGTCGTGCTGACGGTGTCGGACACCCCTCCGGCCGTGCAGTCGGGTGCGGCCGCGGCATTGGGCGCGGCGATGGTCGCTGCCGCGACGCCGCCGAGCAGTGCGCCGGCAGCGACGCCGGCAATGCGCGGGCGCGCAGTGATACCACTGAATTTCATGATCATCTGTTTCCTTCGAATTGCGATTCTGTCGCTGATTTCCCCGTCCCCAAAGCCAAGGTAGCGGAAAGGAAAATCGGGCGAATCACCACTGCGACCCGACCGAAGCCGCACCGTGAAGCGTTACCGCCCAGCAGCGTGATATCGCCCTCATTTACGGCCGATTTCGGTGAGTGATCGACAAGATCGGGCGGGAGATCTTGAAAACTCTCAGGATTTATCGAAAGCCCTTAATTGATCGTGATATCGAAGGTGATCGAATTGTTATCGAATTCGAGGTACCGTCCCTCGGTGACGTCGCCGCGCCGCCGTACCGAGTCATTCAGTGGGGCACCGGCGCAGTCGGCGCCGAGATGATCACCGCGATCCTCGATCTCGTCGGGGTCAAGGTGTACTCCCGTGCCAAGCACGGCTAGGACGTCGGCACCCTCGTCGGGCGCGACCCGGTCGGCGTCCTCGCCACCGCCGACATCGCAGAGGCGCTGGCGATGCCCGCCGGTTGCGTGCTGCCGCTGGCGCTGTCCGGGATGAGCCGCACCATCGAGAAGATCACCCTGCAGGAACGGGCGGACTGGTCGATGTACGAGAGCACCGTGCATCACGTTCGACAACTGGCTTTCGGCCAGCCCGTCGAGCAGATCAACACGACGACGAACGACTTCCTGGCCTTCAACAGCTGGTTGTTCACCGAGCAGGTGTGGTACCGGCGGTGTGCGATGCCGCGCCCGGCTTCGCCACGCCGGCGTTGTTGTCCCTGGTTCGCAGCCACACCGGATTCGGCCACATCTAACCGACGGTTAGCGGACAGCGGGACCGGTAATCCCGGTGCCATGATCGGACGACTTCGCTCGGTGGTGGTCGACTGCAAGGATCCGAAGGGTCTGGCGGCGTTCTACTCCGGCGTGCTCGGCGGCACCGTCGACGTCGTGGACGACACGTGGGTGGTGCTGACCGATCCGGATGGTCGCAGGCTCGCGTTCCAGTACTCGCCGCAGCACGCTCCACCGAGATTCCCCGACCCCAGCGGCTCGCAGCAGTTTCACCTCGTCGTCGTCGTCGTCGACGACGTCGACGAAGCCGAACGAAGGGTCCGTCAGCTCGGCGCAACCCGCGTCGACGAGGCCGTCGGCGAAGATCGGTTCAGGGTCTTTCGTGATCCGGCGGGTCACACCTTCTGTCTGGTGTGGGGAGTCGATCCGTAGCCCCGGCAGGCGGAAGGGCGAGCACGGACTCGTCCGCCGCCGTCCACTCGCCGCGGCGGTGAACTACGCCCGGTGGGACCAATCGGCACCATAGGTAGTCTCGTGGCCGTGCGGTTCGACCTGCTCACCCCCGGCATCGAAGTCGGTCTTGTCACCACCAACCTCGACGCGATGGTCGCGTTCTACGAGGGCTTCCTCGAATTGGAGTTCCAGGGCGAAGTCGAGTTCCCCGGCGGGTCGCAGCGGCGGTACTCGCTCGGCAGTGGCGTGGTGAAGCTCGTCACCTATGACCCGCCACCGCGCGCGCCGGCCGCTGCCGGCGGCGGCCGCGCCCAAGCCGGCGTCAGGTACTTCACGGTCGGGGCGAAGAACCTGCGGGCAGTGGCCGAGGCGTTCGGCGATTCCGGGTACGAGGTGGTCGAACCGGTGACCGAGTTCGCTCCGGTGCCCGGCATGGGCTGGATGTTCGTCGCCGATCCCGACGGCAACTGGATCGAATTGTTCGGCACGCTGTGAGCTTCCCGGGCGCTCCGCAGGCGACGCCGACCTGCTACCGGCATCCCGACCGCGCGACGTACGTCCGCTGCACGCGGTGCAACCGGCCAATCTGCCCGGAGTGCATGCGCGACGCGGCCGTCGGTCACCAGTGTGAGGAGTGCGTGCGCGAGGGGGCGAAGACGGTGCGCGTGCCGCAGACCGTCTTCGGCGGAGCGCAACAGAAGAAGACCACGCCGGTGATCACCTACACGCTGATCGCAATCAACGTGGTGATGTTCGTCCTTCAGACGGTGTCGCCGAACATGCAGAGCGAACTCGTGCTGCGATCGCCCGCCGTCGCCGACGGCGATTTGTACCGACTGCTGACTTCGGCGTTCATGCACTACGGCATCACGCACTTGCTGTTCAACATGTACGCGCTCTATGTCGTGGGACCACCGCTGGAGGCCTGGCTGGGCCGGCTGCGCTTCAGTGCGCTGTATGCCTTGAGCGCGTTGGGCGGTTCGGTCCTGGTCTACCTGCTCTCACCGCTCAACGCGGCGACCGCGGGTGCATCCGGTGCGGTGTTCGGCCTCTTCGGCGCCTGGTTCGTGGTGGGCAAGCGCCTCAACCTGGACGTCCGGTGGGTGATCGGACTAATCGTGATCAACCTGGCATTCACGTTCGTGATTCCGCTTCTCGGTGGGCAGAACATCAGTTGGCAGGGGCACATCGGCGGGCTGGTCACCGGAGCAGTGGTCGCCGCCGCATATGCGTACGCGCCGCGCGAGCGGCGCACACTGATCCAGATTTCGGCGACGGTCGCCCTCCTGGTGTTGTTTGCCCTGCTGATCTGGTGGCGGACAACCGATCTGCTCACACAGTTCGGCGTCGCCTGACGTCGCCCGACGTTTGCCCTGTGCTCAGCCAATAGCCACCTGCCCATGTCAGCGTGGCTGCATGAGCGTGGAGTCCGAAGCGTCCCCGCGGCCGATCGAGCGCTTCCACCGGCTCTGCGAAGTCGCCGTCGCCCGCCTGCCGTTAGGGCTGGATTCGATTGTGGCGCCGACATTTCTGGGCTTCGTCGTGCTCAACAGCGCCACGTTCGCCTTCGATCTGGCGCTTCTCACACTGCTGCACGGCGGGCTGGGCGTCGCGCTTGTCGTCGCCGTGACGGTGGCTTATGCCTGCGCGTTCACGCTGAGCTACGCCCTCAACCGCGTCCTGAATTTCCGCTCGCACGCCGCGGTGGGGCCGCAGTTCGCGGTGTACGTGGTGGTGATCGTGGTGAACTACCTCGCGTTCATCCTTGGCGTGTCCAGTGCGCTGGCGGCCCTCGGCGTCGAATATCACGTCGCGCGGATCGCGGCCGGAGCCTGCGAAGCTGTCTTCATATACAGCGCGATGCGGTGGGTGGTGTTCCGTAATTGAGGTCGCCCAACGGCGCTCATCTGCTTGCGGGCATGCCGAACACTGCGAACAGGTCCGGCTCCAGAAACACCGTGATCGCGGTGATTCCGTCCTCGCCAGGGGTGAGGACGTGAATCGCGTGGGCCCGCATCACGCCGTCGACGTCACGCCGGTAATCCGCTACGGCGGGTTGCCCGTTCGCGGACGTTGGGATCATCAGAACGGCGCCCGGCTCAGAGAAGGCGCGCGCGGAGAGGAAACGTGTCACCGCATCACGCCCGGTGAACCACACGGCGAACGGCGGCATCTCGAGTTTGACGTCGGCTTGCAGCAGCGCGGTGAGTGCGGCCACGTCGCCGTTTTCGAATGCCGCGCAATAGCGTTCGACGAGTGACAACAGCTCGCGGTCTTCCGGCTCGGTGACGTCGTCGTCCCTCGGCGCGACTTCGGCGAGATGCGCCCGGGCCCGCTGCAGCGCGCTGTTGACAGCGGCAGGTGTCGTCTCGAGCAGTTCGGCCACTTCGGCGGCGCTGAACTGCACGACGTCACGCAGGATCAACACCGCCCGCTGGCGGGCAGGTAGTTCCTGCAGCGCCGTCACGATCGCCAACCGGATGCTCTGTTTGGCGGTGACCGCGGCCTCGGGTGTGAATGTGTCGGGAATCGGCTCCAGCCACGGATATCCGGCCTTGCTCGCGTCGATGTCCACCTCGGGGTCGACTGACCCGGCGCCGAGTCCGGCGGGTAGCACCCGGCGGGCACGGTTCTGCAACGCGCGCAGGCACGCGGTGGTCGCGATGCGGTACAGCCAGGTCCGCAGCGCCGCACGCCCCTCGAACGCCTCATAGCCACGCCAGCCCCGCATATATGTCTCCTGCACCAGGTCCTCGGCGTCCTGTACCGAGCCCAGCATCCGGTAACAGTGGGCGATCAACTCGGCGCGAAATGGAGCGGCTTGTTCGATGAATTCCTGCTGAGCGGGCACGGCGGGGCTTCTCCTACCTGACGAAAATTCAAGCTGTTCCTTCAATACAGATACGCCCGGTGACTCGAATTCATCGCGGGTGAACCGATGAATCCCACCCGTGAGGCGTATCTGACTCGATATGAACCAAATCAACAACTCTCTGGCCGGCTCCACAGCGATCGTCACAGGCGCCAGTCGCGGATTCGGCCGCGGCATCGCCGCTGCCCTCGCGGCAGCCGGCGCACGCGTCGTCGGCGTTGCCCGCGACGGTGCCCAACTCGACCCATTGCGCGGCGAACTCGCCGACTTCACCGCAGTCGCCGCGGATGCCGCCGACCCCGATACTGCACCCCGCCTGATCGACGAGCACCAGCCCCGCACGGTGGTGCTCTGCGCCGGGGCCGCACCCCGGATGAGCCCGCTGCAGGAGCAGACCTGGGAGTCCTTCAGCCAGAACTGGAATGTCGATGTAGCGCAGGCATTCCATTGGATCCGCCACGCACTGCGGCGCCCGTTGGTGCCCGGCAGCACCGTCGTCGCGCTCTCCAGCGGCGCGGCGATCAACGGCTCGCCGCTCAGTGGCGGCTATGCGGGGTCCAAGGCCACCGTCAGATTCATAACCGGCTACGCCGCGCACGAGTCGGAACGTGCGGGACTTGGCATCGAGTTCGTCTCGGTGCTGCCCGCGTTGACGCCGTCGACTGAGCTCGGCGCGAAGGCCGTCGCGGCCTACGCCGAGCGGCAAGGCGTCGACGTCGACACGTTCGTTCAGTCCCTGCGGCCCGCCCTCACGGCGGAGCAGGTCGGAAAGTCCGTGTTGGAGATCGCCACCGGCGGGCGGCCGGACCACCGCGCATACACGCTCTCCGCCGCGGGCCTGTCTCCGTTGGGC
>Ga0207693_10000762_pt1 | contig 28932 bp, 9 predicted proteins | sample LARL81metaG_FD_184347 | JGI IMG/M metagenome (GOLD analysis project Ga0207693, IMG submission 184347) | Corn, switchgrass and miscanthus rhizosphere microbial communities from Kellogg Biological Station, Michigan, USA - LAR L8-1 metaG... | ecosystem: Host-associated > Plants > Roots >... | reverse complement strand
TGGGTGCCGGTAGAGGAGCCGGATAATGCTCCGAAGGCCCTGCTGACCAGGCGCGGCATCGTCCCCGCGGCTCCGACGCCCATCCCGCCAGCGAAACCCGTTCAGAACTGACACACACGGGCGGCTGCCCCGCAAGAGCAGGTCGATCATCCGCCCGGCGGATAACACCTGGCCGCGCTCAATGAGCAGTAAGGCGAGGGCGGCATGTTGCAGCAGGCCACCGAGATCGACCCTGCCTCGGCTTCCAGCGGCCCCAGAACGCGTAACCCCGCCATCGCGCGGTCATCTTATCGATCCAAATACACGCCAGGCCGGCTCCAAATGCTGTGCCGGGTGGCTTCGCGCTCGGCGGCGTTGCACGCGGGCGGGAGCTCGGCTGGCCCGCACCGGGCGGCCGGGGGACCGTCGAGAGGGCTGCCCCAGGGGGCTGTCGTGCTAACACCCGCGGCACCAGCAGGCTAGCCACCTTGGCCGCCGCCGGCGGTTCTTCGAGACTGGCAGGTGAAAGGTTGCTGGCGGCAGGAAGCTGCTGTCACTCACACGGGGCGGCTGGATGAAGATCTTGGTGGCCGGCTGGGATAGCGGCGGGGGCGTGGAAGCTGTCCAGACAGTGGTGCGGCGGGCGGTCGCGCGCGGTCATGACGTGCGGGTGCTTGGCACCGGCGGGCTGCGATCCAGGTTCGAGTCGGCGGGCGCGGTGTTCCTGCCGTATAAGTACGCTCCCGACAACGATCTGCGGTGGCCCGAGACAGACCTGTTGAAGGACTGGGAGACCCGCAATCCACTGACCTTGTGGGCCCGGGTCCGGGACCGGCTGCTGGTTGGGCCCGCGCGCGAATTCTGCCGCGATGTGCTCGAGGAACTGCACCGGGAGGCGGCCGATGTGGTGGTCGTCGACACCATGATCCCTTCGGCGCGGTTCGGGGCGGAGGCGGCCGGGGTTCCTGCGGTCATTGTGATGCACGGCCCTTATATGGTTCCCCGCGGCGATGTGCCGCCGCTGGGGACGGGTTTCATGCCCGCCAGAGGGAGGCTCGGCCGCCTGCGTGACCGGTCCGCAGCCGCGCTTGCACTCGCCGTCTTCCGAAGCGGGCTGCCCGCCCTCAATCAGGCCCGCGCCGAGTTCGGGCTGGCGCCGCTGCGGGACGGGCTCGACCTGATGGGCAGGGCCGACCGGATACTGGTGTGCTCCAGCCCGAGCTTCGACTTCGCGCCCGGCTCGGTCCCGGCCAATGTCTGCTATGTCGGGCCTCAGCTCGACGACGCGGCCCGCGCCGCCTCCGGCAACCCATGGGCCGGCCCACCCGGCAGGCCGCTGGTGCTCGTGGGCTTGAGCAGCACCGTCATGCGGCAGGAGGGCCTGCTGCAGCGGGCCGCCAACGCTCTCGGGCAGCTTCAGGTGCGGGGCCTTGTCACGACGGGCCCGGCGGTGGACCCGGCGGTGATCGCGGCTCCGCCGAATGTCACCGTCACGCGGTGGGTGCGCCACGCCGACGTCCTGCCCCACTGCTCGGCCGTTATCACTCACGGCGGCCATGGCACCGTGATGAAGGCTTTGATTGCGGGGGTGCCGCTGGTCGTCGTGCCCCTCGGCCGCGACCAGCCGGACAATGCCGCCCGGGTGGTGTACGCCGGCGCAGGCACCCGGCTGCGGAAAAATGCCAGCGTCAGCGCGTTGCGTGCGGCCGTCGCCCAGGTGATCGACGACCCCGGTTATCGTGCCGCCGCCGGGCGGATCGCCGACCGGCTGGCTGCCGAACGCGATGACAGCCTCGTCGTTGATGAACTGGAACATATGGCCGTCGGCGCGCGCGGGGGGTGGTGAGTCATTCCGCCCGCAGGATTTCCGCGGGCTTGAGCCGGGCGGCGGTCCTGCCGGGCCAGAACGCCACCGTGTTCGCGATGAGGATCACGGCGGGCACCATGAGCAGGACGAGCGGCAGCGGCGTGATGGCACCGGCTGGGATGCCCAGATCGTGGGCGAACAGCGCCCAGCTCCAGCGGCCGGCCACGATCCCCAGCGGCAGGCCCGCCAGCAGGGCGAACCCGGTCAGGGTGCTGACCTGCCAGGCGGTGATCGAACTGACCTGCCGCCGGAGCAGCCCAAGAGCCTTCAAGATGGCGAAATCACGGCGGCGGCGCCGCCCGGACAGCACGGCGAACTGCCCGAGCACGGCAGCCCCAAGGATGGCCAGCAACGCGGCGAGCGCCCCGGGGGTGCCGTCGATGCGTGCGTAGCTGGTGATCCCGTTCGGCCGCTGGTCGGTCGCCAAGCAGGGGCCGCCGATGCTCTGGCAGAAACTGGCCATGGACCGCTGAAAGCCAGTCATTGCTGCGGCCCGCGGCTGGCCGGGCGTGAAACGGACCAGCACGAACCCAAAACTCAGCCTCTGGCCGGGAGCCGCTGCCAGCGGCTGGAGGGCGGCCGCTGTGGTCTGGGCGCCCTGGCCGAGGTCGGTCGGGGTGAAGCCGCCCTGGCCGAAGTTCGGGAAGACCGCGCGGCCCACGATGCGGTCGCGAAGCCGGCGTCCTCCAACGACTGTCACCGTGACCGCCTGCCCGACGTGCCGCCCGATCCGGCGGAGCGTGGATGTGCCGAGCACGACCTCGTGGTCGGTGCGGGGTGGGCGGCCTTCGAGCAGGGTGGGCGACAGCAGCGGCCCCCTGCCTGCGGCCAGCCCGATGGCGGGAACGACGACGCCGCCGATGCTGACGATCCCGTGGTTCCCGAACGTCCACCCGGAGACGCCTGGCGTCTTGCCCAGCAGGTGCTGGGTCTGCTGGGGCGTGATGCTGCCGAACTGCAAGTCGATCGCGGTGTCCCAGCTCTGCCCATAAAGGCGCGGGGTGTCCACCACGTGGAGAAGGTTCGCGCCGAAGGTGACCGCGGCTGTGACCGCCAGCACCGACAGCATCGTGCCGGCCAGTGCGCCGCGCACCGGCACAGCAGTGCGTCCCTGGCCAGGCTCAAGGGCAAGACGCACTCCGGTGGTCATGGTCACTGGCGCGCCGGCGCCGGCCACCCAGCCCGCGAGCAGCGGCCGGCGGGATGCCGCCGTCGCGCGCGAGTGCGGGCCCTGGGCCGATGCGAGGCGCCAGGCTGGCCACGCCACCCGCGCGACCAGGAGCCCGGGGATGGCAATTGCGCCGACAGCCAGAACAGCCGTGTCGATGCTGATGCCCGGGGCCGGCTCGGCCAGGCGGGCTGTCCCGATCGGCATCAGCGGCGACGCGGCGACCGCCGCCCCGATGGCTGCCACCGCCCCCGCGGCCGCGGCCACGCCCACCTCGATCAACCCGCTCACCATCAGCTGGCCGCGCGTCATCCCCAACGCAGCCAGTACCGGGTTATCCACCGAGCCCGCGGCCAGCAGGCGCGTGGCCACCTGGCCGACAACAAGCAGCGCGACAAGCAGCAACACCAGCGCGAACAGCGCGAGCGCCACCGCCTCGGGCCCGATGGCACGCTCGACGGCCGCCGCCTGCGCGTGCTCATCCGCCACGAACACATGTCCCTGCGTGCCGGGGAACCGGCGCGCCAGTGCCTCTGCGCGGCGGCCGAAGCTATCCGGCGTGGTGCCCGGCTTCAGCGTCACAGCCGCCCCGTCGAAGGCTATGTAGCCGGGGCCGAGATCACGCATGAAAGCGGCGCTGACGAGGATCATCGGGAACTTGTCCAGATCAGTGACCGGCTTCACCGACGAGCGCGTGACGACAATGCCGACCACCCGCTCCCGCAGCTTGCGGGCACCGGCGGGACTGGGCGGCCCGTCGCTCCGGATGGCTTCCATCGCCAGCGCGCTGCCGACATGCACATGCAAGATGACTGCCCCGTTCTGGTCGAGGGCGATCTCGCCCAGGCGATCCGGTAGCGGGAGCCGTCCGGCGAGCACCTTGGGTATGTCGACCAGATACCGTAGGCGGTGATCCACTGTCACATACTGTCCCATCGTCTGCCCGTTCAGGCCGACGAGTGGTGCGACCGCGGCGGCACCAGGCAGCCGGGCGAGCGCCCGGTAGTAGCCGCCGAAGCCGGTGCCGTCCGGCGAGACCAGCACATCGGACGCCTTCGAGGCCTGCAGAAAGCGCGGATATGCGCTGTCGGTCCGCCGCGCCCCCGCAGCAGCGACCAGGACAGCACCCCCGGCGACGGCTACAAGAAGAACAAACATTGCCCAGCCCCGCCACCGGGCCCGAAGCCCGTGCGCAGCCAGACGCAAGACCGCGCGCATCCGGTCAGCCGTCCCGCGGGCGGCCGTCCACCTCCCCGAACATAAGGCGACAGTAGGCGCCGCGCGCAGAACCCTCCAGGGTGGTAGCTGGCAGATGGCGATGCGCTACCACCACCCGTTACATGCATGCCCCCACCCCGACGCCCAGCTCCGGCTCACCAAGTCGCCGGCCACCGATCCACCTAATGCTTCGCCACCAAGCACAGGCAGCCCGCCGCTGCAGATCACGGCTCACCGTTCCCGCTGCATGCCCAGTCGGGCAGCCACCAGTGGTCAGTCACAGTCCATCGCAGTTAAAACCCGCCCCGACCAGGGCACGCTTGCAGCGCCGCGGCAGCCGGTGAAGCGCAGAATAACCGGTTCTCTGCGTCATAGACAGCCAGGCAGGCCGACGAGAACTGGCGCCATAACGGCGGGTCGGCGCGCGTTCTCTCTGACTTTCCCCGGTTACTCAGGGTGATGCGGCCAACGAAGCAGCCCGAGGCCGAGCCTGGGTCGGCCCATTGCGACCAGTCTGCTGGAGGTCGCCGTCGCTCGTAGGCCGAAGGGCGCCGTAGGCGGCTACCCCATGCCTAGCCAAACGCGCTGTACGCGGCTACTTATGTCTTTTCAGATCGCCTGGGCCGGCGCAGGCTCGGGTGAGGTGCCCGGCCGGGCGCTCTTTTTGCGGCTGCCCGTCTTGGTTGGTGAGCGTGGCTCTTTCATGGCATGCGCCCTGGCCGGGTGCCGTGGCGAGGCGTGGCTCAAGAAGGGTGTGCTCAGCTCGAAGTAGCGTTGCCCGTCCTCGCTGATGCTGCAACCCGAGCGAGGAGGCTGGCATGGCAGAGCGGGTGATCATCGGGGTGGACCCCCCACAAGCTGTCGGTGACCTTTGAGGCCAGGGATAGCCGGGAGATCTTGCGGGCGACGGGCCGGTTCGGCACTGACGTGCGTGGCTACCGGCTGCTGCTGGCCCACGCCCGGCAGTGGCCGGAGCGGGTCTGGGCGGTGGAGGGCGCGAACGGGATCGGGCGCCCGCTGGCGCAGCGGCTACTGGCCAGCGGGGAGCGGGTGCTGGACGTGCCGGCCAAGCTCGCTGCCCGGGCGCGGGTATTCGGCACCGGGCAGGGCCGCAAGACCGACCCCGCCGATGCGCACGTTATCGTCATGGTGGCGCTGCGCGACAAGGGCCTGCGTGAACTGACCACCGATCCTGACCTGACGGTGCTGCGGCTGTTGTGTGACCGCCGCGACGAGCTGTCCCGGGCCCGGGCGCAGGCCCTGAACCGGCTGCACCGGCTGTTCCTGGAACTGGTGCCCGGCGGCGCGCCGGTGAAGAAGTCCACCGCCCAGTACCAGGCGCTGCTGGCCACAGTCCGGCCCCGGGACCTGGCCGGCAAGACCCGCCGCCGGATGGCTGCTGAGGAACTGGCCGACCTGGGACGCCTGGACGCCAAGCTCAAGGCGATGAAAGCTGAGCTCAAAGCCGCAGTCCTGGCCACCGGCTCACACCTGATGGATATCCACGGGATCGGCCCCGCAGGAGCCGCGCGCATCCTGGCCGACGTCGGCGACGTCGCCCGGTTCCCTAACCGCCACCACTTCGCCTCCTGGACCGGCACAGCGCCCATCGACGCCTCGTCGGGCCAGCACATCCGCCACCGCCTCTCCCGCGCCGGGAACCGCCGCCTCAACCACGTGCTCTACATGGCAGGAATCGTCCAGCTCCGCAACGACACCCCCGGCCGCGCCTACTACCGGCGCAAGGTCGCCGCTGGGAAAACCCCAATGGAAGCGATGCGCTGCCTGCGGCGCCGCCTGTCCGACGTGGTCTACCGCCGCTCGCCGCCGACGTACGGGCACAAACACCAAAGCAGGCAGGCCCGGGAGGGCACTCCGGGGCGACTCTACTGTCCAGCGCGGCCGACCTTCCCCCGGGCATCGGCACTTCGGACCAGCCACTTCCCGGACCCGCACCCAAGACGCTACCCCCGCCACCAGCGGCGCCCAAGACCCCCGCGGCCCCCGCAGGCGCCACCCCGCGACGGCGCGCCCGAGGTGTCAACGTGGAGCGCCCCACCGGACGAACGACGTTGACACCGACCAGCGCCGGCGCACACTCGACAGCTTCGGGACCGCCCACTTGACAAACAACGTCATAGAAGGGAGCCATGAGCGCGCATTCACGCCCAGCGCTGGGGCGTGTCTTACCGGCTGTGTAAGTGACGTGGCCTGACGATGAGCCGCAGGGATGCGGCTCGCGGAAGGACACGTAATGACCGACACTTCGATGGTGCCCCGCAAGCGCGATGGCGATCTGCCGTCCCGGCCCCCGCTGATCGATGAGGAGCTGGCCGATCAGCTGCTGGGCAAGGCGCAGGCCGGGGGGGTGGAGCTGCTCGGGCCCGAGGGCCTGTTGTCTCAGGTGACCAGGGCGGTGCTGGAGCGGGCGCTGGGTGAGGAGATGACCGGCCACCTGGGCTATGACAAGCACGATCCGGCCGGGCGGGGCAGCGGCAACAACCGCAACGGCACCACGGGCAAGACGGTGCTGACCGATGTCGGCGCGGTGGACCTGGCCGTGCCGCAGGACCGCAATGGGACCTTTGAGCCGCAGATCGTCCGCAAGGGCCAGACCCGGCTGGAGGGGTTCAACGAGCGGATCATCGCCTTGTATGCGCGGGGGATGACCACCCGCGACATCCGCGCGCACCTGCGCGAGATCTACGGCGTCGAGGTCTCACCGGACCTGATCAGCCGGGTGACCGATGCGGTGGTGGACGAGCTCGCCGAATGGCAGGGCCGGCCGCTGGATCGCGTCTACCCGGTGGTCTTCATCGACGCCCTGTTCGTAAAGATCAGGGACGGGGTGGTGGCGAACCGGCCGGTCTACCTGGCGATCGGCGTCGACTGTGAAGGCGCTAAGCAGGTGCTGGGCCTGTGGGTCGGGCCGACCACCGGCGAGTCGGCCAAGTTCTGGCTCACCGTGCTCAGCGAACTGAAAGGCCGTGGCGTGGCCGATGTGTGCATCGTGTGCTGCGACGGGCTGACCGGCCTGCCCGACGCCATCTCCGTGGCCTGGCCGCAGGCCATCGTCCAGCTGTGTGTGGTGCACCTGATCCGGGCCTCGCTGCGGTATGCCTCCAAGCGGTACTGGACACCGCTGACCAAGGACCTGAAGCTGATCTACACCGCCCCAGACGAGGCCGCCGCGGCCGCCGCACTGGAGGCCTTCGCCGCCACATGGGAAGGCCGGTATCCGGCGATCGTCAAGCTGTGGCGGGCGCACTGGGAGCAGTTCACCCCGTTCCTGGCGTTCCCGCCCGAGGTCCGCAAGGTGATCTATACGACGAATCTGATCGAGTCGATGAACGCCCGGCTGCGCAAGGTGACCCGCAACCGCGGCCAGTTCCCCTCCGAACAGGCCGCGCTCAAAGTCCTCTACCTGGCCGTCCGCAACCTGGAAGAGTTCCGCAGCCCCACTACCGGGATCCGCAGCGCCGGGTGGAAACAGGCTTTGCAGGCGTTCACGATCTACTTCGAGGGGCGAATCCCCACCCCATGAAAACCGCCACGGCCACTTACACAGACGGTCGGACGCTCCCCAGCGCCCTGGCCATGCATAAACATACGGCCTGGGCCGCCTGCTGCTCGTCCGTGGTCGAGATCATCAATAGTGCGGGAGCCCTTGATAACCACGCGCCGAGCCGCCGATCTGCGTGGATGTCGTCTTGATGACGATTCCTGCGCTCATGCTTCAGAGCTGGGCGTTCTGTGCGCGATCATGCTGGCCAGGGTGTCTGGTAGGTGGTTTTCAAGGACTAGATGCAGCGAGCGCCCGACGGCGGGAAGGTGGTGGGGGTGTGAGCTCGGCGATTCTTCGTCATCGAGCAGCGCCGCCCCCGCCGCCTGTTAGGTGACGTCCTTGCCCGATATCACTTTTGCCTTCAACGGCTTCTCCTGCCTCCACGATGGGCCCCCGGCGGGAAGGGCTCGCTTGACCGTGCCTCTTCTCGCTTGGGAAGGTGGGCTGGGCGTCCGCCGGCGGGCTTGGTCGCCAGATAATCGGGCTTGACCATCAGTTGACCTAGGTGTAGACCCGAACTATCCGCGATTGGCTCGGCTAGCCGGCCAGTGTTCGCGGTCCGCAATCACCGCGGACTCGCCGGCCCTTTAGCCAGCTGGTCAACGAACCAGGGGTGCCGGCGCGCACCAAGCTACGCGCACCAAGCTCTGAGGGTGCTCTACCCGCCGGCTAACGGTTCGTGGTGGCAACACCAGGGTGACGACCCTCGGGGGGTGATCCGCTTGAACAGCGGTCAGAACGACATCTTTCGGCTTTTGGTTCTCCGCGGTCCGGAGCCGGTCTATGCAGTTGAGCCAACGATGGATCTATCTGCTTTTGAAGTGCACGAGCGTCACGTTGCCGTCACGCCACCGTCACACCAGCCACCGGTGATGTCGTTCGGCGTTGAGAGATGTAGAAACTGTTACACGCCTGTACTGGCCACCCTGTCCGGCGGCATGCGGCGCCGCAACCGACGGGTCCCTCGGCGATGCTCGCTCGGGCGTGCTGGTCGGGAGCGCGTATGACGCTCGAGCCTCCACCCACCGCAGATCCACCACCGTCCAATGAGAACCGGCCGGCTCCGGCCGAGGACTTTCGGGTCGCGGCCCCCCAGGTCAGCCTGCCCAAGGGCGGGGGAGCGATTCGAGGAATTGGAGAGAAGTTCAGCGCGAACCCGGTGACGGGCAGCGCCACGATGAGCGTGCCGATCTTCGTGTCGCCCGGGCGGTCGGGCTTCGGGCCGCGGCTTGCCCTCTCGTACGACTCCGGCTCGGGTAATGGCCCGTTCGGGCTGGGCTGGAGCCTTTCGATTCCCGCGATCACGCGCAAGACCGAGAAGGGCCTGCCCCGGTATGAGGACGAGGACGAGTCGGACGTCTTCATCCTGGCGGGAGCGGAGGATCTCGTTCCGTTTTTGATCGAGCGGAATGGCGCATGGACGCGGGACTCGACCTCGCGGGTCGCGAACGGCCGCGCCTACCAAGTCGATCGCTACCGGCCGCGGGCCGAGGGGGCTTTCGCGCTGATCGAGCGCTGGACCGCCGACAATGGGGAGGCTCACTGGCGCACCGTCACGCGCGACAACAAAACGACGATCTTTGGAGGCGACCCTGAGAGCAGGATCGCCGATCCCGATCACCCGCTGCGAGTCTTCAGCTGGCTGATCAGCCGAAGCTACGACGACAAGGGAAACGTCGTCGTCTACACGTACAAGGCGGAGGACTCCGCCGGCGTGGACCGCTCCGCGGCGCACGAGCGTAATCGCGATCACACGGCGCAGGGCCCGCAGCGATACATCAAGCATGTCTACTACGGGAACATTTCGCCGTACCTCCCCGACCTTGAGCGGTCGTCGCGGGACCCGCTTCCTTCGCAGTCGGACTGGATGTTCGAGCTCGTGTTCGACTATGGCGAGCACGACGACCAGGCGCCGACCCCGGCCGAGGCGCCGGACCGAGAATGGATCGCGCGAAACGATCCGTTCTCTACCTACCGGCCCGGCTTCGAGGTCCGGACGCATCGCCTGTGTCAGCGGGTCTTGATGTTTCACCACCTCCCGCACACGCCAGTTGGCGCCGACTGCCTGGTTCGCTCAACGGACTTCGAGTACCGATCTGCCGGGAAGACGCCTGATCCGCTCGGCCCGTCGTTCTCCCAGCTACGGCGCGTCTGGCAGACGGGATCCGTTCGGCGAAGTTCTCCGCGGACTGGCTACCTCTCGCGCGTCACCCCACCGGTCGAGTTCGAGTACACCAGTGCCACGATCGCCGAATCGATCGTCGAGTTCGACCGCGTAGCTCTCGAGAACCTGCCTGCCGGGCCAATGGGCGCCGGCTACCGGTGGGTCGACCTCGACGGCGAGGGCCTGTCCGGCGTCCTCACCGAGCAAGGCGGAGCCTGGTATTACAAGCCAAACCTGGGCCGCGGCCCGCGCGGGCCGACGTTCGGCCCCACCGCCCTAGTCGCTGAGCGGCCGTCGATGGCCGCGCTCGCCAGCGGCCGCCAGCAGTTCCTCGACCTCGCCGGTGACGGCGAGCTCGACCTGGTCGACTTCGGCAACGGCAGCGCCGGCTTCCAGGAGCGGACGAGTGACGGGAGCTGGCATCGCTTCGTCCCATTCGCCTCCCTGCCCAACATCGACTGGAGCCTTCCCGACCTGCGCTTCCTGGATCTGACCGGCGACGGCCTGGCCGACGTACTCATCACTGAGGACGACGTCTTCACCTGGTACCCGTCGGTTGGCGAAGACGGTTTCGGTGCCGCCGTGACCGTCCGCCTGCCCTTGAACGAGGAGGAAGGTCCCCGCCTGGTGTTCGCGGATGGCACCGAGACGATCTTCGTCGCGGACATGGCAGGGGACGGCCTTCTCGCGCTCGTCCGCATCCGCAACGGCGAGGTCTGCTACTGGCCAAGTGCGGGCTATGGGCGCTTCGGCGCGAAGGTAACGATGGACAACGCTCCTCGCTTCGACTACGAGGGGAACTACGACCCGCGGCGGATCCGCCTCGCCGACGTGGACGGCAGCGGGCCGACCGACATCTTCTACCTCAGCCGCGATGGGGCGCGGCTCTACCTCAACCGTTCCGGCAACGCGCTCACCGACGCCCGGCTGGTCTCCTTTCCCATCCCGGCCGAAAGGCTCACCGACGTGCAGGTCGCCGACCTGTTCGGCAACGGCATGGCGTGTCTTGTCTGGTCGTCGTCGATGCCGGCGGATGCGGGCTCGCCGGCGCGCTACCTCGACCTCGTCGGCCCCCAGAAGCCGCACCTGCTGATCGGCGTCAAGAACAACCTCGGCGCCGAAACGACGATCGGCTACAAACCCTCGACCGCCTTCTATCTCGCCGACAAAGAGGCTGGCCGCCCCTGGGTGACACGTCTCCCGTTCCCGGTGCAGTGCGTCGAGACAGTAACCGTAAAGGACCGGTGGCGGAACACGTCGTTCACGACCCGGTACAGCTATCACCACGGCCGCTACGACCCGGTCGAGCGCCAATTCTGCGGCTTCGGGCGCGTGGAGCATGTCGACGTGGAGAGCTTCGGCCCGTTCGCGCGGGGGGATGTCGCGAGCCCGTACATCACGCGAGACAAGACGCTCCTCCAGCCTCCGGTTAAGACGATCACCTGGATCCACACCGGCGCCGCGCCCGCCGATCGCCTGCTAGCACAGTTCGAGCGCGAGTATTTCCCGAGCTCATTGGCCGCGCTGCCGGCGGCACGCGCCAGCGTGAGCGGCTTCGCCGAGAAGACGCTCGGCGGTCCAGAACTCGACGCGGGCGACCTCTCGGCGGAAGAGTGGCAAGAGGCCCAATACGCCTGCAAGGGCACGACGCTCCGCGAGGAGGTCTACGAACTCGACGTCGACGCGCTGGACCCGCTGCCCGGGCTGTCGGCGGAGGACGTTCCGGTGCGCCTGTTCTCGGCGGTTTCGCACGGGTGCAAGGTCGTACGGCTGCAGCCGACCGGGGGGAATCGTTTCGCGGTGTTCCAGGTGCTGGAGCGCGAGGCGCTGAGCTACCACTACGACCTCGACCTGCGCCCGGTCGTCCAGGCACCGAATCCTGCACACGCACCGGCGCTCGAGCCCGACCCCCGGGTCACGCACACGCTGAACCTGTCGTTCGACAAACTCGGCAACGTCCAGCAGTCGGTCGCGATCGGGCATCGCCGCACGAGGCTGTTCGCCGACCCTGACCTCGCCGGCGCGCTCACGCTGATCCGCGACGTCCAGCACGAACAGCACGTCAGCTACACAGAGACCCGCTATACGGACGAGGGCGCAGCGGTCGATCCCGCACGTGGGACGGCACCGATCAGGTACTACCGGCTGCCCGTGCCGTGCGAGGTGCAGACCTTTGATCTGACCGGCTTCGCGCCGCCGGCCGGGACCTCGTACTTCACCGCGAGCGACCTCCTCGGCTTCGACCTCAGCGACCGCTACCGGCTTCCCGGCGCGTTGAAGCCGGTCGCGCGCAACGGCTATCACGACCTCCCGCGAACCGCGCAGCCGACACGGCGGCTGGTCGAGCACACGCAGACGCGGTACTTCGACGACGACCCCACACATGCGGGCGACTTCCTCGTGAATCCGCTTCCCCTCGGCACGCTCGGCAAGCTCGGCCTGACGTACGAGGGCTACAAGCTTGCCCTGACCAAATCGCTGCTCGAGGGCGTGCTGGGGACAAGGTTCGACGCCGCCGTCCACGGCATCCTCGATACGCCCACTGCCAGCGGCTACTCGCCGCGGACTACGCAGGCCAGGGCCGCAACCTCCGAATGGTGGGTCCGCTCGGGCGTCGCCGGCTTTGCGCCCGACGCAGCGCAGCACTTCTATCTCCCGGAGCGCTACACCGATCCGTTCGGCAACCAGACGACGCTGCAGTACGACGGCCGCGACCTGTTCATCAAGTCGTCGCGCGACGCGCTTGGCAACACGACGAGAGTCGCGCATTTCGACTACCGCGTGCTCGCGCCCGCGAAGCTCAAGGATCCCAACGGGAACCTGACCGAGGCGGCCTTCGACGCGCTCGGTCGCGTGATCGCCGTCGCGGTGGAGGGCAACGGCACCGAGGCGGACAACCTCGCGGGCTTCGACGAGGACCTCGCCAACCCGACGCCGGCCGACCTCGACGCGATCTTCGCGGCGGCGCCCGACCGGGCCGCAGCGCGCCGCCTACTCCGCTCCGCCAGCATGCGCTTCCTCTACCACTTCGGCGGGGATCCGACTCAGTGGGCGGCCCGGCCCGCCGGCGCGTGCACGATCGTCCGCGAGCGACACACGGCAACGCTCGCGGCAGGCGAGGAGAGCGCGCTGCAGCTCGCATTCGAGTGCTCGGACGGCCACGGCTCGGTGCTGATGAAGCGAACCCAGGCCGAGCCCGAGCGCCCGAGGGCGCCGGTTCGCTGGATCGTCAGCGGTAAGACGATCACCAACAACAAGGGCAACCCGGTCAAGCAGTACGAGCCGTACTTCACCACAACGGCCGCCTGCAGCGCCGAGGGCGACGCACACGAACAGGCGGGCGTCACGCCGCTGATGTACTACGACGCGGTCGGGCGGCTCGTGCGGACGGAGCTTCCGGACGGCAGCTTCAGCCGAGTCGAATTCTCACCGTGGCACGTCCAGGCCTTCGACGCTAACGACACCGTGACCGAAAGCCGTTGGTACGCCGACCGCGGCTCGCCGGATCCGACAGCCCTCCTTCCCGCGGGTGCCTCACCGGAGACCCGGGCTGCCTGGCTCGCCGCGCAACACGCCGGCACGCCGTCGCTGACGATCCTCGACAGCCTCAGCCGGGCCGTCCTCACCGTCGCCCACAACCGGGTCGAGGACGCAGGCGGCCCGCTCAGGCTCGGCGGCAAGCGCTACCGCGACGAGCGGCATGTGACCTTCACCAAGCTCGACACCGAGGGCAAGCCGCTGTGGATCCGGGACGCGCGCGGAAACCTCGCCGTCCAGTTCGTCCAGCCCAGGGGCGCACCGTTCTCGAACACGCAGGAACCGGCCGCCTTCACCCCGGCCTACGACATCGCGGGGAATCTTCTGTTCCAGCACAGCATGGACGCCGGCGACCGGTGGCTCCTCAATGATGCCGCGGGCAAGCCACTCCTCGGTTGGGACGTCAATCAACGCTTGGACCCGAACGGAGCGCTCGTCGACGAGCGCCGCGTCTCCGTCACCAGCTACGACGCGCTCCACCGCCCGATCGCCCGCACGGTGACGGTCAACGGCGGCGCACCAAAGACCGTCGAGCGCTGGGAATACGTCGACGCGGCGCAGCCGGCTCCGTTCGCAAGCGCCGCGGCCGCGCGGCGGCGCAACCTCTGCGGGCAGCTCTATCGCCACTTCGATCCGGGTGGCCTCGTCCAGACAGAAGAAATCGACTTCAAAGGCAATCCGCTGGAGATCCGCCGTCAGCTACCGAGCGATCATCGGGCCTCGGCGCCCGACTGGGGGCCGAGCCCGCTCTCGGCGCTCGACTCAGAAACCTTCGTCAAGCTCACCGAGTACGACGCGCTCAACCGCGTCACGCGGCTCTACAACTGGCACCGGCCGGCGTCGCCGGACAAGCGGCTCGCGGCCTACGAGCCCCGGTACAACGAACGCGGGGTCCTGGTCAGCGGGCAGCTCGTCGTGCACGCGCAGCGGAATGCAGCCGCCACCGGGCGGCGGTACGACCCGGTGCCTGGGAAGACCGAGCGCAGCGACGCGATCGTCCGGATCGAATACGACGCGAAGGGGCAGCGGCTCTGGCTGAAGCTCGGCTGCGGAACAACCACGCGCCACGACTACGACCCGCAGACGTTTCGCCTGCGCCAGCTGAGGACCACGCGCCCACGAAGCGGCCAGCAAGACCCAGCGTTCCCCGGATTCGCATCGAACCTGGCCGATGCCCGCGTCCTGCAGCAGTTGTTCTACACCTACGACCCGGCCGGCAACATCACTGAGATCGAAGACCAGGCGTACAAGCCGGTCTTCTGGGACCAGGGCATCGCCGAACCGCGCAGTCTCTACGAGTACGACGCGCTCTACCGGCTCGTGTCAGCCACCGGCCGCGAGACGGCGCAGGGCGGGAGCGCCGCTCTCGATGGCTCGGAGCCCGCGATCGGCAAGGGGTTCCCGGTCACCGACCAGACGCTTCGCCGGTACACCCAGACGTACCAGTACGACGAAGCCGGGAACTTCGTGCTCATGAAGCACGTCGTCGCCGGAGACGCGGCGGCGGGCTGGACCCGCCACTACGAGACTCAAGTCGATTCGAACCGCCTTCGCTACACGTGGACCGGGAGCAGTCGCGTCGGACAAGTCGAACACCTGCACGACAGCCGCGGCAACATGCTCAATACCGCCCGCGTGCCGCCCAGCCAGTTCTCGCGGTGGGATCACCGCGACATGATCGCCTCGGTCGACCTTGGGGGGGGTGGCTGCGCGTACTACCAGTACGACGCGAACAAGCAGCGCACACGGAAGCGGATCGACGCCCGGACTGGCGGTGGGTACTGGGAGCGGATCGATCTGGGCGGCTATGAGCTTTACCGCCGTTATGTTGCGAACCAGACAGCGCCAGTTGAGGAGATCGAGACGCTGCATCTCCTCGATGGCGATCACCGGCCCTTGAGGGTGGACGAGGTTTTTACGACGACCCGGGCCGGCCTTTCCACCGGGAACCTTTACCGGTATTCCCTGAGCAATCATCTAGGGTCATCGATTGTGGAGATTGACGACCGTGGAGGCATCATCTCCTACGAGGAATTCCACCCCCACGGCACGACTGCATGTCAAGCGAGTCGGAATGCCGCCGAGGTCAAGCTTAAACGATACCGGCACACGGGATTCGAACGAGACGAGGAAACCGGGTTTGACTATTGCGGTGCGCGCTACTACACAGCTGCGCTAGGCCGCTGGCTCTCGTGTGATGCTGGATTCAGCGACGGGTTGTGCCTGTATCAATACGTCCGCGGCAACCCGATTCGGTATCGCGACAGTTCGGGTCAGACTGCGCGGTATGGTTTGCACGAGCCGGAGCGGGGCGAAGGCGCACGTGCAGCATATGCAGTGAACCCGCCCCCAAGCGGCAACCCGGCCGGGATCATCGTGTCTATGGTAGTGGCCATGCTGGCCGCTATGTTTGCGCCGCCTACGTACGGGACAAAGCCGGTGGTGCACAGCGATGAGACCACCCGCCGCCGGGAGGAGGTCGAGCGTCAACGCGCAAACGCAGAGTACCTCGCAGTGATAGGCACAATTACCCAGCAACAAAAGGAACAACAGTACTTGGACCGCTACTTCGCGTGGATTCGGTTCCTGTCAGAGAATGGCTACATCAGCACGACGGAGTACACAGCGCTCCGAGAGGGCGCCGCCCACGGTTATATTCGCATGCCGTCGTACGTTGCTACGCCGCCCGAATCGGTGCAGTCCCCTTATGGCGGCGACCAGCCAGCGCCGCCTGTGACTGCGGCGTCTAGCGAGAAGGGAGGCGCACTGCCACCGGGAGCTGTCAACGCCAAAGGCCAACTCGCGCTGCCCGCCTACGGTACGGCAGATCTGGGATATGACAAAGCCGGCAATTTGATCGATCGCAATCTCCGCAGAGCCCAAAACAAAAAAGGAACTAACCAGGAACGCGGCGCGGCTGGAAAGGAGTACGTAGAGGGCGTATCGGGAGAGGTTGGCGGCGAGAGGAAATCCCGCTCGGTTCTGGGCTACCGGCAGCAGGATATATCGGAAGCTATCCCGCGAACGCAAACCGATTTCCGGCGAGAGGTCAAGAATTACAAGCTGTATCTCACCGACGAAGGCGGCCAGCGTGTCGAGAATGCCGTTCCCCTTAGCGACGAGCTTCTAGGCCAAGCGCTGAGGGACGCCGCCTGGATCGCCGAGGGCGCGGCCATAGGGGAACATCGAGTAGTCCAGTGGGACTTCGTCGGCGCACCGCCACGAGCAGATTTGGCGGCTTTTCTGAATGCGCTCCACCTTCCGTATCAGGTGCACCGATGAGGCAAGAACGGCCGGCGCATTAGCCGGGTATGTCACCGCCGTCGCGGTGGGATGAACGAGTGCGGGCGACGAATTGAGGGAGCGAGGGCGTCGAAGTGACCATCGAGGATAGAAAGAAGCCCGGTCGGGTCCGGCTGGGCGTGAAGGGGCGCGTGTTGCGTGAGGGCGGCGGAATGGCCGAAGGGATCAGGCTGGTCGTCCACGGGCTAGGTTTGGGAAGTGATGCGAAAGCCGGGCGCGCGGTCACTCATGCCGACGGTTCGTATGAAGCCTCTGTTTTTCTGACTCCGGTTGACGGCCGGGTGGACGGCGCGACGGTCCTGGCTCTAGCCGCGCTGGACTCGCGCGGCAAGGAGGTCGCGCGCAGCGGGCCGGTGGCAAGCGACGGGGGTTCGGTGTCGATCGACCTCGTCGTCCCGGACGGGCGACAGCCGGGGTCTGAGTTCGGCCGGCTCCTCGATGACGTGACGAGGGAGGCGGAGCGAGGCGGCGTTGGGCTTGACGCGATCGAGGACACGTCCGACCGGCCCGACGCGCTCGTGCTGTCGCGATTGCTTGGCGTTCCCGGCGCGTCGGTCCGGGCGCTGCTGGCTGCCCGATCGGCGGCGCGCGCCCTCGTGGGCGACGGGGAGACTTCCGCGCCCGCGACCACCGGCGTCCGGCGGGGCAAGGTCCTTTCGCAGGAGGGCGCGACCGCCCTCCTCTACGGGCTGTGGAGGACGAGCGAGAAGGTGGAGCTGGAGGACCTGCTCGCCCGGCCGAACGTGGAGCTGGAGCCTCGGTTGCGCAGCGCGGTTGAGGACCGGGTCGTCCCGGCCTCGGCCGCGTCGCAGATCCGTCCGTTCCTGGCCCGGCTGGACCGCGAGCGCACGAGCCGCGTCGCCGCCGCGCTGCCGGCGGCGTTCGCGCCGGTCGCCCGCGACGCCACCACGCGCGCGGCGATCGCGGACGCCGCGGTCGTGCACGGGCAGGGTACCGATGCCTTCTGGGTCGCGCTGGGCAAGGATCGGCGCGTCCCGGCCGCGACGGTCGACCGGCTCCGGACGGCAACGGCCGTTTTCGAGGCCTCGGGCGGCCACGTCAGGCTGCTCGGCCGGCTCGCCGCCCGGAACTCGCTGAGTTCTTCGGCGCTGGCAGGCATGAGTTCCGGTGACTGGAAGCGCCTGCTGCGCGCGAAGACGCGTGACGGCGAGGTGGTGGGGATGCCTGGTCCGGCGCCGGCGACCGCGCTTGACCCTGCCGCGGTGGACGGTTACGCCGCCTTCCTGTATGCCGCCGTCGGCAAGCAGTTCCCGGCCGAGCGTTTCCTTGACCGGCTGGCGCGCGATCGGCGTGACGGCAGTCCGCTGGTGGCAGCCCGCGCTGACATTCAGAGGTTCGTCGCGAACAACCCGGACTTCCACCTCCAGGACACCCCGATTGAGGCGCTGCTTACCGAGCACCCCTCGTCACGCGCCTCGCGGACCAAGGGCCTCTCCGACCCGGATCGGACTGTCGCCGTTATCAAGGGAGTCCAGCGCATCACGAGGCTGCTGCCGGACTGGGCCCCCGCACCGGCCCAGCCGGCCAAGGACGGCGCAGCGCAACCCGCGCCGCCAGTGCGGATCGACCCATATGCCGCCGCGACGCGGCTCGTCGCCGACGGGCTCGACTCCGCGCCGCGCATCATCGCGAAGCCGCGCGCAGACTTCGTCGCCGACTACTCAGACCTCCTGGGCGGAGCCGAAGGCGCGGAGATCGTCTACCTGCGGGCGCGATCCGTGACCGACGCCAGCATGATGCAGGCGCTCGAGATCTACGAGCTCGCATACCCCGGCATCGAGTCGGCGCAGCAGACCGTGACGACGTGGCGCGGCCAGTTCGGTTCGGTCGACCTGTGCGAGTGCGAGCACTGCTCGTCGATGACAAGCCCGGCGGCGTACCTCTTCGACTGCCTGAAACTGCTCCAGGACGCGCCCAGGCTCAACGGCAGAACCCCGCTTGACATCCTCGTGGCGCGGCGGCCCGACCTCGTTCGCCTGGCTCTGAACTGCGATAACACCGAGACGAGGCTGCCGCTCATCGATCTTGTGAACGAGATCTTGGAGCGTCAGGTCGCGCCGGCCTGGTTTCAGAAGTTCGAGCTCGCGCACGCCGCCGCCGATCTCGGTCCTGGCCCGGTAAGCGACTCGGTGCGCGCCGCCTTCGCGGGCAAGGGCTGGGAGCTGTCGGCGGACGCCACCGCCGATATCGCCGTCCGCGACTCGTCGGGCGTCGCCCGTGCGTGGCACGTCCTGGACGCCGGGCGGCTGTTCGAGCTCCACCAGGCCGGCTCGGCTCTCACCGCGACCACCCTCACGTTCCAGACCGCCGGGACCGAGGAGGAGCTGCGCGCGGCGCCGGCGCACGTCGTTCCGGCCGCCTACCGGATCCTGTCCGGGGAGGTCTTCCCCTGGCATCTCCCGTTCGTCCTGCCGCACGCGGAGATCCGGGCCTACCTGAGCGCGATCAACACGTCGATCGGCGCCGCGATCGCCGCGTTCGAGAACGGCGGGGCGCGCGACGCCGCCCGCCGGGACGACGTCGCCGCGAGCTACCTCGGGCTTTCGCCGGAGGAGTTCGCGATCATCGTCGGGCTGCAGCTCCGCGGGCTCGGGCCGATCCAGCCCGGCACGCCGCCCGATCGGCCCGCCGACTTCTGGGGCGGGCGCGCAGGCGTGACCGAGACGGTTCAGACGGCCATCGGCCTTCCGCCGATCGTCGGCAGCTGGGACACGGTCCTCACGTACGTCCCGCTGTTCCTCCAGCGCTCGGAGCTGACTTACCTCGATCTGCTCCGGCTGCTCGACTGCTACTTCATCAACCCCGTGCGCACCCCGCATGCCCCGGTCGTGGCTCACAACCGGCCGGTGCATCCGGGAGATCCGCTCGGGGATCACGGCCAGCCGGGGAACCGGATCGATCCTGGCGAGGTGTGGCCGGACGGCTCGCGGCGGAAGATCTCGATCGTCTCGCTGGACAGCGCAGAGCCCGCGACGTGCGAGCTGGAGAAGCTCTCGCTCAAGGGCCTGGACCTCGACGCGCTGAAGAAGATCCACCGGTTCGTGCGGCTGAAGCGAGCGCTGGGCTGGGAATATGCCGACCTCGATCGGGCGCTGGCCGCGCTTGGCGCCACTGATCTCGACCCGGACACGGTCGTCGCGCTCACCCTGATCGACCGGCTGGCCAAAGACCATGGATGGCCCGTGCGCGAGCTGTGCGCGCTTTGGGGCGACCTCGACCACGCCCGCTACATCGACCGTGGCGATGAGCGCCAGACGTTCGCGCCGACCCTGTACGAGGCCCTGTTCCGGAATAACCCGCAGGTCTTGGCGCCGGACCCGGCGTTCGTGGCGGATCCAGCCGCGCTGCACGGGAAGCTCGCCGATCACGCCGCCGCGCTCACGGCGGCGCTGACGATCTCGCAGATCGATCTCGGCTCGCTGCTCGCCGACACGCGCGTGGTGCCCGCCGACGCCGGCCTCACGCTCGCGAACCTGACGTCGGTCTACCGATTCGCCGCGCTCGCCACCATGGCCGGGATCACGCCCCTAGAGTTCCTGGCGCTGCTCGACATGGGCGCGGCGAACCCGATCGTGCCGGCCGGGGCGAGCGCGCTCGACCGCGTCCACGCCACATGGTCGTTTCTTTTGGAGGCGAGGCAGTTGCAGGATGCGGGCGTCGACGCCGAGACGCTGCGCTACCTGCTCGTCGACGACGGCTCGTCGGCCGCCGAGCTGGATCTGACGACCGGGGAGATCGCGCAGATCCTGGACGGGATCCGGTCGGCGCTCGCCAAGCTCGTGGCCGACACGACATACCAAGCGGAGGCCGACGGGCGCACGATTGCGCAGGGGCTGGTGAAGCTAGGCTGGCAGCAGCAAGATGCCGCCGCAGCCCAGAGATTCTTCGCGAATACCGAGGTCTACGCCGTTGCGCTCGACGCCGCGCTGGTGCCGGCGGGCATCCCCGCCGGCTCGCGCGTCAGCTACCACCAGGTCGAGGGAGAGCTGCGCTGTGCCGGGACGCTCACCTCCGCCGAGACCGCCGCCCTCACCGGGATCCCCACAGCGAGCCTGGAATTCAAAAACGCGGTCGCCGACCTCGCGAGCCGCCCGCGCCAGTTCGCCCAGACGGCGCTACGCCGCGTCGCGGCCCCGACGTACAGCGTGGCGCTCTCGGCGCTGCCGGCCGGCCTGGTCGTCCCGTCCGTGCTCCAGCGCAACCTTGTTTTCGACCAGCAAGCGCAACGGCTTCGCTTCCGCGGCGACAGGGCGCTGCTCGACGCCCTGACCGTGCCTGCGGGCGCGAGCGGAAGCGAGTGGGCCGCGTTCAAGGCGGCGCTGAGGGACCTCCAGGCCGATCCAGCACCTGCGACAGTCGACGAGCAGCCGGCGCCGGCCCAGAACCGGTTCTTCGCCTCCGACCTGGCTCGCGACCAGTTCTGCGACACCGTCTCCGATCCGCTGGCGCGCTGCACGCTCGCGCTCGACGCGATCCGGCGCGCGACATGGAACGTGAACGCGCCCGGCCTCGCCGCGCAGGCGCTCGCGCCGGCACTCGCGCTCGACGAGCCGTCGATGGCCGCCGCACAGCCCGCGTGGGCCCCGGTCGCCTTCGATGGCACCGGCGCCGGACCGTCTAACCTCGTCGTGTCGGCGACCCCGATCACCCCCGGCGCGTACCCGGAGGCCTTCGCCATCATCCGGCGGCTCTACAAGCTGGGCCTGCTCCTGTCGAAGCTCGCCGTTCCGGCCGAGATCAGGCCGTGGCTCGTCCGGCGCTCGGGTGCGTTGCTCGGCCTCGACCTGCTTCGCCTGCCCGGTGCACCCGCAGACGCACCCGGGACGCTCACCGGATATGAATCCGTGGCCGCCGCCGTCCGCCTGCTCGAGACGACGAAGGCCGATCCGGCGGCCGTGTCGGATCTGTTCGAGCTCACCGCGGCGGCGTTCGACCCCGCGGACTGGGCCGCCGCGATGGCGCGGCTCTACCGGCAGGAGGCCGCGACGGTATCCGGGCTGACGGACAGCCGGGCCGTGCCGGCCGCGTCGGCGCGCTCACCGCAGTTCTACCTCGACTTCGCGCAGCGGCTTGCGCTGCGCAAGCAGATCGGGGTCGACGGCAGCACGCTGAACGCCTGGGCTGCCGCGTTCGAGACCCACAACGGCAACCGCTGGCAGGGGGGCTTCACCGACGACCGTGCGCGGGAGGTGAAGCTCGCGGTCCAGGGCCTCTTCCCGCACGACCGCTGGCTGAAGGCGAGCACCGAGATCCAGGACGCGCTGCGCGAGCGTAAGCGCGACGCGCTCGTGTCATACCTCCTCGTACGTCCCGGGCGCAGCGGCGAACGGTTCCACGACGACGCGGATCTGTTTGCCCATTTCCTGATCGACGTCGAGATGGGCAGCTGCATGACGACGAGCCGGATGAAGCAGGCGATCGCGTCGGTGCAGACGTTCGTGCAGCGCGTAATCCTCAACCTGGAGCCCGGCGCCAGCCTCGAGCCGGACGTGGCCGCGGCGTGGCAGGACTGGCGGCGGCGCTACCGGCTCTGGGAGGCCTACCGCAGGATCATCATCACACCGGAGGACTGGATCGAGCCTTCCCTGCGCGACGACAAATCCGACGCCTACCGCGCGTTCGAGAGCCGCCTGCTGCAGGTCGAGCTGAACGACTCGGCCGCGTGGGAGGCGATCGGGCAGTTCACCGAAACGCGCGCCGCGCTCGCGCACCTGCAGGTGTGCGCCGTGCATGAGCAGGGCTTCCCCGAGCCAGCCGGGCAGGCGATCACGCGCGTCCTGCACGTGTTCGCCCGGACACGGGCGACGCCGCACAGGTACTACCACCGCAGGCGCATCGCCCGTGGCGACGCCGGTTCGCCGGGCACCTGGACGGCGTGGCAGAAGCTCGAACTCGACATCGAAGGCGAGCATCTGCTGCCGATCGCGAAGGGCAAACGTCTCTACCTGATCTGGCCGCTGATCAGGGAAAAGCCGGCCGCCGCGCCGGACGCCCCGAGCAACTACGAGATCCGCCTCGCCTGGAGCGTCTTCGACGGCAAGGCGTGGTCGCCCAAGTCACAGACGCCCGAGCGGGTCGCACTCCGATACCCCGAGCACGCCGACAATCCCCCGGACCCGAGCCTGCACGACCCGGCAAAGCGGTTCACGTTCCAGGTGCTGACCGAGCAGCAAGACATTTACGTGGCTGCGTACGCCGTGGAGCGCAGAACCGACACAACTTCACACACCTCAGCGACCCCCAACCCGCCCTCAGTGGGAGGGACGACCCTCCTTGGGGCTGACGCTTCGAAGCTGTATCCCCAACTGGAAGTCACCGTCACGCTCGATGGGCAGCCGGTCGCCGGCGCGGCTGTGACCTTGGCGAGCACCGGATTGGCTGGGCGATACATCAAGACGGGTGGGATTTTCCTCGTCTCTCCTCCGATACCCGCGCCCATGGTCGGTGGCACGCAAGCAGTGAGGATGACAGACGCCTCCGGCCTGGTGGTGTTCGGTCAGTTCACGAACGACAAGCCGGAGATCGTGCTCGAGAGGGTGTTGACCCTGTCGGTCTCCATCCCGGACGCTGTCCTCGGCTCGCAGAGCTCCCCGCCCATCTACCTGTACAACTGGCTTGTTCCTGTAGCCAGTGATTACGGCCGCTGGGGCATCGCCGTCGACTTCCACGCGCCCACGGTCACGACATCGTCGACGTCGACGGTCGTGACCAGCATCCGCGGCCTCGGCGGCCTGAAGCTGCACGAGAACAAGCGGACCGAACTCGACACCCGAGTCGCGATGAACCTCGCGGCGCCGCTGCGGACGCTCCCGGACGGCCAGTGGTGGGAGTGGGAGAAGGACCCCAAGGACCCGCCAAGCCAGAACGCCCCTCTCGACCTCCCCGGCCAGGCCGTCGCCGTCTACTCGCGGACGCCTGTGCCGTACCGTCTGCTTCCGGAGCCGCTGCTCGGCCCGATCAGCTTCCGCGAGCACTTCGCCTTCGAGGTGCTCGACAAGACGTATCTGGTCGAGCGCCGCCTCGGCGCGCCCACAGAGAACGGGGCGATCACGGTGGCAGGCCCGGCGTTCACCGTCTTCTTCGACGCCGACGCCGAGCAGATCTGGGAGGACGTCGCCGGCAACCCGGCCGCGGCCCTCTCCCGCGAGACGCAGATGCTCACCGACGGGGGGCAGAGCTTCCAGCAGATGTTCGGCCTTCCGCCGGGAGGCGGCGCGGGCAACGGCGTTCCGGCCGAGATGGTCGAGTTCGGCCACAACGACGTCTTCGCGAGCGAGAACTGGGAAACCTTCTTCCACGGACCGCTCGAGCTGGCCGATCTGCTCACCCGCCACAACCGCTTCGCGGACGCCCAGCGGTGGCTCCACACGATCTACAACCCGCTCACGGCCTCCGCCTCGGCCGCCCAGCCGTGGGAGGCGTGGCAGTTCCTCCCGTTCTCCACGGCGGCGAAGCTGCCGCCGCGCACGGCTGCCGACATCCTGATCACGAACGCCTCAGATCGCGAGACGCAGCTCGAGTGGCAGAGGAATCCGTTCAGCCCCTACGCGGTGGCCCGGCTGCGCACCAGCGCGTTCATGAAGACGGTCGTGATGCGCTACCTCGACAACCTGATCGCGTGGGGCGATCAGCTGTTCCGCCAGGACACGATCGAGTCGATCAACGAGGCCACGCAGCTCTACCTGCTGGCGCAGGCGATCCTCGGCCCGCCCCCGCCGATCGTGCCGCCCCGGGCGAAGCCGGTCCTGCAGACCTTCGATTCACTCAGCGAAGCTGGCCTGACCGCGACGCCGTCCTCCGCGCTCGGCTTGCTGGCGGTCGAGATCTCCGCCTTCATTGACCCGAACGCACCCGCGTACGCGGGGGGAGGGTCGCTCGGGACGATGCTGTACTTCTGCGTCCCGCAGAGCGAACGGCTCTCGGGCTACTGGAAGCAGATCGAGGGCCGTCTTCAGCAGATCCGGCACTGCGAGAACATCGAGCGGCAAACGCGCGACCTCTCCCTGTGGGACGCGCAAATCGACCCAGGGCTTCTCGTGCGCGCCAAGGCGGCCGGCCTGGACATCGGCAGCATCCTCGATGACCTCTACGCCCCGCCGCCGCACTACCGCTTCTCCGTCCTCGCGCAGAAGGCAACCGAGCTGTGCAACGAGCTGCGATCGTTCGGCGCTGCGATGCTGTCGGCGCTTGAGAAGCAAGACGCCGAGACCCTGGCCCGCCTGAAGCAGGAACAGGACACGAACGCGCTCACCAACGTGGCCGCCGTCCGCAAGCAGCAGGTCGCCGAGGCGCAGGCGCAGGGCGAGGCGCTGACCAGGTCGCGCCAGCTGGCAAGCATACGGTACCGCTACTACCAGCGCCTGCTTGGCGATGCTAACGAGACAACGCCTGCCCGGGGCGATCCCGTCAAGCTCGCCGACTACCTTCCGGCGAGCGTGCCGGTGGGCGCCGGCGCCAGCGACACGCAGGGCCTCATGCTCGCACAGCACGAGACGGACCAGCTCGACCACCTCGACCAGGCGAACGACTCGATGCTGGCGAGCGGCATCATCCGCACGACCGCCGCCGTCTTGCATGCGCTCCCGGACAGCGCCGCGCCGACCATCATCGGCGGCATGCACACCGGGCCGGCGGCCGACTCGGCGGCCGATGCGCTGCAGCTGCTGTCGGCGAATCTCACCCACCAGGCGAGCCGCCTGTCGATCGTCGGGAGCTTCGTCCGGCGCCAGGACGACTGGACGCTTCAGCGGAACACGAGCGCCCAGGAGCTGAGCCAGCTCGACGCACAGCTCGACGGAACGGACCTCCGCGTCGCGATCGCCCAGGCCGAGCTCGACAACCAGTCGACGCTGGTCGAGCAGAGCAAGGCGGTCGGCGACTTCCTCCAGGAGAAGCACACGACCGAGGAGCTGTACGAGTGGATGGTCGGCCAGCTCGCCGGCCTCTACTATCAGAGCTACGAGCTCGCCTACAAGGTCGCCAAGCAGGCGGAGGTCGCATTCCGGCGTGACCTCGGACTCCAGTCATCCGACTGGATCAAGTTCGGCTACTGGGACAGCCTCAAGCGCGGGCTGCTCGCCGGCGAAGCGCTCGCGCTCGACCTCAAGCGCATGGAGGCCGCATATCTCGAGCAGAACGCGCGCGACTACGAGATCACCAAGCACGTCTCGCTCGTCTCGCTCGACCCGAACGCGTTCCTCGACCTCAAAACGACCGGCACCTGCCAGTTCGAGCTGCCGGAGTGGCTGTTCGACCTTGACTACCCCGGCCACTACCTCCGCCGGATTCGCTCGGCCAGCGTGACGGTGCCGTGCGTGATCGGCCCCTACGCAAGCGTCAACTGCACCGTCACGCTCGAGTCCAGCTCGGTGCGCATCGACGCCGCCGCGACGTCGGACTACCAGCGCGACCCGCGCAAACCCGAAGACCCGCGCTTCCTCGACATCCGCGGGGCGTCCGAGAGCATCGCCACGAGCAGCGCCCAGGCAGACAGCGGCCTCTTCGAGGCGAACCTGCGCGACGAGCGGTACCTCCCCTTCGAGAGCCACGGCGCGGTCAGCCGCTGGAGAATCCGCCTGAAGTCCTCCGACAACGGGCTCGCGCTCGAGTCGGCGACGGACTTCATCCTGCACCTCCGCTACACCGCGCGGGACGGCGGGCCCGACCTCGAAGACGGAGCACGCAACGCGATCAAGAAGCGAATCGGGCCGGCCACACGCACACCCCTTTACCGGATGATCAGCCTCCGGCACGAATACCCGACCGAGTGGAGCAAGTACCGCAACGCGGGAGGTCTGATCGGCCCGCTCGACCTCTCGAACCGGTTCCCCGCGCTATTCGCAAACAGGAAGATCACCGTCCGCAAGGACCGCCTGTACTTCGCCGTCACCGGAAATGCGATCACGCCGCTCACGCCAGGCGCACAACAAGTGAAGCTCAAATCGACCTCCGCGATCACGGTTGCGGCGCCGACGACCGATACGATCGACCTGACCGGGGCAACACCCGACGACGTGCTCGTTGTCATCCCATACGTCGTCGAGGTCAGCTAACCGAGCCCACCGTTAGACATAAGGCTCGGAGCCATCGCCACCCGTGCGCTCCTGCCCGAAGCGATGTTTGACCCTAGTGTGCCCGCTCTTGCGCGGAAGGAAAGGAGAGCCGAGCCGAGCCGCGAGTTACCGCCAGTTCTCCTACGCCCGGCACGCCGCAACATGCCACTGGCCTCCGCCTGTTAACCGGAGGCTGTCGCACCCCAGCCGCCGGGTTTGTTCATGGCCTCCCGCCGCACCATCCCGGCGCGAGTCTCAGTGCGTGGCCACTTAGTGAACGGCTGTGTCGCACGTGGGTGCGGTACGGCACGGACAGTGAGCGAACGATCCGATGTCAACGGAAGCTGAAATCTGGATCTGGCACAGTTTCCGTGAGCTGTCCGGCGTGTCGTGCGGGGCGCCGGTCGCGGCTTTGTGATCATGCTGGCCGTGCCATCTTGATGTTGCTGATGTTTTGCTGCCGCACCTGGCGGATGTGCTGGTAGAGCGGGTCTTCGTGGCGGGCGGTTCGGTGCGTGTCCAGGCCAGGGCCTGCGGCTCATCGGCTGTATGCCCTGGGTGCGGCGCGGTGTCCTGGCGGGTGCACAGCCGTTACGAGCGGCGGCTGCTGGATATCGCCGCGGGTGGCCGGGAGGTGCTGATCTGCCTGACTGTCCGCCGTTTCTTCTGCCCGGTTCCGGCCTGCGCGAGGGTCACCTTCGCTGAGCAGGTCGGCGGGCTGACCAGCCGCCACGCCCGGCGCACTCCGGGGCTGACCGGCGTGCTGCAGGCGGTCGCGCTGGCGCTGGGCGGTCGGGCCGGGGCACGGCTGTCGGGCCGGTTAGCGGCCGGGGTGAGTCGGATGACGCTGATCCGGCTGATCCGTGCCCTGCCGGACCCCGCAGTAGGTCAGGCGCCGCGGGTGCTGGGCGTCGATGAGTTCGCGCTGCGCCGGGGCCACCGTTACGGGACTCTGCTGGTCGATGTCGAGACCCGCCGCCCGGTCGACATCTTGCCGGAACGGTCGGCTGACTCCTTCGCCGCCTGGCTGGCAGGCCGCCCCGGGGTGGAGCTGATTTGCCGGGACCGGGCAGGCTGCTACTCCGAAGGGGGAGCCCGCGGCGCGCCGGAAGCCATCCAGGTCGCCGACCGCTGGCATCTATGGCACAACCTCGGCGACGCCGTAGGACGTGCGGTCGCCCGGCACCGGCAGCACCTGGCCGCGGCCGTTCCCGGGCAGGCGACCGAAGATGCTGCGGCGGCGGGCACGCCTGAACGGCTGCACCCCGAACCCAGCGCGGTGACCAGATCGCCGTCCGGACACGCGGCCGGCACGCTGACGTCCGCCGGCTGCTGGACGCGGGCCGCAGCGTCAGCGCAATCGCCGCTGAACTCGGCCTGTCCCGCAACACCGTGCGCAGGTTCGCCCGCGCCGCGGATCCAGAGGAACTGCTCGCCCGTGACGGCACCGGCCGCCGGACCAGCATCCTGCAAGACTACGAGCCCTACCTGCGGGAACGGTGGAACTCCGGCTGCACCAACGCGGCACAGCTGTGGCGGGAGATCCGCGCCCGCGGCTACCCGGGCAGCTGCCGCGGCGTCCGCGGCTACCTGACCCGCTTCCGCGGAACCACCCGTGTGCCGGCCCCTGCGGCCAAGCCCCCGAAAACCCGCACGGTGACCAGCTGGATCATGACCAGGCCAGACAACCTGGACACCCAGGACCAGGCCCGCCTGGACGCCATCCTCGCCAGCTCCCCCGAACTAGCCGCCGTCACCGCGCACGTCCGCGCCTTCGCCGCGCTCATGACCGGCCGCCGCGGCCGCGACCTCGAGCAGTGGATGACATCCGCCGCCGCCACCGGCGAGCCCCCGCTCCAGTCCTTCGTCACCGGCCTGCGCGCCGACCAGGACGCCGTCACCGCCGGGCTAACTCTCCAATGGAGCTCCGGCAGCGTGGAAGGACACGTCAACCGCATCAAAATGCTCAAACGCCAGATGTACGGACGCGCGAACCCCGACCTGCTCCGCCGCCGCATTCTGCTCGCCGACTGACCTCACGGAAACTGTGCCAGATCC
>Ga0207693_10000759_pt1 | contig 28983 bp, 28 predicted proteins | sample LARL81metaG_FD_184347 | JGI IMG/M metagenome (GOLD analysis project Ga0207693, IMG submission 184347) | Corn, switchgrass and miscanthus rhizosphere microbial communities from Kellogg Biological Station, Michigan, USA - LAR L8-1 metaG... | ecosystem: Host-associated > Plants > Roots >... | reverse complement strand
TTTCAACTTGTTCCACGTAGCTCCCGCGTCGGTCGATTTATAAATCGCACTCCCCGGCCCGCCATCGATCAGCGTGAATACATGCCGCCGCCGCTGATACGCCGACGCATACACAATGTCCGGATTCGAAGGGTCCAGCGCCACGTCCACCACGCCCGTGTTCTCGCTGATCGTCAGCACGGCCTTCCAGGTCTTTCCTCCATCCACCGTCTTGTAGAGCCCACGATCCCCACCCGGTCCCCACAGCGGTCCCTCCGCCGCCACATAGACCACCTTCGAATCCCGCGGGTCCACTACGACCCGTCCGATGTGCTCCGACTTCTTCAGCCCTAGATTCTGCCAACTCTTCCCGCCATCATCGGACCGGTAAATTCCGTCGCCGTACGAAACGCTGCGCTGCGAATTGCTTTCTCCCGTGCCTACCCACACCACGGACGAATCGTTAGGATCGAGCGCCACCCAGCCAATCGAATACGATGCCTCCCCATCGAACACTGGAGTCCAAGTCGTCCCGTCGTTCACCGTCTTCCACACTCCACCCGAGGCCACCCCGACATAGTATTCAGACTTGTTGCGCGGATTCACCGCAATCGACATCACCCGTCCCGAAGCCACCGCCGGCCCAATGAGCCGAAACTTCAGCCCCGAAAAAGTGTCGGCTGTCATCCCACCCTTCTTTTCCTCCTTGGGCTCCTCCTTCTTCTCGTCTTTTTTCTGATCTTTCTTGGCCCCTTTTGCCGCGGGAGGATTCTTCTTATCGGCGTCTTTGTCAGGCGTTTTACCGGTCTGAGCTTGCTGCGCCAGAAGAGACGATGCTCCGAAGGAGAGGAGAAGAACGAGAATGACAAAACGTTTCATGAAAGGCTCCCATGCACTAATGAATTTTCGACTGTCATCCTGAGGAGGGCGCACTTTGCCCGCCGAAGGATGTATTGCAGTGCTTTGTTCTTTACCATGAGGACTCGCGCGCGTGCAGTTCTGCGGCAAGCGGCAAGAAACTCAAAACCGATATGTATACAAGATTTCGCCCGACCAAAAAAGGAATATCCCGCAGCGCTGTGGCTGCGCCTCGGTGCCCTCTGTGTCCCCTGTGGTTAGTTGTGTTTCGGTGTTCAGGGTAAAATCCCTCCCATGCCACGAAAGTTCCAGGTCCACGGCCACGACACCCGCTATCTCAAAATGCAAAAGAACTACTGCTTCGCCTGCGGCCAGAATAATCCCGATGGCATGCGCCTAAAGTTCACCCTCGACGAAGAACGCCAAACCTTCGTCTGCAAATTCCGCCTCAGCAAGCGCTACACCGGACCTCCCGGCCACTGCCACGGCGGCATCATCGCTACCATTCTCGACGACGCCATGGGCAAGGTGAACAAGCTTCACCACGTCGTCGCCCTGACCAAAGAGATGACCGTCGAGTATCTCAAGCCCGTCCCGCTCTACAAACCGCTGCACGTCGAGGGCAGGGAGGTCAGCGTCCACGGCCGCCAACACATCAACGTGGCCGAAATTCTCAACGAGAAGAATGAAGTCCTGGCCCGAAGCAAGGGAATCTTCATCGCCATCGACCCCGAAAAAATGTTCGCCAAGTTCGTCGAGCGCTAGCAGATTGACCTTGCGTCGTTTTTCCTTCGTGTAACTTCGTGTCCTTCGTGGTTAATCGGCACCGGGGTTCCGCAAATGCCTCGCCAGCGTTAGAATGAATCAGCGGCGAAACCCCTCCCAAGATCATCAAACCAAGGGTTAGCTGAGGGCTGACAGCGGATGGCTGGCAGCCGATTCTTCGCGATCGCGAAAAGGTACCCACAAGGTTAAGACCATGTCTCAACACAATGGCACCAACACCAGTCTTCGTCTGAAAACCGGCCTCGCCGAGATGCTCAAGGGCGGCGTCATCATGGACGTCACCAACGCCGACCAGGCCACCATCGCCGAACGAGCCGGCGCCGTCGCAGTGATGGCCCTCGAGCGCGTGCCCGCGCAAATCCGCGCCGAGGGCGGTGTAGCGCGCATGGCCTCGCCCAAAAAGATTCGCGAAATCATGGCCGCCGTGTCGATCCCGGTCATGGCCAAGTGCCGCATCGGACACTTTGCCGAAGCTCAAATTCTCGAGGAACTCGGTGTCGACTACATTGACGAGTCCGAAGTCCTGACTCCTGCCGACGAGGCCCACCACGTCGACAAGCACGCGTTTAAAGTTCCCTTCGTCTGCGGAGCCCGCAATCTGGGTGAAGCCCTGCGCCGTATCGCCGAAGGCGCCGCTATGATCCGCACCAAGGGAGAAGCCGGCACCGGCGATGTCGTCCACGCCGTCAAACATATCCGCCAGATTGTGCAGGAAATGAAGATCCTCACGGTCCTCAGCGAAGAAGAACTCTACGCCAAGGCCAAAGAGCACGGAGCACCCTACGAATTGATTCGCATCGTTGCGAAAGCAGGGAAGCTGCCCGTCCCGAATTTCTCCGCCGGAGGCATCGCCACCCCGGCCGACGCAAGCCTCGTCATGCAACTTGGAGCCGAAGCAGTCTTCGTCGGCAGCGGCATCTTCATGAAGGATTCCACCACGTTCGCCGATCCCGTCGAAGCCGAGAAGCGCGCCCGTGCCATCGTGAAGGCCGCGACCCACTATCAGGACCCTAAAGTATTACTTGAAGTGAGTGAAGACCTGCAGGGTGCCATGAAGGGCCTCGCTGTCGCCGGCATGGACGAAGCCCAAATGCTGCAGACGCGTGGCTGGTAGAAAAATCATTCACAAAGGCGTCATCCCGAAGCCTCGCCTTTTCACCAGCGGGGCGAGGGATCTGGCTTGGACGGTCCCCGAGCAGATCGCCCATTCATACGTCATCCCGAACAGAGCCGCTTGTCAGGCGGAGGAGGGATCTCGCGCGGGTTCCGCTGTAATTTGTACTCTCTTGTAGCCGCTATTCATCGCGCCTCCGCTGAAACTTCAATTCTCCCAAATCCAGCTCGTGCTCCAATTCGCGCAGCAACTCGTCGCCAATTTGGCTCTGGTTGCGCAATTCCACCGCGGTCTTCCGCTCAACATTTAACAGCTCCCGCGACAACGCAGCGTACTTCTTGTAGAAATCCGCGTCTGCTGGCTCAGCATGAGCCTCTTCATGGTCCAGCGTCGCCAAGCGTCGCCGGTAATGCCGCTCGATGTCGTCATAGGCTTCGTCCGTGGAATCCGCCCGGCTCTTTACCTGCTCCAGGTGCAACAGCGCCGCCTCAGCCATAAGCCTGCGCGCACTCACTTCCTCCTGATTGCTGATGGAAAGGCCCGCCAGTCCCAGGCCCCGGATCACTGAGGGCAAAGTCAGGCCTTGCAAAACGAGCGTTACGAGAATCACCGCGAACGTTAGAAAAATAATCACGTTCCTCTGGACAAAAGGCTCGCCATTGGCCAGCAGCCGCGGAACCGAAATCGCTGCCGCCAGCGAGATCACTCCCCGCATCCCGGTCCAGCCCAATACGAAAAGCCCCTTCGCTGTAGGCGTCGCTTCCTTCTGATGCAGAACGTGTCTTCGAATCAGATAGGCAAGGTGTGCGCCCGGGAACACCCAGATCAGGCGCAGCACAATCAAGAACGCGCAAAACACGGCGGCGTAGAGCGTAAGCGTTCGCAGGTCGTGATCGCTGATGGTTTTCAATACGTAGGGCAACTGCAACCCGATCATCACGAAGACGAGGCCGTTCAAAACAAACGTCATCGACTCCCACACCGCCCACGCCTGCACCCGTACACTCGGAGAAAAAAAGTGCGAACTCTTTCGCGTCAGATACAAGCCGCACACCACCACTGCCAGAACCCCCGAGGCATGCATCTGCTCGGCGCTGAGATATGCTGCGTAAGGAGTGAGCAGGCTCAGGGCAATCTCAATCGGTGCATCGTCGATGCGATGCTCAATCTGGTGGACAATCTCGCCAATCACCAGTCCGGTCAACACGCCTACGACGATCAAGTACCCCAGCCGCAAGAACCCGAGCATGACGGTGGGCCGTTGCCCGCCCACCAGCAACCCAATTCCAAATTCGAGAGCGAGCAGGGCAGTTGCATCATTGAGCAGGCTTTCTCCTTCGAGAATCTCCACGATGCGCTTCGGCAATCCAATTCGCGACGCGATCGAAACGGCTGCAATCGCATCGGTAGGCGCGACGACCGCTCCCAAAACGAGGCCCATCCGCCAGTCCAAGCCGGGCAAGAACCAATGCACCCCCAAACTCACGCCGACTACGGTGAAGGTCACCAGCCCAAAGGCCAGAAACAAGATGCTAACCAGGTTGTAGGAAAACTCACGCCACGATGTGAGCCAGGCAGCGTTGTAAAGCAGGGGAGGCAGAACGACCAGAAACACGATGTCGGGATTCAGGGTGATCCGCGGAATGCCGGGAATAAAACTGAGAAGCAGTCCCCCAATGACGAGCACGATCGGATACGGAGTATGCAGTTTCTTCGCCAGCGCTCCAAAGACGACGACGAAGAACAGCAGCAACAAGAGCACAATCTCGATCGAATGGATATCGCCCAGCACAAAGGCCCCCGCCCTCAAGATACATCAGAGGATATCTCGCGAATTGCAGAGGCGTGTGCTCCGCACGCTAACTTATTCCATCTTCGAGAAATTGAACCGGGAGTGGAAAATCCGCAACCTCAACCTATTTACACAAGCTGCTTGACGTCACCTGGAAAGGAAGATACTTTCTACCGCACCTGTAGTGTCCGAGGGAGTATGCCTGCAAATTCCGGACCTTCGGTTACGGAGCTTCTTCTGCGCTGGGGCGGCGGAGACGTCTCTGCCCGGGACGCGCTCGTTCCGTTGGTCTATGACGAACTTCGCGGGATCGCTCGCCGCTGTCTCATGGCGCGGGCGAGCCATCACACGTTGCAGCCTACTGCCTTAGTGCATGAGGCCTATCTACGGCTAACCCATCGCGACGCTCTCACCGTGCGCGATCGCACGCACTTTTATGCGATGGCCGTGCAGATGATGCGACAGATTCTGATTGACCATGCCCGCAAGGAGGAAGCCGCCAAACGAGGTGGACTGGCCATTACACTTTCCTTGGACGAGGCTTCCGATCGTGCATCGGCCGCTGCGGGACTGACCTCGATCTGCTCGCCCTGGATGATGCGATGAAGCGCCTGGCCTTACTGGATGCGCGCCAATGCCAGATCGTGGAGTTGCGATTTTTTGGCGGGCTCTCCATCGAGGAGACTGCTGTGGCCATGGATATTTCTCAGGCCACTGCCAAACGCGAATGGGCCACCGCGCGCGTCTGGTTGCATCGTACTCTCACGAATGGCGCTCTTGCCCCATGACTCCCGAACGCTGGCAGCAGATCAAGACTGTCCTCGCGGAGGCTTTGGAAGAGCTGCCCGCCCATCGTTCTGCTTACTTGAGTCGTTGCTGTGCGGGCGATGAAGATCTCCGCCGCGAAGTAGAACTCTGTCTTGAACATGAACGGGGATTGAATTCATGCTTCCTGAACGAAACTGCTCTTTCCCGAGCGGCTTCCAAGGCTCTGACAGCAGGAAGTGTTCCTTGGGTCGGACGCCGGGTTGGCGCTTATCAAACGATCGAGTTAGTGGGCGTGGGCGGAATGGGAGAAGTGTATCGTGGCTTTCGGGCCGACGATCAGTACCGCAAGGAGGTCGCCCTGAAGGTGGTGCGCGCCGGACAGGATTCCAGCGTTATTCTTGCCCGCTTCCGGAATGAGCGCCAGATCCTTGCCAGCCTGGAGCATCCCAATATTGCTCGTCTGCTCGACGGCGGCACCACCGAAGAAGGTACTCCATACCTGGTTATGGAGCTGATCGAAGGGCAGTCCATTGGACAATACTGCGATTCTCGAAAGCTCTCGATCTCTGACCGACTGGCGCTGTTTGCCCAGGTATGCGCGGCCGTTCAATATGCTCACCAGCGGTTGATCATTCACCGCGATATCAAACCGAGCAACATATTAGTCACGCCGGAAGGAGTACCGAAGCTCCTCGACTTCGGCATCGCCAAAGTCCTTGGCACTGACCTGCAATCGCAATCGACGGAGACGCTGACGGCCTTTCGGGCGCTTACTCCTGGTTATGCCAGTCCGGAGCAGATAAGAGGTGAGCCCGTAACCACCGCGAGCGATGTGTACTCACTGGGAGTTGTGCTCTACGAATTAGTTACGGGGCGCAGTCCGTATGCGGCGACTACCGGAGTGCCTCAGGAATTGCTTCGCCTCATTTGCGAGCTTGAGCCCGGAAAGCCGAGCGCGGCGGCAGATGAGCGATCGCGCGACCCAAACGCCGACCAGGTCACGATAGAAAAAATAAGCGCGGCGCGCAGCACTTCACCTCTTAAGCTGCGCAAGCGCCTCAAGGGGGATCTCGACAATATCATTTTGATGGCGCTGCGCAAGGAGCCATCGCGCCGCTATGCCTCGGTCGAGCAGTTTGCGGAGGACATTCGCCGTAATCTAGCGACGCTGCCGGTAGTGGCGCAGAAGGATACTGCCCGCTACCGGCTGTCCAAGTTCGTCGCACGGCACCGCGCCGGTGTTTCGGCGGCGGTAATGGTCGCGCTGGCATTAGTTGCCGGACTCGTCATCACCATGTGGGAGGCGAAGCTCGCGAACCGGCGCTTGAACGATGTACGCGGCCTGACGAATTCCCTGATCTTCGATGTGCATGACTCCATCAAGGATCTTCCGGGGTCCACGCCGGCGAGAAAGATCATTGTGGACCGCGCCTTGCAATACCTGAATGTCCTGGAGCAGGAATCCGGCGGCGACATTCGGTTACAGCGCGAGTTGGCAACCGCCTTCGAAAAACTAGGATCGGTTCAGGGAGATTATCTGGAGAACAATCTGGGCGATGCGAAAGGAACGCTTGCCAGTTATCAGAGGGCGCTGGAACTCAGAAAACAGATCGACAGTCGATCCCGCGACTGGAACGATCGACTCGCTTTGGCAACCACGTACCGGCTTGTGGCTCATCAGCAGTGGGCGAACGGTGACACCGCTGGCGCCCGTGAGACGATCACTCACGCAATCCAACTCGCCGGCGATTTGAAAAAACAGGACTCCAGCAACATGAAGATTGTCTATGATCTGGGCTTTGATGACGAAGTGTCAGGCGCGATTGGATACCCCGGAGATCCGCAAGAAAGGCAAAAACGGGCCGAAGACTACAGGAGGGCGCTGGCTATTGACGAGCTGTTCGTCGGGCAACAGCCGGATGATATTCACACCTTGTACGGCTACACGGTCGATCTCAGTGAGTTTGCGAAAGTCCAGGAAACGTTCGATCCGCAGGCCGCCTTGGTCAACTATATGAAAGCGCTGGCGATCGATCTTCGGGTGGCTACGCTCTCCAACGAGCCCCGATACCGTCGCAGCGTTGGCATCGATTACCTAACCATTTCGAGCGTATACGACGATCTCGGAGAATACGGGCATGCCGCCGAGAACAGTAAGAAGGATCTTGAGATTCAGATGGATGTAGTCCGCACCGATCCGAAAAATGTCATGTTCCAACGAAGTCTTGCGATCGCGTATGTCAACACGGCTGGCGCCGATAGCCGGGCGGGAAACATTTCCGAGGCCCTCGACTATTCGAACAAGGGGCTCGAAATTATGCGCCCGCTCATCTCTGCTGCGCCAGAACAAGGGTATCAGCGCAGTCTATGCCGATATGCTTGCAGTCCGTGGAACCGTCCTGTTGGCCGCAAAACAGAACGCGGCGGCCATAAAAGAGTTCGAAAACGCGCGCTCGACTTATCAGTCCCTGTTTAAGACAGGCAGTGCGGCGTATCACGCGAGCGTTGCCGCCTGCGATGTAAAACTCGGCGAAAGTTCCACGATGGCTGGTCAAGACCGGGCCGCCGAAACCTATTTCCGTCGGGCGCTGGATATGGCGAGCCCGCTCATCGCAGGTGAGACTCCAGATGTTGACGCACTCTATGCTGCGGCTGACGCCTATGCCGGACTCGGAATGCTTAGCATTCGCAAAGCAAAGAGATTCCCACAGGCTCCGCAGGAACAAAAACAGAACTGGACCGATGCACGATCCTGGTACCAAAAAAGCCTTAGTGCCTGGCAACGGATTGGACATCCAAATCACATCGCTTCAAACGGTTTTCAAGCCGGCGATCCCGCGAAAGGCAAAAGACAACTGGAGACGGTGGAGAAGGCCCTCGCGGCTATGCATTAGGGCCCGGATGCGATGTAAATGCGGTTGCGCCAATACACCCATCAGGAAATAGCGGAATGGCACCATAAAGTCGTGGCGCCATTCCGGGCTGTTTTTCCTTCAGCCTTAGTGCATCATCACGAGTACCTGGATAACGCCCTTATCCCCGCTGAGCGGCTCTAGCGCTTTTCCAACGATTGCGCCGAGCATCAGGTTCCTGTCCGTTCCTTTCATTGCGTGTCCCGCCGTGGAAGAAGTAACCAGCAAGTCTCCCGCCTGAATCGGACCATTCTCAGCCGTAACCTTGCAAGGAACAATCCCCACTACGGCAAGGGGTATCTCCGTTTTGACACGAAGATCATCAAGCGGATATGGGCTGGCCAGAACTCCGGGTTTCGTTGAGTAGATGCCGGCAACGCTGGTTGAGTAAGGAACGGACGTTAACGTGAGACTTCTACGTCCACTCCGGTCAATCGCCATCAAATCTCCCGGCTGGTATTGGGAACGCTCTCCCGCTGCGGCCACGGATTCAGCGAAATCGGCGCCGCCCACATCGTATGCAGTGGCATGCACGTGACCATCTCCGCCCACGCGAAACACGGTGGCCGCATTGGCCTGTCCGACGATAACGTTGCAGGTCGGCATCCCGTCACAGGGACTTCCCAGGCTGTCAACCCCGTTATTGTTAAACAGGCTCGCATTTCCATCGGTGCTTTCTGTTTCCGCGTAGATTGCCGTGGCTTGGCCCGTATTGGCCAGGGCCAGGCCGTAAACTCCGGTGCCTGAAGTTCCAGTATTCACGCCAAATGCACCCGCTGCGAAGTTCGTGCCCTGAACACCACCACCGGTGTACCCGGCGACGGCGGTCCCTGTGGTGACTTGCACGTGGAGCTTGGCCTGCGGGGCATTCGTTCCGATTGCAATGTCGCCGTTTTTCTGTCGAATCAACGAGTTCCCAATCGACGAAGAACCGCTCCAAAGCGGAATGGTCCCTTTCGTTCCAGTTCCCGACACTTGTGCGATCAGCGACGCGCACAGAATATTTGTAATCACCAAGCTCCACCCAAACAATTTCCGCGTCATTTGTTTTCTCCTTTGAGGTTTCAGTCTGTTATTGGCGTGAAATTCCAGTTCATCAACAAGCGGATTCTGTTTCTGATTTCCAAATGTTGCGCCGTCCCCACAGCTTCGATGCCCACTGTTGGTCCGACTGGTGTTGTCACAGGCGCTAGCAACGGCATTGCGCCCTACTTTGAATCACGTAAAAACTGAACAAAGTAGCTCATCGGGATCTTTGCGGGCCGTTCTGGCAGGTATTTCCTTCTTCTCTTCACTTTTTGCTTCTGTTGGTTCTCTTCTTCGGGGCGGCCATGAGCTAGGTGGGGAGGTTCTTGCGGGTACTCGAGAGGGATATCTTGTTTGAAAAGCATTCTAAGAGAGGTTCGAAAGCGCTAGCCCGCGGCGGGGCGGCCTTGGCATTCTGAGATAAGGGTCGACAATTCCTCCGTGTCGCCGGTGCCCTCTGTGGTAAAAAATGTCTTGTCCCATGCCTGACATGCTCACCCAAGTCCGTCAGTATCTGAAAGCCATCGAAGACGGCGATGCCACCTATGTTGCTTCGTTGTTTTCTCCAGATGCCGTCATCGAGCAGCTCCCCAATCGCATTTATCCGAATGGTCTGCGGGCAGACGTCGCTCGGGTAGCCGAAGCCTTCGAAAAGGGCCGCAAGATTTTCGCTCGTCAGACCTATGAAATTGCCAGCGAGTCCGTCGCGGGAAATCGGGTTGCACTCGAAGTTCTGTGGACGGGCACCCTCGCCATCCCCTTCGGCGCGTTGGCGGCGGGTGCCCAGATGCGCTGCCACTCTGCCATGTTTCTTGAATTTCGCGACGGCAAAATCACCGCCCAACGAAACTACGACTGCTTCGAGCCGTGGTAGGCTCGCCACCGTTCTTCACAGCATCACTGTCCGGCCTTCGCGGTCATAAGGTTTCATTCGGCAAGGTTTGCTCTGCCGATGGCAAGAACCAACTGCATCAAAGCCTTGTGCATCCTAGCTCAACCGATGCTTGGAGGCGTACTAGGATGCTCAAGCTTTGCCCGCTTGTTCTGACCTTATTGTTTTTTAGCTCTCAATCGTTCGCCCAAAAACACGTCGAGGCCGGCATTTTCCTGGACTCTGTCAGCATCTCGCAGACAAGCACCAATAATTTCGGGCTCGGCGCCCGCTTCGGCTACCGGATTCGCGGTCCCGTAATGTTGGAGGGTGAAGTGGCCTACGACTATGGCATCAATTTCGACGAGGCCTACCACAACATTACTACGGGAGACATTACGGCGATCGACCGCACATCGATCGGGGTGACCCAAGCCTTGTTCGGTCCTAAGTTGCAGCCTTCTGGCGGAGGCATTCGCCCTTTCGTTACCCTGAAAGGTGGCGTCGTAGATTTCCGTCTGAGCCCCAGCCTGCTGCCCTACAGCGACATTGTGAGCGCGGTTCTCGGATTGCGCACATCGAGCCTGAACGCCGCTATCTATCCGGGAGGAGGAATCGAAGCCAACCTTGGCCCAGTAGGTTTGCGTTTCGAAGTCGGAGATGAAATCTATTTCAACAGTGGTGCGCACAACAACCTGCGAATCACGTTCGGTCCAATCTTAAGATTCTGACTCGTTTGGGCGATAGCGGGAAAGGATTGCTCCTGATCAGCCGAGAAAATATTGTAGGTTCTTTGCCCCTCACGGCGCGGCGGTGCCACATTCTTTCTGAGCCCTCAAGCACGGGCAATCGCGTCTCTGGTGGCTATTGCAGTCGCTCGTTCGTCCAATCCCAACATCGATGAATCCCGACCCTCGAGTGCGAATATCAAATTTCACGAGCCCGGGGGACGCCGGCCGATTCGGCGGAGTCGGATTCTCCGGTAGTATCAAAGAGCACGTTATTTCAGAGCGAAGATCGAAGACCCAACCAAACTATGACAATAGGAGTCCTTGCCCTTCAAGGAGATTTTGACGCACACCGCCGCCGTCTTGAGGAACTCGGCGCTGAAGTTGTACTTGTCAAGAAACCAGAGCAACTCGACCAAATCGATGGATTGGTCATTCCAGGTGGAGAATCCGGTACCTTCCTGAAACTTCTCGGCGACGAAGGATTCGAAAAGCTCAAGCGGTTTGTTCGCGTCAAACCGACCTTTGGAACATGCGCGGGAGCAATCTTGCTTGCCACCGAGGTAGAAAATCCGCAGCAAAAAGGACTCGGAGCCCTCAACATCCGCATCCGGCGCAACGCCTACGGCCGCCAGATTGACAGCTCTATCCGCGAAGGTCTGCTTGGAGTTTCCCCGCTGGAAATGGTCTTCATACGCGCCCCGAAAATCGAACACGTCGGCGAAGGCGTAGAAGTCCTCGCCACCGAAGGCGCCGATCCGGTCGCCGTCCGCCAAGGAAAAGCCATGGCCGCCACGTTTCACCCCGAACTCTCCGACGATCCCCGCGTCCACCAAGCCTTCCTGGACCTGGTCGAAGGTTCAGCCACCTAGCGTGCCTCGATTCTAAGGATGTGGCGAGATCCAATGCCCGCCTAGGTTCTCCCCAGTCCGAAATTGTGCCTGCGCAAAAAAAAGCTCTTGACAGCCCAATCATGTAACTGTAAGGTTACGCATTATGCGTATCCAGTCGGTTACATATTCTTCGCCTCATCGAACCGAAGCTACGTTCCAGGCGCTGTCCGACCCCACCCGGCGCGCGGTCCTCGATTTGCTACGCCGCGGCAGTCAGCCTGCCGGACAGATCGCCGAGGCATTTCCGGTCTCCCGTCCCGCCATCTCGAAACATCTCCGCCTTCTACGCCGCGCTCATCTCGTCCGCGAACACCGCGAAGGCCGCAACCGAGTTTACGAACTGAATCCGGAACCCCTCCGCGCCGTCGACTCATGGATCGAGCAATACCGCGTTTTCTGGACCGCCAGCCTGAACAATCTGAAATCCTTTGTCGAAACCGAGTACGCCCGGGAAACACAATCCTCCCGCAAACCGAAACCCTAACCACAAACTTTCACAAAGAAAGGAATCCTCATGACCAGATCGATCCACATCGCCGCCGTAATCGCGATCGCCCTCGCCGCCACCGCTGCCGTCGCTCAATCCGACGCTCAAAAATCCTTCGCCCAACTCAAATCTTTAACCGGCTCATGGGAAGGGAAGACCCCCGACGGCACCCCCCTGCAAGTCTCCTACAAGGAAACCGCTGGAGGCTCCGCCCTCCTCAGTGAAATTCACGGCAAGCACGCAGACGACATGGTTTCCATGATTCATCTCGATGGTCCCAACAAGCTGCTCATGACCCACTATTGCGAAGCTGGCAACCAACCACGCATGCAAGCCAGCCTCTCCCCAGATGGCAAGACGATTACGTTCACATTTGTTGATGCCACGAATCTCGCCACGGCTGACGCCGGGCACATGCAAAGCATGGTGCTCACCCTGCTTGACGAGAACCATCACACCGAAGACTGGACCTTCATCGATCATGGCAAAGAGATGAAACAATTTTTCGACCTCCACCGCAAACTCTAAACTGACAGAATTGTCCGACGTCAGGTCGAGAATCACTTCAAGGAGATCCTCATGGCAACCGCCACCATCACTCCCGATCAAAATGCCGTTCTCGCAGAAATTTTTATTGCGGCTCCGCCCGCGCGCGTCTTCCAAGCCATTAGCGACCCAGCGCAACTGCCGAAGTGGTGGGGACAAGACGGCCTCTACCACGTCACCAAGTCGACCATGGACGTTCGCCCCGGCGGCAAGTGGCGCAGCGACGGCGTGGGCGCCGACGGCAAGACATTTTATGTGGAGGGCGAATATCTCGAGGTCGATCCTCCCCGCCTCCTCGTCCACACTTGGATCGGCAGTTACACAGGTCCAACCAAGACTGTAGTTCGCTGGGAGCTCGAGCCCCACACGGTTCACGGCTTGCATCCTAGCGGTCCAAAAAAGTCGGGCACCGGAACCATGGTTCGAGTCCGCCACGAAGGATTCGCCGGCAACGCGGATCTGGCCGCCTCTCACGGCGACGGATGGAAGCGCGTACTGGGCTGGCTGGAAGCGTTCGTGGAAGGGAAGTAACCAGCCACCCTTGTCCAACCCACCCTCGTCGCCTAAACGACGGGGTGGGATCTCTGTTTCTTTCGCCCAAATTCCTGTCAAGCCCCTAAACGCACACCATTTCCCCTAACGCGAAGATTCGCAAGCAGAAATAAGTTCCGGAATTTGTCCACTTTGCCCAACCCGAATTGATAAAATAGATATAGAAGCGAAAAAGAAAGCAAAGCGCAGCCTTCGGGCCGCGCTTTTCGTGTTTTAGCCCATAAAGAAATCTCAGAGGAGACCCAGGCGCGACCCACCGGTTGCGCCTTTTTTGTTATGCAGAAAAACGAAGCGAATCATCAGCGCAACCTTGCAACAGGAAACCGCCGCGCAGCAACAGATTCTCCCGCTCCGATCCTCATCGGAAGGGCGGAAAATATTCAATGCGTGGAGGGGAACGTGGCATCGGTAAACCTTCCGAATGGAAATATCGAGCTCCAAGCAGCAGCCCCGCCCACGCGCAAGCGTCGTGGAGAGGCTTCCGAAGCCGCCTTCCTCGCCCGCGCCACCCATTTCGGATTCACTGTCTGCCTTCCCTGGGGAGATAGTGAGCGCTACGACTCAGTCGTCGACCTCGGCCAAGGTTTCCTGCGTGTCCAGGTGAAATCCGCCGCCCGCTATGCCGAATCCCGCTATCGCGTCAAAACCGCCGGAGCCAGCGGCGTCACCTACACGACCGCCGAAATTGACTTCTTCGTTGCTCACATTGTTCCGGAAGACATCTGGTACATCATCCCGATCAAAGCCATCGGCCATCGGAAAGGCATCCGCTTCTATCCCCACACCTCCCGCAAGTCTCGCGCCCGATTCGAAAAATACCGCGAAGCCTGGTGCCTGCTGGCATGCTCGCCAAAAGCCCACGGCTGCAATGACATCCCCTTAATCTGCCGATGCAGGCACCTTCCCGTCCGCTGCGCCGTCTGCCCAAATCGTTAACCGAAGCGCATGTCCTTCATTCGTCCCGGCTAAACCGCAATCAGTAAAAGTCCGAGTTCAGTCGTTTGGCCACCGCAATCAGTAAGAGTCCGAGTTCAGTGGTTTCGCCATACCCCAAGCGGGAAGGGGGCGACTTTCAGTCCTGCCGTGAATTCGTCCCAGCACGAGCCGGCTGCTGCGGGCTCGCTTGCGCTCTCCTCCACCCAGTGAGACGATGACCTCACGAAGCGAACTACCCCATGATCAACGGTGCCCACATCGTCCTCTACAGCAAAGATCCAGAAGCCGACCGCGCTTTTTTCCGCGATGTCCTCCAGCTTCCCGCCGTCGACGCCGGCCACGGCTGGTTGATCTTCGCCCTGCCTCCTGCAGAAGCTGCCTTTCACGACACAGAGGACAATAACAAACACGAATTATTCTTTATGTGTGACGACATCGCCGCCACCCTGCGCGATCTCACCAACAAGAATGTTCCAGTCTCGGAAGTGACGGAACAGCGATGGGGAAGTCTCGCCTCTTTCACCCTGCCCGGCGGCGGCAAAGTCGCCATCTACCAACCAAAACATCCCCGGCCAACGCAACCTGGGACCTGAATTCAGAACGATCTAGATCGATACGATCGGGGAAGGGCACGTGTTCACTCGTGCCAAACCATCGTAAGACAATCCGGCTTCCTCGCTGAAGTGCCGCTCGGCCAGCCCTGAGATGAACGGGATCGATACGTGGGAAGGGCACGAGTTCACTCGTGCGTTAAGCCATCGCAAAAGATCCGGCTTTAGCCGCTGAGGGTAGGTCCGCTCCAAAAGGCAACTCTGGCGCGGCTTCTGGCGTCTGATACCCGCCCCGCTCAGAGGAGGTTGTACCCGTGCACCGTTCTTTGCGTTCCCGTCTAGCCTTTCTGGCCTTGCTTCTAACCTTTTCAGTCTCCACCGCCCTTGCCCAGCACGTTATCAAACGCGTCTCCGTCGGAGTCGAGCCCCGCGGCGTCGCTGTCGATCCCTTCACTGGCCACATCTACGTCGCAAACGTCTACAGCGGAACCATCAGCGCACTACGAGCCGGCACCGTCATGGCTACCTTTCCCGTGGATACGCTGCCGTATGTAGTCGCAATCAACCCCGTAACGAACCGAATCTATGCCGCCGGATGCAACTTCCTCACCGGAGCCGGAAGCATGGTGGTCGTCATCGATGGCAGTAACAACCACGTGATCACCGACATTCCGCTCAACCAGTCCTGCGGACTAGGTACACAAGGGATTGCACTCAACCTGTTCACCAACCGCGTGTACGTGAGCGACTACGACGATAATCAGGAGGTCGTGATTGACGGCGCGACCAACCAGATTGCCGCGCGCGTCGATCTTCAGGGACGTCAGCCCGTCGGCGTTGCCGTCGACCTGCTGACCAACCACGTTTGGGTCACGCTCGATGGTCCCGACGGCAAGGTGGACATTCTCGATGGCGCTACGAACACGTTGCTGGAAACAATTACCGTGGGCAACGTTTTCATCAACAACCTGGCCATCAATCCAACTACCAGGCGCGTCTACATCGCTGCAGACAGCTCGCCCTCGAGCCTTTATGTTCTGGATGCGACGAGTCGTCAGCTACTCACCACAGTTCCGACCGGGCAATTCGCTAATGATGTGAGCCTGGACCAGCTCTCGAACTTGATTGTCGTAACGGATGGGCAAGGAAACCAGGTATTCGAAGTGGATGGAAGTACGAACGCTGTCGTCGCGACCGTGCCCCTCAGCGGAAGTTTTCCGACAGGAGTCGCTCCGAATCCAGTGACCGGGGCGGTCTACGTGACGGAGTTCGGCTCCGCCCAAGTCGAGATCATGACAGAAAAGTAACTGCGCGCGAGGAGCCTCGCGCTCTTTTGCACATGTGGCGCGGGCGCCCTCGCCCGCGCTCTCCGCATCACTGAACTCCGGGTCCTGAATCTGCTAATCCCCGATCCCGCTAAGAGAAACCATTTGCGGGCTGCCTCCGCCATTGTCTCCGACGTTTAATGTGGCTGTGCGCTCACCCGGTTTATTGGGCGTGAACCTAATCCTGATGATGCAGCTTGATCCGGGAGAGAGCTGCACGTTGCAGTTGTTCGTCTGTATGAAGTTGCTGGCATTCGGCCCATCAGTGGCAATAGTGCTGAAGGTGACGGGTGCGCCGCCGTGGTTCTTTACTGTGACCATCAGGGGGTCGCTGGTGGAACCAACCTCTTGTTCTCCGAAGCTGAGACTCCGTGGTGAGAGCCCGATCACCGTTCCCGCCCCCGAAACCTGGATCACCTGCGGCTTGCTGGAGGCGCTATCGCGGATCGTGATGAGGCCGTTGGCGGCTCCCATCTCTTCTGGCTCGAAGCGCACTTGAATATTACAACTGGCCCCTGCCCCCACGCTCTTGCCGCAGGTGCCGTCTACGTGAAACGGTCCGCTGGCGGAGATGGAAGAAATGTTCAAATGAGTTGCTGCCGCGTTCGTCAGCGTGACTGTCTGCGGTGGGCTGCCGGAATTCACTAATTGGGCGGGAAAGACCATTGCTGTCGTGGGAGAAAAGCTGACCGTACCAGTATTGAGTAACACGACGATATCGTCCCGAAGATAATCGGTGAGGGCCAGATCGGGCTTACCATCGCCATTGAAGTCTCCCACCGCGAGTGATCTTGGCTCGTCTGACGCAGAATAAAACGTTCCAGCCTGAAAGGTGCCGTCCCCATTGCCCAGAAATACGGTCGCTCCGCTGGAAAACAAGAAGTTTGCCGCTGCCAGGTCAATTTTGCCATCGCCGTTCAGGTCGGCTGCTATCACCCAGGTCGGAAAGGCTGTCGGGTAATCCGCTCCACGCTGAAAGGTGCCGTCACCGTTTCCCATCCATACCCGTACGCCGATTCCTTGGCTGTTCGCGATCGCCATGTCGAGTTCGCCGTCGCCGTTAAAATCCGCGATTGCAATCGACGCCGGTGAACCCTCGCCCGGATAGCTCGCACCTCGGTGAAATTTCCCGTCACCATTGCCCAGCAAGATGTTGACGTATTTCTGCGTGCCAAACTGTCCTGCGGTGGCCAGATCCAGCTTGCCGTCTCCGTTAAAGTCGCCGACCCCAATCGTGAAGACCGCGAACGAAGGCCGCGTGATCACCGCATCCTGAAAGGTGCCATCGCCGTTGCCCATCAAAACGCTAATGCATTTGCAGGGATTGTTCAGAGAAAGAGCGATCAAGTCCAATTTTCCATCACCGTTGAAGTCGCCGGTGGTTACGTATTGCTCGAACGTGGGAACTGGAGGGCTCTGGATTTCGGGTTGGAAAGTTCCGTCGCTATTGCCGAACAGGATGCTGATGTACCCTTTGTGAGACGCCACGGCCAGATCAAGGTTGCCGTCCTGGTTAAGATCGACCGCGGTTATGGATACTGATCCTATGCCTGCCGTATAGTAGACGGGCTTGCGAAACGTGCCGTCGCCCAAACCAAACAAAATGACGACGTTGTCTGTGCTCGTGGCGCCGGTTGCAACTGCCATGTCTAGCTTCCCGTCGTGGTTGAAATCACCAACCGCGATAGAGAACGGGCTCTCCTGAGCCCGGAACTGTCCGCGGGTTTCAAACTGGGCTAACGCCAAGGGTGGGAACGCCGAACTAAGGACTAGGACTAAAACCACTAGGCCCTCAACAACTGGCACCATATCGCTCCATTCGAAGTACTATTGTCCCAGGCGGCAGCGCGGTTCCCAAGCAGTCCCAGTGAGCCAAAGACAAGATACATCGCGAAACCGTACCATTTGCGCGGCTTTAACACAAACATGGTAGCCTTCTCTGGCTCGAAACCGCCCCGCCGTCACGATGAGGAGAAACCTATGAGGATCAGCACACTTCGTTTCGCCATCCTGGTTCTCACTGCGGTGACCGTTTTCGTGTGCATTGCTGGGGCTCAGAATACGCCCACGTGTACCGTCAACTCGGATTTTGTAAGGCCCAACTGCGACCCCAACAAGGGCTGGCTTATCGGTGAAACATGCATGCATAAGACTGTAAGTTGTAGCTCGGTGAATGGGGTCACCATCAAGGATCTCGGCATAACTTTCGGGTACCTCACGCCTCGGAGGCCCAAGGGGACAATTGTATTTTTTAGCCAGAGCGGTGGCACAACTCCTGGCGAGAGCGGTGAACAGGGTTATCCGGGCACCTACTATTCTGCCGGGTTCCAGGTTGTCCAGACGGCTTGGGATTCAGACTGGGAGGACACTGGTACGCCTACGAAAAACATCGCCTATGCCGCGGGCCGCGCAGCTGCTCTTCTCAGCTATATAAAAACCAATCTGTACGATCCGATTCATTTCACGCAGCCCAGTGCCGGTATGTGTGCACAGGGAAGCAGCGGCGGCAGCGCGGCGATTGCTTACGCCCTGGCGTGGTACAACGCAGGCTCCTATCTGGACAAAACTGTGATGGCGTCCGGTCCACCGCTCAGCGACATCGCTCAGGGCTGCGATGTGAACGGCTCCATCCCCCTTGTAACCGTGTGCCCGGCCGGACAACTCGGGTGCAATTCCGCCAATAACCCTCCGTCGTGGATGGCGCCCATTGCTTACACCGACGCCCGGGCTGGAGTGCGGCAATGGTCCGACGATGTGACTCTCGGTCCGAGCGGTGTTTGCCGACGCACCCATGGGAATACATCTGTACAAGCCAGCATCGAGTGGAAAGCCATGAGTATTGCGGACGGAACGATCGGCACGTTCAACTATCCTCAGACGAGCGTGACGGCATGGCTCTGCTCAAGTGTGTCAAATAATGGGACGATGAACAACTCGTCGAGCGAGGCGCAGCTCTTCTTCCAGAACTTTACCAGCCCGTCGCAGACATTCGGACTGCAGATCAACGGAGTTAGTCACTGCGCAGGACCCGAAGGTGTAAGCGAGGGCATCGCTCCACAGGGCGAGACGGGACGCAATGCAATCGAAGCCGACATGATTGCCTCATGTGTTGCCCACCACTGACGCCTTAGCGCGGCAATGCCGGGTGGCCCATCCTTTGCGTTTGTTGCAAAGGGTGGGATTCCACGGAATCACACGGTTTAGCTAGAAGCTAGGGGGCTGGCCCATCCTTTCACAAAGTCTGAGGTTGCCGGGTGCCCCATCCTTTGCGTTCTTTGCAAAGGGTGGGATTCCACGAAAGTAAATCCCTTGGGGCTCATTCCCCTGACGTCGAAGCACACGGGACTACCTCGTCGGCGTTCGTCCTCGCGGCATAGAACAGCAGGTTCCTCGACTTTGCTCGAAATGACAAGGGTTTGGATTGAAGCTGTAGCTCTGGCTAGAAGCTAGCAGCCAAAAGCTCTCCCCGCTTATACTTTCCCTATATGTCTGGGGTTCCACAAAGCAATCCGCAAAAGACGTTTTACCTCGAAACTTTCGGCTGCCAGATGAACGCTCACGACTCCGAGAAAGTCGTCGGCACGCTGCTGCAGGAAGGCTATCGACAGGTGGACTCGGTCGAACAGGCCGATTTGGTCCTGTACAACACCTGCTCCATCCGCGACAAGGCAGAACAGAAAGTGTTCAACCGCCTTTCCGACTACAAGAAATACAAGAAACAGGGCAAGACGTTTGGTGTCCTTGGCTGCGTCGCTCAGCAAGAGGGCGAAAAGATCTTCGAGCGAGCGCCCTACGTGTCGCTGGTGTGCGGATCCGCGTCGTACAGCAAACTGCCGAGCATGCTCGCGCAGTTGGAAAGTGCCACGCTTGAAGCGCGCCAGTCCGGAAGCCGAAAGCCGGAAGCCGAGAGCCTGGTCCGCATCACCGGACTCGACGACCGCGAGACCGATGCCTGCTTCGAGACTGAATTCACCGCGCGCACGAATCCGCATCGCGGATACATCACCATCATTGAAGGCTGCGACAAATTTTGTGCCTATTGCGTCGTGCCCTACACGCGCGGCAAGGAGCGCAGCCGGACGTCGCAGTCGGTGCTCGCCGAAGCGCACCAGATGGTCGATCTCGGCTACACAGAAATCCAGTTGCTGGGCCAGAACGTGAATTCCTACAAAGATTCAGCAGGGAACTCGAGCGCCAGAAAAACTTTCGCCGAACTGCTCGCCGCTGTTGGAGAAATTCCCGGCATCAAACGCGTACGCTTTACCACTTCGCATCCCCGCGACTTCGGACGCGACATCGTCGAAGCGATCGACGCCGTCCCAACCCTCTGTGACCACGTGCATTTGCCCGTCCAGAGCGGCTCGACGCGTGTGCTCGACGCCATGCAGCGCCTCTACACCCGCGAACAATATCTCGAGCGTATCGCTTGGATGAAAACCGCAAGGCGCGAAATCAGCATCACAACAGATGTGATCGTAGGCTTCCCGGGAGAGACCGAATCCGACTTCGCCGAAACGCTGAGCCTGCTGGACGAGGTCGGCTACGACGCGGTCTTCGCCTTCAAGTATTCTCCCCGGCCAAACACGCCATCTCTGAAGTTGGACGACGCCATCCCCGACGAAGAAAAGGCTCGCCGCCTCGACGTACTGATGTCGAGACAGCGAGAAATCCAGACGATGAACTACAAGAAATATCTCGGCACAACCTGTGAAGTAATGGTTGAAGGCCGGAATGAGGCCCGATGCCAATCCATCGGTCGCACCAGCCACAACAAAACCCTCAACTTCACAGCCGCCGGAGATGCATTTCCCAAACCAGGAAGCTACGCCTCGGTCCTCGTGACTGGCAGTTTTCCCAACAGCCTGCTCGGTGAATTGGTGATATAAGAAGGCTTTCAGGAGCTCCCCATGGAAGTAGAAATGACAATCCGCGGCCTAATGATGGATCCGGTTACGAATATGCCGATTGTGGTGTTGAAGGATGTGGGTGGGGATACAGTTTTGCCGATTTGGGTGGGGGTTTATGAAGCGAATGCCATTGCGCTGGAGATGGAGAAAGTCAGTACGCCGCGGCCGATGACCCATGATCTCATCAAGAACGTGCTGACGGGACTGGAGACCCAGGTTCATAAGGTCGTCGTCACCGAACTGCGCGAGGATACTTTTTATGCGGTGATCTGGCTGGAGCGAGGGGGCGAGGTGATCAGCATTGATTCGCGGCCGTCCGACGCACTGGCGCTGGCGTTGCGGGTGGATTGTCCGATCTTTGTGGAGGAAGTGGTGCTAAAGACTTCGAAGCTGGCGGCGAACATGTCGGACCGTGTGACGAGCGACGAGCTGCGGAAGTATCTGGAAGGGCTGAATGATGACGATCTGGGGAAGTACAAGATGTAAGGCAAGGGGTCCGCTGTCAGGAGTCAGGCAATTCTCATCGGCACAGTTGGTTGATGGGTGGCCCGGCTTTTATTGGTTTACATAATACCTGTTATCGGACATTGCATGTTGCCCACGTCTGAGCAGTCTCTCGACAATGCGTCCCGAAAGTGCGAGCGGAACTAGCTGAGGGTGTATTTCAGGAGGCACCAGAGGGCGCGGATGCCGTCTTTCCAGCCGATTTTCTTTCCTTCTTCGTAGGTTCGCCCCCAGTAGCTGATGCCGACCTCGTAGACGCGGAGGCGGCGCTTGGCGATCTTCACGGTGATCTCGGGCTCGAACCCGAAGCGGTCTTCTTCGATGGGTATCGACTGGAGGATCTCGCGGCGGAAGACTTTGTAGCAGGTCTCCATGTCAGTCAGGTTCATGTTCGTGAGGGCGTTGGAAATCAGAGTAAGGATCCAATTCGCGACCGAATGCCAGAAATAGAGGACGCGGTGGGGACCGGAGCCCTGAAAGCGGGATCCATAAACGACGTCGGCTTTCCCTTCAAGTAAAGGATGAAGTAATGCAGGGTAGTCCGAGGGGTCGTATTCGAGGTCGGCGTCCTGGATGATGATGTAGTCGCCGGCGGACTCCTGGATGCCACGACGGAGGGCAGCGCCTTTCCCCATGTTCCTCGGTTGGAGCAAGACTCGGATCTGGGGATGGGCGGTTTGCAGGTCAGACAGAATCTCACGCGAGCCGTCACGGGAGCCGTCATCGACGCAGATCAGTTCGAGTTCTAAGGGGACCGCGAGCACGCGGGAAATGACTTCGCGCAGAGTTCCCTGCTCGTTATACACGGGCATGACGACAGAGAGTTTCATGGAGTTAGTACGAAACAATAAAGGGACGATTCAGAGGCGTCAAGGAATGGGGTGGAAGGCGAGGTAACGTCAGTTTTATCCGTACGCAGATTCTTTAGCCACACAGGACGAGTTTGGGATGGAATAGCGTACCGGCGACCCGAGTGGCGATGGCGATGAGATCTCGCTGGCCGCTAAAGACTTTCACTTGGCGGGCGCGCGAGAGTTCGGGGAGATTGACGGTACGTCCACTGCGGATTCGGGCGAGAGCGGCATCGTCGGCAGTAACGCATGGAAAGCTGGGAAGGAGTTTGCGCGGGTGGACGGAGAAATTGTCGAGCGATTCCGAAGGTTCCTTCGACAGTATGTCAGTTAATTGTTCGAGCGTGCACGAGTCTGCCAGGGTGAATTCAGCGACTGAGGTACGGCGAAGAGATTCCAGATGCGCCCCACAGGCTAGTTCCCTTCCCATGTCGTGGGCAACGGAGCGCATGTACGTGCCGGAAGCTACGCGGGCGCGGAAGTGGGCGCGATCGGCGTCGATTGAGAAGATTTCGAATTCTTTGATCTCGACTTGAACGGGCTGCAAAGCGACTGGTTTTTGCTGGCGAGCCAGTTTATAGGCGGGGATGCCTTTGATTTTCTTGGCGGAGAATGGCGGCGGAATCTGGGTGATGACTCCGCGAAAGCGGGCGGCCAGGGATTCGAGTTCCGTCGCGATCAGAGTGACCGACTGCGGTTGGGTTGTGGGATCGCCTTCGGCGTCGTAGGTGTCAGTGGCGAAGCCGAAGCGGATCGTGCCTTCGTAGGTTTTTTCCGAGGCAGTGTAGAACTGCGCGAGCCGCGTGAGATTTCCCGTGACGAGCGGAAGGACGCCGGTCGCCATCGGGTCGAGGGTGCCCAGGTGACCGATGGAACGTTCGCGGAGAATACGGCGGGCGCGGTTGACCACGTCGTGCGAGGTGAGTCCGGCGGGCTTGTCGATGATGAGGACGGCGTTCATTGGGGATGTTAATTGAGATTGTATGATTTGGTGATTGTGTGATTTGGGTTTGGGCGGCATGGGCCCGTCATTGAGTGGTTCTTACGGCCCTCTGGGGCTTGCCCATTTGGCACATCCTCCCCGCGGCTTGCGCCGTGGGCTGCATTCTTTCGCCGCCCTTCGACTTCGCTCAGGGCTGGCGTTCGCGGCTGGCAACGGAGCGATTCAGCTATGCTGTTGTAGTCTGTAATACTAACTTACCAAACCTATCAAACTTCTATGTTCCCGATCAGAGACGATCAACCACGGTACAGCACGGCTTATGTCAATTGGTTCTTGATCGTGTTGAATATTCTTGTTTATTTGTTTCAGTCGATGCTGGATGCGCGGAGCTACGAGTTGTTTGCGCGTGAATTTGGGGTGGTGCCGAGCCATCTAGCGGCGCTCTTATCGGGTTCGCCCAGATATCCACTTCCTGCGGTCATCGTTCCATTTTTCACCTCGATGTTTCTGCACGCGGGGTGGATGCACGTGCTGGGCAACATGTGGTTTCTGTATATTTTCGGCGACAACATTGAGGACTATCTCGGGCACTTTCTGTATTTGGTGTTTTACATTTTGTGTGGACTATTGGCGATGAGTACGCAGGTTGCGATCTATCCCAATTCGAACTTGCCGACAGTGGGAGCGAGCGGGGCGATCGCAGGAGTGCTGGGAGCATATTTCGTTCTCTACCCTCGGGCGCGGGTGCTGACGTGGTTTTTTGTGTTTGTGTTTTATGTGCCAGCTTGGATCATGCTCGGGTATTGGTTCGTGCTGCAATTCTTGTCGGGAGCGGCGACGCTGTCGGTAGCGCAACGAGGGCGGGATGTGGGGGGCGTGGCTTTTTGGGCGCACATTGGCGGATTCGTGGCGGGGGCGGTGATGGTGAAAGTGTTTCCGGAGCGGAGACGGAGATCGCCTTACGCTTACCGCTGATGTTTGGTTCGGGGAGACTCCAGTTCAGCGAGTTTTGCTGTCAGCAGCGAGGGCAGGTTGTTTGATAGCGAAGTGCCGGGCCCTCAGGGGCTGAAGCCCAAGCTTCTTTTCGGCGCTTAACGGCACGACCGAAGACGTGCCCTTCCCGGCCTGTTTAACCGACTCTGGGATTTCGGTGCGGAATGCTGTCCGTTTCGATCATTTCCTGACTCAGGTTGCGTTTCGAGCGAGTCGGGAACTTCTTAGAGAACAAGCAATCCACATTCGTGGATCCCGCCCCGCTTAGGGGCGCGAGTGGAAGTCGCGCCCTTCCGATTTGATTGATTTTTCTGAACTGGTTGCGTTGGGCGTGAGTCAGTCGGGAAGTTGAAGGCCTAGAAACTTAGAGAGCTGCGGAATCCCACCCTTTGCAAAAAGCGCAAAGGGTGGGCCACCCAGGGGTTGTCCTGAGCTATTTCTTGGGGCGGGATTCGGGGGGCACTAGGCCGGAGAGGCGGTAGTAGACCACGAGTTGGCCGTAGTGCTCGCCGCCATGCTCGATGAATCCGTAGGCCATGTCAGAGACGCGAAATTGCTGGTGAGCGAACGAATCTTCGATGAGATCGCTCATTCCTTTGTCGCCTTTAGCCTTGATGGCAGCGGCCCCGTCGGCGAAGGATTTCTTCACGAAGGCGACGACGTCCGCCTTCGTCTTGTACTGATCGCGTTTCGGGTCTTCGCCCGCGGGAGGCTTCTGTCCCATGACCGGGTTGGTGAAGTAATAGTTGGCTCCGGCCGCGTGGAGAAGTTGTTCGGCAAAGCTACGTTGGGCGGGCGTGGGCTTGAAGTCGTATTTATCTTCGGGGAAATCTTCGGCCATGGCGATGAGTTTGCGTCCGACGTCATTCCAGCCTTCGAGAACGGCTTGCGACGGAGAGGCCGGCGGTTTGACGGCAGCATCTTTTTTCATGGTGTCTTGCGCGTGGGCGGGCAGCGCCAGCGTGGCGGCAAGGATGGCAGCGACGAATGGGGACTTTAGCATTGAGAGTTCCTCCAGACGGTTGGATGGGGCGGTCGCAATTGTAATTGGACTTGTTGCGGGAGGAAAGATGAGTGGTCCACCCCAGCGGCTAAGGCGTGGAACACTGAACGGTGCGCTGTTGTCGTGGAATCTCGCACATGGGAACTGCTGCGCCCCACAGAGCAATCAAGATCCATCGCGAAGGGCATTGCTGTAGCCAACTCAATTCGTCGGTCATGTGGCCACATTGTGCCGCATGTTCTCATGTTGCATTCCTTGCATACAGGTGGGCGGAGAATGTCTCGTCTTCGAACGCGACTAATGTTGGCGAGTCTGCTGGCCGGATGCGTTATCTCGTGCGTGCTGACCGCTGCGATGCGGAGCTTGAGAATTGGACCGTAGTTCCCTCCATTTTGGCCGGGTTGGTTTCTCGCTATCGCCGCAACCATTGTCGGACACGGTGAACATTGGGAAAGCTGGGTTGGTACGGCCCTTGTGATGATTGGTAATGCCGCCTTCTACGCTTGGATCTTCTTTCTGGTTGTCAAGGCCGAAGTCGCTTGTCGTGGAAGGATCGGGCGACACTTCCTTCGATAGCTGTTGCAAAAATCGCGATTGCACTCAAAATGACCAATGGTTTTGAGGGCAAAGCCTGATTACAACAGTCATCTGTCCGCGTTCACTGAAAAGTCGCATATTAGACCAGTCCAAACGATCTACGGTGTGAGATGAGGGTTAGGCAGATCAAATGGGGTCCGGTGCTCTTCTGTGGATGGCTCGTGATCCTCGGGACGGCTGCTGTCATCCTTCCGCGCACGGTTTCCAACGCTGTTGCGTATCCGGTCATACTGCTGATGGCCGTCTGGTTTCTGCTATCGGTCGTTGCCCTATTTTTCTATTTCTATAGGGCATGGAAGCGCATCGGAGGCGTCTCCAACAAAGTCGGGTACATTGCGTGGCTGAGTATCGAATCGGCGTTTGCGCTGGCAGCCGTTGCGGGGGTTGTGTGGTTCTTCTTGACCCCCTCGTAAGGGTTTCCCCAAGGCTAGCTGTTGAAAAATCGCGGTTACACTCATCATCGCCGCAGTGGAGAGTTTGAGTGTAAACGCAGGGCGATTCAGTCCTCCGGGCGCGCCATGCGGTCGGTGATCTTCTCAAAGATGCAGCGGAACAAGCCTAGACGGATTCCAGCTAAGATGATGATGACAAGGGCGATTCCTATGCCTTCGAGAATCGGATGAGTATCCATAATCAGTCCGGTAACCCTTCTCGGGGCTTCCTTTTAGAGGCAGAGAAGCGAGAGTAGCACCAAACTGTTGCAAAATCACACCAATACACTCAGAATCTGCCTCCACTGGTTCACGGCATCTCCATCGCTTCCGACCAGCTTCCGCCGTATTTTCGATTAATGGTCTCACGCGATTCGACGCGGAAGTGGATGCTTGGGACAACATTGGCGGGATACCCTGCGGCGTATAGCGCGTCTCAAAACTGCTGGTAGAGGTTCGGCTCCTGCACAACGCGATCACGTTGTTGGTCGGTAGCTACTTCGACGCAGAGCGATGGCTGCCCAAGTCGACTGCCACTCCATCTGAACGCCTTAGCGGTAGAGCAGTAGCGACGTGCAATTACTTCAACTGCGGCTTTGGCCCTGCGACTAGCCAGCCAGAATTTCCACCATTCCATAGAAGACATCATATTTGCCCACGCCAGTTGTCGTAATATCGCCACAGCGCGCATGAACCAACGGTCAAAACGATTCGGATTCGAGTTCGTCCTGTGTCTTCTAACAGTTTCCAATACGTTCACCGTGATCTAGAGTGGCTCCGAAAGGTCGGTGATTATGAAAAGAGCCACCTTCACACTGCTAGCGGTTCTGGGATTCGTTCCAGTTCTCATCCAGCCAGCGAATACTCAAGCGAACACAGCAAGCGATAAGCTAATCGCCATCGACATCCTGCTCCAGCCGGATCAAACAATGATTAGCAAAGCCAACGCGGTAAATGCCCGGCTGCGAGAGAACTACCCGGATGGGTATTCACTGGACGCAACGCACGCGCCTCACGTCACACTGCTGCAGCGCTTCGTGCGAGTGCAGGATTTGGACGCGGTGACTTCGGCGGTCGCCAAAGTTTACGCCGAGAATCCGCCCATAGGTTTGCAGCTCAAAGCGGTGGCCCTCGATTATGTAATCTGGGGAGGAGTGGCGGTGACCGTCTTCGTCGTCGAGCGCACGCCCGCACTGATGCATTTGCATGAAAAGGTGATTGCGGCGGTCCAGCCCTTTTCAGCGAGCTCCGGAACGAAAGCGGCCTTCGTGGGCGACGATGCCAATTCCGAAACCATCGGCTGGGTCGAGCATTTCATCCCCGACTCCAGCGGCCCGAAGTATATTGCCCATGTCACGCTGGGGGTTGCCCACGAAGATTTTGTCAAGGCAATGAAAGCTGCGCCGTTCAACGCCTTCACGTTTCGGGTGAAGGGGGCAGCAGTTTACCACCTTGGAAATTTCGGTACAGCAGCGGAGAAGCTCTGGCAGTATGCGCCAGAGGCGACTAGACACTAAGCACTGAGCACTGAGCACTTAGATACGCCCTCGCTAGTTGGCGAAAAACATAGCACTCACCGTACCCCGCGACCGGGGGTTCTGAGCGAAATGGCTTGATCGCATAAATCAAACTGCAAAGAGAGTGATCCCGCGTCTTACTACCAATTGCCTAACTTACTGTCGCAACTTGTCCTCTTTTCTCACGTCTTGATCGGGGGCGCTGAGGAGCCTAGAGGGTGCCGACCGTCGGAAGGATTTCCAGATTCTCTACCGTTGCATTGGTGGATAGCAGGAGGGATTGCACGACAGCGCCCGCTATCGATTCTGGGGCCATCATTTTCTTGCGCGGGGCTTGCGGCCAGAGAGTATTCCAGATATCGGTATTGGTTGCGCCGGGGAGCAACGCGATGACGCGGATGCCTTTGGGGCGGAGTTCTTCGCGGAGGGTGTTGGTGAAGCCGAGGGCTCCGTGCTTGGAGGCGTTGTAGGCTGCGTTTCCGGGGAAGACGCGGGTGGCCGCGATGGAGAGATTGTTCACGATGGTGCCGCCGCGCTTCATCATTGCCAATGCCGCCTGGGTCACGAGGAACATTCCGGTCAGATTGGTTTCGAGAACATCTTTCCAGGTGGGAAAAGGAAGCTTTTCGATGGGCAGATTGGGATGGGCAATGCCGGCGTTGTTGATGAGGATGTCGAGGCGGCGGAATTGTTGCCGCGCGGTGCGGAAAAGATCGTCGATGGAGTGAGGGTCGCGGAGATCGCAGGGGTGCGTGAGGATTCTGATTTTCGCGGCCGATAGTTCCCTGCTGACGCGAGCCAGAGCCGATTCGTCGCGAGCGGTGAGGATCAGGTTGCAGGATTCGTTGGCTAGAGCGCGGGCGATGGCGAGCCCGATGCCGCGGGTGGCTCCGGTGATCAGAGCGACTTGGCCGCGGAGATGAGGGCTCTTTGTTTGGCTTCGGGTCAGGTGTTGGCGCTCCTGTGGTGAGCTATCTTATCGCAAGGATCGGATTCGGATGCGGGGGCGTATCTTCCAATTCCGCTGCTGGGGATCTGCTGCGAAAGACCTGATCACCACAGGGGACACGGGGGGACACAGAGGGAGGTGAGGGGCGAGAGGCACCCTCATCC
>Ga0207693_10000758_pt1 | contig 28989 bp, 27 predicted proteins | sample LARL81metaG_FD_184347 | JGI IMG/M metagenome (GOLD analysis project Ga0207693, IMG submission 184347) | Corn, switchgrass and miscanthus rhizosphere microbial communities from Kellogg Biological Station, Michigan, USA - LAR L8-1 metaG... | ecosystem: Host-associated > Plants > Roots >... | reverse complement strand
CGCCGCGTTCTGTCCGCTCGACACCGCCGCTCCCACGAACTGGTTTGTCTTGTAGCTGGTGGCGTTGGCGGGCAAGCCGTGCAGGAAGTAGATCACCCGGTAGCGCGCCGTCGCGCTCCGGTAGCCGGCCGGCAGATAGACGATCGCCGGCAGCGCGCCGCCCAGCGAGGGCGAGCGGCAGGTGACGGAAACCCCTTCAGCCGAGGACCTCCGGGTCGCCTGTGCAGTGCTGCGGGTCCGACCGATTCGTCCTCGCGCGAGCGCCCCTGCGACGCCGACGGCGAGCAGCAGGACGACGATGGCGAGGACTCGACGCCCACGTCTCATGACCTGAGCGTAGCCACGCCGGGCATCTCGGCCCCCCGGTAGGGAAGCCGAGATGCCACGGAACGCGGATGAAGCTACGGCGTGACCTTGTAGACCAGGCCGGTCAACTCGCCGACGTACAGCGAGCCGCCGCTAGCACCGAGGCCGACGATCGGGGCGACGAGCCCCTTCGCCACGACCTTCACGGCGCCGCCCTTGAGCGGCATCGAGAGCACCTCGCCTGCCTTACCGCCGTTGCCAAGGAACGACGTCATGTAGAGCGTCTTGCCGATGATGGCGAGACCCATGATGTCGGTGTGCGGGGCGAACTTCTTGAACGGCTTCGTGAAGCCCTTGCACTTGTTGGCGTTGGTCTGGTTGCACTGCGGGAACCCGTAGTTGTCGCCCTTGTGGACCTTGAGCAGGAAGTCGGGCGGGTTCTTGGCACCCTTGTCCTGACCGAGATCGGAGACGAACGGGTCCGAGGACCCCTTCTCGAACGCGAACTGCCACGGCTGGCGAATGCCGGTGGCGTACACCTTGAGGCCCTTGCCATTGGGCTTGAGCGACAGGATGTCGTAGAGGTACGGCGTCTTCTTGGAGGCCGGACCGTGGTCGTTGCCGCTGGTCAGACCAACGTCAACGCCGACGTAGAGCCGGCCGTCGGGGCCGAACGCGAGGCCGTTGAAGCCGTCGAAGCCCTTGGGCGCGGTGTAGATCACCTTCTGCTTGGTGAACTTGCTGCCGGTCCAACCGCTCCAGGCCTGCAGCTGGAACTTGATGCCCGTGGAGCCGACCGAGGCGCCACTGACGTACAGAGTGCCCTTGTGCCAGACCAGGCCCCCGACGAAGTTCGGGGAGCCGTCGAGCTTGGTCGCGGTGCCGCCCTTGAGCAGGAACACTCCGCCGTTCGGAGGCGCAGAGTTCGACGACTCAGGGCCGCCGTCACCCTCGAACACGTTGCCGCCGCCGAAGGCGAACGACGTCGGAGTGGCGAGCCCCCCGCCGCCGGCGAACAGCTTGACCGTCACGCCCTTGGCGCCGACCGGTGCGGGCGGTCCACTCGCTGCCGTAGCGCTTGTTACGACCGCCCCGGTCGTAAGTGCTGCGGATGCGGCGATCAACGCCGCAGTACGTCCGCGCATGTTTGCGTCTTCCTTTCGTCTAGAGAAACTCGCGCGGCATTCACCCCACGGCCGACGCGCGAGCCCCCCGAGCCTAACAAAAACGTTCACAAGTTCGCCAATAAATGTCAGATTGGCTACCGAACGCGTCTCGGTTAGTGTGGCGTCGATGCTGCCGTACACCGAGGCCGGAGAGGGCGACGCGGTCCTCCTGATCCATGCCGGGATCGCCGACCGCAGCATGTGGAACGAGCATCTGGAATGGCTTGCGCGGGCTGGGTTTCGCGCCGTCGCGGTGGACCTGCCGGGGTTCGGCGAAGCGCCCGCCCACGCAGGCCCGCACGCCGATTGGGAGGACGTCGTTGGCACGATGCGCGATCTGGAAATCAATCGCGCAACTGTGGTAGGGAACTCGTTCGGTGCCGCAGTGGCGCTCCGGGTAGCGGCGGTGGCGCCGGCCGCCGTGGCCGCGATGGCGTTGATCTCGCCGCCGGCTCCGGGACTCGAACCGTCGGCTGAGCTCCAAGCCGTGTGGGAGGCAGAGGAGGCGGCGCTGGAAGCGGGGGACATAGACGCGGCCGTGAAGGTGATCGTCGACGCGTGGACGCTCCCTGGCGCGCCGGATGAGCTGCGCCAGCGCATTGCCACGATGCAACGCCGTGCGTTTGAGCTTCAGCTCGCCTGCCCCGACGCACAGGAGGCCCCCGACCCGCTCGAGCAGCACCCCGAGGTGCTCGAGCGGCTGGCGGTTCGGACGCTGACGGCCGCCGGCGAGTACGACATGCCCGACTTCATCCAAGGGGCACAGCAGCTCGCCCGGACCCTGCCCGACGCCAGGTACGTGACGATCGCCGGGGCCGGTCACCTCGCGCCGCTCGAAACACCCGAGGCGTTCGAGCGCCTGCTGCGCGAGTTCCTGCGCGGCGCCGACGGCTGATCAGCAGCCGTTTGCGATCAGGGCGTCCCGAACGCGACCGGAGGCTTGATCTCGCGCTTGAGGATCTTTCCGGTGGGACCTTTGGGCAGCTCGTCGAGGATCCAGACGTGGCGGGGGTACTTGTACGCCGCGACGTTGGACTTGACGAAATCGCGGATGTCCGATTCGGTCGCATCGGCTCCCGGCTTCAGGGCGACCGCGGCGCCGACCTCCTCGCCGAGGTCGGAATGCGGGATCCCGATCACGGCGGCCTCGCGCACGGCGGGATGCTCGTACAGGACTTCTTCGATCTCGCGCGGATAGACGTTGTAGCCGCCGCGGATGATCAGCTCCTTCTTGCGGTCGACGATGAAGTAGCAGCCGTCGTCGTCGATCCGTGCCAGGTCGCCGGAGTAGAACCAGCCGTCGGCGTCGATCGCTTCGGACGTCGCGTCCGGGCGATTCCAGTAGCCCTTCATCACGTTGTGGCCGCGGATCGCGATCTCTCCAACCTCGCCGTCACCGACGTCCCGGCGGTTTTCGTCGACCAGCTTCATCGACACTCCTGCGACGGGTGTGCCGATCGAGCCGGGCTTGCGCGGCTTGTCGGGATGGTTGAAGCACGCCACCGGCGACGTCTCCGACAGGCCGTAGCCCTCGAGGATCACGCAGCCGAATGCTCGCTCGAAGCCCTGCAGCAGCTCGACCGCAAGCGCCGCCCCGCCGGACACGCACGCCCGCAGCGTGGACGTGTCGAACTGGTCGCGATCGGCGTAGTGGAGCAGCGCCGCGTACATCGTCGGCACTCCTTCGAACACCGTAATCCGATCGCGCTGGATTGCCGCTAGGGCCTTGCCCGCATCGAAGCGCGGAATCAGCGTCAGCGACGCCCCCGAGCCGACTGCGGCGTTCAGCGCGCAGGTCTGTCCGAACGCATGGAACAGGGGTAGCGCGCCGAGGATCGTGTCGTCGGCGCTCAGCGAGAACAACTCCTTGCTGACGTCGGCGTTGACCGCGAGGTTCGAGTGGGTCAGCTGCGCGCCCTTGGGCTTTCCGGTCGTGCCGGACGTGTACAGGATCACGGCCGTGTCCTGCGCTGCGCGGGACACCAGTCCCGACATGGGCTGCGCGGTCGCAATCAGCTCGCTGAACGCTGTCGGCTCGACGACGATGCACTCAGCGCCGACCTCATCGGCGCCGGCTCGCGCCTGGTCTTCGAAGGCGTGCCAAGCGAAGATCAGCCGCGCGCCGCTGTCGCCGAGGTAGAACGCGACCTCGCGCTGCTTGAGAAGCACGTTCATCGGCACGACGATGCCGCCGGCGCGCAGCACCGCGTAGTAGACGATCGCGAACTCGGGGACGTTCGGGAGCATCACGCCGGCCGGGTCACCGGGCTCGAGCCCGCGGTCGATCAGCAGCGCTGCAAGCCGGGCCGTCAGGTCGTCGAGCTCGCTGTAGGTGATCACATCGTCGTCCAGCCGCAGCGCGGGCCGGTCGGGATGGCGCTCCGCGGTCGCGATCAGGTTGTAGGCCAAGCTCTCAGTCATCGTTCTCCTCTCAGCGATTGGAAGTCGTCGATGCGAAAGGCTCGCCCACCGAAGCGGCGGCGCATATGGGATCGAGAGCCAACTTTCGGCGGCGCGATTGTGTGCGCCACCCAAGTGAGGACCGCGTCAGGACGCCGGCGCGCTGCCCCCGCGCGCGTCCGCTAGCCGCGCCGCGATCAGGATCTCGAGCAGGTCCGCGACGTGGCGCAGGTCGCAACCGGTCCGCTCGGAGATCTTTGCGAGCCGGTAGTGCGCCGTGTTGACATGGATGTGCAAATTCTCGGCCGCGCGCTTGCCGTTGAGGTCACAGGCGACGTACTCGCGCAGCGTCGCGATCAACTGCCCGCCGTCGCGCGAGTCCTGGTCGACGAACTCGTGGATCGCCGGATCGATCAGCCGGCTCGCGGTGGCGTCCGGTCGTAGCGTCAGGTACTCGAAAGCGCTCATCGATCCGAGGGCAGCGACACCGGGACCGCCGCCGTTGGCGGCCCGGACGAGGCCGGCCTCGCGATAGGCATCGGGGATCAGCGCGCGGCTTGCAACGACTGTGCTGACCCCCACGGCGAGCTCGAGTCCGGCTTCGGCCAGCCGCTTCTGCGCGGCCTCGACCCTGTCGGCAAGCTCGTCGGGCGGCTCACCTTTGACCGGCGCCATAACGACCACGATCTCCTGGCGCCGGACGACCGCGAGCGGGGGTACACGGCTTGCCGTGGCACGCGCGAGCGCGGCGGCACCGCCGCGGAGAAGCTGCTCGTCTGCCGGACTCTCGCAGGCGATTGCGGATATCACCAGGCAGGCCGCGCCGTCGGCCAGTCCGACGGCGCAAGCGGCGTCGTAGCGCGGGCCCGGCTCCAGCGCGCGCCCCGCGAGCAGATCGTCCAGCAGGTCTCGGCGGATGCGCTCGCCAGTCGCGGCGAGCTGCTCCTGCGCTTCCACGTAGACCTCGGCCGCATGCGTCGTGGCAACCTCGAAATAGCGGGGCAGGTGCGAGGCGAACGCAAGCGCAGCTTGGCGTGACTGCTCATCGTCGGCGAGCGACAGTGCCGCGTCCCAGAGCACACGCTCGCCGACGTAGAAGGCGCGCACGAAGTCCGCCACCGGCACGCGCTTGGCGCGACGCGCGGCGTGCGGCCGGACGAACAGGAGATCTTCGCGCGTGACTTCGCGGTCCGAGCTCAGCGTTTCGAGGCTCGCGCGCAGATGGGACATGACGTGCTCGCGGACGTCGCTGCGCAGCCGCTCGTCGGCGTTGCGGTACGCGGGGACCTCGGCGATGATCAGCGTGACTGCCTCGTCGGCGAGGTCGTCCAACCGCCGTTGCAGCGCCTCGCGGAGCGTGACGATCGCAAGCTCGGGATTCACACCACGAAGTCTCTCCTCGGGGCCGATTGTAGGCCGCACACAACCGTCCGGCGGGAAGTTGGGGGTGCGGACCCAGTGCGGCAGAGGTGTTGTGGAGCGACTCTTATGCCCTGAGCACGAAACCGAGGAGAACGATGAGCGAGAACGAAACATCCAATGGGGCTCCGTCGCGGATCCGGAGAACGACCGGTGCCGCACGATCGGGGTTGGACGTGATGCTGACCGAGGCGTCGGAAGGCGGACCCCCGAGGTTCCTCGCACCGCGACCGACGGTCAAGGTCGGAGCCGGCCTAGCGCGCCACCCGCGCCGGGTGGCGGCACGTGCGACCGGGCTCACCGCCGAGCTCGCACGCGCGGCGACGGGCCGCTCCAAGCTCGAGCCCGCCAAGGGCGATCGGCGATTCTCGGATCCGGCCTGGGAGCAGAGCTGGCTGCTGCACAGGCTGCTGCAGGGCTACCTCGCGGTGGGCGAGACCGTCGACGGGCTGATCTCCGACGCCGATGTGGACTGGCGCGCGGAGCGGCTGGCGAGGCTGGCGGCGGGGAACGTCCTCGACGCACTCGCGCCGACGAACTTCGCGTGGTCAAACCCGACGGTCCTGAAGGAGACGGTCAACACGGGCGGCGCCAACCTGGTCCGCGGCGGCCGCCGGCTGCTGAACGACCTCTCCACGCCGCCGCGCCTGCCGGCGACGGTCGATACCAGCAACTTCGAGGTTGGCGGCAACCTGGCCGCCTCGCCGGGGTCGGTCGTGCTGCGCACCGAGGTGTTCGAGCTCATCCACTACAAGCCGACGACGGCGCAGGTGCGGGAGGTGCCGCTGCTGTTCATCCCGCCGACGATCAACAAGTACTACATCCTCGACATCTCCCCAGGGCGCAGCATGATCGAGCACTTCGTCGCCCGAGGTCAGCAGGTGTTCGCGATCTCCTGGCGCAACCCAGAGCAGGAGCAGGGTCACTTCGACCTCGACACATATGCAGAAGCTGTCTCGGAGGCGCGCAACGCCGTTGCCTCGATCGCCGCCGCCGACCAGGTTCACCTGGCGGCGGCTTGCTCGGGCGGGATCGTCACAGCGGGCCTCGTCGGCGGCCTTGCCGCCGACGGCGGGCTCGACGGTGTCGCGAGCTTGACGCTGATGGTGTGCGCGCTTGACAACGAAAGCGAGGGCACCCTTTCGGCGCTCGGCGCTCGCGACGTCGCCGCCGCGGCGATCGCCGAGTCCGCCCGCAAGGGCTACCTCGACGGCCAGGCGCTCGCGGGCGTGTTCACGTGGCTTCGCCCCAATGATCTCGTGTGGAACTACGTCGTCAACAACTACCTGCTCGGCAAGGCGCCACCCGCATTCGACATCCTCTACTGGAACCAGGACACGGTGCGGCTGGCGGCGGGACTGCACCGCGACTTCATCCACATCGGGCTGGATAACCTGTTCGCGCATGCCGGAGCGCTCGAGGTGCTCGGTCGGAGTGTTGACCTCGGCCGGGTCGATCTCGACACGTACTTCATCGCGGGTCGCAACGACCACATCGTCCCGTGGGAAGGCGCGTACCACAGCGCGCGGCTGTTCGGAGGCCGCAGGCGGTTCGTGCTTTCGAGCAGCGGGCACATTCAGGCGCTTGTCAATCCGCCCGCTCCCGACAGCCGCTCGAGCTTCCGCGCCGCCAACGAGCTGCCCGAGACGACCGACGAGTTCACCGCGCAGGCGCCGACGCTTCCGGGCAGCTGGTGGCCCGACTGGGACGCGTGGCTGGCCGAGCGCTCGGGAGCCGTGAAGGCAGCGCCGAAGTCGCTGGGCAACCGCAGCTACCGGGCCCAGGGGAAGGCGCCGGGTACCTATGTCCTTGCCAACTGATCAGCTGCACGGCGCCGGCGAGCTGCCGCCGCTGCCGACCGACCTCTGGTGGGGCGCTCACCTGCGCGAGACCCGCTGGCAGCTGGAGCTGTACCGGCTGCTGGTCGATCCCGTCTTCCTCGGACACGGGGTGCCGCGCGGCGATGGCCGCCCGGTGGTGCTGATGCCGGGCTTCGGTGGCGGCGATCAGACGCTGCTCGTGCTCGCGGCATGGTTGCGGCGGATCGGCTACCGGCCGAGCACGTGCGGGTTCGTTGTCAACACCGGTTGCGGCGACCGCGCGCTGGAGCGGGTGCAGCGCCGCGTCGAGCAGGTGTACGCCCACCACGGCCGACGGGTGGCGTTGATCGGCCACAGCCGCGGCGGCCACTACGCCCGAGCCCTCGGCCATCGTCGCCCCGAGCTCGTGTCGCATGCGATCTCGGTGGGGGCCGGCCTGCGTGGGATGCTCGCGACGAGCCGGCCCACGCAGCTTGCCGCCGCCGGTGCCCGGCACGTCGTGCTTCGCAGCGGGCGCGCACGGTCGCAGCACTGCCTGACCGAGACTTGCGACTGCACGTTCGCGCGCGACTTCGCCGGTGAGTTCCCGGCCGACCGCGTGCGCCTGACGAGCATCTACTCCAAGGGCGACGGCGTCGTCCGCTGGCAGTCCGCGCTCGTGCCGTATGGCGACTGCGTGGAGGTCACCGGCAGCCACGTCGGCCTGGTCTTCAACCGAAAGACCTACCGGGCGATCGCGACCGCGCTCGCCGACCCTGAACTACCGACTCACTGAGTGGAGGAATCCATGCTGACCGCCCCCGCGCTGTCGGACCAACTCGGCCATTCGCTGGCCACCGACTACTTCTTCCTGCGCGAGCAGCTCACCGAATCGCAGATCGAGCTACTTGTGCGCGTGCGCAACTTCGTCGACGACGAGGTGCTGCCGGTGATCGGCGGCTACTGGGAACGCGCCGAGATGCCGTGGCCCCTGCTTCAGCGCATCGGGGAGCTGGGAATCGTCGGCGACGACATCCAGGGCTACGGTTGCCCGGGGCTTGACCCGATCGCCGCGGGCCTGGTCAACATGGAGCTCAGCCGCGGCGACGGCAGCCTCGCCACGTTTCTCGGGGTGCAGTCCGGGCTGGCGATGAAGTCGATCGCGATGCTGGGGTCCGAGGAGCAAAAGCGGCGCTGGCTGCCGGAGATGGCCCGCCTCCAGAAGCTCGGAGCGTTCGCACTCACAGAGCCCGAGCATGGCTCGGATTCGGTGGCGCTCGAGACGACCGCGACGCGGGATGGAGACTCGTACCTGCTCAACGGCGCCAAGCGGTGGATCGGGAACGGGAGCCTGGCTGACGTCGTAGTGGTCTGGGCTCGGGGCGAGGACAGACAGGTCTACGGCTTCCTGGTCGAGAAGGGATCGGACGGCTACGAGGCGGATGTGATCGAGGGCAAGGGGTCGCTGCGGGCGATCTGGCAGGCGCAGATCTCTTTGGACGACGTGCGCGTTGCGGCCGCGAACCGCCTGCCGGGAGCCAACAGCTTCAAGGACACCGCGCGCGTGCTCGCCTCGACGCGCAGCGCGTGCGCCTGGGCGGCCCTGGGCCATGCCGTCGCCGCATATGACACGGCGCTTACGTACACCAAGCGCCGTCATCAGTTCGGCCGTCCCCTGTGCAGCTTCCAGATCATCCAGGAGCGGCTCGTGAACATGCTGGCCGACGTGACCGCCATGCAGCTTTACTGCCTGCAGATCGGCCGGCTCGCCGAGCGCGGCCAGCTGAGCGACACGATCGCGGGACTGGCGAAGCTCAACAACACCCGCACCGCCCGTAAGGTCTGCGCCGAGGCGCGCGACATGCTCGGCGGCAACGGGATCCTGCTCTCCAACCACGTGATCCGCCACATGGCCGACATCGAGGCGATCCACACCTACGAGGGCACCGAGACGATGCAGACGCTGATCGTCGGGCGCGACATCACCGGGTTCGGCGCGTTCGCGTAGGCCCTTCAGCCCGTCATCGCCTCGCGCAGAGTATCCAGGTCGTAGGACCCGAGGTGTACCTCTCCGTCGATGAACAGGGTCGGCGTGCCTCGGACGTCGCCGGTCTCGATGCCGCTGCGGAAGTCGCGGATCACCCGCTCGAGCACCGCCTCGGCGCCGCGGTCGGCGTCAAACCGCTCGACATCGAGGCCGAGCTCGGCTGCGTAGCGCTGCAGATCCTCGTCCTCGAGCGCGTGCTGGTGGTGGTACAGGTGGTCGTGCATGTCCCAGAACCGTCCCTGGATCGCGGCGGCCTCGGCCGCGGCGGCGGCCCCGGCTGCGTGCGGATGGATCTCGGTCAGTGGAAAGTGGCGAAAGGCGAAGCGCATCGCGTCGCCGAGCTCGTGCTCGAGACGCTGTATCTCGCGATAGGCCTGGCGCGAAAACGGGCACTCGTAGTCGCCGTACTCGACGAGCGCACGGCCGTTCGCTCCGCCGCGGACGTGGTCGACCTTGGGGTCCAGGGCCTCCATCACGTCTTCCGAGTATGCGCCAACCAGGCGATCAGCGCCACCCAGCACGCAGCTGCAAGCCATCCGGCGAGGACGTCGGTGGCCCAGTGCACTCCGAGATACACACGCGAGCAGCCGACGCCCGCCGCGATGACGACGGCGACGGCGAGCGCCGGGCGCCGGGCGGTTGAGACCACCGCCGCGGACACGAGCGCCAGCGCCGCGAACGTCGACAGCGACTGCGTGGCGTGACCCGACGGGAACGCCGTGCTCGAGGCGCTCGTCAGCCACAGGTGCATCGGCGGGCGGGGACGATCGACGACGTTCTTGGCCAGCGTGTACAGCTCGATCGCCCCCGCCCAGATGACGACCAGCAATACCGCCTGCCTGCGAGCGCCGCGAACGATCAGCACGATCGTCACGACGGCGACCAGCGGCAGCAGCACCTTCTGACTGCCGATGGTCGACAGCGCGCGCGCCACCGTGGTCAGCCACGAAGCACGATGTTCCACGAACCACGACGTGATCGAGCGGTCAATCCCGGTCGACCCGTCGGGGCGCTCGGCGTTGGCCAGCAGCTCTCCGGCTCCGATCGTGGCTCCGAGCACGGCGGCGAACGACAGCACGACGGCGGCCACCAGCATCGGCGGCGTCGTAATCCGTCGTCCCACGCTGCCCACGCTCAGATGTTCGCACCGGATGAGGGGATCGGGGACGCCGGCAGCATTCGGTAGCTAAAAGCAAACGCGATGGGAGCGGTTAGTCCAGTGAGCAGCGCGAGCATCCATGGGCTGCGGACATCGGTCCCGGCGCCGATCACGTGAACCAGGGCAAGGACATACGCCACGATCGTGAAGCGGTGCATGCGCCGCCAGGTCCTGGCGCCGATTCGCTTGCGAGCGTAGAAGCTCAGCCCCAGGATGGCCGCGAGCCAGCCGGCAATGATGCCCAGTCCCGTGAACAGCGGGCGGTAGGCGAGCGTGAATGGGACCGTGAGGGCCAGTAAGCCTGGACGTAGATAGGAGTCAAACAGCAGCAACCCGCCATGGGCGACGATCAAGCCGAGGGTCACCAGCGTCACCGACTCGTGGAAGTGCCTGAGCTTTGACGTGACCCCCGGCCTGCGGATGAGCCGACCGGACATGGCCAGGCCGACTGCGACCGACACGCCGAGTCCCAGCATCGCGACGATCCCGAACGCACGGCTGGCGAACCAGAAGATCTGGTGGGTTGGATCGATCATCGCCCTCAGGAGTCCCGGGTGACGACGGGCGTGGGGACGATTGCCTGCCCGGCGGGCGTACCGTTGACGGTGACCAACCGTGTGGCGCCGGATGCGGTGGTGATCACGCGTGTCGTGCTTCGGGTGGCGCCGGGGGCGCTGATCGCGGCCACGCCTGCGGGAGGCTTGTGAAGCGCCGTGACGTACATCACGGTGAACGGCAACCAGGCGGCGACGACCGCCGCGATCGCAAGGCTCAACACGGTGCGGTAGAGCGATCTGGCGTGGCGGCGCGGGTTCGTGGACTGTCGTGTTCGGGTCATTGCCATAACGTGAGGACCCGCGTCAAGACTGCGGTAAGGGCGCGTTCAGAATCGGGTTATTACCCCTGCGCGGCTAGGGTCTGGCGCCTACCGTGGGCGTAAATGCGGATCCTGGTGATCGAGGACGAGACGACCCTGGCGAAGTTCGTCGAACAGGCGCTCCGCGCCGAGGGCCACACTGTCACGGTCTGTCACGACGGTGATAGCGGGGAGGCGGCAGCGCTCACAGGTGACTACGCGCTGGTGCTGCTCGATTTGCTGCTTCCGGGCAAGACTGGTCTGGCCGTGCTGGACTCGATCCGGACGCGGTCGCCGGATCTGCCGGTGATCGTGCTCACCGCGAGCGCGTCGATCGAGCAGAAGGTGAATGGACTCGATCGCGGGGCCAATGACTATGTGACAAAGCCGTTCTCGTTCGAGGAACTGCTTGCGAGAGTGCGCGCGCAGCTCCGTGCGCCCGGCCAGCGTGAGGCGTCAGCTCTCCAGGCCGGTCAGATCCACATGGATCTGCGCACGCGGCGAGTGCAACGCGACGGCCGCGACGTCGTGCTGACGGCGCGCGAGTTCTACTTGCTGGAGTACCTGATGCGTCATCCCGACCAGGTGCTCTCGCGCGAGCAGATCCTCAACGCGGTTTGGGGGTTTGACTTCGACCCGGGAACGAAGGTGCTCGAGGTGTACATCGGCTACTTGCGGCGCAAGCTGTGTGAGCAGGGAGGCGACGATCCGATCGAGACCGTCCGCGGCGCCGGCTACCGCCTGCTCGTGTGACGTGATCCAGCGTCTGATTCCCACAGGACTCCGCGCGCAGCTGGCGGCGGCGATCGCACTGGTCACGGCGGCGGCCATCGGGGCCAGCTTCCTCGCCCTGTACAACGGCACTGGAGCGCGGCTGCGCAGCCAGATCGACGCGCAGCTCCGAACACAGGCCGGTGAGTGGCGCCTCCTAACGACTGGAGCCGATCTGTCGAGCCCAGCCGGTGTAGAGCGGGCTGCGCGACGTTTCATCGCCACCCAGCGATATCACGCGGAGTCGCTCGTTACCGCCGTCCAGGTCAACGGCGGCCGTACAGTCAGCAGCGACCCCGAGCTGGTCGGTCGCGAGGAGGACCGCGAAGCGAGCCCGGGTACGCCTCCGGGACTGTTCGCTGCGCCCGCGGGACTCTCCACCGCCACGGTCTCCGAAGCGGGTCGCATGCGCGTGCTGGTGGCGCCGGTAGTCGCTCACGGAGCAACGGTTGGAGCGCTTCGCCTCGCCAATCCGCTGACGCCGGTGGCGCAGGCGCAGGCGAGCCTGCTGCGCACGTTCGCCATCGTGGGAACTTTGTCGGTGCTGCTCGCCGCGGTTGCGGGGATGGGGATCGCGGCGCTCATCGCCGGTCCGCTACGGCGGATCACGGCAGTCGCCGCGGCGGCGAGCGCCGGAGATCTGTCAACCCGCGCCGGGCCGGTTGCGGGGCGCGGAGAGGTAGCGGTGCTCGCAGCCGCGTTCGATGGGATGCTCGAGCGCCTGGAGCGCGCGTTCAAGCGCCAGCGCGAGTTCGTCTCGGACGCGTCCCACGAGCTGCGCACGCCGCTGGCGGTGTTGCGGGCGCAGGTCGAGTTGCTCGACCGCGAGAGCGACGAGCGGAACCGTCACGAGGAGACCGCGACGCTGCTGCGCCGCCTCGACGAGCTCGACCGGCTGGTGGGCGACATGCTGACGCTCGCGAGCGCGGAGGCAGGCGAGCTGATCGATCCGCGCACGATCGATCTCGGTGAGTTCCTCGAGGATGTGCGGCGCGATTTGCCGCTGTTCGGAGACCGCGACTTCCGGATGACCGCGGTAGGCGGGACGCTCGAGGGCGATCCAGATCGGCTTAACCAGGTGGTGCGCAACCTGGTGCGAAATGCCGTCGCTCACACCGATCCGGGCGACCGAGTCGACGTGTCAGCTCGCGGTCTGGACGGAAGCCTCGAGATCGAGATCAGCGACACCGGGCCTGGCATACCCGCGGATCAGCTCGACCGGATCTTCGAGCGCTTCCACCGACTCGACCCGGGCCGCTCGCGAGACACAGGAGGCGCCGGGCTCGGCCTGGCGATCGCCCGCGCCATCGTCGAGGCCCACGGCGGACGGATCTACGCCGAGTCCGTGCCCGGTCGCGGCGCCACGTTTCGCATCGACCTGCCGGGGTATCGGCCTGGTGTCGCAGCCTCGCGCAGCGAAGATGCGTAGCACCAGCAGGTACGCGACGGGTGCGATCGGCGCGAGCGCAACCGCTCGCAGCCACAGCTTCGAAGCGTCTGACCCGGCGCCGAGCGCATGCACGACCGACAGGACCCAGACGAGCACGGTGGCGCGATGCAGCGCTCGCCACCGGCGGACGCCGATCCGGCGGCGCAGGTAGAAGGTGGGCGCGGTCAGGGCCGCCAGGTAGCCGGCGATGATGCCCGCGCCGGTGAAGGCGGGCCGATAGCTCAAGGCGAACGGGACGACGATCCCTCGCCAACCGGGCTTCAGCCATTGGTCCCCGAGCAGCGCCAGACCATGGACGCAAACGGCGGCGAGCGCCGTGAGCGCAATGTGTTCGTGCAGCCGGGCGCCGGCGCGCCTACGCCTCGGTCCGCCTAGCGTCTTGGAGGCCATCGCCAACCCAAGCAGCACCGAAGCTGACACGAGTACGAGCGCAACGATGCCCGACGCGTCGCTTACAAGCCACCACAGGTATTGCAGCGGCGCGGTGCGCGTCATCAGGCGCGTAGCGCGGCCGGTCGCGCTCCCGGCCCGCATGCCACGGGTCCCACGATCTCGGAATCGCCGGTGTCGTGAACGATCACACCTCCGTGCTGCGCCAGCACGCGGCGCGCACCGGCCGGGCCGAGCAGTAGCGCCATCTTTGAGAGGGTCTCCGCCTCGAGCGCGCTGTCGCCAACCGCGGTCGCGGCGATCAGCCCGCTCCACACGGGCGATCCGGTGCTCGGGTCGAGTAGATGATGGGCGTAGGCACCGTCGGCGCATTGCCAGATGCGGACGTTGAGGCCGGACGTCGCCACACCGCCACGTACGAGCCTGATCGAGCCGATCGTGTCCAGCGTCAGGGGATGCTGGACGTCGATCTCGTATGGCTCGAGCTGCGCGCCCACCCCGCCGACGGCGATGTCCCCTCCGCAGTCCACGACGAATCGCGAATAGCCTCTGAGCCGGAACGCGACGGCATCGGCACAGAGCCCCTTGCCCGTCCCGCCGGTGTCGATCATCAAGCCGGGGGGCCGGGCGATCGTGCGCGCCTCGTCGTCCACCTCGATCTGGCGCCATCGCGCGGCCGGATTCGGCCGAGCCGGACGCCGCGGCGGGGCGTCCGCCAGCGCGTCCTGAAGCGAAGCGGGCTCTGTTCCGTCCAGCGAATGGTCGTACCCGCTGCGCTCCAAGGCTCGCACCAGTGTGGGGTCGACCAGTCCCTCGCTGAGGCGCGCCGCCCAAACGCCGGCCGCGACTGCGGCTCGTAGCAGCTGCGAGGACGGCACGACTGATCTGGAGTCGCGATTCAACGCCGACAGCTCGCTGTCGGCCTCGAAGCGCGAGAGGCGATCGCTGAACTCCCATACGAATGCGCGTTCGCGATCTGCCGTCTCGAGCGCCGGCGGCGCGCTCCCAAGCAGCCGGTCGCCGATCAGGAACCGCACGTCGCTGCCCATCGCCCTGAAGGTGTAGTCGAGCTCAGTTGGCATGGCCGCACTACGAGACGCGGGTGGTCGGCGCCGGCTGCGTCGCGCTCGAGCTCGAGCCCGAGACCGACCGCGTGACTCCGGTCGGGCCCGCGGACCCGACGAGGGTCTCGATGACGGTCGTGCGGTAGATCTTGCGCACGACAGGCGACGGCCGAGAGTCCGAGCGCCCGAATGCGGGCAGCTGGTGCGCGAGGACCGCGAGCACCGCGAGAAAGCCGGCGAGGGTGAACAAGACGACCGTGAGGCGATCAGTCACCGTGGTCGCCTCCGTCCTTGCCGCTCGAGCGGGTTGTGACGTGCTTGGCGCCGGAGGCTCCGCTCGAGCCATGCGGGCTTGTGCGGGTGGTCACCGGCGAGCTTGCCGGCGCAGGGCCCGAGCTCGTAGCGGCGTGCGACGGGCTGGTACGGGTGGTCACCGGCGCACCGGCAGACCCGGAGGCGGTAGGGGCGGACGCGTGGGACGGGCTCGTACGAGTGGTCACCGCGCCGCCCGCTGCGACGACCGTGCCCGACGAGCCGGCGTGGTGCGAGCCGCTTGCGCCCGTGTGAATCGAGCGCGCGGCGCTCACCGCTGCGCCGCCGCGTGCCGACACAGATCCCGGGCGGGCACCGCTGCGGGACCGCGGGCGTTCGTGCCGGACGATATGGATCGTCCGGCGGATCACCTGCGTCGTCACGGCCGCGGATGGGGCGCGCGCCCCAAGCGACGTCGATGACCGCGGCGCCGATCGCAGCGAAAAACCTGCCAGACCTGCCGCGAGCAGAGCTGCCACAGCTCCGGCCATTCGGGTGTGCGTCTTGCGCATTCTGAGGGCCTCCGGTTGGGGTGGCGCCTACTCTGCTGCGTCTGCGCCATCCCCAGGCCAACGGCTGGCAAAGCTTCGGGAAAGCCGTCCGCGCTCTTCGCCTGACATGGCGATCCCTTTACCCGGCGCGGCCAACCTCGGGTTCATGTCAACTTGCTCCGGCGCCGCGCCGACATCACGCGACGGGATCGTCATCGCAGGCGGCGGGCTCGCCGGGCAGAGATGCGCGGAGTCGCTCCGACGGGGAGGCTACGAACGCGCGATCAGGATCGTGTGCTCAGAGCCGCGCCGCCCGTACGACCGCCCGCCCCTCTCCAAGGAACTCCTGGCCGACCCCGCCTGCGACGACCGGCTGCCGTACCGCCCCGGATGTTGGTACGAAGAACAATCGGTCGACCTGCTGCTAGGCGTGAGCGCGGCCGCGCTGGATCCCGGCACGCATCGGCTGACACTCTCCGACGGGGCCAAGCTCCGTTACGAACGGCTACTGATCTGCACCGGGAGCCGTCCGAGAACGCTGCCGCTGCTCGCCGGCTATCCCAACGTCTCGGTGCTGCGCACGGTCGACGATGCAAGGGAGTTGCGCGAAGTGCTTGGCGATCGCCCCAGACTGGCGGTGATCGGCGCGGGCTTTATAGGGCTCGAGATCGCTGCGACGGCACGCCGCCTGGGGGCCGATGTGACGATCGTCGAGGCGGCGGCGTTCCCACTCTCGGGCGTGCTCGGACGACGGCTCGGGAGTTGGTTCACCGAGCTTCACCGCTCAGAGGGCGTCGACGTTCGCACGGGTGTGACCGTGGACCGTGTCAGCTCCAATGGCGCCATCCGCGACCTGTGGCTGTCCGACGGATCCGCGGTCGCCGTCGATCACGTCCTCGTTGGTGCCGGAGTGCAGCCGGACGTCGCATGGCTTGCCGACTCCGGCCTGGACGCCAGTCGCGGCGTGCCGGTCGGCGTCGACGGACGGACGGCAATAGAGGACGTCTTCGCAGCCGGCGACGCGGCTGCCACGTTCGATCCGACCCTCGGCCGCTACGTTCCCGGATCGCATTGGGAAGCAGCCGCCCGCCAGGGGGCGCGGGTCGGTCGCACGATGCTCGGCTTGCACCCCGGACCGACGCCGGTCTCGAGCTTCTGGACCGACCAGTACGGCTTGCGGATCCAGTACGTCGGTGACGCGCGCCTTGGGGAGTCGATCGAGTTCGACGGAGACCCGAACGGCCGCGACTTCAGTGCGATCTTCATTCGGGACGGGCGCGCCGTCGCGGCGCTACTCGTCGATCGGCCCCGTGCCCTCCCAGCAACCCGCGAACTGATCGAGAAAGGAAGACGAAATGGCCTACCTGGCACGAATCGATGAGGGCGCCTGTGCAGCACACGGTGATTGCGTGGACATCGCGCCTGAGGTATTCGAGCTTGCCGATGTCGCGCAAGTGATCGGAACCGCCCCCGACGAAGTCCTGCTCGCGGCCGCGGAGGCATGTCCGAGCGCAGCGATCGTGCTCGTCGATCAACGCACCGACGAGCAGGTGTATCCCTGAGACAGACGGGTGGGCGGGGGAGCGCCGCCCATCAGTCATCCGGCGCTCCGCGGCTCCCGTGCGAGCCGCCTCCGGAATCGTCGCGAGTGTCTCCCGACGCCGGTTTTGGGCTCACGCGCGGGACAGGCGCCGGGGGCGGGCTTGGAGCTGTGGGAACTGTGGCGCCGGCGGACGTCTGGGGAAGGCCCGGGCCTGCACTCGGCCGCCTCGCCGGGGCATCCCTCGTTGGAATCCTGGTTTTGCGGCCGGGCGGGAGTGCATGTGCCGGCGCGAGTCCGCCGACCACCGACGGCGATTCGGCGGACAGCCCGATCCGCTCTCGCGTGAGACGGCTCACGCTCCAGGTCAGTGCCGCCGTGATCACGATCCCCAGTACGGCGGCGACCGCCCACAGAAGGGCCCGGCGGGTCACCGCACGCAAGGGCCGCAGTCGCGTAACCGGATCATGCGCGGGCAAGGCTGCGACCGCCTCTGCCCAGCGACGTAGCGTCGTCGGTCAGGTCGATGATTGCCACCGTGCCGCCGCCGTCTCGTCGCTCCAGGGACACGTCGCCGCCCCACTCGCGAGTCAGCTCGCGCGCAATCGGGAGCCCCAGCCCGCTGCCCGGCGAGCTCGCGATCCCGGCACTGCCTCGCCGGAAGCGTTCGAACACCAGCTCGCGCTCGTCTGCGGTCACGCCGGGGCCGCGGTCGCGCACCTCGATCCTGTGAGGTCGGGCGGCGACCACGACGGTCTGACCGGCGGGCGAGTATCGCAGGGCGTTCTCGATCAGCGCGTCGAGCGCCCGTTCGAGGTCGGCTCGCGCGGCCCAAACGGCGCCGGGATGTCCTTCGAGCCGGTGCACAAGCCCTATCTCCCGGGCAGCTGCCTGCGGCTGCCAGCGCTGCACGGCGTCTGCAGCCAGGGCCCCGACGTCGACGCTGGTTCCCGCGGGCGAACGCCCGCCGGCGCGGCTCAGACGCAGGAGCTCGTCGACGGTGTGCGATAGGCGGTCGAGCTCCGCCGTCGCGGCGTCGATCTCGGCGACGGCCTCAGGGCGGTCGCTGAGCGCCTTTGCCTCCTCTAGCCTCAGGCGCAGGCCGGTGAGCGGAGTGCGCAGTTGATGGGAGGCGTCGGCCACAAAGTCCCTCTGGGCGCTGAGCAGGTGTGCGATCCGCGATGTCATGTCGTTGAACGAGGCGCACAGCGACTTTTGTTCCAGACTGCCTTCGACCACGGCACGCGCTCGCAGGTCTCCCTGCGCGACACGCCGTGCGACCGTCTCAAGCCTGCGGAGCGGCCGCCCGATCTGCCCCGCCAGCAGGGCGCCGGCCAGCAGGCCGAGCGTCAGGACGATCAAAGCGATCAGTGCGATGGCGAGCTCAACGTGGAGCACAGCCCGATGCACGGCGGAGACGCTCTGGGTGACGCGGACCGCCCCGACTGTGCGCCCTCCGTGGATGATCGGCACCGCCGTGGCCAGGATCTGCTTGCCGAGGGTCGCGGAGGCCCTTTGGACCTGAGTCTGCCGACCGGCTAGTGCGCCCTGGATCTCGGGACGACTCGCGTAACTGGCGCCAAGCTCCGAGGGTCCCGCGCTGTCGACGACGACGCGGCCGTTTGCGTTCACGATCAAGACCCGCCCACGGAGGGACGTCGCCGCCGTGCGCGCCAGCGTTTCGAGCTGCGCGCGGCCGGCGGGAGCGAGGAGGTCGGCCGCGGTTGCGGCCACCAGGTCGGCCTGGGCCTGCGCCTGGGTACGCACCTCCGCGTTCACACGCGCGCTCAGGCTCAGGCCCAGCGGGACACCGAACGCGACGATCGCGAGCAGCAGCACGTAGGCGACTGCAGCCAGAAGCCTCGCACGCAGGCTCACCGTCGGCGCGTCGGCTCGGTGGCCAGACAGAAGCCCACGCCGCGCACGGTCCGGATGTAGACGGGCTCGTCGGGATCGTCGCCGAGCTTGCGTCGCAGCCAGCCGATGTGCACGTTGAGTGTCTTGGTCGAGCCGAACCAGTTCATGTCCCAGACGTCTGACATGAGTGACTCGCGCGCGACGACCCGGCCGGCGTCGCGCGCCAGGCGGGCGAGGAGATCGAATTCCTTGCGCGTCAGCTCAAGCTCATCGTCGCCCTGCCAAGCGCGTCGGGCCGCGTTGTCAATCCGCAGGTCCTGCACCCTGATCTGCTCATCTGCCGTCAGCGTTCCGTGTCGGCGACGAAGGAGCGCCCGAATCCTGGCGATCACCTCGCCGGTCGAGAATGGCTTGACGACGTAGTCGTCGGCGCCGAGTTCAAGCCCGACCACGCGGTCTGTGACGGTTCCGCTAGCCGTGACCATGATGATCGGGACAGTCGAGTCGCGGCGGATGATCCGGCAGACATCGCGGCCGTCGATGTCGGGAAGCGCGAGGTCGAGCAAGATGACGTCCGGCGCGCGCTGCGCCGACAACGTGACGGCCTCAGACCCCGTCTCGGCCAGCGCGGTTCGAAATCCCGCGCGTTGCAGAGCCCGCGCGAACGGCTGGGCAATCGAGCGCTCGTCCTCCACGAGCAGGACGAGCGGGCTATCGGCGTCGGGGCTGATGAGGGAGTGCTGCGGGTTCGCTTGCATATGCGGTCACGGTTGGTTTCGCGGAGATGCAGCGAGTTTCGGCCGTCCAGGTAAGAGGACGGTTCACGCTCATTGAGAATCCGCACACGGAGCTATCCGGATCAAGCCACAGCAGCTTGCCGATATCCCACGATGGCGCCGCGCCACCGCATTGCGAGCATCGGAGCATGACCGCAACAACCCATGATCAGCTTGACGACGTCGTCGCCGTCACTCCCGAGAAGCAGCGCGAACAGGCGCTACTTCATCTCAAGAAGCGCCGTGACTTCAAGGCGCACCTGGTCGCATACGTGGTCATCAACCTCGTCGTGTGGGGCATCTGGCTCGTGATCGCCCTTACGACGTCCGGCAGTTGGTGGCCGTGGCCGGTGTTTCTGACGCTCGCCTGGGGCATCGGGATCGTGATGAACGCCTGGGACGTCTATTTCCGCCGTCCGATCACCGAGGCCGACGTTCGCCGCGAGATCGAGCGGATGGCCGGCAGCGCGTAAGCGTGTTTGACGGCTAGGCCGTCGCGGGGCGGGGCGGGCCCTGCCTCCCGCCCCGCGACGGGCCCCGGCTACCCGGTGGTGGTGGACGCAGGGGTACTGGTCGAGGTGCCGGTGCCGGTGCCGCCCTTATCTCCGAGCAGATGGGCGGCCGCGACGACGCACTGGCTGAAGGGCGTGCCCTTCATGCCGGCGACGTGCTTCTTGCTCATGCCCTTGCAGGCCTGGCCCGGCGACTTCGCCTTGCCGGACGATGCCTTCTTCATCGCGGCGATGCACTGCGAGAACGGGGTCCCCGTGTCACCGGCGACGTGCTTCTTGCTCTCCTTACTGCAAAGCTTGCCGAACGCCTGGGCGTTTGCCTGCGAGTTGCTCTGCGAGCCGTGCTTGCCGTTGTTTGGGTGCGCTGCGAGCGCGAGCGCGGGCGCGAAGCCGAGGGCGAACGCCGTGATCGTTGCACTGAGCTTAAGCGGGATCCTCATCTAGCCTCCTTTTGAGGCTGGGACGCGCGAGCGACGCGAAGGTAAGCGTCTACTTTGCGCGCGATTCGGACTTCAGGTGCCCCGGGCTGCTGGCGGACTTGCCGGCGGTTTTGGTCTGGCCGGGCGGGATGTGGGCGGCCTTGACCTTGTTGCTAGCGGTGGATCCCGCTCCAACGGCTTTGGTGTGGCCGGGCGCCTCACTACTCTTCCCGTGCGGTAGCCCGCTCCTCCCATGTGGCAGTGCACTCTTCCCGTGGGTCACGGGCGCCGGTGATGCAGCAGCCTGGGATGACGGGGTCGTCCGGGGAGCCGCGGAGCCTGCCTGACTGGTGGTGACGGCGGCGTGCTTCGCCGGTGCCGGGGCGTGATGTCGTCGCGTCCGCGGGAAAGCGGTCGCCGGCGGTCTCGCGATTGGCCGCGACCGCGTGGCCGGGGCCGCAACAGTGGCCCGATGATTGCCGGCAATGCGGGCTGCGGCTCCGGGAGCACGAGCCGCGTGGGCATTCCGCTTGCTCGAGTGGGAGTGCAGCGGGAGCGCGCCAAGGCCGGCGGCGGCGGTGACGACCACGGTCGCGCCGACAGCGGCCTTGGACGCGAGCGCCGTCGTGCCAAGCTTTCCGGCCGCCCCGGCTCCGCCGGCGCCGCCGTACCCCGCCGACCCTCCCAGGCGCGCGAGCAGCGCCGCCGAGGTGGCAGCCGGGAGCAGCGGCACGAGCGCCCGCAAGTCCGAGCGGCGCTCGGAGATGGCGGCGGCAAACGCCGCGCAGCTCGAGCAGTCCCGCAGGTGAGAGCGGACCCGCCTGCTGCGCAGCACGCGCCCGTCGCGCTCGGAGATCTTGCGCCGCACATCCTCACAGGCCATAGCGCGTCCCTCCGCAAACTCCGTCAGCGCGGTACGGGCGTCGAAGATCGCCTGCTTGGCGGCCGTGACCGACGTGGCGAGCGCGACCGAGATCTCGACGTGCGACAGGCCGTTGAGCTCGCGCATCAGCAGGGCCGCGCGCTGGCGCTCGGGAAGCTGCGCCAGGTCGTCCATCAGCGACGCCATGCGCGCGCGGTCGTCTGCTTCGTCGGACGCGGATGCGGCACAGCCGACGACCGAGTCGGGGATCTCCTGTCCGGCGTCGCGACGACGCCTGATGACCGTGATCGCCTCGTTGTGGGCGATTCGGAACAGCCACGGCCGAAACGGAGCGTTGCGCTTGCTCTCCTGAAGCGCCGCGAGTGCCGAGGCAAACGTCGATTGCATCGCGTCCTGGGCGTCCTGGTCGTTGCGCAGCATCGAGCGGCAGTAGCGGTACAGCGGCTGGTGGTAGCGCTCGTACAGCGTGGCGAACGCGCGCTCGCGGCCTGCCGCAACCAGCTGCGCCAGGCGCTCGTCTGCCAGCCGTCCAGGCCTGAACGGCAGCCGTCGCGACGTCGTCGCCGCGTGAGCGGATTCGATCACCCATTCGCTATCTGAAACGTGGAAGGGCATGAAGAGTCTGCGACTACCGTGCTGCCTACCCGGATGATGCCTGCCTCAGCTTATGGAAGCAGGCAACAGCGCGCGCAACTCGTTGATCGTGTCAGCCTCGGCCGCGTCCTTGTCCGGTCGGTAGCGCTTGACCCGGGCGAAGCGCAGCGCGACGCCCCCGGGATAGCGGGTGGAGGACTGGACGCCATCGAGGGCGATCTCGACCACCAGCTCGGGGTTCACGAACACCGCGATCCCCCGTCGGCCGGTCTCGCGCTCCAGCAGCGCATCGGTCTGCCACCGCAACAGCTCGTCGGTCAGGCCCTTGAAGGTCTTGCCCACCATCACGAACTCGCCCGTGCTCGGATCGCGAGCGCCGAGATGGAGGTTGGAGAGCCAGCCCTGCCGGCGGCCATGGCCCCACTCGGCGCCGAGCACGACCAGGTCGTACGTGCGCACCGGCTTGACCTTGCGCCAGGCACCGCCCCGGCGCCCTGCTGCGTACACCGAGGAGGTGTCCTTGACCACGACGCCCTCGTGGCCCGCCGCCAGCGACTCCTCCAGGATGCGCTCAGCCTCCTCGGGATCGGAGGTGAGGACGCCTGGGATCTTCAGTTCGGGGGCGATCGCCTCCAGCCGCGCTGCACGCTCAGACAACGGAAGGTCGAGCAGATCCTCTCCGTCGACGTGAAGCAGGTCGAAGACGAACGTCACGATCCCGTCCGGAGGCGCGTCTGAGTCGATCTGCGACACGGTCTCCTGGAACGAGGCCGGTCCGGTCTCGCTCATCCACAGCGCCTCGCCATCGAGTACCACCTGGTTGACGGGCAGGCGCTGCACGGTCGCGACGATGCCGGGCAGCGTGGCCGTGATCTCGTTGAGATTGCGCGTGTAGATGCGCACCTCGTCGTCGCGGCGGTGGATCTGGATGCGGATCCCGTCGAGCTTGAACTCAACCGACGCACATGCAAGGCCGGCGACCGCCTCGGTCACCGTCGCGCCGGTCGAAGCGAGCATCGGCAGGATCGGCCTGAAGATCTCGAAGCCGACGGTGCGCAGTCCGGGCTCGCCGTCGGTCATTGCGATCTCCGCCGTGCGCGCCAGATCGCCCGACAGCATCAGCGCCCGGCGGGTGGTCTCCACACCGACTCCGGCGGCCTTGGCGACCGCGGCCGTCATCACTCCCGCCAGCGAGCCCTGCCGCAGCTGCCCGGTGAACAGCCGGCGCAGAAAGTCTGCCTCGTTATCGGTAGCACGCGCAAACAGGCCGGCCAGCAACTCGCGCCGGGTCGTCGCCGATCCACTGCCGGTGACAGCCTCGATCGCATCGATCATGCGATCGACGTCTGCAATGGTCAGCGACGGCTCCGTCGCCGGGGGCACGTCAGCGCCGAACACGATCGAGTAGCCGATCCCGATGCGTCCCTGGCGGGGGACGCCGGACAGGAACGCCACGGCAATCGCCACCTCGTCATCGTCGAGGCGTCTCAGCAGCTCGGCGAGGGTCGCGATCTTCGCCGACCGCGAGCTCGTCGCGGCGACCTGCCGCGACGCGTCTACGACTTCGCGCAAGAACGTCACCTCGGCGTCCTAGCCGGCGGCAGCTGCGAACTCGTACGTGCCCGCCGGAATCTCGGCGGTTCGCCGGCGGTACGTGCTCCACAGCCACGGCCACTGGTTGGGGTCGTTGCCGTCTTCGTCGACGTACCAGTTCGTGCAGCCGGTGTGCCACACGGTCCTGCCCAGAGCGGCGCGAAGCTCGCGGTCGAATGCGTCTGCCGCCGCGCGTCGGACCTCGATCGTGGCCGCGCCCGCGCGGCGCAGCTCGCCGACGGCCTCGATCACGTGGCGCATCCCACATTCGATCGTGAAGATCACCGACCCGGTGCCGCCGTTGGTGTTCGGTCCGTAGAGCAGGAACATGTTCGGGAACCCGGGCACGCTCAGCCCGAGGTACGCCCTCGGCACCTCGGCCCACTCCTGCGAGAGCGTGCGGTCGCTGGCGCCGACGATCTCCATGGGGGCGACGAAGCCGTGGGTCTGAAAGCCGGTGGCCAGGACCAGCACGTCGGCTGGGCGCTCGGTGCCGTCGCGGGTGCGAACGCCCTGTGGCGTCACCTCGGCTATGGGCGCGGTGATCAACTCGACGTTGGGCTTGGTCAGCGTCGGGTACCAGTCATCGGTCGCCATCACCCGTTTGCAGCCGATCTCGTCGCCCGGCGTGACCTTGCGGCGCAGCTCTGGATCCTCGATGGCCTTGTTGATCTGCCGGCGTCCGATCGAGCGGAACGTCCCCCGCAGCCATGTCTGCCGCGTCATCGCGGTGGCGCCGAGCTCGTGGAACGCGAGGATCGACATCCGATCGAGCCGCTGCGCCACGGGGAAGCGCTCGAACAGGCGCTTGGCCCGATCGCTGTAGGCGAAGTCCATCCTCGGGAACGTCCAGCCGGGCGAGCGTTGGTAGATGTCCAGACGCTCCACCTCTGGCTGGATCGCTGGTCCCACCTGGATCGCGCTGCAGCCGGTGCCGATCACGGCGACGCGTTTGCCGGCCACTTCGACGCCTTCCGGCCAGCGCGCGGTGTGAAACGAAGGGCCTGAGAAGCTGTCCAGTCCGGGGAGTGGCGGCACGCTTGGCACCGACAGCTGGCCGCAGGCGGCGAGCAACACGTCGGCTTCGTGGAGCCCGGCGCTCGTTTCCAGCAGCCACTTCCGGCGCTCCTGGACCCAGCGCGCCTGCAGCACCTCGGTGCCGGTCCGAATCCGGTCGAGCACCGCGTGACTGCGCGCGACATCTTCGACGTAGGCCTGGATCTCGGCCTGGGGCGCATATCGCCGCGACCATCTCGGGTTCGGCGCAAACGAGAATTCATAAAGGTGCGACGGGACGTCGCAGGCGGCGCCGGGATAGGTGTTGTAGTTCCAGACGCCGCCGATCCGCTCGCCGCGCTCGAACACGGTGAGGTCTTCATAGCCCTCGCGGCGCAGCATCACCGCTGCGCCCACGCCGGCGAATCCGCCTCCAACGATCGCGAATGAAGTCACGCGCCGATCGTCGCACAACGGGCGCGCTCGGCGAGGCGACTCAGGCCCATGTCCGGCGCCCGGGCGGCCACGATCTCGAGCAGCGGCAACGCCTCGGCGGTCTGCGCGCGGGCCAGCAAGGTCTCGCCGAGTCGCAGGCGGTGGTGAATGGCCCAGATCAGCGCCCCGGCGCGCTCGTCACGGTCGATCGCCCGCTCGAAGCACTCAACCGCCCGATCCAGGTCGCCGCGCAGACCGGCAAGTCGCCCGAGCGTACCCCAGACGCTGCCCATGCACATCAGCGCGCGGGCCGAGACGACGATCCGCTCGGCGAAAGGCTCGAGCAGCTCCTCCAGATCGGCAGCGACCTCGACGTCGCCCAGCAGGCATGCCGCCTCGCTGAGCTCCTTGGCCGCCGACAGCCAGTTGGTGTCCCGCGGCCAGCTCCAGGGCACGCCCGTCCGCCGCTGCGCGTGTAGCTCCCTGCGAGCCTCCTCGACCTGTCCGTCCGCCGCCATCGCCCATGTGCTGAGCGCTCGATATGCCCATCCAACGGGCGAATTACGGACCCGGTCGCTCTGCCAAAGGATGTCGATGTCCTGAGCGCGGTCGTCGGCGAGCGCGACGATGAACTCCAGCCGCTGCACGAACTGGACGTTGCCGTCACCGGCTTTGCGTCCGAGCCTGACCGCCTGGCGTTGCAGCTCCCGGGCCCTGGCGGGACGGCCGGCCAGAAACGCGCGCGTGCTCTGCCAGGCGGGCACGTACCAGGCGTGCGCGGAGTGGGGAACGCGCGCAGCCGTAGCGGCGTAGGCCTCGAGCTCCGCCTCGAGCGCGGCCCCGTCGCCGAGCTCCTCCAGATCCACGATCCTCCACGTGCGCGCCTGCAGCTCGAGCGCCGGGTCATCCGCGCGCTTAGCGAGCGCCAGCATCTCGTCGGCCAGCGGCAGCCGCTCGCCCGTGTGATCGGGTCCCCACAGCACCACGTGCCGCGCCCCCAGCGCGGCAGCCAGCGTTCGCTGGTCGCCGCGCGCTCGTGCGGTCGATAGCGCCGTGGCGCTGAGCCGCTGACGGCGGTCGGTGTCGGCGTGGTATGCCAGCTCGACGGCCAGGCGCGCCTGTGCCTGCGCGGCGAGCGCAGACTCCTCGCCTGGCAGCGCGTCGAGCGCCTCCTCGAGGATCGCCACGCGGCCATGGTCGACCGCCGAGATCGTCACCACCGGACCGACGACGCCGAGCGCGGCCCGCGCGACGAGGGCACCGTCGCCGGTTCGACGGGCTCGCGAGAGGGCGGACTCGAATGCCGCGACGGCCTCGTCTGACCCAGCTGCGCGCAGCGCATCTCCGAGCGCCAGGCGAAGCCGCACGCACAACGCGATCGAGGCGCCGGCGTCTTCGCAGGCGGTCAGCGCGCCGCTCAGCAGCTGCGCCGCGTCCGCGGGCGCCCGGCCGACGACCAGCCGGATCCCCGCGCGCTCGGCAAGCTCACCCGCGCGTTGCACGGCGATCGCGGGAAGTGCCGCGATCGCGTGTCCGGCGGCGGCGGTTAGCGCCTCGTCGGCGCCGTCGTCGGCGCGAGGCTCGAGCACGTCGACCGCTCGGGCGTGCAGGGCTGTGCTGCGCCCAGGGCTGAGCTTGACGGTCAGCGACTCGTGGACGAGGTCGTGCACGAAGCTCATGCGACCCGGGCGCTCTGCCACCGTCGTGACGAGCTGTGCGTCGACGGCGCCGTCGAGCGCCGCGACTGCCTCGTCGAGCTCGACACCGGCGATCCCGGCGATCAGCCCGGGATCGAACTCGCGGCCGGCAACGGCCGCCGCCTCGAGCGCCGCCGCCACCTTGGGACCGAGCGCCTGCACGCGCGACACGAGCAGCTCGGCGAGGCCTCGCGACACGACGGCGCCGGGCTCGGTCAGTCCGGCATCCATCAGCGCCTCGAGGAAGAACGGGTTTCCGCTCGTGCGGCGCAGCAGCGCCTCGAGGTCGGCGTGCGCGAGCGTAGGCCGGCCGGCACTGGCCGCGACGAGTGCTGCCGTTTCGCCGAGGTCGAGCCCGTCGATCGCGATCTGCGTGACGGCCGCGTCGCGCATGATCGCGCTGAGGGTGCGCCCCAGGGGGCTGTCGCCCGCATACCCGCCGACTCGGGCGGTTGCGAGCGTCAGCATCGGCACGGCGAGCCCGCGGCCTGCGACGGTGCGCAGAAACGCGAGCGTGTCGGGATCGGCCCACTGCACGTCGTCCAGGACGAGCAGAAGGGGCCGCCCGCCGGACGCCTGCTCCAGCAGGCTCGCCAGTCGTTCGTGCAGCTGTGCCCGCGCGACCGCATCGTCGACGAGCCCAGTCACGACGGGGAGTTCGTCGCCCGCCGCGGGCCGCAGCGCATCGACGATCGGCTGATACGCCCAAAGCTGCTCCTCCTGCGCGGCGCCGGCGATCACCGCCGCCCCGCCGGCATGCACCTCGGCCGCAAACTGCGCGGCGAGCCGGCTCTTGCCGATTCCGGGCTCGCCCACGACGACCGCAAACCCAGGCCCGCCGGCTTGCGCGGCCGCCCATGCCGAGCTGAGCCGCGCCAGCGCTTCGGCGCGTCCGACGAACGGCCGCGCCCACCGCGCCGGCTGTAGGCGCCGGGGAAGGGGAGGGAGCCGACCGCCGTGGCTCGGTGCCGCCGCTGCGGCCGGAGCAGGCTCGGAGGCACGAAGCGACGCGGCCAGCCGCCGCGTCGCGGCGGATGGGGCGACGGCGAGCTCCCGGCGCAGCCGCTCCGAGAGCCGGTTGTAGACCGACAGCGCGGCGGCGCGGTCGCCCGCCCGATCGAGCTCCTCGATCAGCTCGCGGTGGGCCCCCTCGTCGAACGGATCGAGCCCGGCGCGCCGCTTCAACCACGTCAGGGCGGTGTCGCGGTCGCCGGCCGCCCGCGCGTCGCGGGCGAGCTGCGCCATGGCGTCGCCGACGCGGTCGCGATGGCGATCTCGCTCGCGCAGCACCCAGTCGGAGTCGAGGCCGGGAAGCAGCTCGCCGTCGCCGATCGCGGCGAGCGCTTGCGCCGGGCGCCTCGCGTCCAGGAGCGCGTCGAATTCGCGGACGTCGACCGAGACCTCTGGCATCGCGCCCAGCCCGATCGTCTGGCGGTCGGCCGCCAGCGCGATCTCGGCGCCGGCGCCGAGTGAGTCGCGAACCGCCGACAGCGCCGTGCGCAGGCTTGCCCGGGCGCTCTCGTCGGTGACGTCGGGCCACAGCGCCGCGGCGACGACACCACGGGGGTGGTTTCCGGGATGCGTGGCCAGCCAACCAAGCAGCGACCGGGCAGGGCGCCCCGACGGCGCCTGCAGCGGCTCGCCGTCGAGCGTCAGCTCAAGGCTACCGACGACGCGGATTCCCAGCATTTCAGCCGCAGCGTAACCGCGCCCGTAACCCCGGTGCACGCAATTGCGCTGCGTTTGCGATGCGGTTGCGAGGGGCTCGGAAACTGCGCGCGGCAGCCAACCAATCACAGGAGGTCGTGATGACAGCAACGCAACACACGAGCACCGCGCCGCGCGATGTCGACATCGACGAGCTACCGGCGCTGTTCGACGGCGTGATCAAATTGGCGCGGTCGGGCCTCGGGATCAGCGCCTTCGGCGTGCAGGTGATCGACCTACCGCCTTCCTACACGACGGACTCTCACGACGAGACGGCCACGGGGCAGGAGGAGCTGTACGTCGCACTGAGCGGCGACGGCGCCGTCGACGTCAGCGAATGGGGCAGCCTG
>Ga0207693_10000756_pt1 | contig 29023 bp, 29 predicted proteins | sample LARL81metaG_FD_184347 | JGI IMG/M metagenome (GOLD analysis project Ga0207693, IMG submission 184347) | Corn, switchgrass and miscanthus rhizosphere microbial communities from Kellogg Biological Station, Michigan, USA - LAR L8-1 metaG... | ecosystem: Host-associated > Plants > Roots >... | reverse complement strand
TCCGTTGCCCGGGGGCGGCACGCGGATCTCGTTCTGCGTCCCGATCAACGAGGGCCAGCGGCTCGCGGTACCACCCGTCGACGCGGCGTGAACCGCCGTCGTTGCGTTTGAATGATGGTTCGAGCATCGATCCGTTCGCAGGCGTATCCTCCCGTCCGGAGGTTCGCCCGTGGCTCGATCGTTCGCCCTGCTCGTCGCACTCGCGCTCGGCGCCATCAGCTGCAGCACCGGTGATCCCTCACCGGCGGCGAGCGCACCAGCGGCAAGCGTCACCGACCCGAGGTTCACGCGTGTGTCGGCCTACGGTGTCTCGGCAGAGGTGCCCGGCGACTGGGTCGTCACCCCGGCCGACGATGAAGCGTTCGCAACAGGCGTGAGCGCCTCGCCGGGACCGGGACGCCTCGTGCCGGGCGAACAAGGACTGCTCGCGACGCGGGTCGACGCCACCGAGGTCGGCGCGCCGAGCGACCTGTACTACCTGGCGGCGAAGGGCCCGATGATGGCCCAGATCAAGGCCAACCGGCGATGCACCGTGACCGGCGAGACCGTCTATGCGGACCATGCCCCCGCCGCGATCACCGGTCGCGCGCAGTCCCCCGGTGACTTCGTCGCCTCGGCGACGGGCACATGCTCGATGCACCACCAGAAGACCCGGTGGTCCTACTTCGTGGCGGCGCCCGGATACGGTCCGGCACAGGCGCGCGGGATCCCCGGATCGGGGCTGTACATGATCATGGCCGCGACCGACGCCGCGCCGGGCTCGAGCCGCGTCCTGCAGCGTCTCGTGCAGAACGTCCGGTTCGGACAAGACGGCGTCGCCGACTTCGTGCGCGCCCTCGTGAAGACGCCCGTCTAGCGCGGGCTCCGGTCGACGAACGGGGTGCGGACCACCGTGGCGGCGCCGCGGCGCCCTCGGATATCGACCACCACCTCGTCGCCGACGCCCACGACATCGCCCGGCCAGAGGTACGCGAGCCCGATCCCCGTCTGAAGCAGCGGCGAGAAGCTGCCGCTCGTGACCTCTCCGACCACCCGGTCTTCGACGAACACCGGATAGTGCGCCCGCGGGATATGCCGGCGCTCGTGCATCCGCAGGCCCCGGAGGCGGCTCGGCAACCCCTCGTCACGCTGCCGGAGCAACGCGTCGCGCCCGCGGAACGGACCCTTGTCCAGCGCCACCGCCCACGACAGCCCGGCCTCGAACGCGGTGGAGGATTCGAACAGATCCTGCCCGTACAGCGGGTAGCCCATCTCGAGCCGAAGGATGTCGCGCGCGGCGAGCCCGCACGGCGCGCCGCCCAGGGGCGCGAGCTCCTCGAGCAACGTGCGCCACAGGTCGAGCGCGATGTCTTGATAGGTGAACAGCTCGTACCCGATCTCGCCCGTGTAGCCCGAGCGCGTGACGATCACGGGCCGGCGCCGGAACGCCGACTCGGCGCACCGCATGAACGTGAGCTCGGCGGACTCCGGGAACAGCGCTTCGACGATCGACGGGGACCGCGGTCCTTGCACCGCAAGGAAGCACCAGTCCTGGTGGTACATGAGGTGAACCTGCTCGGGCGTCTCGGCATCAGCCAGGATCTGCAGGACGCGGCTCGTGTTCGACGCGTTCGGCACCACGAAGTACCGCGCGGGCTCGAGCCGGTAGACGATCAGGTCCTCGATCACGCCGCCGCCCTCGTTCAGCACGAGGTTGTACTGCGCCTCCCCGACCTCGACCGCCGCGACGTCGTTGGTGACGACGCCCTGCAGCAACGCGAGGGCGCCGGGACCTGCCAGCTCCACCTTCCCGAGGTGGGTGAGATCGAACAGGCCGACCCGCTCGCGCACCGCCTGGTGCTCGGCGAGGGCGCCCGCGTACTCGATCGGCATGTTCCACCCGCCGAAGGGACCGAGCTTCGCGCCGAGGGCGAGGTGCTCCCCCTCCAACGGCGAGCGCTTCAGCTCGATGTCGTCGGTCACGCGGCGATGCTACGCCGGAGACGATGTGCGCGACCCGGCCGGACCGGCCATCGGCGGTAGACTTGCGTTCCGCATGGGCGACCCGTACGACGTAGTCGTGATCGGCGCCGGCACCGGCGGATATTCAGCCGCCCTGCGTGCCGCGCAGCTGGGCAAACGTGTCGCTCTGGTCGAACGCGACGATCGACTTGGCGGCACGTGTTTGTTGCGCGGCTGCATCCCAACCAAGGCGCTGCTCCAGTCCGCAGCGGTCATGGACACGGTCGAACGGTCGTCCGAATGGGGCATCAAGGCGGCCGGCGAGCCGGACTGGTCGGCGATCCAGGCGTTCGAGGACGCGTCGATCGACAAGCTCGTCAAGGGCGTGACCGGACTGGTGAAGCAACGCGGGATCGAGGTCCTCACCGGCACCGCGACCCTCGGGCCGGATCGAGCACTCACCGTGAACGGCGCCGCCGTAACCACCACCGACATCATCCTCGCCACCGGATCGGCCCCACGGCTCCTGCCCGGTCTGCAGGTGGGCGGCCGCATCATGACGAGCGACGAGGCGCTTCGCGCGGACCGGATCCCCGCGTCGGCGATCGTGATCGGCGCGGGCGCCGTCGGACTGGAGTTCGCGTCGATGTACCGCTCGTTCGGGGCCGAGGTCACGATGATCGAGGCGCTCCCCCGACTCGCGCCGCTCGAAGACGAGGATCTGTCCAAGGCCGTCGCGCGCGCGTTCCGCAAGCGCGGGATCACGACCGCCGCCGGCGCGAGCGTCACGTCGATCGTCGCGACCGACACCGAGGCGACGGTGACCTATGAGACCGACGGCGCGAGCCAGACCGTCAGCGCCGACATCTGTCTGGTCGCGATCGGCCGCGGCCCGGTGACCGAGGGCCTCGGTGCGGCCGAGGCCGGCGTCGCGCTTGACCAACGGGGCTACGTCCAAGTCGACGATCAGCTCCGCACGACCGTCCCTGGGATCTGGGCGGTCGGCGATGTCGCCGCGACGCCGCTGCAGCTCGCGCACGTCGCGTTCACCGAAGGCATGGCCGTCTCCGAGCGGATCGCCGGAATCGACGTGCCGCCGATCGACTATCACGGCATCCCGCGGGTCACGTACAGCTCGCCCGAGCTCGCGAGCGTCGGCCTCACCGAGGCGGAGGCGCGCGAGGCCGGCCACGAGATCGTGGTCGAGACGCTCGACTTCCGCGCGATCGGCAAGGCCAACATCGTCGGCGAGGGCGGCATCGTGAAGGTCGTCGCCGAGGCGAACGACGGGCCCGTCCTCGGGGTCCACATGATCGGCCCGCACGTCACCGACCTGATCGCCGAGGCGATGTTGATCACCGCATGGGACGCGTCGCCGAGCGACGTCGCCGCGCATATCCATCCCCATCCGACCCTGTCCGAAGGCGTCGGCGAGGCGATGCTCGCCCTCGCCGGCCGGGCCCTGCACACGCCGTAGGAGGACGACCCTGGCAACCACCGTGCGCTCGGACGCCACCGCGAACGACCGGCCGCTCCCCGATGAGCGGCTGCGCGACATGCTCTACCTGCTCAAGCTCGCGCGCTACGTCGACGAACGGCTCGAGGCGCTGTATCGGCAGGGCCGCCTGCCCGGCGCGATCTATTCCGGCCGCGGGCAGGAGGGCACGCACGTCGGCACGGTCTTCGCCCTCGAGCCGCGCGACTCGCTGTTCCCGACGCACCGCGACCTGACCGCGCAACTCGCGAAGGGCCTCGACCTGAACCGCGTGCTCGCCCAGTTCTGGGGGCGCATCGACGGCTACCTACGCGGCCGCGACGGCAACAGCCATATCGGCGACTGGGAGGGCAACCGCACCTACGCGGTGATGTCGCACTTGCCGATCGCGTACCCCGTCGCCGTCGGTGCGGCATGGGCCTACCAGCGCGCCGGCGACGGGCGCGTCGCGATGGCGATCTGCGGCGATGGCGCCACCTCGAACGGACGCTGGCACGAGGCGATCAACTGGTCGGCCGTCCAGCGCCTCCCCGTGATCTGGGTCGTGAACAACAATCAGTTCGCCTACTCGACGCCCAACGAGAAGGAGTTCGCGGTGCCAACGATCGCCGAACGCGCCGTCGCGTACGGCATCCCCGGTGTCCGCGTCGACGGCGCCGATGTCCTCGAGGTGTTCGACGTGGCGCGCGACGCCGTCGAGCGGGCGCGCGGCGGTGGCGGCCCGACCCTGATCGAGTCTGTATCGCTGCGCTGGCGAGGCCACGCCGGGCACGATCCGGCGAAGTACGTCCCGAAGGAACTGCTCGAGCACTACATGCTCTCGATGGACCCGGTGAAGAACTTCGAGGAGCGCCTGCGGCAGCTCGGCGTCGTCGATGACGCGGAGATCGCAGACGTGCAGGCGCGCGTCGAGCAGGCCTTCGAGGAGGCGCACGCCTATGCGCTCGCCTCGCCGTTCCCCGAGCCCGGCGACGTCGACAAGGGCGTGTGGGTCGAGGACGGCTACTGGACGTCCGAGCCAGGGCGCGGCGGCGGAACGGAGGCCGGCTGATGGCGAGCACCACGGTCGAATCCGGCGCTGCGGGCCACGGCGCCGAACCGCGGGGCAAGCGCTCCGAGGACGGGCAGGCCACCTACCTGATCGCGATCGCCGAAGCGCTGTGGGAAGAGATGGAGCGCGACGAGCGCGTGATCATGCTCGGCGAAGATATCGGCGTCTATGGCGGCGCGTTCAAGGTCACCGAGGGATTCCTGGAGCGCTTCGGTCCCGACCGCGTGATGGATACGCCGATCGCCGAGGAAACCATCGTGGGTTTCTCGGTCGGCGCTGCGATGGAGGGCTGGCGACCGGTCGCAGAGTTCCAGTACTCCGACTTCATGACGAGCGGCTTCGACGAGATCACCACGGTGCTGTCGCGCTACCACTACCGGTCGGGCGTGCAGACCCCGGTGACGTTGCGCGCTCCGAGCGGCGGCGGTGTGCGCGCCTCGAACTTCCACTCGGTCAACCCCGAGCCGTGGTTCGCCTACGCCGGTGGGATCAAGATCATGTGCCCGGCGTTCCCGTCGGACGCGAAGGGCCTGTTGAAGTCGGCGATCCGCGACGACAATCCAACCCTGTTCCTGGAGCACAAGGCGCTGTACCGGCGGATCAAGGAACACGTCTCAGAAGATCCGGAGGCGCTGATCCCGATCAGCTCGGCGGCGGTCAAGCGGCCGGGCGACGACGTCACGATCGTCACCTATGGGGCGATGGTGCATAAAGCACTCGAGGCCGCCGACACGCTCGCGGGTCGCGGGGTCTCCGTCGAGGTCGTGGATCTGCGCACCGTGTACCCGATCGACGAGGAGACGGTGATCAGGTCGATCGAGAAGACGTCACGCGCGCTCGTGCTCTACGAGTCGTTCCACTTCCTCGGGATCGGGGCCGAGGTGGCGTCGGTGATCGCGGAGAAGGCGTTCGAACATCTCGACGCGCCGGTGATGCGGCTCGCGCCGCCGAACCATCCCGTGCCGTTCTCGCCCCCGCTCGAGGACGCGTTCCTGCCGCAGGTCGCCGATATCGAAGCGGCGGTCGACCGTCTGTCCGCGTGGTGAGGAGGCCGTCGTGACGTCGATCCAGATGCCGCAGCTCGGCGAGACGATCGTCGAGGGCACGATCTTGAAGTGGCTCAAGAACGAGGGCGATCAGGTCAAGGCCGACGAGCCGCTGTTCGAGATCTCGACCGACAAAGTCGATACCGAGGTGCCGTCCCCCGTCGCCGGCACGGTGACGAAGCTGTTGGTCGCCGAGGGGACCACCGTCCCGGTCGGGACCGCGGTGATGGAGATCGACGACGGCTCGGGAACCGCCGGCAACGGCTCGTCCGCGCCCGCGGCAACCGAGACCCCGACCGCAGCTCCCGCACCCACTCCTGCGCAACCCCCGGCTCAGGCTCCAGCGCAGGCGCCCGCACGCCAAGCGATCGCTACCCCGGCGCCCGCCATGCCCGACCGCGGACCGCGGTCGAACATCCTGTCACCGATCGTGCGCAAGCTCGCTCGCGAGAGTGGCATCGATCTCGCGACCGTCGCCGGCACGGGTGAGGGCGGCCGGATCACGAAGGCGGACGTGCTTGCCGCGACCAGCGGCGCGACGGCGCAACCACCGACCTCGGCCGCGACGGTCACCCCGCTCCCCTCGGTTGGTCCCGCAGCCGCAGCGGTGATGGTCGCGCCGCCCTCGATGCCCGCGGGCCAGGGAGAAGAGTCCGAGCCGATGTCGCATATCCGCAAGGCGATCGCGACGCACATGCTCGCGTCCACCCAGCAGACCGCGCGCGCGTGGACGATGGTCGAGGTCAACGTCGACCGTCTCGTTCGACTGCGCGAGGACACGAAGGAGAAGTTCCAAGCGAACTACGGCGTGAAGCTCACGTACCTCCCGATGGTGGCGCGGGCGACGATCGACGCGCTGCAGCAGTTCCCGCTCGTGAACTCGCGGATCGACGGCGAGAACATCGTCACCCCGCGCTTCGTGAACATGGGGATCGCGGTCTCCTACGACGCCGGACTGATCGTGCCGGTCGTCAAGGGTGCCGACGGGATGAACACGATCGGGATCGCGCGGGCGATCGCCGATCTCGCCGCGCGGGCGCGCTCGCATCAGCTGCAGCCCGACGAGGTGCAGGGCGCGACCTTCACGATCACGAACCCCGGCCCGTACGGTTCGCTCCTGTCGGTCCCGATCATCAACCAGCCGAACGCGGGGATCCTGTCGCTCGATGCGATCCAGAAGCGGCCCGTCGTGGTCGAGGACGATGCGATCGCGGTGCGCTCGATGGTCTACATCTCGATGTCGTGGGACCACCGGCTGATCGACGGCGAGCTCGCGACGCGATTCCTCGCGCGCGTGAAGCACAACCTCGAGACCTGGGACTTCGCCGAGGACCTCGGGCTGTGACCGAACGCCGCCCGGCGTGGCTCCTCACGCCGCCAGGTCTGATCGACTACGACGTCGCGAACGAGGCGATGCACGCGCTCGCGCGCCGCCGGCTCGCCGACGAGATCCCCGACACGGTTATCGCGCTGCAGCATCCGCCGGTGTTCACCGCGGGCCGGCGCGCCACCGAGGACGAGCTCCTCTGGGACGAGGCGACCGTGACCGCCCGCGGCGGCGCCGTCCGCCGGATCGACCGCGGCGGCTCGTTCACGTTCCACGGACCGGGCCAGCTGGTCGTGTATCCGATCCTCGGGCTCGGGGCGACGCCTGATGCCGCGGCGCATCTGCGCCGGCTCGAAGAGGTCGCGATCCGTACCTGCGCGGATCTGGGCGCGACCGTCGACCGGCGTGCCGACGTGCAGACGGGTGTGTGGGCTGGCGACGAGAAGGTCTGCGCGATCGGCGTCCGGCTGCTGCGGACCCGCGTGACGCTGCACGGCATGGCGCTGAACTGCGACACCGACCTGTCCTGGTTCGATGGGATCGTCGCGTGCGGTCTTCCGGATCACGGCGTCACGTCGCTCACGAGGCTGCTCGGACGGGATGTTCCGGTAGACGAGGTCGCCCCGCTCGCGATCCGTCACGCGGCCGAGGTGTTCGGCCTCGGATTCGCCGACGCGCCGGAGGAGATCGAACGGCCGTTCCGCGCAGCCGCCGTCGCCTGATCTAGGCGGGCGCGTCGGCGATGATCGCGAAGCGCGGCCGGTGGGTGAGCATGCCGAGCGGCCACGGCTGCCGGTGCTCGATCGCCCACTCGACGTCTCGCAGACGCCCGAGGCGGAGGCGTTCCCACCCCGCGTCGGCGACGGCTTCGATGAACGGCATCGGTGAGTGGACGTCTTGGAGCGGCAGCGAGAGGTCGCCCGGGTACTCCGCGTGGTGGTGCTCCGCGATCCCGTAGAACCGCTCGAGCGCCTGCGCCGCGAGATCGGCGACCGCGACGAACGGGCCGTCGCCGCCCCACGAGCCCTCGAGCACAACGAGCCGGCCGCCCGGCCGCGTCACCGCTCGCCACGCGCGCAAGGCCGCGACGGGGTCGGGCACCGTCCACAGGACATGTCGCTCCACGACCGCGTCGAACGGGCCGGATGGCGGCTCTCCCGCATGCCCGTGGACGAACTCGATCGACATGCCCGCCTGCTCGGCTTTGATCCGGGCGCGGTCGAGCATGCCATCCGATAGGTCGAGCCCGGTCACCGTGTGTCCAAGCTCGGCGATCAACAGCGCAAGCGAGCCGGTGCCGGTGCCGACGTCGAGGACCCGCGCGACCGGGTCGGGCAACATGAACTCGAGGGCGCGGCGCCACGCAGCGGCCTCGACGGGATCGGAGATCGCGTGACCGACACTGTCGTCGTAGACCGACGCGTCTTCGTCCCACCACGTTCGGATCGTGTCGTGCGGCTCCATCATCAGAACAGCGCCGCCGCGAGCCGGCGACGGTACTCGGGCACGAGCGGATCGTCGTCGCCGAGCGCCGCGAACGAGGTGACCAACGCCTGCCGTGCGTCGTCGCGCTGGTCGGCGAGCGCCGCGATCATCCCCTCGAAGGCATCGCGCCAGTCGCCCCGAGCGGCTGCGAGGCGTGCGTCGCCGAGCCGTCCGTTCGCGGGCTCCATCGCCCACTCCGCAACCTCGATCCTCGCGTGCAGGTGCTCGGCCTCGGGATCCGGCAGGTGCGGCATGATGAGCGGCCGCGCCTCGTCGATCGCGCCGCGCTCGAGCAGGATCTTGGCCAACCCCAGCGCCGCCTCCTTGTTGTCTGGCTCCTTCTCCAACGCGTCGCGGAACCCCTGCTCGGCCTCGCCGACGTCGCCGGCCGCGAGCTCCTCGGCGGCCTCCTTCGCGTCGGCCTCCGCCTCGCTCGGCACGATCGAATCGAGGAACCGATCGATCTCGTTCTGCGGGATCGCGCCGATGAACATGCTCACCGGCTGGCCGTCCCGGAACGCGACGACGGTCGGGATGCTCTGCGACCGCACGGCTTGGAGCAGCGCGTTGCCGACCCCCTGGGCGTCGACATCGATCTTCGCGAGGGTGAAGGCGCCGTCGCGCTTGGTGGCGGCCTCCTCGAGCATCGGGCCCAGGGTCCGGCACGGGCCGCACCACGAGGCCCACAGGTCGACCACCACGGGGGCGGTCTTGGATCCCTCGACGACGACCTGCTCGAAGGTCTCGTCGGTGACGTCGATCACGTGCTCCATCGGGTCCATGCTACGGGACCTCCCGCGGTACGAACCGCCGCAGGCGCAGGGCGTTGGCCACCACGCTCACGCTCGATGCGGCCATCGCCGCCGCCGCCCACATCGGCTCGATCAGGCCGAACACGGCGAGCGGGATCATGACGACGTTGTATGCGAAGGCCCAGAACAGGTTCTGCTGGATGATCCGGTAGGTCCGTCGAGAGAGCTCCAGGGCCACCGGGACACCCGCGAGCGACGGTCCCAACAGGTTCACGTCGGCCGCCGCGAGCGCGACGTCCGTGCCCGAGCCCACGGCGATCCCCACCGTCGCGGCGGCCAGCGCCGGTGCGTCGTTCAGGCCGTCGCCGACGAACGCAACGCCGCTGCTTCCCATCGACGCGCGCCGGATCGCCTCGACCTTGTCGACCGGGTCCACCTCGGCCGTGACGTCCTCGATGCCGACCGCTCGCGCGACCGAGCGGGCGGTCGCCTCGCGATCGCCCGTGACCATCGAGACGCGGATGTCCATCGCGCGCAGCCGCGCGATCGCCGCCGCCGCCGCGGGCTTGATCCGGTCGACGACCCCGATCACACCGATCGGCTCGCCGTTGCGTCGCACGACGAACGGCGTCGCGCCGTCCGTGGCGAGGTCGTCCACGATCGCGGCGGCCCCGTTCGCGAGCCCGTCGGGACGGCCCACGTCGATCGCGTCGGCGCCGATCCGCGCGTGCGCACCGGCACCCGGCGTGACCCGGTGGTCGCTCGCGACCGGCACCGCAACACCGCGCTCCCGGGCCCCGGCAACCACCGCTCGGGCGATCGGATGCTCGGAGCCCGTTTCCACGGCCGCGGCAATGGCCAGCACCTCGTCGGGCGGCGTGGCGCCGAGCGACCGCACCTCGGCGAGCGTCATCGCGCCCTGCGTGACCGTCCCGGTCTTGTCGAGGACCACCATGTCGACGCGGCTCGCGGCCTCGACCGTCGAGCCGCCCTTGAGGAGCACGCCGAGCTCCGCCGCCCTGCCTGCGCCGGTGACGATCGCCGCCGGCGTCGCCAGCCCGAGGGCGCACGGACAGGCGATGAGCATGACGGCGGTCGCATGGACCAGTGCGGTGCCCGCGGAAACATCCGTCAGCGCGATCCATCCCACGAAGGTCGCGACCGCGAGCACGAGGACCACGGGGACGAACACCGACGAGATCCGGTCGGCGAGCCGCTGGACCGGCGCCTTCGTCGCCTGCGCCGCCTGGAGCGCCCGCACGATGGCCCCGAAGCGGGTCTGCCCGCCGACCGTCGACACGAACACCAGCAACCTGCCCTGCCCGTTGACCGACGCCCCGACGACCTCGCTCCCGGGCCCGACGTCGACCGGAACCGACTCCCCGGTCAACAGCGACAGATCGACCGACGACGACCCGTCGAGCACGACGCCGTCCGCCGGGAGCGTCGCGCCGGGATAGACGACCACGTGCATCCCCGGACGCAGGTCCTCGAGGGCGATCGTGCGTTCTCCGCCGTCGTCGGCGACCACCGCATCCGAAGGCATCCGCGTGAGCAGCTCACGCGATGCGTCACCGGCACTCGCGCGTGCGCGCGCCTCGATCATCTTGCCGATCAGGATGAACGTGACGATCACGGCAGCCGTGTCGAAGTAGGCCATCGGCACGGTTCCCGCAGGAGCCGACAGCACCTGCCAGATCGAGTACCCGTACGCCGCCGACGCACCCAGCGCGATCAGCGTGTCCATCGACGTGGTCCGGTGTCGTGCCGCCCGGAACGCGTGCACGAAGAACGGCGCGCCGGCCCAGAACACGACCGGCGTCGCGAAGGCCCAGGCCGCGAGAGCGGCCCAGGACGAACCGGAGAACCCGAACGCCAGCACGAGCGTGGCCACGGTGCACGGGATCGCCACGGCCGCTCGGCGGCGCCACGAACGTTCCTCTTCCAGGGGATCGCGGTGCTCATCATGCGGGCGCGCCCCGTACCCGGCCCCGACCACCGCGCCGACCAGCGGCGCCGTGTCGTCCACGTGTCCGTGTACGGTCGCGGTCCGCGTCGCGAGGTTCACCGCGACCGCATCGACACCCGGCACGTCGTCCAGGGCGCGCTCGACCTTGGCCACGCACGACGCGCAGGTCATCCCCTCGATATCGAGGACGAGCTCGGCCGTGTCGGTCACCGGCTCGCGAACCGCCCGACCGCCGCCATGAGCTCTTCGATCTTCTCGTCGCCCTCGCCGGTCGCGATGCTCTCGGCGACGCAGTGGCGAACGTGGTCGTCGAGCAGACCCATCCCCACCGCACGCAAGGCCGCCGTCACGGAGTTCACCTGGGTAAGGATGTCGATGCAGTACTTGTCCTCATCGACCATCCGCTGCAGGCCGCGCACCTGGCCCTCGATCTTGCGCAACCGCGACTGCAGGTCGTCCTTCTTCGCCGCGTAGCCGTACATCCTTAGCCTCCCGTTCCGGGGTCCATCGTTCGCTCGTCGGGCGCCACGGCCAGCACCCCGTTGGGATCGGCCTTGAAACGCTCGAGGCACCCCATCGAGCAGAAGTAGTGGGTGACGCCTTCGTGCGGCCATGCCCCTGCCGCCGATGACGGGTCCACCTCCATGCCGCAGACCGGGTCTCGTTCCAGGCTTCCCGTCATGTCCCCCACTATACCCCTAGGGGGTATAGGTGCCGGCGGGTGTTCGGATCCGGCGGGATGGGTACACTCGCGACAGTGCGAGGAAGGTGGTCGTGTCCACGCAAGTGACCCAGGCGCCGCACGAGACCCTTGGGCTCACGCCCGACCACCTGCTCCGGATGCACCGGTCCATGCTGACGGCCCGTCTGATCGACGAGGCGTCGTTCCGGCAGAACCGGATGGGCCGCGCACCGTTCGTCGTGCCGGTCTCGGGGCACGAGGGGTGCCAGATCGGCACCGCCGCAGCGCTCGTGCCGGGCGTCGACGTGTGGGTGCCCTACTACCGCGATCTCGGCGTCGTGCTTGTCGCCGGACTCACGCCCTACGAGGTGTTCCTCGGCGTGTTCTCGAAGGCGGACGACCCGTCCTCCGGTGGCCGGCAGATGCCGAGCCACTGGGGCTCCAGCCGGCTCCAGATCGTCAGCCACTCCTCCCCGATCGCGACGCAGGTTCCGCATGCGGCCGGGATCGCCTATGCGATGCGCTATCGAGGTGAGGAGGCCGCGGTCGGGTGCTGGTTCGGTGAGGGCGCGACGAGCGAAGGCGACTGGCACGAGGGCTTGAACTTCGCCGCGATCCACAAGCTCCCGGTGTTGTTCGTGTGCGAGAACAACGAGTACGCGATCAGCGTGCGCCAGGACAAGCAGATGGCGGTGCGCGACGTCGCGAGCCGCGCGGAGGGCTACGGGATGCCCGGCGTGGTCGTCGACGGCAGCGATGTGCTCGCGTGTTACGCGGCGATGCGCACCGCGCGGGATCGCGCGATCTCAGGCGACGGTCCCACGCTGATCGAGTGCAAGACTTACCGATACCTCCCCCACACCTCCGACGACGACGACAAGACCTACCGGCCGCGGAGCGAGGTGGAGGAGCACAAGCACAAGGATCCGATCGACCGGTCGGCCGCCTACCTGCTCGAGCATCAGATCGTGGACGACGCCGCGCTCGAGCAAATGCGCGCCGATGTGATCGCCGAGGTCGAGGCGGCGATCACCGCGGCGTGGGACGCGCCCGACCCCGACCCCGCAACGGCGATGCGCAACGTGTTCGCCGACGGCAGCGATCCGGCGGCCACGTGACCGAGACGAACCTCGTCACCGCGATCCGCGACACGCTCCACGACGAGATGGCCGCCGATGACCGGCTCGTCCTGCTGGGCGAGGACGTCGGCGCGCGCGGCGGTGTGTTCAAGGTCTCGCAGGGGTTCCTCGACGAGTTCGGCGAGCGGCGCGTGATCGACACACCGCTGGCGGAATCGGGTCTCGTGGGCGTCGCGATCGGCATGTCGATGCACGGGATGATCCCCATCGCCGAGATCGAGTTCGCCGACTTCATCCATCCCGCGTTCGACCAGATCGTGTCGGAGGCGGCGCGGATGCGATACCGGACCAACGCCGACTGGACGTGCCCGATGGTGATCCGTGCGCCCTGCGGTGGCGGGATCCACGGCGCGCTGTATCACTCGCAATCGATCGAGGCGTTCTACGCACACATCCCCGGCCTCAAGGTCGTGATGCCCTCGACCCCGGCGGACGCGGCCGGGCTCCTCCGCGCGTCGATCCGCGACCCCGATCCGGTGCTGTTCCTCGAGCACAAGAAGTGTTACCGGGCGATCACCGGCGAGGTACCCGCGGGCGACCACGTCGAGCCGATCGGCACCGCGGCGGTTGCGCGACCCGGCACCGACCTGACCGTCGTGACGTACGGCTACGAGCGCCACCGGTGCGTGGAGGCGGCCGACCGGCTCGCCGAGGACGAGGGCGTCCAGGCCGAGATCATCGACGTGCGATCGCTCGCGCCGCTCGACATGGACACGGTGCTGGCGTCCGTCCGCAAGACCTCGCGCGCGATGGTCGTCTACGAAGACAACCGCACCTACGGCGCCGGCGCCGAGATCGCGGCGCAGATCGCCGAGGAGGCGATGTTCGACCTCGACGCGCCCCTCGTGCGGATCGGCGGGCCCGACATCCCGGCGATGCCGTATGCCGCTGCGCTGGAACACTTCTACACGGAGCCGGAGCCCGACCACATCTACCGGGCGATGCGCGACCTCGCCCGGTTCTGACGCCCTCACGCACGAGGCCGGCGCGCATCCCCCGGGAGCCGGGCGCGCCGTTGCCTGGATAGGTGGATACAGGCGGCCCACCGGCTTGTCGATGACCGGAAGACGTGGGGGAACCGGCACACACCCGCAGGCCATCGAGCCGACCGGGCCGCCGCGACGCGCTCGTCGTCGCCGTGGCCTGCATCGGCGTGTTCGTCCTCGGCGCGCTGACCCGCGTGTTCGATCGCCTCGAGCCGCTCGTCGCCGGGACACAGATCGGCGACGAGCTCGTCGCCGGGTTCGTCCTGGCGGCGCTCGGGATCGCTGTGCTCGCGGTGCGTGCCTCGCGCCGTGCGGCTCGGGAGGCCGCGCTGCGTGCCGACGCCGACGAGCAGATTCGCTCGCTCATCGCGGAGACCCCCGTGGTGTCGTTCACGTGGCTGCCACAGGAGCACCGCTACCGCTACGTCAGTCCGCAGATCGAGACCTTGTTCGGCGTCTCTCCCGACGATCACACGAAGGACTGGCCGGCGCAGATCCATCCGGACGATCGCGAACGCGTCGCCGAGACCTCGCGCATCGCCGACCTCGACGGGTCCACCTACCTCGCGGAGTACCGGATCATCCGGCCCGACGGCGAGATCCGGTGGATCCACGACGAGTCGGAGTACTACGAGCTCGACGCCGACGGTCGCCCGCAGCTCGCGCAGGGCGTCATGTTCGACATCACCGAGCGCAAGGAGGCGGAGGAGCGCGCGGCCGCCGCCGAGGAGCGCTATCGCACCCTCGTCGAGAAGGTCCCGGCGATCTCCTACGTCTGGGACTCCTCCTTCGCGCAGGGAACCGTCCCGGCCCACTACATCAGTCCCCAGATCGAGCAGATGCTCGGCGTTCCGGCGCAGGCCTGGTTGGACGATCCGACGGCGTGGTCGGCGCACGCCCACCCCGACGACGAGTCGCGAGTGACCTCCGCGTGGAACGAGGCGAGCGAGACCGGCGCCCCGTTCTCCGCCGAGTACCGACTGCGCACCGCCGCCGGCGAGTGGCTCTGGGTGCGCGACGAGGCGAACCCCGTCGGCCGCGGCTCGGGTGGCGGCGCTCTCTACCAAGGGGTGATCGTCGACATCACCGAACGGCACGCCGCCGAGGAGGCCGCCCGCAGCGCGGAGGAGCGCTGGCGTCTGCTCCTGGAACATCTGCCGCTCGTCGCCTATCAGATCGCCGTGAACGACGCCGACGAGGTCACCGATCGATGGGTCGCCTCGGGGGTCGAGGCGCTGTTCGGGATCGGCGTCGAGGAGTGGCTCGCCGACATCGACGCATGGGACGACGCGATCCATCCCGATGACCGGCCGGGCGTGCTCGCGGCGTGGGAGCGCATGAAAGACGACGCCGAGCCGTTCGATCAGCAGTATCGCGTCGTCCACCGCGACGGGCGGGTCCTGTGGGTGCACGACCGGGCCACCTGCGCGCTGCGCGACGGGAGCCGCGTGGTCGAGGGCGCGTTCGTCGACATCACCGGCTGGCGGGCCGCAGAGGCCGCGCTCGCCGAAGCAGAGGGCCGGTTCCGCACGCTCGTCGAACAGCTCCCCGCCATCACGTTCATCGAAGACGCGACGACGGGTGAGGACATCTACGTCAGCCCTCAGATCGAAACGATGTACGGGTACACGCCCGAAGAATGGGGAGCCGACCCCCAGCTCTGGCAGATGCGGTTGCACCCGGACGACCATGACTGGGTCGTCGCCTCCAACGCCCAGAACGACGGGGACGACGTCTGGAGCGTCGACTATCGATCCTTCACGCGCGACGACCGGATGCTCTGGGTGCACAACGAGGCCAAGCTGATCCGCGACCCCGACGGCGCGCCGCTGTACTGGCTCGGCGCCGTGTACGACATCACCGAGCGCAAGGTCGCGGAGGAACGGCTCCGCGACGCCGAGGAGCGGTACCGCACGCTCGTGGAACAGCTGCCGGTCGCGATCTACACCGACGCGGTCGACGAGATCGCGACCGCGCTCTATATCAGCCCCCAGTACGAAGCCCTCACGGGGTACACGCCGGAGCAGCGGATGCTCAACCCCGAGCTCTGGGTGCAGATGCTGCACCCCGACGACCGCGAGCGCGTCCTGGCCGTGTCCGACGCGACGAACGACTCCCGCGAGCCGTTCGACGTCGAGTACCGGATCGTCGCGGCCGACGGGCGTGTCGTCTGGCTGCACGACCACGCGGTGCAGGTGACCGACTCGCAAGGACGAGGACGCTGGCACGGCGTGCTCCAAGATGTGACCGACGCCCACCTCGCGGCGGAGGCCGTCGCGCGGCGCGACGCGATCTTGGAGGCGACGAGCGTGGCCGCGGCGCGGTTCCTCCGCTCCGCCGATTGGGAGGCGAGCCTGCCGGAGGTGCTCGAGCGGCTTGGCCTCGCGGGCCAGGCGCAACGCTGCAGCGTGTATCGCAACATGACGATGCCGGACGGGTCGCCGGGCGTCGTGCTCGTCCAGTGCTGGGACGTGGGCGGCAGGATGCCCGACGACGAGCCCTTCCCGTGGGTCGGCGGTGGGTTCGAGCGGTGGGTGGTGCAGCTCGCGGCGGGCCAGCCGATCCACGGCAACGTCGACACGTTCCCCGCCTCGGAGCGCGACATGCTGACGACCGAGCCGTTCCCGATCCGGTCACTGATCGTGGTCCCGATCTTCGTCGACGATGCCTGGTGGGGGTACGTCGCCTTCGACCACACCGACGTCCGCGAGCGATTCGAGACCGAGATCGAGGCGCTCACCGTCACCGCGAGCACCCTTGGCGCCGCGATCGAGCGCGAGGTCGCCGTCGGTCGCCTCGACGAGGCCGAGACGCTCTACCGTTCGCTGATCGAGCACCTGCCCGCGGTCACCTACATCGAGGACCCGGACTCCGGCGACAACATCTATATGAGCCCGCAGGTGCACTCGTTCCTCGGATACAGCGACGACGAGTGGGGCACGTTCGAGCAATGGCTGGACACCGTGCATCCCGACGACCGCGACCGTGCCCTCGCCCGCGACGACGCTTCCGGCCAGGACGGGACGCCGTTCCGTTGCGAGTACCGGCTCCGGCGGAAGTCGGGCGACACCGTATGGGTGCGCGACGAGGCGTACCTGGTGCGCAACGCCGACGGCACGGCGCGGTACTGGCAGGGCGTGCTGTTCGACATCACGGCGGAGAAGGAAGCGGAACAGCAGATCCGGCAGGCCGAGGAGCGCTACCGCCTGCTCGTCGAGGAGATGCCGGCGATCAGCTACCTCTCGGGATGCGCCCCGGCGGGCGAGCCGTGGCCCACGCGCTACATCAGCCCGCAGATCGAGCGGATCCTCGGCTTCACCCCGGAAGAATGGCTCGCGGATCCGACCCGGTGGGAACGGTCGATCCACGCCGACGACCGCGAGCGAGCCGCCGCCGCGGACCGCGCGCACTACGAGACGGGCGAGCCCTTGGACATCGAGGTGCGGGTGTACGCCAAGGACGGGAGCGTCCTGTGGCTCCGCGACCAGGCGGTGATCATCCGCGACGACGACGGCACCGCGCTGTTCAGCCAGGGGATCATGTTCGACGTCACGGAGCGGCGGCTCGCGGAGGAACGGCTCGCCGATGCCGAGCAGCGCTACCGCGCGATCGTCGAGCACGTCCCCGCGGCGATCTACCTCCACAGCCCGACGGACGCGATGGAGACGGTGTACATGAGCCCCCAGATCGCCGATATCGTGGGGGTCCCGCCCGAGGCATGGCTCGCCGACCCGGACCTCTGGTACCGGCTCGTCGTCCCCGAGGACCGCGAACGCGCTCTCGCCGGGTTCCTCGCGGCGGTCGAGGCCGGGGAGAACTGGCGGGCCGAGTACCGGGTGCGCACGCCCGACGGCCGGACCGTGTGGATCCACGACGAGACGACGTTCCTCACCGACGAGCACGGCGAGCCGCTCCTGGTGCAGGGCGTGATGTTCGACGTGACGGAGCGCAAGCTCGCCGAGCAGGCCTTGCGCGACAGCGAACAGCGCGAGCGCGAGGCGGCCGAACGCTTGCGGGCGCTCGACGAGATGAAGAACACGTTCCTCGCTGCGGTCTCGCACGAGCTGCGGAGCCCGCTAACGTCGATCCTCGGGCTGGCGCTGACGCTCGAGCGGGCGCCCGACATCAAGGGTCAGGACCGGGACGACCTGCTGGCGCGCCTGGCGGCGAACGCGAAGAAGCTCGACCGCCTGTTGAAAGACCTGCTCGACATCGACCGCCTGAATCGCGGGATCGTCGAACCGCAGTACCGGGTGACCGACGTCGCGGCGCTCGCGCGCCGGACGGTCGAGCACCTCGACGCCCTCGCCGAACGCGATGTGATCGTGCAGACCGACCCCGTCGTGATCCCCGTCGACCCACCGAAGATCGAGCGGATCGTCGAGAACCTGCTGATGAACGCGGCGCGCCATACGGATGCGGACAAGCGGATCTGGCTGATCGTCGCTCCGTACGAGGGCGGGGTCCGCATCACGGTGGAAGACGACGGACCCGGCGTGCCCGCCGACATCCGTGCGGCGATCTTCGAACCCTTCCGGCAGGGACCGACCCGCTCGCCGCACTCCCCCGGCACCGGCATCGGGCTGTCGCTCGTCGCGCGGTTCGCGGAGCTCCACGGCGGCCGCGCCTGGGTCGACGAGCGCGAGGGCGGCGGCGCGGCGTTCCATGTCACGATCCCAGGCAAGGTGCCGGACCAGGCTGAGGTCCTCAGCGACGTCGCGGCGACGGCGAGCACCGCGCGCGCGGACGCCGGCTAACCGGGCTCGAGACCGGCCGGACACGCCAGCCGTTGGCGCACGACATCGTAGTCGTGCAACAGCGTCTGGCCGATCGGCGACGTCGCCTGCATCGTCGGCGCGAACGGCGTGTCGTCGCCCAGGTCGGCGATCTGATCGCGATAGGCCTGCTGGGCGTCGAGCAACGCGTTGTCTTCGGCATCCGGAACGGCGTCGTCGTCGTGCACCGCTTGGAACGTGGGATCGAGCTTGTCGAGCGCGCCACGCACCTCCCCCACCGTCGCGGACGGATCCGGCGCCGCGAGGAACTCGACCGTCGCCTGCAGGTTCACGAGGTCCTGGCAGATCTCGGCGTTGTCCGCGGCCGAGGACCTGCCGCACGCGGCGAGCACGAGACACGCGACGACGAGCCAGGCGGGTCCACGCATCGGCCGAGCGTACACTCGACCCATATGCCCGAACGTGCGCACAACCCGTCCGGCAGACGGCTTCACCTGCCCATCGTCGGCGTGACGAACGGGCCCGGCGTGAACCAGCCGGGCGTCCGCAAGCCTCCGTGGCTCAAGGTGAAGCTCCCCGGTGGCCCCGTGTATCGCGAGCTGCAACACCTGATGCGCGACGCCGATCTGCACACCGTGTGCGAGGAGGCGATGTGCCCGAACATCGGCGAGTGCTGGGAGGAACGCGAGGCGACCTTCCTGCTGCTCGGGATGAAGTGCACGCGGCGCTGCGGCTTCTGCGATGTGATGACCGCGAAGCCCGACGCCGTCGACGCGAACGAGCCGACGCGGATCGCGGAGACCGTCGCGCGGATGGGGCTCCACTACGTCGTGATCACCGGGGTCGCCCGCGACGACCTGCCTGACGGCGGAGCGCGGGTCTGGGCCGACACGATCCGTGCCTGCGCCGAGGCGGTGCCCGGGCTCGACGTCGAGGTGCTACCGAGCGACTTCAAGGGCGGCGAGCGCGACATCGCGACCGTCCTGGACGCCTCGCCGACCGTCTTCGCGCACAACCTCGAGACGGTCCCGCGTTTGCACGCGCGGATCCGGCCGGCGTTCGGGTACGAGCGCTCGCTCGATGTGCTGCGGTTCGCGAAGCGACACCGGTCGGGACAGATCACGAAGTCGAACCTGATCCTGGGGATGGGCGAGCGGCCGGACGAGGTCGTCCCGGCGCTGGCGGATCTCCACGCCGCGGGCGTCGACATCGTGACGATGGGCCAGTATCTGCAGCCGACACCCGAGCATCTGCCGGTCGACCGGTGGGTCACGCCAGAGGAGTTCGCGTCGCATGCCGCAGCCGGCGTGGCGCTCGGGATCGCACACGTCGAAGCGGGGCCGCTGGTCCGGTCGAGCTACCACGCCGGGAAGCAGTTGCGCCGGGCGATCGAGGCGGGGCGGCTCGCCGCCGCCGACGTTTAGCCGCCCGCCATCCGCGCGAGCGGTCGGCGGGCGTGGAGGAGCCGGCCTGTAAGCCGGATCCTGTGCGCGGGTTTCCCCGCCGGCGACCATCTGTCTCGCCGGCGCTTCGCGCCGGCGGCGGCTCGTTCGCCGAACCGCTGCGGTCCACCCGGAAGCTCGGGCGGGCCACCCTCGAACGCTTCCTGCTCGACCTTGCTCCGGACGGGGGTTGCCGAGCCGCGGCGGTCACCCGCCGCGCTGGTGGGCTCTTACCCCACCGTTGCACCCTTACCACGCACGTCGCCGCGCGCGGCGGTGTCCTTTCTGTTGCCCCTTCGCGAGGTCGCCCCCGCCTGGCTCTCGCCAGCGTCCTGCCCTGTGGAGTCCGGACTTTCCTCGAGCGCCGAAGCGCCCGCGGCCGCCCGGCCGGCTCCTCCGCGCGGAACGCTACCGGCTGCGGCCCTGGTCGGCCAGCCAGGTGTCGACGCCAAGGTTGGCGAGCCGGTCCGCCTCGGCGTTCCGCTCGCGCGGGACATGCTCGTAGATCACGCGGTCGAAGTTCGTCGCGAGCTGGACCACACGGCGGTGTAGCGGCTTGAGATGTGCCGTCTTCACCCGGTAGCGGCCGGTGAGCTGCTCCACGAGCAACAAGCTGTCCGAGCGCAGAACCACCTCGCGAGCGCCGATCGCCTGGGCGGCTTCCAGGCCTCGGATCGCGGCCGTGTACTCCGCCACGTTGTTGGTCGTCTCACCGAGTCCCTCGGCGACCTCGGCGAGCACCTCCCCCTTCGGATCCACGACGATCGCGCCCGCACCCGCTGGACCGGGGTTCCCGCGGGCGGCGCCGTCGGTGTTCACGATGACGCGGACCGGCGCCGCGGTCACAGGACCAAGATCCTGCGGCAGTGCTCGCAGCGCGGGATGCCGTCGGCGGACCGGACCTGCGACAGCTCGACCGCCGACAGCTGCTCGTGGCAGCCCTGGCACACGCCGTCGACCAGCGCCGCGGCACCGATCCCTTTCTTCTGTGGGCGGAGCTCCTCGTAGAGCTCGAGCACCTCGGGATCGACGCTGGCCACTGCCCCCGGACGTTCTGTCTCGCGCGCGGCGAGGTCGGCCTCCGCGGTGGTCAGCTCGTCGCCGGCCGCGGCGCGCAGCCGGTCGGCCGCTTCGCGGAGGTTCGTCGCGGTCTCCGTGGCGTCCTTCTCGGCGGCCGCGAGCGTTTCGCGCCGTTCCATGATCGCGAGCTCCTCATCCTCGCGGTCGGAGATCCGCCGGCGGAGGTTGGTGATCTCGTGGCCGATCGCCTCGAGCTCGCGCGCGTTCGCGACGGCGCCGCTCGCCATCCGCTGCTCCTCGGCGGCCGCCTTCTGGCGGAGCGAGTCGACATCGTGCTCGAGCCTGCCGGTGTCGCGGTCGAGCTCGGCGAGCTGGAGCTTGATCTCGCCGAGCTGCGCCTCGGCGGCGTCGGCCTCGCGGACGGCGGCCGTCAGCTCGGAGCCGGCGGTGAGTGTGGCGATACGAGCCCGGAGGCGGTCGATCGCTGTGTCGAGCTGTTGCAGCTCGAGGAGATGTGCCGTCGCCCCCATCGGCGGGCAAGCCTAGCCGATGGGGGCGGCGACAGAGTCGTTACGACGTGACGGGGGGCGCGGGCGGCGGCGGCGCGACCATGCCGCTCGCGTTCGGCGCCGACGGACCACGATAGGTCGAGCTCCCCCAGGCCAAGATCGCCAGGAAGATCCAGCTCAGGAAGATCAGCCCCAACGTGAAGCCGACGCCGTGGCCGAAGCTCTTCGAGAGCTCGTTGTAGACGATGATCAGCACGATGAGGCTCGCGATCGGGATGAAGATCCAGATCAGCCACCATCCCGGCCGGCCCACGACCTTCAGCAGGATGTAGAAGCCGTAGATCGGGACGAACGCGCCCCACGCCGGATCGCCGTTCGGCCCCGCCTTCTTGAAGATGAAGTACGTGGGCAGGCCGATGATGACCCACAGCACGATGAAGTAGAGAAGCAGCACGCCGAAGCTCGTGCCGCTGCTCGCGCTCGTCGTCGTAGGCGTCTGTGCAAGGAGCAACATGGGTTCCCCCCTTCCGAAAGGTTCGAGGGAACCCTGGCACGCGGCCGAGGCCTGAGCAACGACCTACGGCGAGAACGAAACGCTGTTGAACGCGTGGCTCGTGGACTGCCCCAAGAACTGCACCGCAACGAAAACCACCATCGCGATCAGCGCCAGCATCAGCGCGTACTCGATGGCTGTGGCCCCACGGTCGTCACCCAGCAGGGCCAGCACGTCGCGAAGATGCATGCGAACACGCTGCACCACCATCACCTCCATCCCCCGAGCCGGCCCAGGGGGATCGCCCGTCTCTCGGGGCGAGCGACCCCACCGCGCCGTCTTACCATGAACATCGGCCCCGAGCGTCACCTGTCTTGAGCGCCCCGATAGGCTGCGGCGGATGCGCGATGAGGCGAGCGGGAAGGTTGCGCTGATCACCGGCGCCGGCTCGCCGACCGGGATCGGCTACGCCACAGCCCGTGTGCTCGGCCGAGAGGGCGCTTCGGTCGCGATCGGGTCGACGACGGACCGGATCCACGATCGAGCCGAAGAGCTTCGGGCCGCCGGCTTCGTCGCCGAGGGGTATCCCGCAGATCTCACCGACCGCGCCGCCGTTCACGAGATGGTCGCGCAGGTGCGCCAGCGCTTCGGACGCATCAACATCCTCGTGAACAATGCGGGGATGGTCGCCGTCGGCGACCCCGACGGCCAGGACGAGACCTCGTTCATCGAGGTCGACGCGGGCGCGTGGGACGCACAGCTCGACCAGACGCTGGGCACCGCGTTCAACGTCACACGCGAGGTCGCGCCATCGATGGTCGAGCAGGGCTGGGGGCGGATCGTGATGGTCTCGTCCGTGACGGGACCGCTCGTCAGCGCCCCGGGCGCACCGGCGTATAGCGCCGCGAAGGCCGGGATGGACGGGCTGATGCGTGCGGTCGCGATCGAGGTCGCGGCGCACGGCGTCACGGTGAACGCTGTCCAGCCCGGCTGGATCGCGACGGGCTCGCAGCTGCCAGACGAGGCCGAAGCGGGACTGCACACGCCGCTGGGCCGCTCCGGCACGCCCGAGGAGGTCGCCGAGGTGATCGCGTTCCTCGCGAGCGACCGCGCGAGCTACCTCAACGGGGCAACGATCGCGGTCGACGGCGGCAACGTGATCCAGGAGATCAAGAGCTAGCGGCGAATGAGCGTGCCATCGGCCGCGACCGTATCCCGCGTCGCTATCCTCCGACCGTGGCCGTACAGAAGCGTCACATCATCCTCATCGCGATCGCGGTGATCGTGGCGTTCACGTGCGTTCGACTCGGGTTCTGGCAGCTGAACCGACTCCATGGACGCAAAGACGTCAACGCGATACTCGAGGCGCGTGGCGCCGAAGCGCCGGCGCCGATCACGTCGCTGCAACCCGACGCGATGCCGTACCGGCACGTGACGGTCACCGGCACCTACGACCCGGCGCACGAGCAGATCCTGTCGGGCCGCACGAGCGATCAGGGAGACCCGGGCAACCTCGTGCTCACGCCACTCGTGCTCGGCAACGGGACCGCCGTCATCGTCGATCGAGGCTGGGTGCCGCTCGAGACCGGGACCCCACCCGTCGGCGGGACGGCTGCGGCCCCGACCGGGCAGGTGACGGTCACCGGGCTCGCCCTCCCGCCGGACCAGGTCTCTAACCCGCCGGTGAACCCGTCACCGCCGCTCGTGACGCGGATCGACCTCGGGCGGGGCGACCTTCCGTACACGCTCCTGCCCGTCTACGTGATGCTGCAAGACCAGCAGCCGGCGCAAGCCCAACCGGAGGTCTTGGCGCCGCCGGGATTCGACAACGGACCGCACCTGTCCTATGCGATCCAATGGTTCTCGTTCGCGACGATCGCCGTCGGCGGCTGCGTGCTGCTGCTCGTCCGCGATCGTCGCGGGAATAGCGACGAACCTGCCGCCGTTGTCTGACCCATGCCCGCGATCACCCCAGCCGACGCCACGATCCTTCGCCGGGTCGATGCTGCCGAGGACGCACCGACGCGCGCCGTCGTCGAGATCGCCGACGCCCCGTCGTTCCTAGAGGGCGAGGGCTTCAAGGTGCGCCGCCCGACCGCGGGGCTCGATCTGTCGTGGGCCGATCCCTTCTTGCTCCTGGACCACATGGGCGCCGTCGAGTACGCGCCGGGCGAGGCCAAGGGTGCGCCCGACCATCCCCATCGGGGGTTCGAGACGGTGACTTACATGCTCGACGGCCGGATGCGGCACCTCGACTCGCACGGCGGCGGCGGTGTGATCACCGACGGCGCGACGCAATGGATGACCGCCGGATCGGGCGTCGTGCACTCCGAGATGCCGACGCAGGACCTGCTCGACGGCGGTGGCCTGTTCCACGGGTTCCAGCTGTGGGTCAACCTGCCCGCAGAACACAAGTGGCTCGATCCGCGCTATCAGGACCTCGAGGCCAACGACCTCGGCTTGGTCGCGTCCGACGACGCCGGCGCGATCGTCCGGTTGATCGCCGGATCGCTCGGCGGCGTGCGGGGACCGGGCGACACGCAGACGCCGATCACCTACGCGCACGCGACGCTCGCGCCCGGAGCGCGTCTGCGGACCGCCTGGCGTCCCGACTTCAACGCGCTCATCTACGTGGTCTCCGGCCAAGGCTCGGTCGGCACCGGGCGCCGCCCGATCCACGAGGGCCAGATCGCCGTGCTGGGTCCGGGCGAGGCGATCGAGCTTCGCGCCGACGCGACGCAGGACGCGCCGAACGCCGCCGGGATGGACGCGTTGCTCCTCGGCGGCCTCCCGATCCGCGAGCAGATCGCGTGGTACGGCCCGTTCGTGATGAACACGCGCGACGAACTGATCCAGGCGGTGGAGGACTACCAGTCCGGCCGCATGGGCGTGATCCCGCCCGAGCTCAGCCGGACCTGACGCTCAGTCCTGGTTCCGCATCGACTCCGCGGCGAACGCGAAGTACTCGTCGAACCGCTGCCGGAGCTCCGCCGGTGGGTCGAGCGCGTCGAGCGCCTCGCGCATGTGCGTGAGCCACCGGTCGCGCGCCTCGGGTCCGACGGCGAACGGCGCGTGCCGCATCCGCAGGCGTGGGTGTCCGCGCTCTCGGCTGTACGTGTCGGGACCACCCCAGTACTGCGCGAGGAACAACATCAGCCGGTGCCGCGCCCCAGAAAGGTCGTCTGGCTCCGGATACAGCGCGAGCAGATCTGGATCCGCAGCCACGCCCTCGTAGAACCGGTCGACCAGCGCCTCGAAGAACGGCATGCCTCCGGCGGCCTCGTAGACGGTTCGCTCCTGCACGACGCGCAGTGTACGGAGGGTCGGTCGTTGGGCTCGGTCGCCGCCAGCGTCCGCTGCGCCGGCGACAGCTTCGGACATGTGCGCGGAGGCAAGATCAGCTTCCCCTTGGGCGCAATCCGGAGAGATCGAAGAAGTCGCGGAGGCTGCCCGGCCCCGGCTCGCATAGCGGTGGGCCTCGCGCAGGATGTACGTCCGCAACTAGCCGACGTCGATCTGCACCGAGCCGTCCGCCGCCTCGACGCTTCTCACGTCGCCGTCGCCGCTCCATGACGTCAGGTCGAAGATCGCCCCTGCTCCGGCAACGAAGGCTCGGATCGGCTTGGTCGACAAGGGCTGGCCCGGCGTGCACGACGCGACGTCATCAGTCGTCATCCGCAGGAACCACGTACCGCCCGAGCCTGTGATGGTCGCGGTGCCGTCGGGCTCGAGGAGCGCGGCGGTCTCCTCGTCGATCCCGATGCCCCGCACCTCCTGGGCCCAGCCAGCGGCGAGCGCCCTCGCCATGAAGACGAGGAGCCGCCCGAGACGCGCTCGCTCCGAGAAGTGCGAGTCCGTGATCGTGGTCTCGAGCCCGGGGACCGCGAGGAACCCGCGAGCCAGCCGCACCCGGTTGTCGAACGGGTCGGCGAGCGCTTCCTTGGACGTGACGGTGTCGCGTTCGGCCGTGAATGAGATCTCGCCGAGCACGGCCAGGCCGGCGCTGATCCCGCCCACGGGCACGCCCGCCGCGATCGCCGCGTTGACCGCCCGCTGGATCGGCGTTCCCGCCCAGACACGGACGTAGTCGGACTGATCCCCCCCGGCGATGAACAGGCCGTCGGCCTTCTCGATCGACCCGATCACGAACGGATCCTCGGCCGCCGCGGGCTCCGTGAGCTGCAAGGTCTGGAACGAGCGAAGGGACGCGAGCGTACGGAGCCACTCGTCGTACCCCTCGTCCGGCGTCGCGCGCAGGACGACGATGTCGCCGTGCCCGGCGCGCGCAAGGAACCATCGCCACGCGTTGTCGACGTCCTCGGCGCCACCTTCGAGCATCACGCCCCCGACGAGGTTCGGCCGGCCGGCGGTGGGCGTTCCGCGCAGCCACGACCGGAACCCGGGACCCTCGTGGAACGCCGGTTGTGCATCGTTGTCCGACACGGGCACACCTTAGGATGCGCGGATGCAGACCATCGTCGTGCTCCTGCGCGGGATCAACGTCGGCGGGCGGAACAAGATCGCGATGCGCGATCTCCAACAGACGTTCGCCGAGCTCGGCTTCGTCGAACCCACCACATTCATCCAGAGCGGCAACGTCGTGGCAGGATCACGGAAGGCGAACGGCCCGGCCGTGGTCCGCACGATCGAGCGCGGCCTGTCCGACGCGTTCGGGTATCACGCGCGCGTCGTCGTTCTCGATCTCGCCCAGATGAAGACCGTCGTGCGGCAGATCCCGAAGGACTGGGACGTCGACGACGCCTCGATGCGCTACAACGTGATCTTCACGACGGCCGCGCTCACCCCGAAGGAACTCGCGAAACGCGTGACGCCGAAGCCGGAGCTCGAAGCGGTGAAGGCAGGCACCTACGCGCTGTACTGGTCGGCGCCGTTCGCGACGTTGACCAAGACTGCGATGATCAAGTTGAGCGGACACGCCGACTACGGCGAGCTCACGATCCGGAACCTGCGGACGACGCAGAAGCTCCTACGCCTGATGCAGACCCACGCGGCGGGCTGACGCGGCGTTCAGGTGGTCTTGCCGCCGCCGAAGAGCCGGCGGAAGAACCCGACGATCGTCGCCCACAACGCGGCGAGCCCCAGGCCGATCCCACCGACGGGCTTGCCGGCGGCGGCGGGTGGCGACTGCGGCGCGGGAGCTCCCGGCGTCGTGGCCGCCGGTGCGGCCGCTTCCGCCGCCATCCCCGCCTGGAGACAATCGGCGAACTGCTGGGTGAGCTTCTTTGAGATCTCCGGAAGCAGCCCACGGGACATCTGCGCGGCGGCGCCGGTCAGCGTGATGTCGGCCTGCATCTTCACCGTCGTGGTCGCTGGGTCGGCTGTCGGCTCGAGCCAGGACGTGACCGACGCGTTCGCGGCGCCCTTGCCCTTCTGCTCCATCCCCTTGGCCTTGAGCACGACCCGGTGTGCGGCGTCGTCGCGTTCCTCCATCGTCACCGTGCCCGCGAACGACATCGACACCGGCCCGAACTTCGCGTGGACGGTTCCCTTCCAGTTGCGGTCGTCGACCGTCTCGGTCAGCTCGGCGCCCGGCATGCACGGCGCGATCTTCTCGACGTCCAGCAGGTAGGCCCACAACGCGTCGGCGGGAGCTGCAACCGTGAACTCGTTCTCGATCTGCATCTCGTCAGGCCTCGGTCGCGACCGGGACGAAGGCCGCGGGGTCGGCGGTGAACCGCTCGAGACAGCCCGCGGAACAGAAGTAGTACGTGCGGCCGTCGTGCGTAGTGGCATAGCGGGCGGTCGCCACATCGACGGTCATCCCGCAGACGGGATCGATCGCCTCGTGCCGCGGCTCGGCCACCGGCGGCGGCTCGAGCCGGCCGCCCGCGCGGAGCTGGACGAGCTCAGCGAGGATCGCGACCGCGATCTCCTGGTTGGGGATGTGGCCGAGGTCCAAACCGGCCGGCGCGTGCACGCGGGCCAGCGCGTCGTCCGCTACGCCGCGATCGCGCAGGTAGCCGAGCACCGACTCGGCGCGCTTCCGCGAGGCCACCAACCCGACGTATCCCGCCGGCGTCTCGAGCGCTCGCTGCAGCGCGTCCTCGTCGTAGTGGCCCTGGGTCGCGACCACGACGAACGACCCGGCCGTCACGTCCGCGGCGGCGAGGTCGAGCGACGTCACCACCGAGGGGGCGTCGTGCTCCTCCGCGCTCCCGCCGTCATCGACGACCACGGCGCGCCAGCCCAGCGCGTGCGCCATCCGAGCGAGCGCATCAACGGCCGGCGACCGCCCGATCACAACGAGGTGTGGCGACGGCAGGACCGGTTCCACATAGACCTCCAACGCTCCCTCGCTCTGGCACGCGATCGGGATCCGGATCATCCCGACCCGCGCCTCCGTGGCCTCGAGCTCCTCCGGCGTCCCGAGGAACAGCACACGGGGTGAGCCCTCGCCCATCGCCTTCAACGACTCCCGGATCACGGTCGGCTCGGCGCACGCGCCACCGAGCCAACCGTGGATCGCACCTTCCCGCGTGATCAACGCGGTCGACCCCGGCTTGCCCGACGACGGTGCCCTGCTCCACACGACGGTCGCGAGCACGAACGGCTCGCCCCGCCGTGACAGGGTGGCGCCGAGCTCGAGCAGATCCGGTTTCACGCCTTGGCGGCCTGTGCGTCCTGGATCGCCTGCCACACCTTCGCCGAGGTGAGCGGCATGTCGATGTTGGTCACGCCGAACGGCTGCAGCGCGTCGATCACCGCGTTCACGTAGGCGGCCGGCGACCCGACGGTCGCGGACTCCCCCACGCCCTTCGCGCCGATCGGGTGATGGGGCGACGGCGTCACGGTCTCGCCCAGCTCGAACTTCGGCGTTTCCCACGACGTCGGCAGCAGGTAGTCGGTGAAGTTCGAGCCGATGCAGTTGCCGTTCTCGTCGAACGTGATCTCCTCCATCGCCGCGATCCCATAGCCCTCGGCCAGCCCGC
>Ga0207693_10000755_pt1 | contig 29026 bp, 23 predicted proteins | sample LARL81metaG_FD_184347 | JGI IMG/M metagenome (GOLD analysis project Ga0207693, IMG submission 184347) | Corn, switchgrass and miscanthus rhizosphere microbial communities from Kellogg Biological Station, Michigan, USA - LAR L8-1 metaG... | ecosystem: Host-associated > Plants > Roots >... | reverse complement strand
CAGGCCGGTTGATGCCGCGCCGAATTCGTATGTCGGGCTGTCATAGGGATTCCAGCCTGCGGATTGAGAACCGGCGTTGCCCGCACCGCCATACCACCACGCCGTCTGGTACTTGAGCCAGAAGTCGAGCTTGTCGTTGAAGAAGGATTTCTGGACCTGTTCGTCGAGGTAGAGATCGTTCAGACGACCATATTCGGATTTCGTGCCGGGAATAATGTTCTTGGCGTAGCCCTGATTTTGATAATCCCAGTTGGTATACGACTTGTACTCCCAGCCATCGGCGATCGGACCGGAAAACGCGGCTTCGAGCGTAACGTGGTCGTAGTTGCTGTAGGTCGTGCGGATCTCGCCCTGGAACTCGCTGGTCGGACCGCGCGTGATTTCGTTCAGCGCACCGGCAATGGCGTTGCGTCCGTACAGCGTGCCTTGCGGACCGCGCAGAACCTCGACGCGTTCGATGTCGAGCGGAGAACGTCCGGCGGCCACTGCGAAAGTCTCATAGAGTCCGTCGTCATAGTTGGCGACCGAGGCATCGGCGGAGAGCACGTTGGTCAGACGGCCGACGCCGCGCAGCGAAATACGGTCCGTCGAGGTGCTGTACTGCAGGCCCGGCGTGAAGTTCGTCATGTCCTGAATGGATGTAATGCCCAGTTGATCGCGCTTCTCGCTGCCGAACACCGAGATGGCGATGGGGACGGTTTGCACGTCCTGAGACCGTTTTTCTGCGGTCACGACGACCACTTCGATTTGGGCAAAGGCGGGGACCGTGAATGCGGTCGTCAGAAAAAGTGCACCCAGAAACGGTACCGAATTGCGCTTGGTCACCACGAACAAACCTCCCCGCACGTTGGCTAATTCATTGATCGTTGAGTGATGCATGCGTGCAATTTTGCTGTCAAAGGCAATTCATTGATTAATAAGTAAATGGAATTTTGGTGTGACCGCAGAGCCACTAACTGGCTTACGCAGTTACATAATCACACGCGAGGGGGCCGCAGTCGGATGCTTGTGGATGCGCAATCCCTTTCGCCCTTGGTTTTTTAGCAAATGATGTAAACTAACGTCGGGGCCGAAATAGAGGGAACATGAGCATCCACGGCACGGCATCTTCCGCCCTAGAAGGGCGTGACAAAGATCGTGTGGTCCGCAAGAGCCGCAGGCCCTTGCGCAGAGCACTGCTGGACGACAAGCCCCCAAAGCGTGCGCACAGAAGTTTCGCCACCAAGGAACGCATTCTGGACGCCGCCGAGGAATTGTTCGCCCGACACGGCATCTATGGCGTGACGGTGCGCGAGATCGCTGAACTTGCGAACGTCGATACCGCGCTCTTGCATTACTATTTCGAGTCGAAGCGCGGAGTGTTCGATGCTGTCTTTGCGCGCCGCGCCGATCTTTTGAATTCCGAACGCCTGCGCGAGTTGGACCGTTATGAGGCGGAAAACGCTGGCCGCTATGAATTGGAGCCGGTGATCGCAGCGTATCTTCGCCCCATGTTCGGCCTGATCCGGCAAGGCGGCCAAGGGTGGCGCAATTTCTGCGCCTTCATCGGCAACTCGGCATCCGCGCCTGAGCTAACGGAGCTTTTGTCGCAAATGTTCGATCCCGTTGTGAAACGCTTCATTGGCCTATTGCGCAAGGCGGTGCCCGATGCTGATGAGGCGGATCTGTTCTGGAGCTATCACATGTTCCTTGGATCGGTCATGATCGCGACTATGGATACGGGAGCGATCGAGCGGGCGTCTGGTGGCGTTTGCCGCTCGGACGATCTCGATCAGATCGAGTCTTGCTTGGTGAAATACAGCACCGAGGGCTTCAGGGCTGTCTGTTCCGGCCGCGGAACTTTGCATAGCTCCGGAAAATAGCCATACAAATCAGCTATATAATGAGAGATTGACTCTATTCCTTAGGCGTCTACATACTGGAACAAATAGTGAACATTCCATGTCCGCTACCGGCAAAAAATTGCAAGAGGCCCGCGCGCTCCTCAACCCCGTTCTGGGCGAAGGTAGGCGCTTAACCCACTGCCCACTCGGCCATGTAGCTGTCGATTCGGCTCTGCACGGAGGGCTGGTGCGCGGCGCGCTGCACGAGATTTTCGCCGGCGATGCGAGTGCTTCGGGTTTCACGATCTGCGCCGCACAGCGCGCGAACGCCGGCAAGCGAATGCTCTGGGTCGCCCAGGATTTTTCAGCGATCGAGCATGGCGCGCTGTCGCCCTGCGGTCTTGCCGAACTCGGCATCGATCCGGAACGACTTTTTCTGCTGCGCGCGGCCGACGCGGCCGATGCCTTGCGCGCCGGCGTCGATGCCTTGTCCTGCAGCGGCCTTGGCGTCGTGATCATGGAGCTGATCGGCAATCCCAAAGTGCTCGATCTCGTAGCGAGCCGCAGGCTCGTGCTCGCGGCACAGCAGAAAAACGTCACGGCGTTTCTTCTGCGCCAGGCTGCAGTGGCTGAGCCCAGCGCCGCACAGACTCGTTGGCAGATTCGCAGCCTTCCTTCCGCCGCAACGCACGATTGGGGGATGCCGCGCTTCGACGCAGAGCTTGTTCGCAACCGGCAAGGAGAGACCGGGCACTGGGTGATGGAGTGGAGTTGTGACGATGGAGTTTTCCGCAAGCCCGACGATCAGGCGGCGCATTCTGGCGCTGTGGTTCGCACGTCTGCCGACGGATCGCTTGCAGCGGCGCTGCGCATCGCCGGATGACCGGCCGCTCGTCGTTTCGATCAAAAGCAACAATGCGCGCATTCTTTATGCATTGGATCGCAAGGCGGCGCAGCAGGGACTGAAGCCCGGCATGGCACTGGCGAGTGCGCGCGCCATGGTGTGCGAACTTGCCGTAGCCGAGGCGGATGAGGCGGCGGATGCCAAACTTCTCGGCGCCATCGCCGACTGGTGTGACCGCTTCACGCCGTTCGTCGCCATCGACGGCGTGGACGGATTGTTGCTCGACGTGACGGGCGCAACCCACCTGTTCGGCGGCGAGGTGGCAATGCTCAAAACCGTCCGCGACGCCATCATGCGGCAAGGCTTCACGGTGCGTGCAGCCTTTGCAGGGACGGCGGCGGCGGCGCGCGCGCTGGCCCGTTATGCCGACGGCAAGATCGCAGCGCCCGAAATGGAAGCCGAAGCCGTGGCGTTTCTTCCCGTCGCGGCGTTGGATCTTGCTTCCGCGGATACGCATGCGCTGCGCCGCGCCGGTCTTAAAACCATCGCGCAGGTCGCCGGACGCACGCGTGCCGAACTGACCGCACGCTTCGGCAAGGAGATGGTGTTCAAGCTTGAGCGGGCACTTGGCCAAAGCGAAAAACCGCTCTCGCCGCGCCGCATTCTTCCAGATTACATGGCCGAACATCGTTTCGCCGAACCGGTGACGGCGGCGGATTTCATCGCCGATTCTATCCTGGCACTGGCGCAATCGCTGTGCCGTCTCATGGAAGAACGCGGACAAGGTGCGCGATTACTAGAAGCAAGTTTTTTTCGCTCGGACGGTGCGCTTAGACATATTGCGCTCGAAACCGCGCGTCCTTTGCGCGAGCCTGCAATCATCGCGCGGCTGTTCCGCGAGCGGTTGGATGCGCTGGCCGAGCCCATCGATCCAGGCTTCGGCTTCGATCTCATCCGGCTTGGTGCGCTGTATGCCGAGCGGCTTGTGCCCGAAAGCATCGGCCTCGAGGCACGGCCCGACGACGACAAGGAGATCGCATTTCTGATCGACCGGCTGGCGGCGCGCTTCGGTTCGCATCGCATCCTCGCCTTCCAGCCGCAGGACACGCATATTCCAGAAGCGGCTGGCATTGCCGTGCCGGCGCAGCATGCACCCGATTGCAAGCTGAATTGGGAAGCCCGCGTGCCCGCAGAAGCGCCGCGCCGCCCGATACGCATGCTGGCAAAGCCCGAAGCTATCGAAGTGATGGCGCAGATTCCCGACGGCCCACCCTTGCGCTTTCGCTGGCGACGCGTGCTGCACGCGGTCGCTCGCGCCGAAGGGCCCGAACGTATCGCCATGGAATGGTGGAAGAACCAGAATCCGCAGCCGACACGTGACTATTTCCGTGTCGAGGACGATGCGGGCCGGCGCTTCTGGCTTTACCGCGACGGACTTTATGGCCGCGAACAATTCGTACCGCGCTGGTACGTGCATGGGTTGTTCGCATGACCGCCTATGCCGAACTCGCGGTGACGTCGAACTTCTCGTTCCTGCGCGGCGCTTCGCATCCAGAGGAACTGGTGGCGCAGGCCTGCGCGCATGGCTACGCGGCAATCGGCGTTGCCGACCGCAACACGCTGGCCGGCGTGGTGCGCGCCTATGCAGGCTTCGATCGACCTGAACTTCCCGAAAAAAAGCCAAAATTCCTGGTCGGCGCACGTCTCGTCTTCACCGACGGAACACCGGACATCCTTGCCTACCCCGTCGACCGCGAAGCCTATGGCCGGCTCTGCCGTCTTCTCACATGCGGCAAGCTGCGCGCCGAGAAAGGCGATTGCACGCTCTATCTGAGCGACCTGCTCGACTGGCAGGAAGGACTGCTTCTCGCTGTCATGCCGCCGGCGCGCGGTGCGCTCATCAAGGTGCGAGAAACCCTTGCAGCATTGCGCCATCGTGCACCAAACCGCGTATGGCTTGCGGCCTACATGCTGCATCGCGGAGACGATATGCGTCGTCTGCAAAGGCTGAAGGCGCTGGCGGAAGAAACGCGCCTGCCGCTCATCGCCGTTAACGATGTGCTCTATCACGCGCCGGAACGACGCGCATTGCAGGATGTCGTCACCTGTATCCGCGAACATCTGGCCATCGACAAGGCCGGCAAGATTCTGGAAATCAACGCCGAGCGGCATTTGAAAGCGCCCGAGGAAATGGCACGGCTGTTCCGCGGGGCGCCAGAGGCGATCGCCGAAACCGTCCGCTTCGCGGAGCGCATTTCCTTCTCTCTGGCGCAGCTCAAATACAATTATCCCGATGAGCCGGTGCCGAAGGGCAAGACGCCTGACGAATATTTGCGGGAATTGACCTGGGCCGGCGCCAACCGACGCTATCCGGACGGCATTCCCGATTCCGTGTTCAGAACGCTCGAGAAGGAGCTGGCGCTGATCGCAAAGCTCGACTATGCGCCCTATTTCCTCACGGTGCGCGACATTGTCGGCTTCGCGCGCGCCAGGAACATCCTCTGCCAGGGCCGTGGTTCGGCCGCCAATTCGGCAGTCTGTTACGTACTCGACATCACTGCCGTCGATCCGGCGCAGAACGATCTTTTGTTCGAACGCTTCATCTCGCAGGAACGCAAGGAGCCGCCGGACATCGATGTCGATTTCGAGCATGAACGGCGCGAGGAAGTCATCCAGGACGTCTACAAACGTTACGGCCATGACAAGGCGGCTTTGACCGCCACCGTCATCTGCTATCGCCCGCGCAGCGCCATCCGCGAGGTCGGCAAAGTCTTTGGTCTTTCCGAAGACATCACCGCAGCGATGGCCAACAGTGTTTGGGGTAGCTGGGGGCACGAGTTCAAGGAAAAACAGGTGCGCCAGGGTATGCTCGATCCCAAGAACGCGGCGATTGTGCAGGCGGTGGACTTCGCCAACCAGATCATGGGATTTCCGCGTCATCTGTCGCAGCATGTCGGCGGCTTTGTCCTCACGCATGACCGGCTCGACAGCATTGTGCCGATCGGACCGGCTGCGATGGAAGACCGCTACTTCATCGAGTGGGACAAGGACGACATCGACCGGCTCGGCATGATGAAGGTCGATGTGCTGGCGCTGGGCATGCTGACCTGCATCCGCAAGGCATTCGCTCTGATCCGGTTGCACGAAGGCAAAGATTTCGATCTCGTCAACGTGCCGCGCGAGGATCCGGCCGTCTATGACATGCTGTGCAAGGCCGATGCGATCGGCGTGTTCCAGGTGGAGAGCCGCGCGCAGATGAACATGCTGCCGCGTCTTCGGCCACGCTGCTTCTACGATCTCGTCATTGAAGTCGCCATCGTGCGGCCGGGACCGATCCAGGGCGATATGGTGCATCCCTATCTGCGTCGGCGCAGCGGCAAGGAAGCGGTGGAATATCCCTCTCCGTCACCCGAGCACGGGCCGCCGGACGAGCTCTATCAGGTGCTGAACAAAACCAAAGGCGTACCGCTGTTCCAGGAACAGGCGATGAAGCTTGCCATCGTAGCTGCCAAGTTCACGCCGGAGGAAGCCAACGGGTTACGCCGTGCCATGGCAACATTTCGCAATGTCGGCACCATCGACACGTTTCGCGACAAGATGGTCGGCGGCATGATGCGCCGCGGCTATGCGCGGGATTTCGCGGAGCGTTGTTTCAAGCAGATCGAAGGTTTTGGCTCTTACGGTTTTCCCGAAAGCCATGCTGCGAGCTTCGCGCTTCTTGTCTACATCTCGGCCTGGATCAAGTGTCATCATCCGGCGGCCTTTGGCTGCGCGTTGCTCAATGCCCAGCCCATGGGCTTTTATGCGCCGGCAGAGATCGTGCGCGATGCGCGCGAACATGGCGTCGACGTGCTGGCGCCCGATGCTAATTTCAGCGACTGGGACAACACGCTTGAACGAAACACCGCCCTGTGCATGCGGCTCGGTTTTCGCCAGATCGACGGCTTCCATGAAGACTGGGCGCGGCAGATCGTGGAAAACCGCGGTTACGGCTATGCAAACTTCGCGGAATTCCTGCGGCGCAGCGAGCTGTCGAAGAAGGCGATGATGGTGCTGGCGGAGTCCGACGGCTTTCGTTCATTCGGCATGGACCGGCGAGAAGCGTTATGGGCGGTGCGTCGCCTGCCCGACCAACACACGTTGCCGCTGTTCGAGGCGCAGCGCCTCAAGGAACTTCCGACGGAGCACATCTCTCCATTGCCCGAAATGCCGCTTAGCGAGCATGTCCTTGCCGATTATCAGACGCTGCGCCTATCACTCAAAGGCTATCCGATGCAGTTCCTGCGCGAAGTGTTCACGGCAGAGAAAGTGAAAAGCTGCGCCGAAGTCGAGGCGACCGACGATGGCAAGCGGGCACGATGCGCCGGCGTGATCCTGGTGCGTCAGATGCCGGGCGATGCGGGTGTCGTGTTCATTACGCTGAGCGACGAGACCGGCATCACCAATGTGGTGGTGTGGCCGAAACTGGTCGAGACATTCCGGCGCGAAATCATGGGCGCGCGCCTCTTGTTGGTCGAAGGCAAGGTACAGAAAAGCGAAGGCGTGGTGCATCTGGTGGCCGAACGGGTCTTCGATCGCACGCAGGAACTCGACCGTTTGTCGGAGGACACGCTGCGTCCGTTCCAGGGGCACATCAAAGATCTGGCCTACCAGCGCCCGGATTCGCGCGCGCCCCGCCACCCGCGCCAAGTCCGCATTCTGCCCAAATCGCGGGATTTTCATTAGGGTCGCACGGGTCTATACGCTCTCTCTTCGGGGACGAGCATAAGCTTTCGCATGACCAGTACGCGCGGCCCAAACTGGCCGTTCCTCGCGATGATTGCCGCGTGCGTAATCCTCGCAGCGCCATTGTGGTGCGTGGTGTCGCCGGCGATGCCCGACTATCCGGCGCATTTGGCCGATTTCTATCTCATCACCGGCGGTGCTTCGCACTACTACCACGTTGAGTGGGCATTCCTGCCGAACCTCGCGAGTGAAGTCATCGTACCGGCGATGGCCATGTTCATACCGCTTGAGGCTGCGACCAAGATTTTTCTGACGATCACCGTCATGCTGTGGGTGATCGGACCGGCGGCAATCCAGCGCGCGCTCCGCGCTAGGATCGGCATCGAAAGCCTGCTTGCGGGCGCGTTCACGTATAACGCGACGTTCATGTGGGGGTTCTTCAACTACGAATTCGCAACCGGGTTGAGTTTCCTAGTGTTGGCCGCCTGGATAGCGACAGAAGGCAGGCGCGGGCCGCTTCCGCTTGCAGGATTCACGGCCGCGTTCACACTTGTCTATTTCTCGCATCTCTTCGCGCTTGCAACGCTTATTCTTTTCATCGGCTGCTTTGAAGCAACGAAACTTTGGCAAAGCGGCGAGCGCTCGCTAGGGCGGATTGCCCGCCCCTTTGTCGTGCTTGCGCTGCTCAATCTTCCCTTGGCAGTGTTCTTTTTTGCGCTGAAGCCTCCGGGCACAGGTTCACTGCTGCAATTCAACCTCCTGGACACGATGGGCGAGCGGTTCGAAGCGGCGATTGCGCTCGGTTTCGATCAACCCGCCTATGTCGTCACAGCGGTGATTATCTTCCTGGTCATTGCCGGTATCGTGACGCGGCGCATCGCAATATCGCGGCGCATGGGACCGGCATTGTTGTTGCTCGCGCTGTGCACGATCTTCGCACCGGAATGGGCGATGGGCGGCTGGGGCGTGCACTTCAGATTGCCAGCCGTGCTTGGCGCACTGACACTCGCCTCGTCGCAGTTCGAGTTGTCGGATCGCTGGCTAAAAGCCGGCTTCGCCGCAACCGTTGCCTTGTTCGTGTTTCAAGCCAGCGTACTGACTTTGGACTGGCAGCGCATCGATGCGCGCTACCGCGAATTCAGGGCCGTTGCAAATCAGATCGAACCGGGCGCGCGCCTCTTGACTGTCCTGGATGGCGACTCGCTTGGATGGTCCGCCGATCAGCCCTATTGGCACATGGCAGAGTTCGCCGTGGTCGACCGTGGCGTCTTCACGCCGCTGGTATTCACCACGCGCGGCCAGCACATCATCCGAATAGTCCCCCCGATGGACCGTTTCGCTGCTGCCACCGCACAACAAGGATCCCCCCCCGACATCGACGAATTGAACGATCTCGCCGCCGGTCGTAAAGACGCCGACGAAGACATTCGCGACGTGCTTCCCTATTTGCTTTTCTTCCAATGTCATTATGACGAAGCGGTCGTGATCCACGGCGACGGCCCGCTCTCGCGCGTGCCGCCGATGCTCCGCTTGCGCTACACCGGAAGCTTCTTTGCACTCTATGACGTGTTGCCCGACAGGATGTGCAAGCGGCAATGAGGGGGGCACATTCGTTGGGATTTCGTCTTGCAGTCGCTGCACTCGCTGCTGGCTGCGTCGCGGGACTCGTTCATACGGTCTCGGTCATCGCACTGCACGTTCCGTTCGATCCGAACGAAGGTTGGAACGCGTATTTTGCTCAGCGTGCGATGCTGACGGGTTCGCCCTACCCGCCGGACGGCGGACTTATGATCAACAATTATCCGCCCCTGTCGTTTTTTATCGTCGGATCGCTGGCGCACACCTTGGGCGACGCGATTATCGTCGGCCGCATCGTGTCATTGTTGGCGCTCGGCTTCTGCGCTTTAGCGATCGCGGATGCCGCCCGGGAGATGGGCTGCGATCGCACGCAGGGCACCTTCGCGGCGTTGCTGTTCGTCTCATGTGTCATGCTTACCAGCGACTATGCAGGAATGAACGACCCGCAATTGCTGGGTCATGCCATCTCGCTCTTTGGTTTGGTAGTCGCACTACGCCAACCGCGTGGCCCGCGGGCCATGGTGGCATCGGCACTCTTGTGCGTGCTGGCGCTCTTCGTGAAACACAATTTGATTTTCCTGCCACTATCGCTGGCTTTCTGGCTGCTGCTCGCCGACCGCCGCAGTGCAACGATGTTTATCGCGAGCGGTGTGATATTCACGCTCATTGGGCTCGGAATTTTCCGCACGGCCTTCGGTACGACGCTCTTTCACCAGATAGCGTCGCCGCGTCTTTATGCACTTGGAAATATCACAGTCGCTGTTCAGAACTGGCTACCCTGGGCGGTGGTGCCGCTATGCGGCGCCGCCCTGCTTTACGCGATCGGTCGACGCGACCAATTTGTCGGATTCGCTCTCATCTATGTCGTCGTTTCAGTCACCGGAGGATTTCTTCTTTCCGGCGGCGCGGGCGTCGACGCTAACGCCTTGTTCGATGCCGACATTGCGCTCGGGCTTTGCGCCGGCTTGCTGCTCGACCGGCTGGAAAATGGGTGGCGGGGCGGATGGCTGGCACTTGCCTACATCATATCGCTTGCTTGGTTGCTGCGCGGGGTGGACGGCGATTGGACGAGCCGAGACTATTGGTATCGTCCAATGTACGATGATCGAAAAAACGCGGCGGCGGAAATAACCCTGCTGCGTTCCGAACACAACCCGGTTCTGTGCGAAATGCTCTCGCTGTGCTACTGGGCGGGGCATCAAGCCGAGGTCGATGTCTTCAACGTCGACCAGGCTATACGCGCCGGGGCCCGGCCGGACAGACAGCTTATCCAGCAGATTGACGCCAAGCGCTTTTCGATGATCGAACTGGAGTCGCTCAAGCCGTTTCCACTGTCGGGTGGTATCGAGCGAGCCATGCAGCGAAACTACAAAGTCGTCAGGACCGACGATGAACGCGTCTTTCTTAAACCGCGTTAGTGCGCGACTCGAACGTTGCCGGTGCGTTCGAGCTTTCCCCAGCCGACGAACCGGCCGCGGATGGCCGTCGAGATCGAGCGCACAACGACATAGTACATGAGTTGACGATAGCCGAAGCGCTGCAGCGGCAGCCACCACATCAGGCTCCATTGCTCGTTGCGTTCCATCATGAAACCGAAAGCGGCCGCCAACAGATCGACAATCACGAACACGACATAATAGATGCCGACCGTCACAAGATCAGTATTGCTGAACTCCGCGCCATGCTGGGCGTAGGCAAGCCACTGACTCAACAATTGCCAGATCAGCAACAAGTCGGCGAGCGGGGCCAGTGTGGTGAGCGCGATCTGGAACAACCACACTTGCGGTAATGCGATCATGCCAAGCGCACCGAAGCGTGGATTGAACGTGAGATGGCGATATTTCCACAGGCATTGCAGCGTGCCATAAGCCCACCGGAAGCGCTGCTTCGCGAGCGCGGAGATTGTTGACGGCGCTTCGGTCCAGGCGATTGCTGAGCTGTCGAAACGCACCTGAAAGCCGTGCTGCTGCATGCCGATGGTGAGATCCTGGTCTTCGGCCAACGTATCGGACCGAAAGCCGCCCATCGAAACCAGCGCGGAGCGTCGCCAGGCGCCAACCGCACCTGGAATTACGGTAAGGGTTCCGAGCGCGGCGAGCGCACGACGTTCCAAATTCTGGGCGACGATGTATTCGAGCGCCTGCCAACGGGTAATCATGTTCGTACGGTTGCCGACCTTCGCGTTGCCTGCAACTGCGCCGACCTTTTCGTCGGCGAACCAACGGACCAAGCGAGCAATCGTGTCCGGTTGAAATTGGGTATCGGCATCGAGTGCGACAATGATCTCGCCGCGCGCGTGCCGAAGGCCGACGTTCAACGCGTTAGCCTTGCCGCCATTTGCGATACTGAGCAAGACGACACGGTGATCGTTGCCGAACCGGTTGCGCACGACTTCGGCAGTGCGATCCTGCGAACCATCGTCGACCACGATGACCTCCAAATCGCGGTGGTCGCTCTCCAAAATCCGTTCAACCGTGACGCCGATGACCTTTTCTTCATTGAACGCCGGCACGATCACCGAGACGTGGCGTGTGTCGGGAGACGTCGCTCCCGCCTGCCGACGCTCTCGGCGCGCGTTCCAGAGGCTCAGACCTGCCAGAAAAAGCAGTCGGGAAACTCCGAACCAGATCGCTGCGATAAAGGCATAGTACAAAAGGTGGCCTGCCCAACTCATGGCAAGAAAAACGACACGATCGTTGAATAGCGCGATCGTCAGCGGCAGGCGCGGCATCGACTGTTCGAGTGTCAGGCCAGCAAGAGATGAGGCCGGAACAAACTTGTAGCCCTTGGCGCGCAGTTGGTCGATCAACGCCGGGAGCGCGGCGACGGTCTGAGCGCGATCCCCACCAGCGTCGTGCAGCAGGATCGTGTTGCCGTTCTCCGGCGCGCGCGCGATTTGGGCGAGCGTGCGTTGCACGATGACATCCGTCCCTGGCAGCGCCCAGTCGATCGGATCGACGCGCTCGCCGACCGTCAGATAGCCCATATTTTGCGCGATTTGGACGGGAATGATATCGCCGGGATCGCCCGGCTCGTTGTCGCCGAGATAAGGTGGGCGGAAGAGGCGCATGGAGCGACCGGTCAACGCTTCGACGAGGCGCTGCGTCGCATTCAGCTCGATTGCATCGACCTGCCGCGGCGTGTCGGCAAGGTTTGGATGGGTGTAGGTGTGGTTACCAAGTTCATGACCTTCGGCAACGATGCGCTGGATAAGGTCCGGATTGGCCTGAGCATTGGCGCCAATGACGAAGAACGTGGCAGTGACGTGCTTGGCTCTCAGGATGTCGAGGATCTGTGGCGTCCACTCCGGATCCGGTCCATCGTCGAATGTCAGTGCCACGATCTTGGCGCCGCTGCCATATTTGCGGATGACGTAGTTGGTGGGAATTTTTAGATAGGTTTCATCGGCGATGTCGCCCGAAAGAGGATCAACTTCAATCGCGCGGCTTCCCGATTGCGGTTCCGCCTCGACGCTAAGGAAATCGCCTTCGCCTTCATAGTCGATGTCGGCGCTGATCGGGATGTTGCGGATGCCGGAAGGCACACCCGAGCCGTAGGGTCTGCCCAAGACGTTCCAGATCGATGGGTCCTCGCTTCCCAGACGCCACAGCGCGTAGCCGGCGGGCCGATAAATGTCGGCCGAATGGATTTCATTGTAGCCGGTCGCAGCATCGAGAAACCAAACATCGTGTTTGGTCTGGTCATCTTCGATATAGGAGAAGTGCGGGTTGTTGGTAGCATCATCGAACACGATCTTCGCTTCGGAGTCGTGCGCGGCGATGACCGCATCTTCAAAGGTCAAATTGTCCGCCCGACCGCCGTTCCAGTCATAGGCGTAACTGCCGATCGAGACGATCGTACGGCCCGGTGCCAGAACGCGCATGCGCTTGTCGAGCGTCGTCTCAAACCAGCTCTGACCGGCGATGCTTCCCGGCTCGCTTGATTCGTCATGTTGGTCATAGGCCATCAACAGCGAGTAATCGACAAGCTGCGCATAGGAGCCGTAGGGCCATTTAGCGTCGTCGAATGGTGCCGCCATCACGATAATCCATCCGCGTGGCGCGAATGCCGTCGACAACTCTCTGAGAAACAACGCCAGATCGGCATGCGCGCTTGCCGGCACTTCTTCGAAGTCGACCGTGAGGCCCTGAAGCTTGTTGGCCGCGAGATAGGCGATAAGCTCTTGCAGCAGGTCTTTTCGGCGCGCCTCGTCCGCCAAGAGACGCGCCAGTCCAGGACCGTCCCACTTGCCAAGCGTAGCGTTCTGTAGCACCGGCAGGATGGCGAGATTGGGTTTGGAGCCGCGTACTTCCGCTAGAAACGGCCGGACCGGAATGCTCTTCAGATTGAGGTCGGGACCTTGCAGCGCGAGCCAAGTCGGCATCAGCCAATCGATCTTGGGCAATGCAGACTTTAACGAGAGCGGCGCTGACGCTTCCCAGTTGGGATAGAAAGCGATCGAGAGAGGACGACCCGGTTGAGGCCGAAGAATCGCCGAAAGAACCCGCGTCGGCAGGTGACGCTGTTCACGTTCCAGGCGTAGCCGCGCGCGCTCTTTGCGCTTGGTCTGCGCTTCAAGTGCCAATCGCGCCGCAGAACGCAACAATCCAGGGTCGAGAGCTTTCTTTTCTAGAGTGGGGCTGGGCACTGCGGTCAAGCGGCCGGGAAGGCGCAGTTGGGCTGCTTGCGGCACGGCCAGTAGACTGGCTGCGAATACCGCGCCAAGCACAAGACTTATTACTGCGGCCGTCCATCCCACGAGGGAGGCGCCCAAGGCGCGCCGGCCGCTGGCATCGAAAAATACGGGCTTGTCGGACATATATTATCGCTCTTGACGCCACCTAAGGGCCGCGCCGGTCGCCCCGAACTCGATTGTCATTCAATGCTCCATGCGCGACGCGGCGCAGGCGTCGCGGCGGCGGCAGCAGTTTAGCGCAAGCCCACCTTCGATGCCAAAGATGCGCCAATCACCTGTGCGTTCCCGCAAGACCAGGCTAAAGCGGTTACGACCAGCACGATCATAAGCATCGTGTGACCGGCGCATGTGGCGAGACTTTGGCGGAATTCCGGGCAAAGCGCCGCAGTGGCGGGCGGCGCCGTGATGCTCGTATTGTATCTCATAGAGTTCGGCTGCTGATGTCCTCGCGTGAAACTGCCGCTAACTGAGGTCACCATGACGCCACCGCTGGGATTGATTGAAGGCTATTACGGCAAGCCTTGGAGTTGGCCGGAACGCGAGGCGACGATCGCGTTTTTGAAACCGCACGGCTTCAGCTTTTACATGTACGCGCCAAAGGCCGATGCACATTTGCGCAAACTCTGGCGCGAACCACATCAGAAAGAGACCACTGACGCGCTGCGCCGGCTTGCGGCGCGCTGCCGCGAAATGGATGTACGGTTCGGTGTCGGACTAAGCCCCTTCGAGCTCTATCGTGATTTCAATGCGGAAGCCAAAACTAGGCTTGCCGCCAAGCTGACTCAATTCGACGAGTGGGGCGTGGAGCACCTTGCGATCCTGTTCGACGATATGCGCGGCGATCTACCCAATCTCGCGCAGACACAAGCAGAGATCATGCATTGGGCGGCGGCCCGTACGAAAGCCACCAAGCTCGTCGTTTGCCCGAGTTACTACAGCGACGATCCGCTTCTAGACAGGTTTTTCGGCAGACGTCCGGTGAACTATCTGGAGGATTTCGGTCGTCTCCTCGATCCGGCAATCGAGATTTTCTGGACCGGCGAAGAAGTCTGTTCGCGCGAATATTCGCCGGGCCATCTCGCGCGTGTGACCAACCAGCTTCGGCGCAAACCATTTCTCTGGGACAACTATCCCGTCAATGACGGGCGGCGCATGTCGCCGTTCCTGCATGTACGCGCCGTAGCGGGCAGGCCGGCTGCGATTGGGTCTCATTTGTCCGCCCATAGCGTCAATCCCGCATTGCAACCGGTGCTCTCGCGCATTCCTGCCCTCAGTCTCTGCGAAAGCTATAAATTGGGCGAGCGCTATGAATATGGTCGTGCGTTTCTCGAAGCGGCGACAACGGTCTGCGGCCATGATCTCGCATTGAAGCTTCGAGACGATATCATCCATTTCCAAGATATTGGGCTCGATCATCTAGGCACTGCTGCGGAGCGCATCCGCCGCCGCTACGGTGAGATCGATCACGCTGCCGCACGTGAGATCATCCGATGGCTGAACGGAGAATATAAGTTTAAAGAAGACATCGCCTAGAGCGATTTCAGCCATGCGATGAGTCGGGTGCTGACTTCCGCGGGACGCTCCTGTTGAGTCCAGTGGCCGCAACCGTCAAGCACGTCGGCGCCACGCAGGTCGGTCACGTGCTGGCGCATGAGCGCGATCGGATCACCCCGCCCCAGCATGTTGAAGGCAAGGTCGCGATTGCCGCCGATGAGGAGCGCCGGCTGGTCGATTTTTCGATCCTTGAATCGACCAAGAAAGGCGAAATCGCGTTCGTGATTGCGGTAGCGGTTGATCGGCCCGCGAAAACCGGAGCGCTCGAACTCGCCGACGTAGTAATCGAGATCGGAAGCGGAGAGCCATGCCGGAAAGGGGTCGGGATCGACCAGGCCATCGAGCAGGCGTTGATCCGCCGTCTTGTTCGTCGGCCAGGTTCCATCGGGCGCATCGCCGGAAAGCGCGTAGTAGAACTTGCGCAGGAACGCGCGCGGGTCGGCCTCGGCTTCCGCTTCGGGCTCACCCACCTTCTGGAAGTAAGCCTGGTAAAAGAAGCGCCCACGCTTGGTGAAGATCTCATCGAAAATCTCGGTGAAGGGCCGGCTGGCGGGGCCGAGATAGGGCACTGACAAGCCGCAGACGGCGCGCACCCGGTCCGGCCGCACCAACGCGCTGTTCCAAACGATCGGCGCGCCCCAATCATGCCCAACGAGAATGGCGCGGCCGTCGGCGCTCATTGCTTCCATAACTCCGATCACGTCGGCGATCATCTGTTCCATCGCATAGTCCGCGACTGCTGGCGGCTTGTCGGACCCGCCGTAGCCGCGCACGTCGATGGCGCAGGCCGTGAAGCCTGCGTCGGCAATGGGTTTCATCTGATGGCGCCAGGAATACCAGGATTCTGGAAAACCATGGACCATGACCACAAGCGGCCCGTCGCCCTGCACGGCAACGCGCAGACGCACGTTCGGCAATTGTAGGTTCCTGAACTCGGGCATGTTGCGACACTATAGTGACATCGTTGGGCGTGCCAGTTGTGCCAAACACTTTGCATTGCGCGGCAATTATCCGCTATCGAAAAGAAAGAACCCTCACAGCGACGGTCCATGTACAATTGCGCGAAGTGCCCAGGCTATTGTTGCTCCTATCCTGTCATTCCGTTGACGCAGCGTGATGTGCAGCGGTTGGCAGATCACTTCGACCTCGACTTTTCGACTGCGCGGCGCAAATTCACCAAGAGCGACGGCGACGAGGCATATGCCATGCGGCGCAAGGCCGACCCCCATTTCGGCAAAGTCTGCCGTTTCTTCGATACGAATAAACGCAGTTGCACAGTGTATGCAGCCCGCCCGGCGATCTGCCGGAATTATCCGGGCGGTCGCTGCGGCTACTATGACTTTCTCGCTTCCGAACGCAGCGCACAGGAAGACCCCGAGCACATTGCCACGACTTGGCACGCTTAGTCGGTGGCGCGCGCACTTGCGCGGCGTGAGCAAATTCGGGTCTCATGACGGTGTAAACGGGCGGAGGCGGCATGGACATCGCAGCGGTCGGAAAGGCTCAGGATGCAAGAGCGAAGGCGTTTGCCACGCCGCTCGATCAGTACGACGTGGCAGATCCTGAACTATTTCGAAATGACACGCTTTGGCCTTGGTTCGAGCGCTTGCGCCATGAAGACCCTGTCCATCTGTGCCGCGAGAGCCGCTTCGGACCCTATTGGTCGGTGACCAAACATCACGACATTATCAGTGTCGACAGCAACCACCGCGTGTTTTCGTCCGACTCAGAAATCGGCGGCATCACCATTCAGGATGGTCGGCAGCCGCGCGAGCAATCTAGCTTCATCGCGCTCGATCCGCCCATGCACGATGCACAGCGCAAAGTGATCATGCCGATGTTCGCTCCCGAAAGCCTGAAGATTCTCGAGCCGCTGATCCGCTCGCGCGCCGCCAAAATCCTCGACGAACTGCCGCGCGGCGAGACGTTTGATTTCGTTGATCGAGTCGCCATCGAACTCACCAGTCAAATGCTAGCGACGCTGTTCGATTTTCCGTTCGAAGACAGGCGTATACTTCCGCGTTGTTCGGATCTCATTCTCGCCGCGCCCGAGCCGGGCGGCATTGTCGAGAGCGAAGAGCAACGTCAGGTCGAGCTGTTTCAGATCCTTGGAAAATTCGTGACCTTATGGAACGAGCGCATCGCACTCCCGCCCGCCCACGATCTTGTCTCCATGCTGGCGCACGGCGCGGCGACCCGGCGCGATACGCCTGAAGGCTATCTCGGCAACGTCATCCTTCTGATCGTGGCGGGAAGCGATACGACCCGCCACTCCATCACCGGCGGCCTGCTCGCGCTCAATCAGCACCCGGCGCAATATGACAAGTTGCGTGCCGACCACTCGCTGATCGAAAGCATGGTGCCGGAGATTATTCGCTGGCAAAGTCCGGTCGCCCATATGCGGCGCACCGCCATGGAAGACGCAACCATCGGCGGTAAGCACATTCGGAAGGGCGACAAAGTCGTCATGTGGTACGTCTCGGGCAATCGCGACGAAGACGCCATCGACCGTCCCGACGAGTTCCTCATCGATCGCGAGCGGCCTCGTCAGCATGTCTCCTTCGGCTTCGGCATTCATCGCTGCGTCGGAATGCGCCTGGCGGAGATGCAGCTGCGCATCATGTGGGAGGAGATCTTGAAGCGCTTTTCGCGCATCGAAGTCGTCGACGAGCCCAAACGCATGAATTCGAACTTCGTCAAAGGCTTCGAAGCGATGTCGGTACGAATCGCAGGTTAGAAATTTTTGGGCGCCAGACGCGTAGCGTTAAGCGGCGAAGTGCTGGGTATCCTGCTGCCACACAAAAGCGGCAAATATCATCGATATGGGCCGGGCTTCATCACCGAGCGGCGCGAGAAGCACTTCGCCGGTCAACCACGACTTGTCCTCAAAGCCAACCCTCCCCGTCAAGCGCAACGGACGCTCGGCTTCGCAGACAGTGTCGAAACATTTTTGCCAGCGGATAGAGATCGGTGGCGGAAGTACTGCATCGATGCGCTGCCCGCTGATCGGTCCAAAAACTTGTTCGACGTACGTGCCGGCCAGGCGAACGCGATAAGTGCGAGCGCCCATAGCTAGGTGGCGAACTTCGATGAGTGTGACGTGCCGCAGAAACGGCGCCATTGCGGCCGGGTGCAAGTCCTCGCGCAGGGGCCGCTTGCGCTTGCCGCAACGCGAGGTCCAGTACGCCAGCGCCTGCTTGAGTTCACGGCTGGCGAAATCCAATGTCCAGTCCAGCGTAACCGGTGGAAGAGACATTTCCATGGGATCACGGATGCGTACGTCCATGACGTCAGTCTTGGCGAAATTGATTGCCACGCTGTTAACACTTAGACGACTAGGAAACGGGCTTGTTCGCAACCGGTTAGCCTCGATGTGTCGGGGCTCATGAGCCTCCATCTCCGGCCGCACAAAGCGGGCATCGATCGAGGAAGTGGTGCAATTGCCCTCGCGCTGCCTCCAGGTCAGTCCTGCCACTATCCAAAGTAGGGTAAATGCCCATTAAGCAAGGCAGCGATGGGGCAGAGAATCGTAGACGGCGTTTCCGAGCATCGAACTCCTCAATGGTGCAATAATCTTGGCGATTGTTTGAGGCACTGGTTTGAGCATCTCGCGACGGGCTCGTCTCGTATCGAGTTGGAGGCCAAATCGTTCGCAGCATGTTGAGGCTGACCGGCGGTGCCGGCATGCGGCCTGCAGGCCCGGTGGGTCGATGCTACAGTCGACTGGCTATTGTGACACGCATGGCGCAAACATTTTGCCTATGACGGAGAGGAGACGGACGATCGTTTCATGACTTCGAAAACGACAGACGAGTTGTTTCAGCCTGATCTTCACACCTATGACTTTGAGAACGATCCAGTTCCGACTCTCAATCGTCTACGCGCTGAAGATCCCGTTCATTGGTCGCGGCATGGATTCTGGTTTCTGACACGCTACGAACATGTGAGCATGGTTCTGAAAGACGCCACGCACTTTTCCAGTGCCTCGGCCGGTTGGGGTGTTAGCAATCCTCTGGCGCGCCGCGGGACCGTCAACCAGTCGGAGTCGGAACAAAGTCTCAGTCGGTCACTTGCAAACTCCTTCAATCAGATGGACGCGCCGGACCATACTCGCATTCGTGCGCTGGTGCAGGCGGCGTTCTCTCGGCGTGCTGTCGAAGAGCGGCGGCCCCGGATCTGCGAAGTGATCAACACGCTGCTGGATGCAGCTATCGCCAAAAGGACTTTCGATCTCGTCGCGGACTTTGCCTTCCATGTGCCGATCATCGTGGCGAGCGAAATTATCGGAATCCCACCCACCGACCGAGACAAGTTTCGCGAGGCTTTCGCGAGCGCGGCTGTCCTGATGGCGCCCAAACGGTCGGATGAAGCGTGGTCGAACGGATTGGCTGCCGGAAAATGGATCGGATCCTATCTGCGAGATGCAGTATCCGAGCGGCGAGTCCATCCTCGGGACGATCTGATCAGTGCGCTCATCGAGCAGGAGAGCGATGGTCGTCGGCTAACCGAGGCAGAACTTCTCTCAGCACTCAGCACGATCTACACAGCAGCAGGAACGACGACAGAACGCTTCATCTCCAGCGGATTGTTTTTGCTTCTGTCGCATCCAGAGCAGTGGAATGACCTGAAGCGAGACAGATCCACTATCGCGTTGGCAATTGAGGAAATACTTCGGTTCCACCATCCCACCCAATCGACATCGACAAATCGGCGTTGTACTGCCGATGTCGAGATGGGTGGCAAGACCCTCAAAGTCGGCGATACTGTACGTGTTGGTCTTGGCGCCGCGAATCGGGACCCTGCTGTTTTTGTCGATCCGGACATTTTTGACATCAGGCGGACTTCACGGACGCCGATTCTGTCGTTTGGTACTGGTCCGCACTTTTGTTTCGGCTCGGCGCTGGCTCGGATAGAGGCAACCCTTGCAATTGAGGCGATCGCTGACCGCGTTCCGGACATAGCGTTGATCACTCGACACCCTATTAAAGATCCGGTGCGACCCGACCGGTACAAGGAAATATTGGTTGCGGTGTGAAGGCTTTTGTCGGAACTGATCGCTCAGACCAAGGCAGCGCAACGATGCCACCCAATTTCGCAGCTCAGCGTAACCTCAGGTGACGAGTCTTTCCTGTGAACCCAACATCGCTCCGGGTGGACGAAAGACCATCGAAGGCCATGACGACTACCATCGCAACCGATGAGAGCGACTGAAGTTTCAGCTCGCTCGAGATTTGGGGCGGCAACAAACTGATTGCGCACGACCAGAGCAAGGCGAACACTGTCGAGCGCGCCGCCTTCGCTATCCCCAAACGAATAAATCTGCCGGCCATGTTGGTAAGTCGTGCCGTGCCCGCAATCCGTGGAAGGCAGGCGATTTGGGTGGAATACACCCTCGTCAAACTCATCGCGTGCCTCCAATTTCTCGTCGTCTACGCACATAGGACGAATGACAGGGCCACCGTCCGACAACCGGTGCGATAATTGTGATTGGATGCGCCGAAGTGCGGGTTTGGACGCAGCCAGTCCTGAGGGTTGGGGCATTGCGTCAGTCGCAACCTGGCGTGCTCGAAGCCGGCGACGAGCTCAGTCCGGCGCTATTCAAGGCCGGATCGATGGACATCGACCGGCCGGGCGGCGGTGGCCGAACTGTCGCGCTCAATCCGATCGAGATGCATGCGGATATGCGCCGCTTCGGCGGAAGTGTTTGCCAGCGCAATCGCCTGCCCGAACGCGGTGCGGGCCTCCGCGGCGCGACCAAGCTGCGAAAGTAATCCACCTTTCACGCCATGGAAGTAAAAATAGTGAGAGAGCCTCGACCCCAGGGGTTCGATCATTGCGAGCGCCGCCTCAGGACCGCGAACCTTGGCGACCGCCACTGCACGATTGAGCGTCACAACGGGAGAAGGTTGCAGTTTTTCGAGTGCCGCATAAAGCAGATCGATCTGAGCCCAGTCGGTATCCTGCGGTCGAGTGGCTCGAGCGTGCAAGGCGGCGATTGCTGCCTGAATTTGGTACGGTCCCGCACGCCTGTGCCGGATCGCCTTGTCAATAAGCGCCAGGCCCTCGGCAATCATCGCATGGTTCCAGAGTGTTCGATCCTGATCCTCGAGCAGCACGATACCGCCGTTGGCATCGAAGCGCGCAGGAGCGCGTGCGTGCTGCAGTAGGAGAAGTGCAGTCAGCCCCAGCATCTCGGGTTCGCCGGGAAAAAGACGAAGCAGGAGTCTTGCCAACCGAATCGCTTCGTCACACAGCGGCATTCGCGCGTCCGCTCCGCCGCCGGCCGAATATCCCCCGCTGAATGTGAGATAAATCATCGCGGCGACGGCGGCGAAGCGTTCCGCCCGCTCCACCGCGCCGGGCGTCTCGAACGGGACCTCGGCCGCAGCAACGTGGCTCTTCGCGCGCGTGATTCGCTGTTCCATCGCGCTCTCGCTGACAAGAAAGGCGCGCGCAATTTGCGTAACCGAAAGTCCGCAAACGACGCGCAGGGCCAGCGCGATCTGCTGCGTTGTCGGCAGATCGGGGTGACAGCAAATGAAGAGGAGGCGAAGTACGTCGTCGCGATAATTCGCGTTGTCCAGGCGCTCAGCCAGCGGGGCTTCCGTGTCTTCGAGGTCGGATATTACCCCTTCGTCGGGCAGCGTTTGCTGCTTTTTCCGTCGCCTCGTTGCGTCGATGGCAAAGTTGCGCCCCACCAAGACGAGCCAAGCGGCGGTGTCGCGAGGAGGGCCATTCTGGGGCCAGGTTCTCAGGGCGCGCAAGCATGCTTCTTGAAACGCTTCCTCAGCGGTATCCAGGTCGCGGAAATAGCGCAGCAGGGCACCGATCGCCTGGGGCCGTGCTGTGGTCAGCGACGCATGAATCCAATTGGGCTCAGTCACCTGAAACCGTTTCCGGGCTCGAACGATCGAAGTGGTCGAATCTCATAAGCGCCGCTGGGATTGGCACGGCCGAGATCGCGCGCGATCTCCAGCGCTTCGTCCAGTGCAGAGCAATCGACAATGTAGAAACCAAGCAATTGCTCCTTGGTCTCGGCGAACGGGCCATCAATCACGAGAGGCGGGTCTTGGCTTTTGCGCAGCGTGGTCGCCGCTGTTGTCGGGAGCAGTCTGGCGACTGGCCCGAGTTTGCCGGCCTTCGCAAGTCTTCCCTGCACAACCGCAAGCTTCGCCATCACGGCGTCGTCGTCCGCTTTGGTCCAAGCACCGACCGCGTCTTCTGAATTGTAACAAAGAATGGCGTAGAGCATTGGCGTTCTCCTTTTGCCTAGGACGAACGAACTTGGCCGTTTCCTACACGTTCGACCGAATAAACAATGGGGCCACGCGAGTGGATCTTCAGGCGCCAGAGACTGCGCGAAAATATTCTGACACTATCCGCCTAGCGGTGCCATTTGTGATCGTCAGACCCCGCACTTTGCGCCACCAAGCGCCGGAGCACCGGGACAATTTCCGATACGCCCGGCACTGAGCGTAAGGCGCGAATGAATGGCGCACCCGGAGCGATTCGAACGCCCGACCCTCAGATTCGTAGGGGGTTTTTTGCTATTTTCATAGTTGTAAATAGTGTCACATCCGCGGTATATTTGATACCGTAATCAAGTATTTAGCTCGACATGGCTGAACATAGCAATCCACCCCTACGCGCCTCATTTGAGAGCCTAGGCGGAGCCTAAGAAGAGCATCAGATGCGCCTCACCGACATCTCCATCAATGCACTGCGCGCGCCCTCCAAAGGTCAGGTGACGTATATCGACGATACCCTTCCGGGCTTCGGAGTCCGAGTCTCGCAGGGCGGAGTGAAGTCGTTCGTGCTGGTGCATGGACGGAGCCGCCGGCGAACGACGCTTGGGCGATACCCGTCCATCAGCCTCAAGGACGCTCGAAAGGCGGCAAAGCTTTTACTGGCTGAGAGAACACTCGGCAGACTGGAAAGCCCGCCCATGGGCTTTGCTGAGGCTGTGAACCTATATCTTTCGACGCACTATCCCGACCGCTATTGCAAGCCTCGAACGCGCGCCGAGACGAAACGTTTGCTCGAGAAGCACTTTCTTCCACCATTTCGGCACGAACAAGTGGCGGACGTCCGAACCGACATGATCTCTAGAATTGTTGACCGCCTCTTGAAAACCCCGGCCGAAGCCAGGCATGCGTTCGCAGCGGTTAGACAATTCTTCAACTGGGCGGTGCGGCGCGGCTATGTCGATCGCAGCCCTTGCGACCGCCTCCGGCCTCCGGGTCGCGCCATTGCACGCGATCGCGTCCTTGCAAGCGATGAGATAGTTCAGATCCTCCAGCATGCGCGCTCAGAAGTCTCGACGTTCAACGCCATCGTCCAGCTGCTTCTCCTGACCGGCCAGCGGCGGAACGAGATCTCGTCCTTGGAGCTGTCGTGGGTCGACTTTGAAGACCGAACGATTACGCTCCCCGCCAGAATTACAAAGAACAAACGCTCGCACACCTTCCCATTTGGAAGTTTGTCCGAGGTCCTTCTGAAGTCGGCCGCTACAAATTTGGCGCTACGAGCGGAGACCGCGGGCGCAAAAAAACCGTCAGAAATCCTCTTTCCTGCGCGTGGAAGAGATACGCCATTTGCAGGTTGGTCAAAGGCAAAGCCGGACTTCGACAAGGGTTGTTCCCTCGCGCATTGGACCCTTCACGATCTGCGGCGAACCTGCGCGACGAATTTGGCGGCCCTTGGCACACCCGTCCACGTCACCGAAAAATTGCTCAATCACATTTCCGGTACGACGGGTGGTATCGTATCGGTTTATCAGCGTCACTCGTATCTTGATGAGATGCGATTGGCGATCGATGCATGGGAAATGAGGTTGAATTCGCTGGTCGCAGCTGAACGCCAGAGACACAGCGTCCTTTCAAAAGCACGTCTCGTCGATATGCCCACCGCCGCGGAGAGGATCGAGTGCCGCACTGGAGTAGTTTCGGAATTTCAAATCTAACAACATGGTTTGCGAGGACCTGCGTAAGCCGACGCGTATTCCACGGAACGGGGAAAGGTATGCGCGCAGTAGCAATCATCCTTCTGACAGCGGTTGGCGCTCTTGCTATGCGACCGGCGCTGTCGGCCGAGAAGGCGGGCAGCTGGACGCGCATCACGGAGACACATCTCATCGATCCCAACGGTGCGCTCCAGAGTCTCGATGCGATGGTGGTTGCGAAACTTCTCAAGTCTACCGGCACGACAACAATAAACTACTGCGCAAGCGAAAACGCGCCACTCCCGACAACGTTTCAGCTAACGCCGACACAGACCTGTACGATGCTCGATCCGCAGCTCGAAGGGGCGAACTTTCACGCGGCATTCGCCTGCCAAGGCGAAACGCACGGGAGAGGCAAAATGACAATTACCTATGACACCGCCGAGCACTACACCGGCGAGTCAACCTATTCACCTAGCGAAATGATGAGTCTAAGGTGGAAGAGCACATTCGAAGGGCGGTGGACTGGCCCGACGTGCGCCAGTCCGTAGGCGGCGTGCGCCGCAAAATGCGAAAAATCTCTCCTGTTTTGTCAGCATCGACAGCTGATTAAAGTCTCGATCAATCTGTGGCGCTTCATTTCTGACTTGAGGCGTACGAACGAATTCTTTCCGAACTCTGCACTGGAATGTAACGATTCCAGAATTGAATGTGAGGCATCGAGAATCGAATGAAAACCAAGTGGGAAATTGATGAATCGACTGCCGTTGATCTGAAGATTGGCGGCTTTGCGAAGACTGAATTGATACTCAACAACAAGGAAATCCCAAACCACCTAACGGCGCGCAGGAAGAGCGAGGCCACGTTTGAGCTGCCAGGCGGTCGACACGCGAAACTAACTATTGAGCCACAATTCGGAACGTCCCCTCTGACTAAACTTTATGTCGACGGGCAGTTGATGGTGCCGACACCCAAGAACCCAATAACGTGTGGTTCATGCGGAAGTATTGCGAAACCTAACGATCGCTTCTGCGGAAAATGCGGGCACGCGATGCCGTCTCCCGAAAGCTATGTCCACGAAAAATACGTGAACGACGCGACGACCGCTATTTGGATGCTTTCAGGACTATTTTTTGTATCCGGGATTATCTTGTTCGTCATCATGCAATCGCAGGGAAGTGACGCGCTATCGAAGCTTGCGGGATTGGATCCCAACAGCCAGTTCCCGCACCCCATAAACGGAGTGAACTACACCGTCGCTGCGCTACGCTCTCAGATTGCGTGGGAACCCTGGGGAGTGCTCATAGTCAACCTCATACTGGCAATCGTGATGACAATACTTGCGTTTTGGGGAAAGCGGGCTCCTTTGGCTGCCACATTGGTCGCCCTTGCGACTTATGCAGTGGTTGTTGTCACCAATGCGATCATAAGTCCTGCGTCGATTGGTCAGGGAGTCGTTATCAAGATCATGGTCGTACTCCTGTTGTACCGAGGGATCAGCGGAGCACTGGCGCTGCGCACTGCAAGTGCCTGAAACAGAACCTGAGATTGTCACCCAGTGCTGCTCCACATGTGGGCGAGTGGTGCCGGTAGCGTCTTTGTTTTGCTCAAATTGCGGACGCGCTCTGGCAACGTTGCCCTCTCCCCCTGCGCCAGTTTCGGATCGGGTCAATCACAATTTCAGTTTTCAATGGGCGGAAATCAATCGCGCCGCCACACTCTTCGTTTTGCTCCTGGCCAGTTCGTTCATTCTTGGGATGATCGAACGAATCAATTCGTCGCCTTGGCCCGAAGCGGTCGTTAGCGGGGTCAATGCTCTGATTGTCCTGGGATTCGCTGGTCTTCGACACAAGGAGATTGTTGCGCTGCTTGGAGTTCCACGAATTGCGTGGCGGAACGCGATCGAACTGACGCTTCTCTCGTTGGCGCTTCTTGCGCTCATGAGCATTTATTTTGCCCTCATCGAATATCTCGGCGTGCCCATGCTTCGCGCTGCCTCGGAATTCCAAAAGGCAAGATGGGGCTTAGGGGCAATGGTCGTGCTTGTAAGTCTGATGCCAGCAGTCGTAGAGGAAATGGCGTTTCGGGGGGTTATTCAATCCTCGCTCGAACATGTCTTCGATTGGCGCGAAGCCTGGATTATCCAAGCAGCTTTGTTCAGTGTTCTGCACTTGTTGCCCATGATGTTTCCGAGTCACTTTGTCATAGGTTTGGGTCTCGGCTATCTACGCCACAGGAGCAAGAGTCTGTATCCGGGTATGGTGTTGCACGCTTCGTGGAACGCCTTGGTCTTATTTCAAGAACTATCTTGAAGCTCGGCTATTTCCAGAGTCCTCCGTCAGTCACCGCAGGACAGTGATGGAAGCCCTGCGTGATTCGACTCACCCGCGAATCGACCTTAAATTTAGTCCTTGCAATGACCCGAATCACTGGGCCGACGGGGTTATATGTCACAGAGAAGGGATTGGGACTGTCCGCACTGTCACAAGTCACAAGTCCTGTCTGACGAGAATGTCCACGTGTTCACCACCGAACTCAGCGTCGGGACCAATGTGCATGGAAAAATTTGTATCACGGTGGTCGCTGTCGCTTGCCTCAACGCAATGTGTCACGAGCTCACATTGAGGGCACAACTCAGCGAATATGTCCAAAACCGTGCATCTGGAATTTGGGGAGCTGGAAAATCGCTTAGGAACTGGCCCCTTCTCCCGGATTCAAGCGCAAAACCGCAACCGGACTACATTCCGAAGGCGCTGCGCGATGATTACTTCGAAGCGTGCAAGATTCGCGATCTCAGCCCCAAAGCGAGCGCAACGCTCGCGCGCCGATGCCTGCAAGGCATGATCCGCGATTTCTGCAAGATCGCTAAGGGTAGACTAATCGATGAGATCCAAGAGTTGGAACAGCGAGTTGCAGACGGCCAAGCGCCTCTCGGTGTTTTGCCCGACTCCGTCGAGGCAATCGATCATGTCCGCAAGATCGGCAATATCGGCGCGCACATGGAGAAAGACATCAATCTGATCATCGATATCGATCCCGGCGAAGCGCAGATTTTGATCGAACTGGTCGAGACTTTGTTCGAGGAATGGTACATCGCGCGGCAGGTTCGCACCGAAAAGTTCGCCGCCCTCAAGGCGCTCGGCGCAAAGAAGGAAGCGGAGAAAAATACCCCCAAACCTTAGAACGAACGGGCTTTTGCAGATCACCAAAACAGTAAGAATGCGGCGATTAAGCTCTGGGTACTCGCTCCGATTCTCTAATTTGGATTGGTTCTGGACATTCCGGCTTCATATGGCGCGCGCCGAGCTTCGCCTTTAGGCCGTCGAGGATTTCTCTTTCCTTAGACTGAGCCTTGAGCCTAATGCCCAGTAGCATGAGTGTGCCTAATATCGGATTCGGTCGGGTTTCCGGCCGCCGGATCAAGGTCGCTTGGGACAACGAATGGTTACCGGGCCTTGTTCATTCTACGGCACCGAGGTCGCTTGAGTTTGATTCGCGTTTTGTTGCCGATAGGCTTCAATGAGTCCTGCAATTCGAGAGGATCGCTTTTTCGCGAACTTAAGCAACTCTCTATATGTGTCGGGGCCGGTCACGCTCTGCGTGATCAGCGCCTGCAGTGCTGGATCGACATGCAAATATGCCCAGGCTTCGACGAGAAAATCCTCAGTTATCTTTTGCGTTGATGGCGTCATGTTGCCGTCGTTGATCAATCGGGCCAGAGCCTCCATCAAATTGAGGAGCTCGCGAAACTCAAATGTACGGCGGATTGGATTATCGGAAGCGATGAAAACCCGCCGCTGCGCCTCAGACAGACTGGCAACCACGGTCATGCAGTTTGAGAAGTCTGCAGACCGGTTTGCCGTTCGCGTTTCACTCGTATTGGCGCGCGCGATGAAGAGGGTGACTATCGCCGAAACCGCGGCCGCGACAGCAGAGATCGCCGCCCATGTCGTCGCGTCCCATGTCGTGACATTCATTACTTGGCGGGCTTGGGCTGCTCTGAACTCGTCGGTGGCGGTGGCGTTTCAGGCTTGACTGGTCTAGGAGCCGCGACGGTCTGGAAGTTTGCGGTTGTCATCGAGTCCTGGGCCCCGGCCCAAGCTTCGCTGGCTTTTCCGATCGGCGCTCCACCCCGTCCCGCGTTCGCGCGATCAGGCATCTTTCTCCTCCTTATTTCTTAGAAGAATTTGTGTTTTGTGGCGGTGGGGTCGCCGGCGCCGGCACCGGCAAGGGCTGATTTGGCTTTACGTTTGTGGCGAGCGACTGGAAGTTCGACGTCGTTAAGGATTTCTGAAACTCAACACGGCCAGACTCTTTGCGATCTGCCATCACGACCTCCACGTCGGTTTGATTGTTTTCGTTCTACCAATGTTCCTGCGAATTTCAACCGAAATATAGCGATTCGGCGGCTTACGCCAGGTCGCGAGGCTGGATTACAAGTTGCGCGCACGCATCGTTTCGACTCAAGAACATGAGTCCCGAGGCGCCGATCACCGCTCCGAATTTGTCATTGCGATGTCTCATCGGCGATACAAAGGGGCCGCAGTGCTGCTCTTTGCCACCGTCCCCAGAGCAGCTCCGGGTCTGGTGCGATCGATTTCGACGGCCAGCCATGTTGTTCGCTGACTCTAAAGGCAAAGTTGCCGTGCGCATGTGTTGCGCAACGCGCCGCAACCAACATTCCGGCCATTTGTACTTCGGATACGGTTACGGTCAGCACCAAGAGATTTGGAATCTTCCACCGTTGTGAATGAATGCCGTGCGCAACTAGATGCTGATACGCATTCAGTTTTCGTTGAAACGAGCTTTGATAGGGATCCCTGCGCTTCACAGGCATCGTCACGACGTCATGGGACAACACGGCG
>Ga0207693_10000753_pt1 | contig 29134 bp, 17 predicted proteins | sample LARL81metaG_FD_184347 | JGI IMG/M metagenome (GOLD analysis project Ga0207693, IMG submission 184347) | Corn, switchgrass and miscanthus rhizosphere microbial communities from Kellogg Biological Station, Michigan, USA - LAR L8-1 metaG... | ecosystem: Host-associated > Plants > Roots >... | reverse complement strand
GCTCCCCATGCCGGGCTCCCAGAAGGCGTTGTGGTCGATCAGGCCCGAGGTGTTGGAGACAGGCTTGTTGAAGATGTCGAAGATGTCGCAGTTCTCGAACAGGTTGCGCAGGAAGCTGACGTTGGTGCCGGCGTCGTAGGTGAGACACTCGATGTGCCCCGAGCTCATCCGCTTGACGTCGTGGATGTAGTTGTCCGACCAGCTGATGTTCGCCCCGTCGGCCTGGCGGTTGTTGAGCGGGTCGATCGAGGGGCCGAGCTCGTTGTGCGAGATGGTGACGTTGGCGGCGCCGTTGGCGATCGCGCCGAAGTGGTTCTGGTCGAAGGTCAGATACGACGCGCCGCGCTCGGTGTCCACCCGGCCCAGGTAGCTCCAGCCGTTGTAGCCGTAGCTCTGGCTCTCGAGATGGCGCAGAACGATGTAGGAGCCGAAGACGTCGATGCAGGACTGACCGCCGATCGCGACCCCGTCGTTGTTCGTAATCTGCTTGCAGCCGAAGACCGGATGCTGGCCGCTCGGAACGTCGAAGGTACAGCGGTTTGAGGCCGAGCGGCCGACTCCGTTGCCGGTGACGTTCGACTGGCCGTAGGTACCACCCTGGACGAGCACGGTGTCGCCGCCCTGGCAGATGTCGTTGGCGGCGTCGAGTGAGCCGCAGGCCGTCGCGCCGTTGAAGCCCTGCGGTGTGGACGACCGGATGCAGCCGCCACCACCGGGCGCTACCCAGATGTTTGCCTGACCGCTAGGGGGAGGCGGAGGCGGCGGCGGCGGAGGTGGGGGCGGCGGAGGAGGAGGAGCCGCGGCCGTGCTCCCCGCGTCGGCGTACGCCGAGAGCGGTCCGGCGGCTCCGTTGTAGGAGTTCGACGACGTCCAGGTGCTCGGCAGGGTCGAGAAGGTTCCCTGCGCCCCGAGCGCCGGGCTCCCGTTCGTGCAGCAAGCGTCCGCGTAGTCGACGTGGCCTCCGGTGCCGAGCACCGCCAGCCAGTACTTCGTCGAGCTGAGGCTCACCTGCGGCACCGCGACGCTGTTCCAGGCTCCGCCCTGCGGAACGAGGAGCACGCCGGAGGCCAGTTGCGAGCCGGGTTTGCCGCCAGCGTCACTGTAGAGGCCGACCTCGACCGCGCTGGCCGTCGTCGTGGCCCGCAGGTAGACGTTGAGCCGCGTGACTATGCCCGCGGTCGCGGACTGGGTGACCCAAGCCTCGACCGTGCCTGACGCGCTCGAGTCGCCCGCCGGTCCCACCGTCGTCGTCCCGACGAAGCCAGTCGAAGGTGGTGGGGGCGGAGGCGGTGGCGGGGCCGTCGGGCAGGCGGCGGTCGACGCGGTCAGCGACGCCTTCGGAGAGTGCTTGCCGAGTCTGCTGACGGCGTCGACGTCGATCTGGTAGCGGGTCGCGCACGCGAGTGCGGCGAGTGTCGTGCCGCTCGAGTTGACGATCTGGATGAGAGCGCCGTTGCGGTAGATGTCATACCGGTACGCGTTTCTGACGCTCGACCAGTCGATCTTCAGCTGGGTCGGCGTTGCGGAGACGACCCTCAGGTTCTGGGGCGCCGACGGCGTGCTCAGGTTCGACGATCCGAGCACGGTCAGGACGGTGTTCGTCCCCGCAGTGCGGTTTGAGCCGGCGGGGGCCACCGCGAGGTCGAGGCCCGGCTGCGTGGCGGCGCGGGCGATCGCGGCCTTCCACGCGGCGGTGTTCCCCTTCCGCGACCGGCCGACGTCAACCGCGACCAGGATGCGCGCGGTCGCGCCGGCGAGGCTCGAGAGAGCGGACTCGGAGGGAAGGCTGCGGACACGAACGACGACGAGACCCACGCCCGGAGTCGAGGCGACCTTCCGGGCGGCGCCGAGCGAGCCCGCGAGCAGCGTGCAGGCGGGGACATGTTGCTTGGTGCAGGCTGCGGCCGCTGGCCGTTGGGACCAGACGACGCGGTGCGGAAGCACGACCGTCCGCAGGTTGTAGCGATGAGCGAGGCTGCGAACGTGTCGAGCCTGGGAGGCCTTCATCCCACGGGTGTCGAGCACCATCACGTTCACCTTGGAGCTCCGTGCGGTGCGAACGACGTGGTCGGTCAGCCACCCGGCGCTGTGGCGGTCGACCTCGAGCCCCCACATCTCCGCCGGCAGCGAGGGACGCTGCTGCTGGGCAAGTGTGCGCGCAAGCGCCGAGGCGGGCAGCGCGCAGGCGAAGGCCATCGCGACTGCTGCGGACACGCGAAGAAGGCGGCTTGGGCGGGGTGCGGCTCCCCACATGGCCGCTGTCATCGGTCGCACCGCACGCCCTGGCCATCGTCAGTTCGAGGGATCGCCTGGCCGATCGGCTAGTCGAGCCGGGACGATCGAGCGGTCGCCCCGGGCCGGGAAGGCCGCTAGGTTCAAAGAACATGGGCATGGACGTCGTGGTCGTCTCATACCGGAGTGGGAGCGAGTTGCGAGGCTGCGTCGAGCCGCTGGCGGCCGCCGAGGGCGTACACGTCGTGGTGGTCGACAACGCCTCGGGCGACGGCTCGCTCGACGCCGTCTCCGGTCTCGACGTGAGGACGATCGAGCTGCCGGACAACCGTGGCTTTGCCGCCGGCTGCAACGCGGGGTGGCGGGCCACATCGAGCCCGTACGTGCTCTTTCTGAACCCGGATGCTCGGATCGAGCCCGCCGCGCTCGAGACGCTCGTCGCCCTGCTGGAGCGCGAGCCCGGCGTCGCCGTCGCGGCGCCGCGCATAGTCGACGAAGACGGCTCGCTCGACCTCTCGGAGCGCCGGTTCCCGACGCTGCGCTCGACCTACGCGCACGCGCTCTTCCTCCACCGGCTCTTCCGGCGCGCGGCCTGGGCGAGCGAGCTCGTCCGCGACCCCGCCGACTACGAGCGTGCCGGCAGTCCCGACTGGGTCTCGGGAGCCTGCCTGCTCGTCCGGCGCTCGGTACTCGAAGAGCTCGGCGGCTGGGACGAAGGATTCTTCCTGTATTGCGAGGACAAGGATCTCTGCCGCCGCGCCCGCGACCGCGGCTACGACGTGCGCTTCGAGCCCGCCGCGCTGGCGCGCCATACGGGCGGTGCCTCGGCGCCGCGCCCGTCGCTCGCACACGTCCTCGCGCAGAGCCGCGTCCGGTACGCCCGAAAGCATCATGGCCGCGTCGTCGCCGAGCTCGAACGTGCCGGCATCGCGCTCACGGCCCTGACGCACATGGCGATCTCGCGCGGCGGCCGCGCTGCCCGCGCGGGTCATGCCGCCGCGCTCCGTGCTGCCCTCCGTCCCCTTCGCGCCTGCTGAGCCAGACCGCGTGCGGATCTGGCTCGACATCGAAAATCCACCCCAGGTCCAGTACCTGACGCCGCTGGCCGACGCGTTCCGCGAGGCCGGCGCCGAGGTCGTGCTCACTGCGCGCGACTACGGGTCGACGTACCAGCTGCTCGAGGGCCGAGGCGTCGACTTCCACCGTGTCGGCGCCAGCTACGGCAAGGAGAAGTGGCGCAAGGCGACCGGAGTCGTCGGGCGCACGCTCGCGTTAGCGCGCCTCTTCGCCCGCAGGCGTCCGGACGCGGTGGTGCACGCCGGGCGAGCATCCGCGCTCGCCGGCTGGCTCCTGCGCGTGCCGTCGTTCGGCCTGCTCGACTACGAGTACGTGGACGTGACGGTCGCCCGGGTCACGCACCACTGGATCCTCCATCCACGGGTGATGGATGCATCGGTGCTCGTGCAGCGTGGCGTGCCTGCGCGGCTGCTTCGCCCGTTCGAAGGGCTGAAGGAGGACCTCACATTCGCGGGCGTCGAGCTCGCGGATGTCGAACCGGCGGACCTGCCGGGCTTGCAACACGGCCTCTCACGCGTGCTCGTCCGGCCGCCGGCCGAGGAGAGCCACTACTACCGCTCCGAGTCAGGGGATCTGGCGCGGGAACTGCTGCGCCACCTCGCCGCGCAGGAGGGCGCGCAGGTGCTGCTCTCGCCGCGCTACCCACGGCAACGCGCCTACCTCGACGACGCCGATTGGCGGAACGAGCCGGTCGTCGTGCCCGAGTCCGCGCCGTTCCTCCCGCTGCTGAAAGCGGTCGACGCGGTTGTCGCCTCGGGCGGGACGATGGCCCGGGAGGCCGCCTGGCTCGGGATCCCGTCCTACAGCATCTTCCAGGGCGCGATCGGCGGCGTCGACCGTCATCTCGCGAGCATCGGACGCCTCGACCTCGTCGGCTCGGTCGGCGACTTCGAGCGGATCAAGATCGAGCCGAAGCGCGACCCCCAGCCGCTCGCAGAGAACCAACGGCTGCCGGGGGAGCTCGTCGAGACCGTGCTTAGCTTGACTCCGAAGAGCCCGAGAGCCGGCGGCGCCAAGCGCGCTTGAGCGGCTCCGCGAGCCCGGCGCGGCTCGCGAGCGCCCGCAGGCCCCGGTCGGCGAGCCCGACCGCCGTCCGCCCCGCATTCAGCCGGAGCCCTCTCAGCGTAGGCGCGAAGACGAGCACGTCCGCCTCGTCCCAGGCCTCGTTCGAGAAGCGGCGCTTGTACTCGGAGTCCCCGAACCCGAAGTCGCACGCGTCGATGTCGGGGTCGGCGCAGAGGTCGGCGATCACCCGCATCAGCACGTACTGCCCGGGGCGGAGGTCGGCGAGCGACGGCTCGTAGCCAGGCGTGCCGATGAAGAACGTCCGGTCGTAGATCCAGCCCGGCCAGAACGCGGCCGGCGCGCCGTCGAGGTACAGGACCCAGGCCCGGAACCAGCCGCGCTCCAGGCCGAGCGCTACGAGGCGGCGGTTGCGCTCGTCGTCCCGCAGCGCGACGCCGAGGCCGCCCTGATAGGTCTTGGCCGCGACCGGTTCGACGGCGGCGAACAGCTCGTCGAGCTCGCCCGGCGCCGAGAAGACGCGGAACGACAGACGGTCGCCGAGCTCACGCTCGAGCTTCTTCGTGTAGCGGTTGATGCTCTGGCGCGTCGACTTCGAGCGTCCCTGGACGAACTCGTCGAACGACTCCGCTAACCGGAGGCGACGATGGGTGCGGACATCCACCAGCCGATCGCGAGACCGCGCCGGCGGCTGCGAGCGCGCGGCCGCGTACAGCGCCGAGTCGGCCCGAAGCGAAGGTAGGAGCGCGACCTCGGCTTCGCCGTCGCGCAGCGTGCGCAGGACTTCGTCCAGGAGCGCGCCGGCCGTGGCGTCGCCGCCTGCGAGGCCGCCGTGCGCGACGGTCAGCATCCGGACCGACGGCTTGAGGATTGCGCGGTAGCCGATGCGCGAAAGCAGCCGGGTCTCCTCGATCCTGCTGACCATCATCCCGCCCTCGAGCGCGACGCAATGCGGGCGGACAGCCTCCGGGGAGGAGTCGACCAGCGCAGCCAGGAAGTCGAGGTCGGCGTCGACGCGCGGCCAGGTGAATGCGCTCCACGCCTCGCGCAAAGTCTCGAGCTCGTCTGTCGAGCGCGCGAGCCGGCGGGGCTCTGCAGGGGTCGTCGGAGCGAGCGTGGTCGCCATTCGTCCACCGTAGCCCCGAACGACCTCGGGAACGACCCGCCGTAGGCGCGGACTCCGGCGCCCGGGCTAGCCGGATGGCTAGGAACGGTCAGGCACTCTGGCCGAACGCCCGTCGCGGCCCTTGGAACCGCTTACTACCGTTGGTTTCGGGCCATGTGCGGTATCTGTGGAGTCGTCCAGGTCGGGGGTGAGCCTCGCCTCGTGATCGAGCCTGACGTGCTCGACCGGATGACCGACGCCATGACGCACCGCGGGCCGAACGACCGCGGCACGCACCTCGAGCCCGGCGTCGCGCTCGGCGTGCGCCGGCTGAGCATCGTCGACGTGGAGGGCGGCCACCAGCCGGTCTGCAACGAGGACGGCACGGTCTGGGCGGTACAGAACGGCGAGCTCTACAACCACGAGGACGTCCGGCGCGAGCTCCTCGGTGGCCACCGCTTCGACAGCCGCTGCGACACCGAGATCCTTCCGCACCTCTACGAGGAGGTCGGGCCGGCCTTCGCCGAGCACGTCCGTGGCAAGTTCGGCATGGCCGTCTGGGACCGGCGCGAGCGGCGCCTCGTGCTCGCGCGCGACCGGCTCGGCGTCAAGCCGCTCTACTACGCCGAGGCCGGCGACCGCGTCGTCTTCGCCTCGGAGCTGAAGAGCCTGCTCGCGAGCGGCATCGTCGAGACCGACCTCGACTACGAGGCGATCGACGCCTACATGACCTTCGGCTTCGTCCCGGGCCCGCTGACGCCGCTGGCCCGCGTTCGTAAGCTGATGCCCGGCGAGCGCCTCGTCGTCGACCCGCGCGGCCTGCGGCTCGAGCGCTACTGGACGTACCCGGCACCGGAGCCGGACCTCGAGGCCTCGCAGGACGAGCTCGCCGAGGAGCTGATCGCGCGCCTCGACGAAGCGGTGCGCCTGCGCCTGATGAGCGACGTCCCGCTCGGCGCGATGCTGAGCGGCGGGCTCGACTCGAGCCTGATCGTCGCGTTGATGGCCAAGCACATGTCCGAGCCGGTGAAGACGTTCTCGATCGGCTTCACGGAGGACCGCGACAACGAGCTTGCAGACGCGCGCTTCGTCGCCGACCTGTTCGGGACCGAGCACCACGAGCTCGAGCTCTCCTACACGCAACAGCAGGTCGACCTCGCCGACCTGGTCTGGGCGATGGACGAGCCGGTCGCCGATCTCTCGTCGCTCGGCTTCCTCGCAATCTCCGAGCTGGCCGCGCGGCACGTGACCGTCGCGCTCTCGGGGCAGGGCGCCGACGAGCTCTTCGGCGGGTACACGAAACACAAGGCCGCGTCGCTCGTGGCCGCCTGGCGGCGGTTGCCGGCGCCGGCTCGCTCACTGGGCGGAGGCGCGCTCGCGCGCAGCCCGCTGCGCTCCCGGCGGTCGGTGCGGACGCTGCTCGCCGCGGACCCCGTCGACCGGCTGCTCGCGATGAGCGGGCGCGTCGACGACGATCTGCGGGCCGACCTCTACCGCGGGCCGCTCGCGACCTCGGACGGCCTCGCAGGCCGGCGCGCGGTCGCGCCGCTTGCGCAGGGCATCGCCGACGAGCCGCTCGCGGCGACGCTCCACATCGACGGACAGCTCGCGCTCGTCGACCAGATGCTCCACTACTTCGATCGGACGTCGATGATGTGCTCGCTCGAGGTGCGCGTGCCGTTCCTCGACCACGAGCTCGTTGAGTTCTCCGCGCGCGTGCCGGACTCGCTCAAGGTCCGCCGGCTCCAGACGAAGTACCTGCTCAAGCGTGCGGCCGACGGGGTCCTCCCGGAGCGCGTGATTCACAAGCGCAAGCTCGGCTTCTTCCAGGGCCCGACCGCCGGCTGGCTGCAGGCCCAGATGGACGGGGCGATCTCCGACTACCTGCTCGGCCCGAGTCCGCGCTACGCCGAGTTCCTCGACCGCGGAGCGGTCGAGCGGCTTGTGCGCGCGCACCGCGAGCACAAACCCGTCGATGTGAAGCTGCTCGTCGGCGTGCTGATGCTCGAGGTCTGGCTCGCCTCCTACCTTCCTCGCGCCGCGGTCGCACCCGTCGAGCTGCCGGCCTCGCAGCCGGTATGAGCAGCGGCGAGCTCGGCTACGCGGTTGTGACGCCGGCCTGGAACGAGGCCGACAACCTGCCGCGTCTCGCGGGACGGATCGCGAGCCAGACGCGGCTGCCCTCTGCCTGGGCGATCGTTGACACGGGCTCGACCGACACGACGCGTGACGTGGCCGCCGGGCTGGCCCGGGAGCACTCCTGGATCCGCGCGGTCTCGCTGGAGCCCACGGCTGCCGCCCGCGGCGGCCCGGTCGTGCGCGCGTTCAAGGCCGGCCTGATCGAGCTCCGGACGGAGCTGCCGGAGGTCGTCGTCAAGCTCGACGCCGACCTCGACTTCGAGGACGACTACTTCGAGCGCCTCGTCGACGCCTTCGCCGCGAACCCGTCGCTCGGCATCGCGAGCGGCCTCTGCTACGAGCAGGTCGACGGCGAGTGGCGTCCAGGCTTCGGCACGCGCTCCCACGTCTGGGGCGCCTCGCGTGCGTACCGGCGCGAGTGCCTGCGCGAGGTGCTGCCGCTCGAGGAACGCCAGGGCTGGGACGAGATCGACGCGATCAAGGCGCAGCTGCGAGGTTGGGAGGTCGGCACGCTCTTCGACCTGCCGTTCCGGCACCTGCGGCCGGAAGGCGGCCGCGACGGCGGCCGGAAGCGCTGGTTCGACCAGGGCGACACCGCTCGCTACATGGGCTACCGCTTCTCGTACCTCGTCGGGCGGGCGCTCTTTCGCGCGCGGCGCGACCCGGCCGCCCTTGCGATGGTGCCCGGCTACCTCGGTGCCAGCCTCCGCCGCGCGCCGGTGCTGCCGGACGCGGACGCCCGCGCCTACGTGCGCCGGGCGCAGCGGCTGCGCGAGCTTCCGCTTCGCGCGCGCGAGGCGCGTGGCAGGCCGGCCGTCTAGACATCGGGTCGCCGTGTGGGGCCTGCGCCTCGCCGTGTTCCTGGGCGTGCTCTCGGCGGTGGCGCAGGTCATCTCGTACCACTACGGCCTGCGCGATCACATCCTCGACTCGAGCAGCGACAAGAGCGTGGCAGGTGCCCTTACTGCGCTCTTGCTCGCGGCAACTGTTGGGATCGCCTGGCTCCTGGCCCTCGCGCTTCGTCGCCCGCGGACCGTCCTGCTCGCGGCCTGTGTGTCGGTCGTCTTCGCGCTCGAGCTGACCGACCCACCGCACCGTGTCGCGCTCTCGGCGCCCGTCGGCCTGCTCGCGGTCGTTCTGATCTGGCGGCTCGGCACATCGGACGAGCTCGCAGGGCCGCTGCTCCGCGCCGGTTGCGTCGTGCTCGCCGTCGCGTTCGCGGCCCACTGGTCCGGCTCCTGGGTGGTCGACCGGCTCGACCTAGCGACGGACTCCTGGCTGTACCAGCTGAAAGAGATCGTCAAGCACTCCGGCGAGCTCGCAGCGTGGACGCTGATCGGCTCCGGCCTTCTCATTCTGCGGCTGGGGCAGTCGCTGGCAGAGCACCTTCGACAGGTCGCTGCTCGCGCCGACGAGCCGGAACCGCAGCTCGTACTGGTCCATGAGCTCCCGAAACGCCCGTAGTTCGTCGCCGCGATCGTGAGCTGGTCTTACGCCAGCGGCTCGGCTTCCACGCCAGCGAGTCGCCTGACACGTGCCCGACCGCGGACAAGAGCGCCTCGCGGCAGTGGCTTGTCGTCCAACTGCACGAGCGTCGCGCTCAGCGCTACCAGGATGAGCATCATCACCGTCACCTGGATGAACGAGAACGCGTCGTAGAACCACATTCCCACCACGAACGAGACGATGCTGGCCACGAGCGAGACCTCGAGCCAGCCGCCGTTGTGACGCTCGCGTCTGGACCGCCTGGCAAGCCTCCGGATGCAACGGCCGAACAGCCATCCCCAGCCGAGCACACCCAGGATGCCGGTCTCGACGAGCGTCTTCAGCCACTGGTCGTCGAGCACGAACGTCTCGGGGTGCAAGTCGGGCTGCCTCGTCGCGTAACCCTCGCCGACAAGCGGGTCGCGTTCCCATTCCTTCAGTGTCGGGCCCCAACGCGAAAGGCGGTTCTTGCTCGCGTAGTCCGCGTGCGAGTTCTGTTGGGCGATGAGGCCACCCGAGGGGAAGAACGCGTTGTCCAAGGAGCGCAGCGCTCCGGGGATCGTAAACTGGATGGCGAGCATGGCCGGCAGAATCAACGGCCACGCCTTCAGCGTCTGCCGCGGTCGCATCACGAGGAAGACCAGTCCGACGCCGGCGAGCATGACGACGCTAGTCCGCGACATCGACGAGATCGAGCCGATGATCACGGCGGCCGCGACGACCCACCAGGCCCGCTTCCCCGGGCGCATCGCGAGGTAGATCGCCAGCGGAACGAGCATCACGAACAGCCCACCCAGCGCGATCGGGTGCTGGGCGGAGGCGACCACGCGCACGTCGCCGCCGCGGAAAATGCCGGGACCGTCGCCCCAGAGCGGATGCAGGATCGGCACAAAGCTGTGCAGGTGGGCGAAGAAGTCGTACTTCGTCCTGTACTCGACGACCGCGAAGATGCCGAGCACGCCGCCGCCGGCGCAGAGGATCTCGATCAGCCGCTCGACGTCGGCACGCGTCCGGGTCACGCCGACGACGAAGTACACGATCAGGAAGAAGCTGAGCGCGAACGTGATGCTCTTGGTGACCTCTGAGTGCACAGCCAGGGTCGCGATCCGCTGCCGGTTTGCCAACTCGGACACGAACATCGAAACGAGGATCAGGAGGATCGGTCCCTCGAGGCCGGTCCGCCGGCCCTTGACGCGAGGATCGATCAGCAGCGACGTCAGCCAGCCGGCAAAGATCAGCGCCACAAGGATTCGGTAGGGCTCGAGCTGAAACGGGAGCCCGCCGCCTAGCGAGTAGAGCTGGATCGGGATGAAGAGGATGACGAGGATCAGGAGCGCGACCTGGCGCCGCCAATCGAGCAGCCAGCGATGCGCGAGCGAGAACAGGACGACTGCCGCGACCAAGAGCGCCAGCAGCAGTGCGCTCGTCCTGCCGACGCCGAACACGACCGTTGCCATCGCGGCAAGGGCGAGGAGCGCCAAGACCCCCCAGCCGCGGTCCTGGGAGCCGGACCTCGCTTCCATCTCAGGCCGAGAGTCGCTTCGCCCGCGTCTCGGAGTACCTGTTGCTGTCCTCCGCCTCGTCCTCGACGGGCCGGATGCGCGGGCGCATGTTCTCTAGCACGAACGCGAGCCCGCAGGTCAGGACGAGGAGCGCAGTGAAGATCAGGATCGGCTTGGTGATCTTGCGCGCCTGCAGCAGCTTGGCGGGGAGCGGGCCGCTGACCGGCTCGAGGATGACTCGCTGCTTCGGCGGGATGCCGTTCGCGATCTGGTTCCTGAGCATCCACGATTCGAACGCCGCGAGATGCTCCCTCGCGAGTTGCAAGGCGCCTGAGGGCGTGGCCGCGTCGGCGGCAAGTCCAATGAGGGGCAGCGAGGAGCCGTCCGAGCCCGAGACCTGCAGGGCGAAGAGCTTGCCGTGAATCGGGCCGCTCTTCCTGAGCTCCTGCATGACGCCGTTGCCTGTGGCGTACTGCACGAAGAACGTCGCCGCGTTCCGCAGGTTGTCGATATCGACTGGCCCGTTCGGGCTGTCGGCGACGTGCTTGCCCGGCCGGAGAGTCAGCGAGAGGAACGGGAACCCGGGCGTCGTCACGAAGACGTTCGTCGAGCTCTCGTACGTGGGATGATTACGGTAGGAGAAGTGGGGCGCCGAGGTCAGGTTCACGCGCACCATCGCGAGGAACGCCAGCAGGAACCCGAGCAGCAGCCCGATGGCGACGATCATCCTGAAGCGCCAGAGGACGCGGAACATGTGGTTGAGGTCCATCAGCTCGTGGCGTGGTGTCGTTCGGCAGCCGTGCCGGGGGCGCTCGGGTTCAGGTAGACGTACGCGGCTTGCGTCCGGTTTGCGGCGCCGAGCTTCTGGTAGGTCGCGGCGAGATGGAACTTGACCGCGTGGACGCTGACCTGCAGACGCCCGGCGATTTGTCGGTTCGTCAGCCCCGAGGCGGCGAGCTCGATCACCTCGCGCTCGCGCTCGGACAGCCGGTCAGCCGGCAGCGGACCGCCGGTGTCGACATGACGTTCGGCCATGCAGAAAGCGTAGGTCCTGCGAGCCGTTACGACCACGGCACGAGCGGCCAGCATCGCGCTCTGCGCCTAGCCGGTTGGCTAGTCCCGGGGCTCACTTCGGGACGTAGACGTAGTACGAAAGGCTGCCGGTCGGGACGACCGTTTCGAAGCGGTAGTTGGTCGCGATTGCTCGAGTGACGACTTTCCCGAACGACTGGGTCGCGTGAAATGCGTTCGGATCGACCGGCCGGATCAGCACGATCTCGTCGAAGTAGTGACGCTCGATCTCGCGCTGAAGCTCCGTGATCCAGGCCGGGTGAGCCTTGCCGAGCCGAGGAAGCGTCAGCGGGTCGGTGACCGGAATCCGGCCGGAGAGAATCGAGATCGTCGGATCCTCCGAGAGAACGCGGTCGTGCGGCCGGATCAGCCCCCGAAGCGGATTCGTCGAGTATCTGTTGTCCGACCCATGGCCGGTTGCCAGCCGCGCCGCCAGTCCGATGTCCGGCTTGATCGTGTTCGTGTAGCCCAGAGCCACCCCGACGACGACGGCCAGCGTGAGCACCACGGCGACGAGATCCGGCGACCCGTCGGTCCTGCGCGGGCGTGCCCAGAACTCCCCGACGACGAGCGCGGTCAGGACGCTGAAGTCGAGGAGATGGTTGTAGTCCGCACCCGGGTCTCGGAGCACCACGACGGCGATGAGCAACGAGATGGCGAGCGACAGCTGGAAGAGCGAGAGCTCACGTCGTCGGAGAGACGAGATGGCTGCCGCAATCGCGCAGCCGAAGAGGAGCCACGGAGCGTCGCCCTTCAGAATTGCGAGGTGAACGAACGTCGAAGCCCCAGAGAGCGGCGTGCTGTGTGCCGCGGTGGAGTTGGAAAAGGTCAAGGTGACGAGGTCGTCGATCAGATACCCGCCGGAGATCGAGACGAGAGTTGCGATGGTCACAGCCGTGACGGCCACGAAGCCGAGCGTGAATCGACCCGCGGAACGACGATCGCGAGAGAACAGCCAGATAGCGATCGCGAGCGGCGCCCAGAGTGCCGTCGCCTTGCTGGCGACAGCCAGTGCGCACAGGACCGAGCTTCCGTAGATCGCGCGGCGGGATTGCGAACGCCAGATCACGAGCAGCGCCGCCAACTGGAAGACGACCGACAATGCATCGCCTCGAATGCTCAGCGTGGCGAGATACCCGGCAGGCACGACGACGACCGCAGCGACGAGCGCGGCCGCGACGACTGTGCTACATCCGACCTGCCGCAACAGGACGAAGAGCAGCGAGAACAGCAGAAGCGCGGTCGCGTAGGCCGTCACCTTTCCCGACACGAGGTACTCGCCGGTGATCAGCGAGACTCCGCCGTGCGCCACGAACGGCAACGGCATGTACAGCGTCCCGAACGTGCGGCCAGCCTGGTGGAGCGGCGGGTAGAGCATTCCATGGTGAACGGATCGCGCAAGGGTCATCCACGCGCCGGAGACCTGGTTGACGAGGTAACGGTCTGCCACGTGCACGGCGGCGAGCAGTACCACGGAGGCAAAGACCACGACGGCGGTGATCGCCAGCGCCCAGCGCTCGATCACCGCGAGCGCATGCTCGAGCGCGACACGGGATTGCCGCCTTTGCGCGGACTCTTCGAGAGCCATAGCGCCGGTTTCGACTGTCATCTCGCGATTCCCTACGGGCCGTAGGTCGCGCTGTACGTACCGCTGGTTCCGCTGAACACCGCGTAGTCGACGCCCTTGATGGTCTGTGTCGTGAACGGAACCGAGTTGCCGCCACGGGTGATCGTCGAGAGCGTCAGCGCCCGGGAGTGCAGCGGCAGCATCGCCTGGATCCCGTTCGAGCCGGCAGCGGCGGACAGCTGGAAGCCGAGCACGCTTCCGTTCCAGGTGAAGTTCGCGAAGCTCGACTGATCCCTGCCGTCAGTCCAAGTGAGCATCTGCTTCGCCGAGACGACCGGGATGGCGTGCGCCTGGGCCGCCGCGACGACGGCGTCGGACTGCTGCTCGGTCGAATGGTCGGTGTGGAAGTTGGTCGTGAAGACCCCGTAGTAGCCGTTCGAGCCGACCGCGTTGTCGAACACCGCGTTTGCGTAGGCGGGATACACCTGGTTCGACTCGTCGGTGAAGACCGACATGGTCTGCCACACGTTGATCGGTGTTCCGTCGGTGTCGGCGAACCGCATGATCTCGCCCGAGCCCGTCATGAAGCCCGGCTTGTTGTCGAGCCACGAACTGAAGTCCGTGTAATTGGTGTCGAAGCGGATCCCGTGGGCAAGCTCGACCTTTGGCTGTGTCACGTAATCGTCCCAGAGCCAGCAGTGCATTCGAGCGGTCTGCGGTGTGGGCAGGCTCGGGTACTGGCTCGCGAAGGTCGCGAGGCCGTGCGCATAGGCGAAGTCGAGGGTGGTCGCCGTCCAATCTACGCAGGTGCCGTTGGGCATTGCCGGATGGTCGGATACCTCGAAGCCCAGCGGAATGAAGGGAGAGAGCTGGGCGTCGGTAAGGGGGTTCGGAGCATCCGGAAGGATGTAGGACGTGGCCCTGACGCACTGCCAGTCCACCACCGAGCAACCAGATGGACTCTCTGCGATGTAGGTCTGGAACCGCTGCACGGTGCCGCCGCCCGTGTGGTCGTCACCCGTCATGACCACAGCGGCCTTGTAATTGAAGGGGAAGTACCAGAAATGCGGCAGCGGAGTTGCGCTGCTGCTCATGATCAGGTTGACGAGCAGCCGCTGCTGCTCGTCTGCCTGCGGGATCGCGATCTTGCTCGTGTCGACCCAATCCGGCTGGACGTTTCCTGCCATCGCGCCGTAGAAGAGGTCGGTCGCATCGATGTTGCCGTTTGCGTCACGGTCCTCGCCCGCCCACGCCGGGTTGCCCTGGTGGGTGAGGATGATCGACTTCGCAAGGTCGTAGGTGAACGCAATGGCGCGGCCGCCGTTCGAGCCGACGCTGCGCATCGTCACCGCCGGGTTCGCGGTCGCCGTCGTCGCGGTCGAGTAGAGCGTCGCCACCGCGGTTGCGCCGTTCAGCGTGTACCGGTCCGCGGTGCCGTGGTACTGGATCGTCTGGCCGACGATGCCGTTGCCCGGCGTGCCGACTGTGGTGTCGACCTTGAGGTAGGCATTCGAGAGGGTGTTGCTGGTCGCCGTCAGGCCGAGGAGGGTCGCGAGCTGCTTGTCCGGATGGAGCGCGATCAGCGTCCCCCCGCTGTTCACCCAGTCCGACAGCGTCGTCACCTGCGCCGGGGTCAGCGCGGTATCGCCGAGGACGATGACCCTGAACGGTGTGAGGAAGCTCGGCGAGAGCAGCGAGACGTCGATCGACGTGTAGTCGTTCAGGCCTTCCGCCTTGAGGATCTGGCCGGTGTAGAGCGTGAAGTCGTTGGTCGACGACGTGACCACGAGCATCGGCGGCGGCGAAGCCTCGGTCGTGAACGTCCACGAGACGTTGCTCGCGAGCGCGTTGCCGGCGAGGTCGGTGGCATGAGGCAACGACGGGCCGCCCTTGACCGTCGCCGTGTACGTCGTGCCGTACTTGAGCGGAGCCGAGAGCGCGAACGTCGCCGTGTGCGTCGAGTCGTCGTAGCTGACGGTGCCCGGGGCGACGTTCCCCTGGGAGTCCGTGACCACGAAGCTCGACGGCGAGAGGCTCGTCGCGTCCATCGACTCGTTGAACGTGGCCGTTAGCGGTGTGCCGACGCTCACCCCCGTCGAGCCTGCCGCAGGGGTCTTCCCCGTCACGGTGGGCGGAGTGGTGTCAGGAGTGATGCCGCGCCGCATGTCCGCCTGGATCTCCGTGGCGCTGAGGGCGCGGTTGTAGATCCGGACCTCGTCCATCTCGCCGGTGTAGTACTCGTGGAAGACACTGTTCGTGCCCATGTGCAGGACGCCGTTCGACGTCGAGATCGGGCCGGTCTGCGGCACGGAGGCGACCTGGGTCCCGTTGACGTAGAGGCGGATGTTCGAGCCGTCGTACGTCGCGGTCACGTACGACCACGCGTTCAGAGGCAGCGCCGAGGGACCCGTGACCGGCTGCGAGGCCCCGGCAGTGAAGATCTGCGCCTGCGGTGCGCCGGCGTCGGTCGACGCGTACAGGCTGTAGACGTCGTTGTTCGTCGTCTCCTTGAAGAGCAGCGACTCCCAGGTGTCGAGCACGTCGGGCTTGACCCATGCCTCCAACGTCATGCCGGTCGTCAGGTCGAGCGAGTTCGAGTCGGGCACCGTGACGACGCTCGTCTTGCCGTCGAAGAAGAGCCCGGAGCCGAACTTGCCCGGGAGGCGCGTGGCGCCCGAGATCGTCCCGGTGTTCGCGAAGCCGGACGAGTCGTTCACGGTGTTCCCGGAGCTTTCGTCGAAGCTGTAGGCAGCGACAAGTCCTGGGGGCGTGACGTTCGAGACGTTCACGACGACCGGGGCCGACGTGGTCGAGTTGTTCGCCCCGTCACGGGCTACCGCGGTGAGTGTGTGGCTGCCCTTTGTCGCGCTCAGCGTGTCCCACTGGATCGAGTACGGCGCGGTGGTGTCCTCGGCGCCGAGGTTCGACCCGTCGAGCTTGAACTGCACGCCGACCACGGTGCCGTTGTCGCTCGCGTTCGCCGAGACGGTGACGCTGCCGCTGACGTTCCCCGCGGACGGAGCTGTCAGGCTGACGGTCGGCGGGGTGCTGTCAGCCGTGACGGATGCGTTGGCCTCGTTTGATGCCGCGCTGGCGTTGCCGGCGGCGTCCTCGGCGGTTACTCGGTAGTAGTAGGTGCCGCTCGCGAGGCCTGTGTCGATGTACGAGTTTCCGATCGGCTGCGCGATACGGTTTGCGACCGACGGCGTGAAGCCCGGAGTCGTCGAGCGATAGACGTCGTACTTCGCGACCCCCACGTTGTCGGTCGACGCGCCCCAGTTGAGCGAGATCGACCCGAGCCCGCCGTTTGCGGTCAGGCTCGTCGGCGTGCTCGGCGGCGTCGTGTCGGGGACGGAGATGCTCGAGTTCATGTCGCCGCGGATCTGTGCCGCGGTGAGCGGCTGGTTGTAGATGCGCACCTCGTCGATCAGGCCGCTGAATGGCTCGCCCCAGATGCTGTTGCTGCCGATCCGGAGCTGACCGCTCGAGGTCGTGATCGGGCCGGTCACGAGGAGCGTCGCAACCTGCTGACCGTTGACGTACAGCGCCAGCACGGTGCCGTTGTAGGTAACCGAGAGGTACGACCAGGTGTTCACCGGCAGCTGGGTCGGGCCCTGAACTTCGACCTCGTTGCTGGTCGCCACATCACCAGCCGGCCCGTTGCTGCTCGTGTTCGCGTACATCCCGTACGCGAGCGCGCCAGGCGGCTGCTCCTTCATGAGCACGGTATTCCAGCCGCCGACAGCGCTCGGCTTGACCCACGCCTCGAGCGTCATCCCGTTGGTCAGGTCGAGGGAGCTCGAGTCGGGCACCGAGACGAAGCTCGAGGTCGTGCCGTTGAAGGACGCGGCCGAGCCGAAGACGCCGCCGTCGTCGGCCCAGGTGACGTTGTTGAGCGTCCCCGTGTTCCCGTGGCCCGAGCTGTCCCGGGCAGTCGTGCCGGTGTCCTCGTCGAAGCTGTATGCGGCCACCAGGCCGGGTGGCGGCGGCGCGACGGAGTTGTCCACCGTGACAGTCACCGCCGTCGAGGTCGTCGTGTTGTTCGACACGTCTCGGGCCACGGCCGTGATCGTGTGGCTCTGGTTCGAGACTGTCCTCGTATCCCAGGTGACCGAATATGGCGTGGTCGTGTCGGGGTCCCCGATCTGCACGCCGTCGACCTTGAAGGTGACGTCGTTGACGCCTGAGTCGTCGTTCGCCGTCGCCGTGACCGTGACTTGGCCGGAGAGCGTCGCCCCGCTCGCAGGTGCCGTGACGGAGACCGTCGGCGGGTTGTGGTCGCAGGCGCCGGCCGACGCATTCAGCGTCGCACGCGGAGAGAGGTTGCCGGCCCCGTCCACCGCCTCGACCTGGAGCGTGTACGACGACTCACATGCGAGCGAGTCGAAGGTGTAGCTCGTGGTGCCGGTGGGGATCGTCCCGACCTTCGTCCCGTTCCTGTAGAGGCTGTAGCTTGCGACGCCCGCGTCGTCGGTGGACGCCGTCCACGTCGTCGTGATCGTCGATGGAGTCGTCGAGGCGACGGCGAAGTTCGTGGGCGTCGTGGGCGGAGTCGTGTCGGGCGCCCCGACCGGCCGCGTCATGTCCGTCTGGATCTCCGGCTGCGCGAGCGCATGGTCGTAGATCCGGACTTCGTCGATCGCACCGTCGAAGAAGCCGCCGGCCGTGCCGCCGTACGCGCCGATGCGCCAGTTGTTCGAGTCGCCGACGTTGCCGCTGAACGCCTTCGAGGCGACGAGCACGCCGTTGAGGTAGACCCGCGCGGTCGTCCCGTCGTACGTCCCGACCATGTACTCCCACGTGTTGAAGGTGGACTGTTGGCCGCCGTCGACGTAGTTGCCGCCGTTCTGGCCCAGCGTGAGGTCGACGTGCGAGGAGACGTAGTCGATCCACAACATCGGCCCGCCGTTTTGCGCGGACGACCAGGTCCCGACGATCCCGCCGTCGCTCTTGAAACCGTCCTCCTTGACCCAGGCCTCGATCGTGAAGCCGGTCTTGTAGAAGGTGCCGAGCGCGGGCAAGTCGACGTGGTCGCTGGTCCCGTTGAAGTGCAGGGCCTGCCGGAAGCGGCCTTGCGTCCATGTGCCACCGACGATCGTCCCGTTGTTGTTGTTTCCCGAGTTGTCGTCTAGCACGGTGCCTGATCCCTCGTCGAAGCTGTACGAGGCGATCAAGCCCGGCGGCGGCTGGCTCGAGTTGTCGACCGTGACCGTCACCGGGGCGGAGGTGGTGAGGTTGTTGGAGGTGTCGCGCGCGACCGCCGTGACGGTGTGTGTCGCGTTGGAGGACGTGCGCGTGTTCCAGGAGATCGAGTATGGCGCGGTCGCGTCTGCTGGCCCGACAGGTACGCCGTCGACGTCGAAGGTGACGTCTGCAACCGCGTTGTCGTCACTTGCCGTGGCGCTGGCCGTGACATTGCCGGAGAGCGCGGCTCCGTTAGCCGGGGCGGTCACGCTCACCGTCGGCGGAGTCGTGTCGCACACGGCGGTAGACGCCGTCAGAGGCGTGCGCGGCCCGAGGTTGGCCGCGCCGTCCTGCGCCTCGACCTGGAGGCTGTAGGACGTGTTGCAGGCCAGCGAGTCGAAGGTGTACGTCGTCGTGCTCGCAGGGACCGTCGCGACCTTCGTGCCGTTGCGGTACAGGTTGTACGCGGTCACTGCGGCGTTGTCGGTTGCGGCCGTCCAGCTCGTGGTGATACTGAGCGGCGTCCGCGAGGAGACCGTGAAGCTCGACGGCGCCGACGGCGGCGTCGTGTCCGGAGGCCCGACGGACGTGTTCATGTCCGTCTGAACCTGCGGCTGCGTCAGCGCGTGGTCGTAGATCCGGACCTCGTCGATGGTGCCGTCGAAGAAGCCGCCCGCAGGCGAGTCGTAGGCGCCGATCCTCCAGGTGTTCGAGTCGCCGACATTCCCGCTGAACGCCTTCGAGGCCACCAGCGTTCCGTTGAGGTAGAAGCGGGCAGTGGTCCCGTCGTACGTCGCGCCGAGGTGCTGCCAGGTGCCGGGGGTCGGTACGACGCCCGAGTCGAGGTAGCCGCTCAGGCCCTTGCCGAGGGTGAGGAAATAGTGGCCGGTGACGTGGTCGACCCAGATCATCGGGCCGCCGTTGTTGGCCGCCGTCCACGTCCCGACCACGGCCGCATCCACCTGCTGAGTGCTGTTCTTCTTGACCCACGCTTCGAGTGTGAACCCCGTCTTGTAGAAGGTGCCGAGCGGCGACAGGTCGACGTGGTCGCCCGTGCCGTTCAGCGAGACGGCCGAGCCGTACTTGCCCGGCACCCACGTCCCGCCCACGAGCGTCCCTGGATGACCTCCGCCCGAGGTGTCCGAGGCGACGGTGCCGGCCCAGTCGTCGAGCGCATAGGCCGCCACGAGTCCCGGCACGAACGGCAGCAGGTTGTTCACCGAGACGTTGACCACCGTGGACGTCGTCGTATTCCCAGAGGCGTCGCGCGCGACCGCTGTCAGCGTGTGCGGGCCGTTCCCGGCCGTGCGCGTGTCCCACGCAACCGAGTACGGCGCCGTCGTGTCCTCGACGCCGAGGGAGACGCCGTCCAGCTTGAACTGCACGCCCACCACGCCGACGTCGTCTGCCGCGTTGGCGGACACATTGACCGGGCCGGATAGGGACGCGCCAGACAGCGGCGCCGTGATCGAGACGGTCGGCGGGCCTGTGTCGCAGGAAGTGGTGGAGACGTGGAGCGTGGCGCGCGGGGAGGCGTTCCCCGCAGCGTCGACTGCTTCCACTGCCAAGTCGTAGGCCTGACCGCAGCTGAGGCCGGTGAACTGGTACGAGAGCGATTGGGTCGTCGTGACCTTCGTCCCGCCGAGGTAGACGTTGTAGCCGACAACGCCGACGTCGTCCGTCGACGCGCCCCAGGACGTCGAGATGGCGTTCCCGGTCGTCGCCGTCGTGGCAAACGCGGACGGCATGGTCGGCGCCTGCGTGTCCGGCGTGCCGACGCTACGGGTCATGTCGGCGGCGACGTCGCCGGCGGCGAGCGCGCGGTTGTAGATCCGCACCTCGTCCACCGATCCGTCGAAGAAGCCGCTCGGAGTGCTGCCGTAGGCGCCGATCCACCAAGTGTTGGAGTCCCCGACATTGCCGGTGAACGTCTTGCTCGCGACCTGCGTCCCGTTGACGTAGAGCCGGGCCGTCGTCCCGTCGTAGGTCCCGGCGAGGTACTGCCACTGTCCGGCGGCGCCGAGCTGCCCCGAGTCGACGTAGTTGCTGCCGCCCTGAGACATCACCAGCTCGAGGTGCGAAGTCGCGTAGTCGAACCAGAGCATCGGCCCGCCGTTCCCGCCGGACGTCCAGGTCCCGACGACCGCGGCGTCGCCCTTGGCCGCTGTGTCCTTCTTGACCCAGGCCTCGAGCGTAAAGGCGCTCTTGTAGAACGTGCCGAGCGCAGGGAGGCTGACGTAGTCGCCGGTGCCGTTGAAGTGCAGCGCCGAGCGGTACTTGCCGGATGTCGTCCACGACGCACCGACGATCGTCCCGTCGTGGCCGTTGCCCGAGTTGTCGGTCAGGACGGACCCGCTACCACCGTCGAAGGAGTACGCGGCTACCAGCCCCTGGTCGGAGCCGCATGGGCTCGTCGACGCGTTCACGCTTGCCGGACCCGACGTGTTCCCGGCAGCGTCGCGGGCGACGACGGCCACCGTGTACGACGTGGCGCAGTCGAGTCCGGAGAAGGTGTGCGTCGTCCCGGTGTCCGTGCCCACCTTGTTGCCGTTCAGGTAGACGTCGTAGCCCGTAACGCCGACGTCGTCGTTCGAAGCCGTCCAGCCGACGCCGAGCGTGGTCGTGGTCGACGATGTCTTCGCGAGGCCGGTCGGGATTGACGGCGGCGTCGTGTCGACAGGCCCGATCGGCGTCGCCATGTCTGTCTGAATGTCGGACGCGGTCAGGGCGTGGTCGTAGACCCGCACATCGTCGATCGACCCGTCGAAGAAGCCGCCGGGCCCCGCGCCGTAGGCGCCGATCCGCCAGGTGTTCGCGGACCCGACCGGAGCGGTGAACGGCTTCGACGCGACCAGCGTGCCGTTGAGGTAGAAGCGAGCCGTCGAGCCGTCATAGGTTGCGGCGACGTGCTGCCAGGTGCCCGCGGTCGGCGTCGTGCCCGAGTCGAGGTAGTTGCTCATCCCGGTGTTGAGCGTGAGGTAGTAGTGGCCTGCGATGTGGTCCACCCAGATCATCGGACCGCCGTCGCTCGTCCAGGAGCCGAGGATGCCGGTGTCGACCTGGGTCGTGGTCGTCTTCTTGACCCAGGCCTCGAGCGTGAAGCCGCTGTTGTAGAACGTGCCGAGCGCCGGCAGGCTCACGTATGCGTTCGAGCCGTTGAAGTTGAGCGCCCCGCCGTACTTGCCAGTGGTCCAGGTCGCGTTCGTGATCGTGCCGTTGTTCCCGTTCCCAGAGCTGTCGGCGGCGACGGTGCCGCTGCCCTGATCGAAGCTGTACGCGGCGATGAGACCCGGTCCCGCGGGCCGCGACGCGCCGGTCAGGAGGAGCGCAGAGGCTGCGATGGCGGCCAACAGTAGAACGCGAGGCACGGTTGAACGTGCCCTCGCGTCGCTTCGGACCACCGGCAGCCGACGCATACCCGTGATGATGCGCGCGCGTGGCCATGGCCACAATGACCGGAAGTTGAGTATCGGCCGCGCCTACCGGACGCACGAGCGGTTGGCGCGAATCTGCAGGCCTCGGCCTTCCGCAGCCGTTCGGATACACGGCCGGCCTCGATCCTTCACCGCCGGCCTCGATCTGCCTGCGAGCGAAATACCCCCGGGCGACCAGGGTTCAGTTCGCTAGTGGGGCTTCCGGCTAGCTCGAAGCATCCGGAAGCCACTCCCTCGGACCCGTCGAATGCGGGTCGTGCGCCCAGCCGAAGTCATCACACAATGACCCGCATGGTCGCTGCGCGCCAACTCGTCGTACACGTGGTCGGCGCGCGCCCGAACTACATGAAGGTGGCGCCGCTCTACGCGGATCTCGAGCGCCGCCGGAACGTCGAGCAGCGGCTCATTCACACGGGTCAGCACTACGACCACGAGATGAACGACGTCTTCTTCGCGGATCTGCCGCTGCCGAAGCCCCATTACCAGCTGGCGGTCGGATCCGGGTCCCACGCCGAGCAAACGGCGCGGGCGCTGGTCGAGCTCGAGCGGCTCTTCGACGAGCTGCGCCCCGACCTGGTGGTCGTGCCGGGAGACGTGAACTCGACGCTCGCCGCCGCTCTCGCGGCAGTGAAGCTCAACATCGCCGTGTGCCACCTGGAGGCGGGGTTGCGCAGCTTCGACCCGTCCATGCCGGAGGAGCACAACCGTCGACTGACCGATCACATCGCGACGCTATTGCTGACGCATTCGGAGGACGCGAACGCGAATCTCGCGGCCGAGGGTATCCCGGCCGAGAAGGTCGCTTTCGTCGGCAACACGATGATCGACACTCTCCTCGCGAAGGTCGATGGAGCGCGCAAGTTGGAGGCGTGGCGTCAATTCGGGCTGCGCCACAGGAATTACGTACTGGTGACCGTGCACAGGCCCGCTCTCGTCGACGACGCCGAACTTGTCCGAGCGACGATGCGCGGCCTCGAGGCGATCGCGCGCGAGGTTCCTGTCGTGTTCCCGGTTCATCCGCGCACCCGTGCGCGTTTGCAGGCGGCTGGCATCGTGCCGCACCGCATCAAGTTGACGGAGCCACTCGCGTACACGCCGTTCTTGTCTCTCCAGACAGGCGCTGCCGCGGTCGTGACGGATTCCGGCGGGATTCAGGAGGAGACGACGGCCTTGGGGATCCCCTGCTTCACCCTCCGAGATCGCACCGAGCGCCCCGTGACGGTCACGCACGGCACCAATGTCGTCCTCGGGATGAACCCTGCACGCCTCGCGGAGATCCCGAGGTTGCTCGGTGAAGCGCATCCAAGCCTCGTGCCGCCCCTCTGGGACGGTCAGGCGGGGCGACGCGCGGGAGCGGCGATCGTGGCGTTCCTGCGCCGACGGACCGTGGACTCTGTGTCGGCGCCGGCTTGGCTGGGCGACGCCTCGCCCGAGGAGCCCATGCCTGCGGTTCTCGACGGGAGTCGAGCCGGGTGACCGAGCGCATTGACACGCTGGAGCAGGTGCTCGCCCCGAGCCGGAGCGTGCGTCGCGTTGGGATCACCGGTGCGGCGGGCTTCCTCGGCTCCCACTTGACCGAGCGCCTCGTCTCGGAGGGAGTCGAAGTCGTCGCGGTGGACGACTTGTCGTATGGAACCGTCGAGAACCTCGCGCCGGTGTTCGACAGCCCCCTGTTCGAGTTCGAGGTATTCGATTGCACGCGACGGAGGGACCTGCGGGTCGCCTTCGACGGGTGCGACACGATCGTGCACCTGGCTGCCCAGAAGATCCCACGCTACAGCGGTGCGTTGCACACGCTCGAGGCGAACGTCTCAGGAGTCAAGGCGGCCACACAAGTCGCCTTGGCGATCGACGCGGACCTGATCGTGGCGTCGACATCCGATGTGTACGGCAACGCCAAGGCACCGTTCCGCGAGGACGGCGATCTCGTCATCGGACCGCCCACGAGCCGGCGCTGGGCCTATGCCGTCTCGAAGCTGTTCGACGAGCACATTTGCCTCGCTCTCGCCGAGGAGCGCGGTCTTCGCGTCTCACTTCTGCGCTTCTTTGGCTCCTACGGCCCGCGCAACCACCCCAGCTGGTGGGGCGGCCCGCAGGCGGCGTTCTTCGAGGCACTGCTCAACGGAGAGATGATGGAGATCCACGGCGACGGCCAGCAGACCCGCACCTTCACCTTTGTCGCCGACACGGTCGACGGCATCGTGCGCACGATCAGAACCTCCGCGGCGCGTGGCGAGATCCTGAACATCGGTGGAACCAAGCCGACCACGATTCTCGACCTCGCGCACAAGGTGCAGGCGGTCGTCGGCATTCGGGAGCCCCTTCGCGCGCGCTTCATCCCGTACGAAGCCCTTCCCGGCAACTACCAGGATGTCCGCCACCGCGTGCCCGACCCGACCAAAGCCCGCGAAGTCATCGGCTTCGAGGCCGCCGTCGGGATCGAGGAGGGCCTCGCATTGACCTGCGAGTGGCACCGCGCGCAGCGCGCGGCGCAGCCCGCAAGCGCGCAAGCCGTGGCGCTCACTTCCTAGACGGACGCCGACCCCAGGCGCACGACCCGCGCGCTCCGCCGCCGGCGCGGCAGATCGCGAACTACACGGTTCGCAAATCGCGTTCGGCGGGCGTTCAGTGCAGCGTCTGGCTGCAATGACGCAACGTCACGTCACGCAGCGAGATGCACTTGCGAAGGGAGCCGTTCCAGGATGCCACTTGCGACCCGATCGGCAACGCCGATTGTCGCTTGGCCGCTCGACATCTCCGGGTAGACGTTGGCAATGGACGCCAGTGCCAAACCGGCGACGGGAAACATGTCGGGCACGTTCCGCGCGCCGCCGAGCAGGTGCACGGGCTCGGTGATGCGGGCGCGCTGGACGAGGGAGTCGACGATCAGCTCGTCGCTCAGGCTAGGGAAGATCTTCCGGGCATTCTCGAGGAGCTCGGCATGCAACGCGTCCTGCGAGTGCACCGCGTCGGCTTTCTCCGGATCGACATAGCGCGTGACGTAGACGAGGTGACCGCCAACCTGCTCCGGGTCCACGACATGCGTCGTCTCGACGATCGTCGTGAGACTGACGCTCCGGTCAGGGATGTTCAGGTGGTAGAACGGGCTGAGGCTTCGGCGTAGACGCAAGAGCAGGCAGCTGACGCCGAGGTAGCGGAAGCGATCGGCTCCGGCATGGCTCGCGAGATGCGGTTCGAGGAGCGCTGCCGCCTGAGGCGGCATGAGTGTCGACAGTACGTAGTCGAACCTACGGAGCTCGCCTCCCACGACGATCCCAGCGGTGCCCTCGCCTCCGGCGACGACGCGATCGACGACCGTGTTCGGGTGTATCTCACCGCCGAGCGCGCGAATTCGCTCCTCGAGGCGGTCGACCAGCCGCTGGTAGCCGCCGTACAACCACCCCATCACCTCGCGGCCTTGCTTGTCGCGTGTGCTCGACATCCGTCGCGAGCGCGCCCAGATGTAGGTGGCCGGCAAGTCGTCGAACTTCCCGTCGAACTTCGAGTCGAGCATCGGCTTCCAGAACCGCTCGGTGACGGCCCGTCCGGAGATTCGCTCGAGCCACTGAACGAGTGGCGTCTCGTCCAGCTGCTCGAAGTCCTTGATCAAGTTGGACCGCACGGCGAAGAGGCCGAGGCGAAGACGATGGTGCAAGGGAAGCAGCGGAAACTTGAGGAAGTCCACCGTTGAGGTGGCCGAGAAGAGCTTCCCGTCGCCGAAGCAGCCGACTCTCGTTGGACGGAAGCGAAACTCGTCGCCGAGACCAAGCTCGTCGGCGAGGCCCAAGACACGGTCGTCGCTCGGCAGGATCACGTGGTAGAAGCGATCGACCGGGCGCCCGGCGAAGTCCACGGAGGCGGCCAGGCCGCCGAGGTCCGGCGCGCGCTCGAACAGCGAGACGCGGATGCCCTGCTGCGACAAGCGCAGGGCCACTGTCATCCCGAGAAGACCACCCCCGACGATGCCGACGGATCGCTGCCTCACGCGACTGCTCGTCCCTGTTTGTAGCGCTCGCGCAGAATCAGGCGCCAGTACGCAAACATCGTGCGTAGCAGCGGCATGCGGCTCTTACCGATGCGCCGTGAGCCGTCGAGTACAACGGGCACCTCCGCTACTCGTGCCCCCTGTGCCGCGAGCTTCGCCAGGAGCTCGGCCTTGCATGCGAACCCGGGCTCTTGGATGAGGTTCTCACCGTGGCGCTCGATCGCAATCCGAAGTGTGCTTGCTCGATAGGCGCGGAAGAACGACGAGATCGTTCGTGCCTGGAGCCCGAGCATGAGGCGCACAACCTTTCCGGCCATCGTGCTCAAGAAGCGGCGGAGGCCGCTGACGTTCTGCAGCTCGGAGGAAGCGAGCACGACGTCCGCTCCCCTCGCTGCTTCCGCGAGCATCGTTGGCAACGCGTCGAGGTCGCTGGTGGTGTCTCCTTCGAGCGTGATGACGAAGCCATCCTCCGGCACGATGCGAAGCGCTTCATCGAACCCGGCGCGAAAGGCTGCGCCAGGGCCTGTGTTTCGGTCGAGCCGGACGAGTCTTACGGGTACGGGGCCACCGTAGGAGTCGGCGAGCGTTGCGGTCGCGTCCGTGGATCCATCGTCCACCAGGATCAGGCAACCTCCCTGTGCGAAGAGCGCAGGCCGCGCCTCAAAGTCAGCCAAGAGCCGAGGAAGGTTCTCGGCTTCGTTGTAGAGCGGCACCACGAACACGAGCATCCGGGCCGGGAGGGCCGACGGTCTCGACTCGGTGTTCGTTGCCGCCTCGACGCCGGCCTCAGCCGCAGATGTGGATGCCGCCATCCTCTGAAATCGCCCCTCTCGAATCTTCAGAAACCCTTGTGCGCTGAGCGTATGAACCGTCGAGCGGTGGAACCAGGCCAGGGTCGAAAAACCGGTCGCGCGCGTGGGCGCTGGCCAAACGGCCAGGGGTCTCGTGAAACTCTCGCCGTCCGGGGATTCACTGTTCGGCCCCGGCCACCCATCATCAAGGGCATGGCGTGGGGTGGGAAGGGCGCCGGAACGTGAGCGTTCAGGCTGCGACGATCGAACGAGGCGGGCCTGACCGACGCGCGCGCCGGCTCGAGCTGGCGGGCGCCGGGCTGCTCTCGGCAGCGATGGCGACCGCCGGCGTACTCGCCTATGCCTTCCAGATCCTCGCAGCGCGGACGCTGACGACGAACGAGTACGGCCAGATCGGAGCGCTCTGGGCCGCGCTCTTCATCGCGGTCGTGGTGCTCTTCCGGCCGCTGGAGCAGACGACCTCGCGTGCGATTGCCGACCGGCTCGCGCGCGGCGACGAAGCCGCGAGCGTGCTGCGCTCGGTGGCCGCCGTGTACTGCTGCCTGCTCGTCCTGGTCGCGATCGCCGCGGCGCTTGCCTGGGAGCCGCTCACGCGCACGCTGTTCGGTGGCACGAACTTCCTGACGCTGATGCTCGTTCTGGGCGTGGCGGGCTACGGCGTCCAGTACGTGGCGCGCGGGATCCTCGGCGGTCTGCGCCAGTTCCGCGCGTTGAGCGGGATCCACGTCGGCGACGGTTCGATTCGCCTGCTCGCGGCGCTGCCGCTGCTGGCGGTCGCCTCGAAGGACGTGGCCGCCGTCGCGCTGGCCGTGGCCGGAATCGGCGGCGCGCTCGTGCCGCTCTGGCGGAGCCGCCGTGAGATCGCGGCGGTGCGGGAGGGAAGCCCCGCACAGCCGTTCCACATGCGCGCGGCCGTCGGCTTCGCGGTCCCGGCCGCGGTGATCGCGGGCTCCGACCAGCTGCTCGTGAACGGGGCACCGCTCCTGGTGCTCGGCTCGAGCGGCGGCGACAAGACGAGGCAGGCGGCCATCGTGTTCGCGGCGACCATGCTCGTGCGCATCCCCGTCTTCCTTTTCTCGGGAGTCGCTGGATCGCTGCTGCCGAACTTCACCCGGCTCCAGGCCGAGCGCGACCACGGGCACGTCACGCGTGCCGTCGCGCGCGTCTGCGTGCTGTTCGTCGGCGTCACCGCGGTGTTCGTCGCGGCGGCCGCCGTCGCGGGGCCGGCCGCGATGAAGTTCCTGTACGGCTCCGAGTACGTCGCGTCGTCGTCCGACCTGGCCCTACTGGGGCTGGGGGCGGGCGCCTACCTGTTCGCGGCGACGATCTCCCAGGCGCTGCTGGCCCGGGCCCTGGGCGCACGCGCAGCCGTCGCGTGGGCGGCCTCGGCGCTCCTGTTCGTCGCCGTCTTCCACTTCGCGGGGGGCTCGGAGCTCCACCGCGTCTCGCTGGCGGTGGCGACCGGGATGGTCGCGAACACGCTCCTGCTGGCGCTAACGCTCGCACTCTCGCGGCGCACCCGCACTTAGTCCGCGACCCAGCCGCGGGTCAGGTAGAGCCAGAACGCGAGCCCGGCATAGCCGCGGTAGCGGCGGAAGCGGCGCTCGATCGTCCGGTCCGCAGCCTTGCGGCCGTTGAGGCGGGCATAGGTCGGCCGCGTCCACGAGTCGAGGATCAGGCGGGAGTAGCGGCCCAGGAGCATCATCATGTGCGCGGTCGCGTAGGGGCCGCAGCCCGGGAGCGCGATCAGCCGTTCGGCCACCTCGTCGTCGGTGAGCGCCGGGTCGCTCAGCGCCTCGAGGTCGAGGATCCCGTCGGCGACGCTCGAGGCCAGCGAGCGGAGGTACGCGCCCCGGTAGCCGGCCCGTACGACGTCGCGGTAGAAGGCCTCGGCCGCTTCGGCCATTGCCGCCGGCGAAGGGAAGGCGCGGCGGCCGTCCGGCGCCTGTTCGCCGAGGTGGTCGACGAGCGCAGTCGTCATCCGCACCGTCGCCGACCATGCGCAGTTCGTCGTGCAGATCGTCTTGACGACGTCCTCGAACACGGTTGGGCTCCGCATCATCCGGCCCGCGCCGGCGGCCGCCCAGGCCAACTTCGGGTCCTCGCGGGCAAGGACGTAGAAGGCCGAGAGGTCCTCGTCGAGCCGAAGCACGTGACGGACCGCCTCGAGCACGCCCGCGCGCGGGCCGCTGCCCGTCACCCGCGCCGTGCGCGCCGAGCCGTCGCCGACCTGGACCGTCGTCGCGCCCCGCGGGAGCGCCAGCGTTGACGTCAGCGTCGAGGCCTCGGCGTCGATCTCATTCGGCGGCAGGTCGGCCACGCCGTGCGAGGCGAGCGTCCGCCGGAGGTCGACGGGCTCACCGCCGGCGCCGACGAGCTCGAGCTCCGCCTGCCAGCGACGCGCCACCTAGCGCGGCGCCCACGGGCCGATGCCGGCGACGCGCTCGACCTCGATCCGCATCGTGACGCCGGGCGGTGGGTCGTCCATCGGCGGGAACTTCACGTCGGGGCCGAGGTA
>Ga0207693_10000752_pt1 | contig 29157 bp, 26 predicted proteins | sample LARL81metaG_FD_184347 | JGI IMG/M metagenome (GOLD analysis project Ga0207693, IMG submission 184347) | Corn, switchgrass and miscanthus rhizosphere microbial communities from Kellogg Biological Station, Michigan, USA - LAR L8-1 metaG... | ecosystem: Host-associated > Plants > Roots >... | reverse complement strand
ATACCCCAGACGACCTCACGGAAGCTCCCTCCGGACAACCCGGCGAATTGGTCATGCGCGGCCCACAATTCATGCTCGGCTACTGGAACGAGCCACAAGCCACCGCTGCCGTCCTCCGCGACGGATGGTACTGGTCCGGAGACATCGTCACTCGTGACCGAGAAGGCTTTTACCGGGTAGTCGACCGGCGTAAGGAAATGATCAAGTACAAGGGCTTCGCCGTCGCCCCCGCGGAAGTGGAAGCCGTTCTGCTGGAACATCCGGCGGTGAAAGAGTGCGGGGTGGTGGGACGTCGTGATGACGCCGCCGGAGAGGTCCCTGTGGCTTTCGTGGCCCTCCGCGACGGCTTTCTCGACAGCCACAAACTCGGAGACGAACTCTGCGGCTTTGTCGCCGATCGCCTCACTCACTACAAACAGCCACGTGAGGTCCACTTCGTCGAATCGGTTCCCAAGACTGCTTCAGGAAAGATCCTGCGTCGCGAACTGAGAAAATCCATCAGCTGATGGTCTCGCAATCCCTCTGCTTGTTGTGACTCGAAAACTGCAATCTACTGCTGATCCTTACTCGGCGCCGTCAGTTTGCGCGCAACAAAGAAGCTCCAGATCATTTCATTAGCATTCGGATCGGAACTCGTCTTGCCGACCGTTTTCTCCGTTTCGTACTGCTCACCCCCGGGCCAGGTATTCCCTGCGCCCTTCAAGCTGTACAGCACAACCTGGGCGTTCTCGTGGCAGCCGTTGTAGGCGTCGAATTTAGTTTCCGTTCCGCCCTTCGCACTAGCCATCAATTTGCTCTTCTCCGGCTTTTCTTCACAGTGATCGATCCTCGCCCACGCTTTGGCGCTGTCTTCCACCGAAATCGTCGGAAGATTCAGATTGTGCTCGGTGCCTCCGCTGTACGGAACAATTGGATCGGATGTGCCATTGACCATCAGGAGCGGAACCGGACGCGTTGGCAGACAAATCATAGTCTTCGGCATTGCGGCACCCACGGCGGCTACCGCCGCAACCCGATCGCTCAAAGAGCATCCCAGACGCATACTCATGAATCCACCCTCCGACAGCCCCACCGCGTAGATCCGCGACGCGTCTACCGAAAATTTGCTGCCCACCTGATCCAGCATCTGATTGATGAAGGTGACATCGTCGGCGGGTGCGGCCCTTCGGCTCTCATTCGGATCTTCGCCTTGCGGTTGCTTCCCGCCGCCGCGAGGATATCCCCCGCCCCCACCCGGATATCCCCCTCCCGGGTAACCGCCGCCATAGTGTCCACGCCGGCTCGGCCCCATTGTCATCGCCCGATGCTCTGGTGGGTGCACCCCGACATTCCACCGCCCGTGTAACGCGATCGGATAGATCGTGACAATCCCGTCTTTGTCGGCCAGTTCGTCAAACCGCGTGAGCCGCTGCATATCATCGGCATCCTGATTCATACCATGCAATAGGATCACCACCGGATAGTGTCGTTGTGCGTCGTAGCCTTTCGGCAACCGCACAATATAGTCCCGATCAACATCGTCGACGGGGACTCGTTCCTTAGTTTGTTGTGCCCAGAGCCCTTGAGTGATCCAAATCACCGCCAAGCAAGCAGTCGCCGCAATCCGGCGCCTGCCATCACAGCGTCCTAATCTCATCCTGTCTCCAAACGACGCCCCTATCCTTGCGAAAAGCCAACCCTTCTCCCTTGGAAGCACCCATCCTGCTGTGAGTTGGCCGCCGACGGAACTTTCCCCGCACCCCCTGCGTATCTGTTGTTGTAAGCGATTTCAGCTAAGCCACACGCCCAGAGCCAGAGGAAGGAGAACTACCATGGGAGACATCACAGGCCTTGCAGCAGTGATCATGATTTTCGGAATGCCCACCGCGATACTCGGAATGTACACCTTCTACCGCGTGCGCAAGTTGCGTACCGAGGAACGACTCGCGGCCATGCAGCGCGGTGTCGCCGTCCCAATGGAGCCCGATCTTACCGAGGCCGCCCACTCTCGTCGCGCCGGAATTCTGCTCATCGCTGGTGCGGTCGGTTACATGCTGACCTTCACCATCATCGCGAGAGTCGAGCCCGACGCCCTGATCGCCACCGCCTTCGGCGCGATTCCCTTCACTCTCGGTCTGGGATATTTATTGGACTCTACCCTGATCCGCCGCGAAGCCCGCGCCTCGTAAGCTCGCCGGGCTGGGCGGTCTTGGCCATGAAAAAGAGGTTGCCCCACCTTTCTCGCGTTCTCCGCGAGAGGGTGGGGCAACTTGACTTTCACTCCCCGGTAAGAAACTTAAACTGCGTCTCAGTCAGCGGCACCACACTCAGCCTACCTTGCCGCGCCAGCGGGGAATCCGCAAATAACTTATTCGCCTTCGCCTCGGCCAGCGTCACTGGCTTCGCATTCGCCTTACCGGCTTTAATCTTCACCTGCGGGTTCTTCGGATCCGAATCATCCACCGAGACCACGGTCGCCGTCCCCACCGCGCTCTTCTCATCGCCCGTGTGGTAGATCACCAAACGTTCGCCCGGCTTCATCCCACGCAGATTCTTTAATGCAACCGGATTTGAAACACCATCCCAGATCGTTGTCTTTTCCTTTTGCAGGTCTGCAAACGAATATGTTGACGGTTCTGTCTTCAGCAAGTAATCCATTTCCAATCCCCAATCATTCAGAATTAATGTCGCTCAAAAATTAAACTTGGTCGCGTACGTCAACTCTTCGGCACAGTGGAACTTTCCAATATCGACGATCCGTTGATAATAGCGCCGCGCCATCGCATCTTCGCTCCTCAGTTTCGCGAACCACATAGCCTCAAAATATGCCGAGCAACGTTCGCCCTGCGACTTACCGGAGCTCATCGCCGCATCGAATCCGGCCTCATCAATCGCCCCCGACATGAATTGAATCACAGCCTTCGTGGTGGCAGAGTCGTCGTCCAGCCGGCTGATGGCATCCTGCAAGACGTTCTCGTCCTTGTGCCCGCGGCTCAGTTGAAACAGAAAATCTTCCACCTCAAAGTCGACCCGGTGGCAAGCGTTTCGATTGTTCTCCATCGTTTCCAGCTGATCCAGCAGTCCTTCTGCTTTTTTGGTCCATTCCACCTCGTCGTCGCCGGGTCGGCGGATGCCTGTAAAATAGTTGATCTCCGCAATCGCCAATGCCGAAACTGCACCCGCGCAGTGATATCGAAGCCCCGACTCGTATACGCCAGTATGTAGGCTGAGCGCCTCCTGCACATCCACTCTCTGCCCGCCCGCGCCCGTAACTCTTGCGCTGGCCAGATTGTTCACGCATCCCTCGTGTCCGCTCGCCGCACATTTTTCCCAGTACGAATATGCCGATGGCTCATCATGCAGCTGATTACGCGCCACAAGCCCCGCCCAGTACTCTGCATTGGTCTTGTCTACCTCCGGCACGTAGGTAAGCACGGATCTTGCGGTGATGATCCGGTCGAGATCCGCTCGCGCTGTGCGCGCGCCTACCACATCGATAGCCTCGCCCTCATGCTCACGAGTGAAGTTCAGCATCGCGAGAGCCACAGCACGGTAGTAGTGCGCGACCAGGGCATCCGAGGGATCCAACTTCCGCGAGCCCAGAACTCCACTCAGTACTCGCACATCCTGCCGGAGATTCGGAGTCTCCTCTTTCGTGCGCTCCGACTTTCGTTGCACGCGTTGCACATCCTGCACCGCTGTGCTCAAGTCTACGGCCGCGATGGGCGCTTCTTCGCTTGGTTGGAGACGATTCAATTCGACTGGCGCGGGCACCGTGGTGGCCGGTTCGTTGGAAGCACTTGCGCGTCTAGCCGACCACGTCGACTCCACTGCCAGCCCGATCAGCACCAGCAACGCGAAACCGATCGGAAGCACGCAGGCCAATACCAACGGAACCTGCATCGGCAGTCGAGATGCGGCCACGGAGCTCATAACTGGCATTGCAGGCTCCGATCGCAACCGCTCATTCACTTGCCGCCGAGCGATGCGATAAGCATCTACTGCCACGGCTACCTGAATCGCTGCGACTAGTAGCCCGATACCGACTCGCCAAAATGCTGTGCCCGGAAAAACGAATCGTGAAGCCTGTATCACGACAAACAGTGCGAGTCCCTTGGTGCGCTCGCCCAGGTAAAAATACCCGAAGCCCGCGGTCAGGAGATTCAACACGACCGCCACGCGCGGATTCTGCCCGTCGATCACGCTCTCTTGTCCCTTATTGATTTCGATCGCCGTAAAGTATGCGTCGAGAAAGGAGAAAATCCACAGCACCAGCATGACCACCAGGGCTTCGCCGACCACTGGCCTGGAGGCCTGCGCGAAGCACAAGATCAAGGCTCCAAACCAGCAACCCAGCGTAAGCACTCCTCGCGCCGTCTTGTCGCAGTAGAATTGGCCCAGGCCCGGAACCAGAAGGGACAGCACAAACGCCCATCCCGCGCTTTTGTGCCGCGGTTCCGGAGCGAAAGCGCCCGCTGCCAGATTAGCGTTCAGTCCGAGAGACACGGGATCCTATTTCGTTCCCATTCTTAGTCTGATTTCTTGTTCGGATCCTGCTGCGGAGAGTCCTGTTTGGGCGCAGCGTTGGGATCCTTTGCATGGTCGTCGTAGACCGAGAACTGGCCCTGCGGCCGCTTCAGCTTGATGGTAATTTCCATCTTCGCTTTTTCGACGTCGTAGTCTTCCCCAAACGTTTGAAATCCATGCGCCAGTACCTGCACGCGCAGCAACCCATACGGGATGCCGTCAAAATTCGTCTTCCCTTCTGGATCGGTCTTCAGCTCCATGCCACCGCGTTCCTGCTTACCCTTGGGATTCACCGGATGCATGATCACGGCTGCGTTACGCACCGGCTTGCCGTTGTCATCCTTGATGACGGTGAAATACACAAAGCACGTGGGTTCGTCCTTATCCTTTTGCCCCGCCGCGGTTCCAACCAGCGCAAGCATCCCCAGCACGATCCCGATTACGAAAATCTTCTTCATGCGAGCCATTTTAAGCAGCTCCGACGCTCCCTGTCACCAACGTTCGCGGGAGCACCTCGAGCCCTCGGCTCTTTTACAATGCCGATGTGAAGACTTGGGACGTAATCATCATCGGTGGCGGCATCATCGGCCTCTCGCTGGCTATTGCCCTGCGAAAACGTGGAGCCACTGTTTTGGTTGTCGAGCGCGGCGAACCCGGCCGCGAGGCCTCCTACGCCGCCGGCGGCATGTTGGTGGACTGCCCCCTCGAAACCCCTCCGGTTCTGCAGGCGCTGGCCACGGCAAGCGCCCGCCTCTATCCTGAATTCGCTCACGAACTGGAATTAGAATCCGGCATGAAGGTGGATCTGCGAGACCAGGGCACAATCCTGTTTCCGTCGCCCGAACATGCCGAGCGAGATACCACATTTGTTGCCAATCACGCCCTTCCCTGTCCTGTGCACGAATTGGAACCAGCACTTGCCGGGCCTCACGGTCCTGCTGTGTACTTGAAAGAACGCAGCGTCGATCCCCGAGCCCTTACCTCAGCAGCATGGAATGCCGCGAAGCATCGCGGCGTCGATTTCTCCTCCGGAGACGAGGTCACATCCGTGACCATAACCGAGGGCCGGGCAACCGGGGTTGAAACCACGAAAACCGCATTTCATGCGAAGAAGATCGTCAACTGCGCTGGAGCATGGTCAGGCCAAATCCCGCCCTATGCCTTCCCTACCCGTCCAGTCAAAGGCCAAATCCTCTGTCTGATCATGCCTTCGCGCGATTTGCTCAAGCACGTGATCCGTTCGCCCAAGATCTACCTCATTCCTCGCAGTGACGGCCGCCTCCTCGTCGGCGCCACAGTAGAAGAAGCTGGATTCGACAAACGCACTGACCTCGCCACCATCCAACGCCTACACCAATCTGCGATCGAACTAGTACCTAAGCTGGCTGACGCCAAGATCCTCGAAAGCTGGGCCGGTCTGCGTCCCGGAACCCCCGATGCACTTCCCATCCTCGGCGCGACATCGACCAAAGGCTATTATGTCGCGACCGGCCACTTCCGCGACGGCATCCTGCTAGCTCCCATCACCGCGGAAGTCATGACCGCCGTAGTCGAAGGCCACACTCCAGAACACGACCTCACTCCATTCTGCGAAGCGAGATTTCATCTGTAGAGACGTAGCTTCGCTACGTCTTGGCTATGCTTAAGCATCTTCTCTGTGTCCTCCGTCTCCGTGTCCTCTGTCGTGAAAGGCTTTTCACTGGCGCAGCGCTCGGCGGCCGTCCGCGCTATACTGAGTGGTTTCCGCGGCACCCTGACTCCGCAATCATGAGTTATCCGCTGAGATCACAAGAAAGGACGCACCTATGGCTTCCTCTGCAGTTGACTTTGCCCGCAGTAATCAGCAGCGCTTCCTGAACGAACTCAAAGATCTTCTTCGCATTCCCAGTGTCAGTACCCTTGAAGAGCACAAGCCCGACATTAAGAAAGCCGCCGACTACGTCGCTAACGAACTGCGACGCATCGGCATGGAAAACGTCGAGGTCATCCCGACCAAGGGACATCCTCTGATTTATGCCGACTGGCTGCATGCTTCCGGCAAGCCCACAGTGCTCTGCTATGCGCACTATGATGTACAACCTGCCGAACCGCTCGATGAATGGAAGAGTCCGCCTTTTGAGCCCACCGAGCGCAACAACAACATCTACGCTCGCGGAGCGGTCGACGACAAAGGCCAGCTTTGGATGGAGGTGAAAGCCCTCGAAGCCCTCATGCAGACCGGAGGCGGCAAGCTTCCCATCAATGTCAAGATCATCTTCGAAGGTGAGGAAGAAGTCGGCGGCGAGTCGATTGCCGAATACATCCGCAAGCAGAAAGCCAAGCTGAAAGCCGACTTCGCGCTGGTCTGCGATACCGAGCTCTTCGCTCCCGATCTTCCAACTCTCTGCGTCGGCCTTCGCGGCCTCGTCTACACCGAGATCGAAGCTTATGGGGCGAAGACGGACTTGCACTCCGGCATGTACGGTGGAGCTGCACCGAATCCTTTCTTCGCCCTGATCGAGATGATCAGCAAGATGAAAGACTCCAAGGGCAAAGTCTTGATTCCCGGTTTCTATAAGGGCGTGAAAGCTCCGACCGCCGCGGAACTCAAAGCCTGGAAGCGACTGCCCTTCAACGAAGAGCACTACCGCAAAACCGAAGTTGGCTCAAAGGTTCTCACGGGCGAACCGGGATTCTCCGTGCTTTATCGCACTTGGGCGCGGCCAACGCTCGAGGTTCACGGCATGCCAGGAGGCTTCGTAGCCGACGGCGCCAAGACTGTCATTCCGGCGAAAGCCAAAGCGAAGGTGTCGATGCGCATGGTTCCCAACCAGGATCCGGACGACATCTTGAAGAAGTATCTGGCCTTCATCAAGAAGAACACTCCGAAAGGGATCGAGACGAAAGTCAAGGTGTGGAGCAAAGGTCCGGCGTGCGTGGTGAGTACCGATAACAAGTACATCGAGGCCGCGACCCAGGCGCTGCATGACACATTTAAGAAAGATACGGTCTTCATTCGTTCCGGCGGGTCGATTCCCATCGTCACCGACTTCCAGGATGTGCTGAAGATTCCAAGCGTAATGATGGGCTTTGGGCTACCCGACGACAACCTGCACGCGCCGAACGAGAAATTCCATATCCCGAATTTCTATCGCGGGATCGAAACCATTTGCCGGTTCTTCGAAAAGCTCGGCGGCTGAAGTCAGCAATTAGCAATTAGTCAACAAAGAAAGCGCCCTTCTCGGGCGCTTTTTTGGTGCTTCTCAGCAGGATCGTGTTCGATTTGGGGAGATTACCATTTAGTACCCCCCACCCCCTCCCCCTGAGGTCTAAGGGAATCATAGAGTTACAGGGAAATCGAGAAGTAATCCATGGGGCACAATCACTTGCGGGCAAAATCTTGTTTACAAAGAACTTAAAGGCCCGACCTTCGGAGCCGCGTTCCAAAAAGGGACCGATCTACGGTTCCTGCACCGTCACCGCCTCGACGATGATTGCGCGATTAGAGTGTGGAGCGCAAGGGCAGATGTCACAAGCACGTTGTGGAAAAGCACGAATCCCCCAAGCAAAAAGGTCATAAAGACAACGATCAACCCCTGTGCCTCGCGCAAAGTCCCTAGCATTTCTTACAGTGGTGCCCGCAGCTTGCAGGGCTAGCCTCTTTGGAGAAGGCCGAGGATGGTCAATGTGAGTGATTCAATGTCCATCGATGCTTTGCCCGAGACAAGACGATGAAGAGCATTCTGGAAATACTGATTCTTGGCGTGATGATCAGCGTTTTCCTGACCGTTCTGAGCTTGGGGATGCACGCCAGCCTGAACGACCTGGTTTGCTTGTTCCGTCGTCCAGGACTGCTGATAAGAGCGTTGCTCTCGATGTTTGTAATCATGCCGATCGTCGCCATTCTGATGGTCAAGTCCTTTGACCTGGATCCAGTCATCAAGATTGCGCTCGTGGTCCTGTCGGTTTCCCCGATCCCGCCACTCTTTCCCAAGAAAGCTTTCAAATCGGGAGGTGAAGCGTCGTTCACCTTCGGATTGTTGGCCGCAATCTCGCTGCTGTCGATCGTCGCGATTCCGCTCGTCTTCGTTTTATTCAATGCAGTCTTTATTCGAGAGGCGAAATTTTCGGAATCCTGGATCGTGCAGACGATTCTGGTGAAGATACTCCTGCCATTAGTCATCGGAATGGCCCTCCGACAGTTCGTACCTGTGTTGTCTGAGCGCTATGGGCACATCGTGGAAAAAGCAGGAGGAATTTTGCTCCTGGCCTCGTTCTTGCCGGTATTGATCTTGATTCTGCCTACAATCTGGTCGCTCATTGGCGTGCCCACGATACTGGCGATTGTTCTTTTTGCATTGGTTGGGGCAGCCAGCGGTTATGTTCTGGGCGGACCCGATCCGAATGAGCGGGTCGTGCTGGCAATGGCGACGGCCACGCGCCACCCGGGAATCGCGATCACTCTTGCCATTACCAACGCGGGAGAAACTCCGAAGAAATTGCTGGTCGCGGCAGTTATCCTGTACCTGATCGTGAGCACCATTGCGGTGACACCATTCTTAAAGTGGCTCTCAGGCCGCAAGACCAGCATAGGGATCTCGCGCAAGTCAGTCTGAGCATTGTGAGAGAAACTGTTGCAGCCTCTCGACGACCGGACTATGTCGAGAACCCGGCTTAGCCGGACCTGAAGCAACACTAAGAACGAACTCAACCATTGCGTGGGGACCTCGACTGCGCTAGCCTTATCTTGCTCTCGCGGTTCTCCCACCTCCTTTTCCTACTCCACCCGTAAAGTGTCTAACTGCTGCAATGTATGTGCAACCCAACGCGGTCGGTCCTAAGGCCCCACTATATATAGTGTTATATTGCTTGACCCCGGCCCAATTTCACCGTTACAGTAGCTTAACTTTGTGCACGCCCTATCCAGCCTGGGGCAAGAATGACCGTTCCATGGACGGCATGATGCATCGAACCGATGGGAGGAATCCCGTTAGTAAACATGCGCACATTCGCAGCGGGCACAGCACCGTGTGCCCAAACGACGGCCACTGAAAACCGGCCACTGTTTCTAAGGAGTTCACGTTGCTCAAACTGAAGAGGCTTCAGATTCTCGGGTTCAAGTCGTTTTGTGACCGCACTGAACTCAAGTTCCACGGGGACGGTGTGGCGGCCATCATTGGGCCCAACGGATGCGGCAAGTCGAATATTTCCGACTCCATCTCGTGGGTGTTGGGCGAGCAATCGGCCAAGACATTGCGCGGTTCGCGCATGGAAGACGTAATCTTCGCCGGCACACGCGACCGCAAGCCGACCGGAATGGCGGAAGTGTCGCTGACGCTGATCGATCCCGAAGCCTACAACGGTTCCGACGCCAACGCGCCGACTGAAATCGACATCCAAGACGACCTTCCGGAAAACAACCTCTCCGACGATTGGGATGAAGCCTCTATTCGCGCTCGCGCCGCGAAGGCGACTGAAGAGGCAGTGGAAGACGCGCAGCCTGGCAGAACGGAAGAAGTCGAAATTCCCCGCAACAAGATCAATACGATTGCTGTCGCCTTCCCGGACGATGAACCGATTTTCGCGCTGCCCGCGCACAATGTTGTTGCGCCGACAACGGTAGGGGCGGTCGGGACGCCGGCTCCGCACGTGGTTCTGAAAATCCGCCGACGCAAGTTCAACCAGCAGCAATTCCGTGCGGGAGAGATCGTGGTCACGCGGCGCCTGTTCCGTTCTGGCGACAGCGAATACCTGCTGAACGGAAAGTTATGCCGCTTGCGTGATATCCAGGAATTGTTCATGGGAACGGGCCTGGGGCCAGAATCCTATGCACTGATCGAGCAAGGACGCATTGGCCAGATCCTGAGTAGCCGTCCCACTGATCGTCGAGCGATTCTCGAGGAAGCAGCGGGCATCACGAAATTCAAGACGAAGAAGCGTCTGGCCGAGGCTCGACTTGAGGATGCCAAGCTGAATTTGTCGCGCATCAACGACATCTTCGACGAAGTGACGCGCCAGATGAATTCACTGAAGCGGCAGGCCTCGAAGGCGGAGCGCTACGCCCGCTTGCGAGAAGAAATGCGGGCCAAGCTGCGTCTGGTGCTAGCCAGCAAGTTCGCCGCGATAGAGCAGGAGAGCGCCGCACTTGAATCTCAACTCAATGCTCTTGCCGAGGAGATGCAGCAGCGTACCGAGGCCGTGCAGCAACTCGAAGCCGAGCACGCCGACGGAACGCAGCGCGGGTACACGATTGACACTGAACTGCGCGAGAACCGCGAACGCATCAGCCAGATTGCACTCGAAATCGACCGCGCCCACGCCCGCCGCCGCCACAACGAGGAGCGCTGTGCGGAACTGGTGGTCCGGGCCGCGTCCTCGGAAGCTGAGTTGGCGCAAGCACATCACCGCTTGAGTGCACTGGAATCGGAGCGCGAATCGAATCGCCAGATTCTCGAATCTGCTGCCGCTGATTTGGCCGCCGCCCAGAGCGATCTTGTGCTCTGCCAGCAAGAAGCGGCCGCCGCCACCACCAGCCTGGCCGACATCGAACGCCAGCAAGAAGAATCGCGCGTCGCCATCTTCGATACGGTTTCCTCCGCGTCGCGTCTGCGCAATCAACTCGCGCAAGCCGAGGAACGTTTGGCTGGAGCCGACCGTGAGGCTCGACGTCTTGAAGCAGAGATTGCCAACACCACTACACAGGTGGAGGCCTTTGGCGGACAGCGTGGTCAGCTGACACTGGAATTTGAAACAGTCCGCCAGCGGGTCAGCGGGATCGCCGAAGAAATCAGCCAACTGCGCCGGCTGATCGAGCAGAAGAAGCTGGAGGAAACTCGTTCGAAGACCAACCTCGACGTTCTCCGCGCAGAGTACGCCACGGCGCTGGGGAAGAAAGGGTCGCTGGAGGCCGTCATCGCCGAGCACGGATACTCGACCGAATCGGTGCGCCGGCTGTTTCAATCTGGGGTCATGAACGGAGGGCTGGCACCCGTGGGCGTGCTCGCCGATTTCCTCGAGGTGGAACCGCGGTACGAGCGCGTGGTGGAAGACTTCCTGCGCGATGAGTTGAATTACGTCGTGGTGAAATCCTGGGACGCAGCCGATGAAGGTTTGCGCATGTTGCGTACCGGTGTGGATGGCCGCGCGACCTTCCTGGTGCATCCCGAAGACTCGCAAGCCAAGTTTTCTTTTGTGCTCGATGAGGCCGCGCACTGCGCGCCGCCCGCCGCTCAAATCGTTCCGCTGAAGAACACTATTCGCGTGCTTGACGGCTTTGGCAAGTCGCTGGAAGTGATCTTGCCCAAACTGCGCGACGGCTACATCGTTCCTGAATCTGACGTGGCACGCGGTCTGGCACTGGAGAATCCCGACGCCTTCTTCCTCTCCCAGGGTGGGGAGTGCTTTCACAACGTGACGGTGACCGGGGGCAAACAGCGCGCGGAAGGCCCGCTCTCCATGAAGCGCGAGCTGCGCGACGTCTTGCGTCAGTTAGAAGAACTCGAGCGTGCACTGCGTGATGAAGAAATGCGGGTATTAACACTTGGCCGCGAGATCAAAGAACTCAGTACCCTGCTGGACCGCCTCGATGGCGAAAAGCGCGAGGCTGAGCTGCAAGCTATGACATCGGGCCACATGCTGCAACAACTCGATTCCGAGATGACGCGCGTCGGCGAACGCCTGAATGTGTGCCAGCTCGAACTGCAGCGGCTGGCAGCGGAACGGGCCGAGCAGGAAGGCATTCTCTGCGCCCGCCAGTCAGACATTGAAGTTCTCGAAATCCAGCGTGCCGGACTCGAACAACAAATCGCCTCCGCGCAGGAATCGCTGACGGCACTCCGTCAACGCCGTGAACAAGCTGCCCAGACGAGCTCGGAACATGCTGCCCGGGTAGCCACACTGGCCGAGCGCCACCGTTCGGCAGCTGGAGTGCTGCAGCGAATCGAATCCCTCTTCGCCGAGATGGGCGAACGCGTGCACGCGCTGGCCTCGCAAATCGAAGGCGCCGCTGCCGAGAAGTTGCTGCGCGAGGCGGAAAACGAGCAACTGGCGCAGCAAGCCACCGACCTCGAATCGGAACGCAACGCCGCCCAAGCGCGCGAAGGACTCCTGCAATTTGAGACCGAGCAACTCCGTGCGCGCCTGACGGAGATCGACGAACTCCTTCGCAACAGCCGCCTGCTGCTCGATCAGGCACGCGACCGCCGAGGCGAACTGTCGGCGACCGCAGCCAAGCTTGAATCCGATGCGCAATATATGTCGGAAACCTGCATCAACGAACTTGGCGTTGAGCGGTCGGCGCTGGTGGCCGATACCACGCTCGTCCCGGTTACCGGTGAGCAGCTGGCGGCGGAAGATCAGCTCTATCGCGATATGCGCGCCAAGCTCGAAGCCATGGGCCCGGTCAATATGATGGCTCTCGAAGAGTACAAAGAGACGGCCGCGCGCCATGAGTTCCTTGAGACCCAGCGCAAGGACCTGATCTCGTCGATCGAAAACACCACCGCCACGATCAAGGAGATCGATCAGATCTCGCGGCAGAAGTTCGAGGAGGCCTTCGCCAAGATCAATGAGAACTTCCAGGCGACGTTTAAGAAACTGTTCGGCGGCGGCCATGCCTTCATGAAGTTGACCGACGAAGAAAACAGCGCCGAGAGCGGAATCGACGTAGTGGCCTCGCCTCCGGGCAAGCGCTTGCAGAGCGTGCTGCTCCTCTCTGGCGGCGAGAAGGCTCTGACCGCGCTGGCCCTGCTGGTCGGCATCTTCCAGTACGCGCCCAGCCCGTTCTGCATCCTCGACGAGGTCGATGCTCCCCTCGACGAAGCCAACATCGGACGCTTTACGGAGCTCGTCAAAGAGATGAGCGTGCAGACGCAATTTGTGCTGATCACGCATAGCAAGAAGACCATGAGCATCGCCCCGGTACTGTATGGCGTGACCATGCAGGAGCCCGGAGTCTCGAAGCTGGTGTCGGTACGCTTCGGAGCACCGGCGTAGTCCCTTTTCAACGGTAGGGTGCACCATCCTTGTCCCGTTCTTTGCGACGGGGTGCGTACGGGCAAGATCAAGATCCCCACCCTGTCGCAAACGACACGACAAGGATGGGCAACCCGAGGGAGCGATTTCGTTTCGTCCACGATATCCACTTCTATCCTCAGCTTTTCCACAACTTCCTCCGCTTATAGCCCTTGCTGGGTATGGAGTTTCGGGCATTCGCTTTCCTGTCAATACTTTTCGTGCAAGCGCCCAGTCGCCCGCAACTCGGAACTGTGATCAGAATCGTTGACATTTTTTTCGTACCAGCTAGAATACGCCTCGCTCCTTACCTGTAAAATTTCATCATGAGCCCCGAACTTCTCGATAACGTTCTCCTGCAAACCGATTTTCCGGAACTCCACCTTCACGCCAGCGGCAAGGTCCGTGATGTCTACACCGTGGGCGACCAGCAGTTGCTCTTCGTCGCCACCGACCGCATCTCCGCGTTTGACTACATTCTGGCGACCGGCATTCCCCACAAGGGGAGAGTCCTCAATCAGATTTCCCTGTTCTGGTTCGACTACCTTGCCGACATCGTGCAGAACCACATGATCACCGCCGATGTCGAGCAGTACCCCGCCGAGATTCGCAAGTATGCCGACCAGCTTCGTGGACGCTCGATGCTGGTACGCCGCGCCGAGATGTTCCCTGTCGAGTGCGTGGTGCGTGGATACATCTCCGGCTCGGCCTGGAAGGAATACAAAGCTAGCGGCAAAGTCTGCGGTATCACGCTGCCAGCGGGGCTGAAAGAATCCGAAGCTTTTCCCGAGCCTATCTTCACGCCCTCGACGAAGGCCACTACCGGGCATGATGAAAACATTTCCTTCGACCAGATGTGCGAGTTGGTAGGCGTCGAGACGGCCAGCCACCTTCGCGACCTGACCCTGCGTGTGTACAAGAAGGCCGCGGCCTACGCTCGCCAGCGCGGTATCATCATCGCCGACACCAAGTTTGAATTTGGACGCACCGCCAAGGGCATCACCCTCGCCGACGAGGTCCTCACTCCGGATTCTTCCCGCTTCTGGCCCGCCGACAAGTACGCTCCGGGACGGCCGCAGGATTCGTATGACAAGCAATATGTTCGCGACTACCTTGAGCAAATTCACTGGAACAAGCAGCCGCCCGCCCCGGCTTTGCCGGCCGACGTGGCGCTGCGCACCAGCGAAAAGTATCTCGAGGCGTATTTCCAGCTCACGGGACACAAGCTGGATGTCTAATCGTACGTCTGGTGCAGCACAAGTCCACGGGCACCCGCTATGACTCCCGCGGATTGGCTTATTTGTGGGTTGGTATTGCTGAACGTGGTGGCCGCTGCCATGCAGGGCTTTTTTTCCGAGGCCCTGACCATGGCCGGGCTGGTGGTCGGCTATATCGTGGCGGCATGGCAGTATCGCGGCCTCGCGCGGTGGATGGAATCGTTTTTGAAGAATGCGTGGTTAGCTGAGATACTCGGTTTTCTCGTCATCTTCTTTGCCATCGTGCTCCTGTTCGGCCTCGCCGCCAGGTTGGCCCGCTGGGTGATGAAGCATTCCGGTCTCAGTGGGATTGACCGTTTCCTTGGCGCAATCTTGGGGCTGCTGAAGGGCGGTTTGATGGTAGCGGTGATCTTGATGGGTATGACGGCATTCACTCCCACGTCGAAGCTGCTGGAGAATTCGCAACTGGCTCCCTACTTTCTGGTAGTGGGCCGGGCAGCGATTTGGCTGGCGCCGCCGGAGTTGCGTGCCCGTTTCTTTCAGGGTCTCGATCTGCTGCATCAGGCTCCTCAAAAGTTAACCGGCTCCCCTGCTTCCCCGCCGAAATAGGCTGCGGTGCAGTGAAAAATTCATTCTAAAGAGAGAGATCCGTGAAAGATCAACTGGAAGCACTTATCCTGCAAATGTACCGCAGCAATATTCTTTATTCCGAAGGCGTTCGTGAGTTTAAAAAGCGTTTCATCCTGACCGTCCTGCAGGAAAACAAGGGCAACCAGTGCCGCGCCGCCCGCGAACTGGGCATGCACCGCAACACCCTCAGCCGTACCATCACCGAATTGAAGATTGACGTCCGCCAGCTCCGCGATGGCGTCAAGCGTCCCCCGCGCAGCACCCGCTCGGTTACTCTGGAAAAGAAGATCGTCCGCTAGGTGATTCTCGTTTAGGCCGCGAAGCCGCGAAAAGAGCTCCCCACCGGATCAGTAGGCCGCGGCGCTTGACGCCGAAGGCGCCACCGGAGACAATCTCCCCGGCTCAGTCCGGCTCGACCACTCCCCCTTGCAGTTGCGGCACTGGCGCGTGCATGTGCCACGGAGAATCTGATGACGAAGCTGAAGGTGTACAAGCGGGTCTGTCTATTCTTCCTACTCGGGGTCGGCACAGCGATTGCCTCGCACGCCCAAACCTTCACCACGCTCGTTAATTTCCACGGAACCAACGGTGCCAACCCGCAGGCATCTCTAGTTCAAGGGATCGACGGGGACCTTTACGGCACAACTGGTTCTGGTGGCGACAACGGCAACGGCACAGTCTTCAAAGTCACCCCTAGTGGCACGCTGACCGCACTTTCGTTCTGCCCTCAGGCGAACTGTGGGGATGGCGCACGGTTGCTCGGAGGGCTGGTTCAAACTACTGAGGAAAACTTTTACGGCACAACTTTTTGCTGGCGGTGACTACGACTTCGGCACCGTCTTCCGACTTGCTCCAAATGGCACGCTGACGACTCTCCACAGCTTCTGCGCTCAGAATTGCTATGACGGGGGTCTCCCTAGGGCGGGGCTGATGCAAGCCACAGACGGCAATTTTTACGGTACAACGTCCACCTACGGCCGTGGCGGTCTTGGAACCATTTTCAGAATTACTCCAGATGGTACGCTGACGACTCTGTACAGCTTTTGCACCCAGGCCGATTGCGCTGACGGCGGAGAACCGGCGGCAAGATTAATCCAAGCTACCAATGGACGGCTCTACGGAACTACGGGATCAGGAGGAGCCAACGGCTATGGCACGGTCTTCGAAGTTACGCAGAACGGAAGCCTGACGACGCTTTACAGCTTCTGCGGCCAAAGTTCCTGTCCTGACGGCCTCCAACCTTCCCAACTACTTCAGGCTGGCGACGGAAACTTCTACGGCACGGCTCGTTATGGCGGAGGACGGAGCGATAACGGCACAGTCTTCAGGGTTACGCCGAGGGGCACGCTGACCACGCTCCACCGCTTCTGTACCCAAACCGGTTGTCTTGATGGCGCCCAACCCGTAGGGGGTCTGGTACAAGCAACTGACGGGAACTTCTACGGGACAACGGAGGGTGGCGGCGCCACCGGAGTCGGCACCGTCTTCAAGATCACAGCGGAAGGGATCCTTACGACGCTCCACAGCTTCGACTGTTTCGACGGTTGTTACCCCTACGCCGCTTTAGTGGAAGGCACCGATGGGAACTTCTACGGGACAACGTACGCTGTCGCAGCCGGGAGCGGTACGGTCTTCCGTTTGTCTGTGGGATTGAGTCCGTTCATCAGCCTCGTGCGTGACTCGGGCAAGGTCGGGTCGCCCATCGGAGTTCTGGGGCAAGGATTCACCGGAACCACTGACGTGTCAGTAAATGGAACTCCCGCGAGTTTCACCGTCGTGTCGGACACCTATTTGACGGCGAAGGTCCCCTCCGGCGCGACCACAGGATTTGTCACCGTCACGACCCCAAGCGGCACGCTGACCAGCAATAAGCAACTGGTCGTCAAGCCGTAGGCTCGCGAGTCTTCACACTGGAGCTTTGTGGGGAGCGTCAAACATGCGAACTATTTCAGTACGCAAAAGATTCATCCTTGAGGAATCCAGAGTTTCGGGACAAGGATACTCCTGCTGCGGGGCACGGGGCGTTTAACGGTTTCTTGAGAGTGTGAGCATTATGAAGAGATTCGTCTTGTCGGCGTGCACAGTCCTGCTTGTGGCGCCCCTTTCGGTCGCGCAGTCGTACACGCTCACTGACCTTGGCACGCTGAACAACAGCAATGTCAGCTTGAACGACAGCGGTGCTTCTGCCGTCAACGATAGCGGCCAAGTCGTCGGTGGGTCGTACATCGAAACCGATGGTGACGCGATTACACATGCCTTTTGTGGACGCAGGAGGGGGGCATGCAGGACCTTGGGGCAGACGGACTGGTTAACAGTGGGGCCACTGGCATCAATGCCTCTGGCCAGGTTGTCGGTACGGCTAGCGCTTCCACCTCAATGGCCTTTCTTTGGAGCAGCACCGACGGTATGCTGAACTTGGGGACTCTGGGCGGCAATTTCAGCAACGCCACGGGAATTAATGATCAGGCCGACGTCGTGGGTAATTCCACGACGACGATAACCGACACCGTCTCTCACGCTTTCACATGGAACGCGGGACGAGGAATGCGAGACCTTGGCACATTGGGCGGGAATAACTCAGGGGCTTTGGGAATCAACAATCACCGGCAGGTAGTCGGTTACTCGTACTTGTCCGGCGAAAGCGTCTACCATGCCTTTCTTTGGACAAGCTCAGGTGGCATGAAGGACTTGGGAACTCTGGGCGGCAGCTATTCCGTTGCGGCAGCCATCAGCGACTCCGGTGCGGTCGTGGGTTCCTCTACTCTTCCGGGTGATGGCGTGCAACACGCTTTTCTGTGGACCAAGAGCAAGGGTATGCAGGATTTGGGAACTTTGGGAGGTTCTGACTCTGCCGCCAATGGCATCAACAAATCAGGCGAAGTTGTAGGCTGGGCTAATACTCTGACTGGAGTAGGTGGTGCGTTTCTATGGAAGAGTGGAAAGGGAATGGAAAAGCTCAGCCGTCAGATCCCGCCCGATTCCGGGTGGCTGCTCGGTAGTGCAGCCAGCATCAACAACGTCGGCCAGATCTCAGGAACCGGATACGTAAAAGCCTACCCTCTGGCAATGACGGTCGTGCTTACCTTTTGACACCGACTCATTAAGGTGGGCCCCCACTCATGACTCTGAGACGGCTTGTCGCGTCACGTGCATATCTTGATTTCCGGGTGACTTCTGAAGGGCGACAGACCGCCTCGAAGGCAAGCCCGCGTTCGCTCTGAGGTCTTCACCGCAAAAGAAAAGGCAGCCCTAGCAGGCTGCCTTTTTATACGCTTGAACCCGTCCGCTACTGCGCGGCGGGCTTGTGGTGGACTGGAGGTTTCTTGGTGGTGGTCGGGGCCGCCTTGGCCTTCAGCAGCTGCCCTTTTTCCATCACCATCATGAACGGATTCGGCGTGTATGACGCCGGTTCGCCTTGGAAGTCAAAGCTCGCCCCATCCTTCGGAATCAGCCGGACTGGAACCTTGTCTTCGAACTTCAAGGTAATGTCAGCCTTCTTCGCGTCGATATCGTCGGAACTGCCGGCGATGGAGAACTCTGTCGGGGTCGTGCTGATAATAGTGCCGTTCATCTGCACCGCCTTGCCCTTGATGGCATTCCAGACCAAGTCCTGATCCTCTTGCGAGCCGTTGGTGAAGACGAACTGCCATTCGGCAAAGTTCATCTCTTCCGGCTTCTTGGTGGTCACCATGGCATGAACCTGGTCGGCCGGGGAAGGTGCGGGCTTGATGGCCACTTGCGGGCCATTGGCTTTGGCTGCGGCCAGCAGCTCCGCCCAGCCATCATCTCCTGCATGGAACTTGATGTATTGCGAACGCGCGTACTTCTCAATCTGCGCCTGGGCTGCCGGAGGAGCGACCGCAGCGGCACGCGCTGCATACCAAATGCCGTTCTGAGAATCCGGCGGCGCCTGTCCCAGGTAAGCCAAGGCCAGCGGATACACCAGGCTGAAATCCTTCTGCGTATCGGGGCTGGCGTCCACGGCCGGCTTCAGGTTCGTAACCGCGCAAGCATTGTCTTTGCCCTGAAGGCACGCAATGCCGATCGCCGCGTGGAAAATGCCGGTCATCTGGTCTTTGGTCTTCTGAAAGTCTCCGTCCGAGGTGCCGTCGGGCTTGTTGAACTTGGGCAGGCAGTCGAGCCCTTGCTGACCGTATTTCTTGCCATCGGCGAGGAGTTGGGTTGCGTTCGGATCTCCGCCTTGCGCCATCACGCGGTCAAAGTACGCCAGGAGCGCCAGGGCCCGCACATTGCAGGTATCCGCGGTGACCAGCTTGGTGGCAGTATCCATCGTCTTCTTCGCGTTGCCCGCCTGCTGGTAGGTACCCATCAGAATTTCGAGCGCCTGGTTCTTCATGACGCTGTTCGGATACTGGGTGATAAACGCTTCCAGCCCGCTAATCTTCGCATTGGCATCCGACTGCTGGATCGCGCCGACGTACGCGTTGTACTCGGCCGGATCTTTGATTACCGGCGCCGCAGCTTGACCCGCGGGCGCAGCCGCTTGGCCTTGTGCCGGCGGCGTGGCCGGTTGTCCCTGCGCAGGCGCCGCAGTGCTCTGTGCCACCGCGCTCGCTGCTACCCCAAGCACAACCGTAAGCAGAATCTTTTTCATCAGTATGGCTCCTTGGATCGTTGGAAAATAGCTTTTCGGGAAACGTATTCTTTAACGCTTAGCAGCAACTGCATTCCATCTGGACCGCGTTTCGTCCGGATCCTGCTTTGGAATGCCCGGTTTCCTGGCAGGTGCCCGGGAAAAGTGGTGCCTTGCTGGAACACAAAGGCGCCTTGACCGTTTTTCCCGGTTGGCCGGATTATAAGTACCTCTTCTTCCGAAGGCAAGCGACTTCCATTCGCCCTCCACTTTATTGTTAAGATGCGGATAGCTGACAGGGCGGATGTTCTTCCATTCTGCCTGTAGCGTCCATTAAAACAACTAGCAAAACGAACAGTAGGAGAACATCTTTTATGGACACCGGGCAACCTTTAGTCGGGCAAGTCGCGGTGGTAACCGGCGCCGGCCGCGGGATCGGCGCCGCCATCGCCCGCAAACTCGCCCAGCTCGGCGCGACGACGGTTCTTTGCGGACGCACCCAGACCGCGCTCGACGCAACCGCGCAGGCGATCACGAACGCCGGGGGCAAGACTGAAGTGATTCCCTGCGACGTTACAGTGTTGCACCAACTGGAATACGCCGCCGCCCGCGTCGACAGCACCTGGGGGCGCCTCGACATTCTCGTCAACAATGCCGGGGTCGGGGCCTTCACCCAGCCCCTGCACAAGTTTGCGCCGGAAGAATGGGAGCGTGTTCTCAACACGAATCTGCGCGGCGTTTACTTTGCCATCCGAGCCTTCGTGCCGCTGATGATCCGGGCGCGCTCGGGACACGTCATCAATATCTCGTCCCTCGCGGGAAAAAATGCCCTCCCCAACGGCGCCGCGTATGCCGCCTCAAAGTGGGGACTCAACGGCTTGACTTATTCGGTTGCGGAAGAACTTCGCCCGCACAATATCCGGGCCTCAGTCATCTGCCCCGGTTCCACAGAAACTGAACTGAGCCCACATGCCGGCAAGGATCCGGCGAAAATGCTGCAACCGGATGATGTCGCCCACGCCGTCGCCATGCTGGTAACGCAAGCGCCGCAATCATTTGTCAGCGAGATCCTTCTGAGGCCGACGCAAAAACCTTAATGGCAATGAAGTTCTAAGTTCTAGATGTAAGGACAGTCGCCCTGGCTGCCCGCTGAGGGAAGCTCCGCTGCCTTGGTTCTGAGAGTCCTCAATGTCCCTGTGGTGAATACTCGGCTATTTCTTGAACAAATTCTCGAAGGCCTGCCGGGCATCATTGGGACGCAGGCTGGCCGGAGTCGAAGTCTCTTTTTCTCGAGTCACCCGAATCTCAAACAGAGTGCAGTCATTTCGCGCATCCTTCTTGGGGATTCGCTCCTTGACAGGCTGCATGCATTCAAAGCGGCTCCCGGGATCGAAATAGGTGCACTGCTTGCACGAATGCAGTTCGAAGCCACACTTCGGACATTGCCCCGTGGTCGGCATCCCCTGCAACACCGTACCGCACTGCGTACACCGCGAAACCGCGCGAGTACCGGGCAGATTGACGGGCCGCGGCCCAAAACTGTTATCCCGTTTCGGCGGTGGAGCTCCGCTTGGCTTTTCTCCGCCACCTTTTCGCGACTCGTGATCGCGATCCTGATATCCATGTTGTCGATATTTTGCCGCCACAAACTCCTCCCAAGCACGCGCCGTATTGTGTACCCGAGGCGCGACCTACCGCAAGTATCGTCCAATTTAACAGGCAGATTGTCATGCGGACGCGGATTTCTGTGTGGCCCGCTTATCACCGCTTGCGCTGAAGACATCTCCGGCATCCATCAGCGTCAAGGCTCGTCATACAATAACGCCATGATCCACGAAATCCTTCCGGTCGGTCCTTTACAGTGCAACTGCTCCATCATCGGCGACGAAACGACTCGCGAAGCGATGGTCATCGACCCCGGCGATAACATTCAGGACGTACTGGCGCTGGTTCAAAAACACAACCTCCAGGTCAAACAGATCGTGATCACGCATGCGCATATCGATCACGTCGGTGGAGCGATGAAACTGCGCGCGGCGACCGGCGCCCCAATTTTGCTCAACCAGAATGACTACGATCTCTTGCAGATGCTCGACGCGCAGGCCGTGTGGGTGGGCATGCCGTCGCCCGGAAAGGTCGACATCGACCGCAGCGTCACCACAGGCGAAACCGTCACCGCCGGGTCGCTTAGCGCCGACATCCTGCATACGCCGGGGCATACGCAAGGCAGCATCTGCATTTACTTCCCTGCCGAGAAAAAATTGATTGCCGGCGATACCCTCTTCGCGGGGTCGATTGGCCGAACCGATTTGCCCGGCGGCTCGATGCAGAAAATCCTGAGTTCCCTGCATCACACATTGCTGGCGTTGCCGGACGAAACCGTCGTGATTCCCGGACACGGGCCGCTCACCACGATCGGCGAAGAGCGCGAGACGAATCCATTTCTGGTTAGAAAGTGAACCATCCAGCAATGCAAACGGCGGAGATAATTCTCCGCCGTTCCAGATCGCACGAGCGATCCGTTATTGGTGCTCCATGTGCTCGTGTTCTTCGTGCTCGTGGCGCCATTGCCAGTATGCCTTCTGCTCTTTGTGCTTCAACCGCTCATAATCCACATAGCCTTCGTGGCGCTCGTCGAGCCAGTGCCTGTAGACTTCGTTCTCGCGTTGATCCCAGTTGTGATAGTCCTTGTGATCGGGGTCGTAGACGCGCCCTTGCTCGCGCCGTTCGTGCTCTTCCTGTTCGTGGCGCTCGTGATCATCCTGCGGTGCGGCCATGGCAAAAGCACCTAAAGGTGCCATGAGTGCCGCCGATACAAACATTGAAGCCAAATATTTATTTCCACAATCATGTTTTGTCCTCCAGCAGTGGCCTACTAGGATGCCTCTGGCGGGTGCTGGGTTGGGGCTAAATCCGCGCTGCCAGCGGTATTTGGCGGCAATCAGGAGTTCAGCTTGGCGAGAACCAGTCGTATTCCTTCCGCGAATTCCTTCGGCGGCGTAATCAAACTCAAGACCAGATATCCATCTCTGGGAAAATCATAAAAATGCCCGGGATGCACCAGCACCTGCTTCTCCCGTACCAACTCGATGGCCAGTTCTTCATCAGACCGCGTGACTGGAACGCGCAAGACCGCGTACCATCCGCCCTCGACGACCAGCCGAGCACAGGCCTCCTGCCCCGCCAGTTGCCGATCGAGTTCCGCAAGATTTTCTTTTACCCGCTCCTGCAACTGCTTTTGAATGTCGGTACGCTGTGCCAACAACGCCGGGATGGCCCACTGAATCGGGGCGTTCATCGAGAGGTAAGTATCGGCAATGACCTCCAGTCGACCACTTGCTTCGGATTCCGATTCGCGCGGCCCCCTGGTCACCACCCACGCCACTTTCATTTGGGGCAAGGCCACAATCTTCGACAAGCCGCTGAGCGTGAACGTTAGCACCTCCCGATTGCCGGCAAAGCTTCGGTGCGCGCTGCCAGTCAGCTCATAATCCAGAAACACTTCGTCTGCGATGATTGCCAGATTGTGCTCTCTGCAAAACGCGTTCAGCATTTTGAATTCGGTATCGTGTACGTATGATCCTGTTGGATTATTCGGATGGACCACCACAACGCCTCGTGTTCTCTCGGTGACCGCCTTCTGCAGCGACGGAAAATCCATCTGCCATCCGTGGTCGTAAATCAGCGGATAAGGCACCAGCCTTACATCCTGCAAATCCGCCAGAAACTCAAACAGTGGGTAGCTCGGCTTCGGCACCAGCAATTCATCGCCGGGATTGCATAGCAGACGAAAAACGAACGAATATCCTTCGCTGGTGCTCGTCGTGAGCACGATTTGCTCGGGATCGAGATCGTTGACTGCGTGCTTGTTGCAGTAGTAACCAGCTACCACTTGTCGGGCCTCGCGCAGGCCCTTTGATTGCGGATCGTAGTCGAGTACCCGCGGTGAGGCTAGCGCCTGCAAGATCGAGGCGCCGTCGAAATTGAGACCCGCTCGAGTGGGATTCGAAAGCGTAAGATCCAGAACCTTCCCTCCGCTCGCCTGCACCTGTTCCAGTGCAACCGTAAATCGGTTCTGCGCCAGCTTCCAATTGGTCCGATCGGAAAACATGGAGGGATTCTATGCGATAGGCCGTAAGAATCGTTCAACTGCCAGTTTGCAGGAAGACATCCGGTGAGTCGAAGCGCTCAGCCGAGCACAAATATCCCGGCGCCTTAGCGCCGGGATCGGTTTGGAAGGAACGAAAAACGTCCCGAAGAACGCTGATCTCAATGCCGGTGAAACATATTGTTTAAGGCCGCGGGTGGCATATCTTGACTCAGGTCGCCCCGCGTGCTGCGCATCTCCATGCTCGGCCAATCGCGAATTCCGACGGCGGGGCAGATTACGCCTTTGCCTGCTGGCCGCAACAACTGTCGCAGGGTCTGTACGCCGTAAAACAATCCCTGCCCCGTATTCGCCGCCACAATCAAGTGGGATTTATCGGAGAAGAGCAGGTAGCCATTCTCGCCGACCAAGTCGTCTTTCAGCCCATTGCGCGCCAGGAATCGACGCACCCGCGAATCCTGAAGGCGGGCCAGCACAATCGCCCCATCCTCGGCCTTGCTAGCAGCCTTCATGCCCAGAATGTCGAGTTTCAGTCCTGACTGGTCCGCGACTTCCTCTGCCAAGGTCTCGGCGGCAATGCGGTCCTCGGACTGATGCCCGAGTTGCACAAAAATCTTGGTTCGCGGACCTACTTCGAACCCTCCGTTGCGCAACTGAACTTCCTTGGGAGTAGGTACGAGCTTCGATAGCTGCCCGTCGGAGTCCATCGCCGAAACTGCCGATACACAAAGCAGCAGGCTCGGAACAATCCACAAAAGTCTTTTATTCATTCGGATCCTTGAGCGTCACAACTTGAGCTCACATTGTAACCGCATCGCTGTCGCAGAGCACTATCAATCCTTCTCATACGTACTATTCAAACCCCGTAGCAATGCAGATTCCTCTGCCACGGCAACTATTCCGTAAAGCCTTCTTTATTAACCACATAAGGCATTTTGCTGATATCTCCGCTGTAGTTCTGCTCCAGCACATCAATCAATCCCTGCGCGCATCGACCCGCCATACCCTTGTTCGGATCGACGGACAATCGTGTAATCCTTGCGGCGCTGGCGAAGTGCGGCAACAAACGGCACCGGTCGGCGATAGCCGGATCACGCAACGGAGAATCGGCTGGCAAAGGCTCTTTCTCGTATACATCCAAGGCCGCTCCGGCGATCCAATTCTCGCGCAACGCCCGAGCCAACGCCTGCTCATCCACCACCGGACCTCGCGACGTATTGATTAGATAACCCGTGGCCTTCATCAGACTCAGTGTCTTTTCGTTGAACAAATGATATGTCGGGGTGGCACTCTCTCCTTCGCGCAAGAGAGGCACATGCACGCTGACGAAGTCGGCTCCCCGCAACGCCTCTTCAAACGGGACGTATTTGATCCACGCCTTCTCTTTGGTCAATCCTCGCGCGTGCCGCAGGTCGTTCATCTCTTGAATGGTATTTACGAACGCATGGTTTTCGTATGCGGGGTCATAGCACAACACGTTCATGTCGAACCCGAGGCACTTCTTGATAAATGCCAGCCCGATGCGACCGGTGCCAATCACCGCAACCGTCTTGCCGGTAACCTCATCCCCCAAAAAAGGCAAATAAGGGTGCCAATATCCCCACTGGTTGTCGCGGGTCAGGTGCTCCGCCGTCCACATCCTGCGCGCAAGCGTCCCCATCATGAAAAATGCAAATTCCGCCGTCGCCTCGGTGAGTACATCGGCGGTGTGTGTGAAAGGAATCTTGTAGCGGTTCGCGTCCGCGCGGTTGATATTGTCGAAACCCACCGCGATCTGCGCCACCACCTTCAACGTGCCCTTGCCCGCCTCAAATACCTCGGCATCAATCGGGTCGCGCAGCGTCGTAATCAAGCCATCCACACCATTCTTCACTCTGTCGAGTATCAGGCTCTTAGGCGGCGCCTCCGGATGCGGATACACTTCCACCTCGTACCCGCGCTTGCGCAGCACATCAATCGCTTCTCCAATGTCGCAGGTGGCAAACACACGAAATTTCTTATCCATGATTTGGGGAATTTCTTCTTAGGAATACGATCGGAAAGCATCGCGTCCGCCCACAGCGCGGACCATGAAAAATATCATACGCGACAGCGATCCCTAGCGAAGAAGATCGCGCATCAGCGCGGCGACGCTGTGCCCGAATGCGCACGTCCTAGAGACATAGCTACGTCTGCGCATGGGCCATCGTTGCTCCAGGCATCCGTCGCAAATGTGGTATCTACGTCCCATCGACTGAGAGCTGCGCCCAGCCCCGGTGTTACAATCGTGTTAGCACACACTCTTAAATCTAAGAGGAGGTTCCTGTGTCCAGATTCACACTGGTTCTTCCCGCACTTCTCTTCTTCGCATCCGCGCTTCCCGCGCAGCAGTCCTCAACCCCATCAACCCAAAAGACACCGTCTTACGCAGCCATCCCGGTCGAGGCCGCCAAGCAGCCGAATCCGGTAAAGTCGACGCCCGAGTCTTTGGCCCGCGCCAAAAAGTGGTGGACGCTCGATTGCGTCATGTGCCACGGGAAAGACGGCAATGGCAAGGGCGAAACCGCTGCAGAAATGAAGTTGAAGATCGTCGACTTCACCGATCCAGCGACGCTCAAGGATCGCACCGATGGCGAGATCTTTTACATCATCAAGAACGGCCACGAGGATATGCCTCCCGAAGGCCAGCGGGTGAAGCCCGAAGAGAATTGGGACTTAGTGAACTATGTCCGCTCCCTGGCAAAGAAGTCGGCGGACACCGAGCAGAAGTCGCAATAGAGACGCGGAAATTAGTCGGGCTCCTGGTAGATGCCGATCACGTTTCCGGCGGGATCGCGAAATCTCGCTGTGATCTCGGGAGCATCGCCCCCGATGGGTTGCGCGATCTCGCCGCCATTCGCGACGATCACCTCGAGTGTTGCTGCCACGCTCTCCACCCAGATGTACACCAGCAGCCCCGGCTCGGACGCTGGCCTGCGTCCCAAGACCCACTCGCCGCTGACTTCCCCCACGCCATCGTCAAACGCGGTGTGTCCATCTCCGCGTTGCCGGATGTTCCAGCCAAAGACGCGTTCATAGAAATTAGCGGAACGCGCAATATCCGTCGCGGGAATCTGCAGGTAACAAATCTTGCCGTGGCCTAGCGTGGGAGGCATAGGGCATCAGTTTACTCCTGCCGCTCAGTGCCCACCCTTCTCCCGCCCCTTGGCGAGAGAGTTTGAATTCGGGCTTGCATTCCCTTCGAGATCCTCTGTGTCCTCTGTGGTTCCAAGTTTAGCTTTCTAAGACCGTCCCTACCGCACTTGACAATTCCGGGCTCACATCTTAGAATTAGCACTCGATGGACGCAACTGCTAACAGCATTGCCTAACCCAACCAAATCATAGGTTTACGCGGAATAAGTTCCAGCAGACAACCTTCTACCTAATTGAAAGGAGCAACAAACCATGGCGAAATTCTCACCACTCCATGACCGCATTCTGGTCCGTCGCGTGGAAGAAGCTTCCACGACTCGTGGCGGCATCATCATTCCAGACTCGGCCAAAGACAAGCCTCAGGAGGGCGAAGTCATCTCCACCGGCAAAGGCCGCACCAACGATGAAGGCAAGACCTTTCCTCTGGCAGTCAAGGAAGGCGACCGCATCCTGTTCGGGAAGTATTCCGGCACCGAAATCAAGATTGATGGCGAAGACTTCATCATCATGAAAGAAGAAGAAGTCCTCGGCACCTTGGCCGGCGCTTCCACCCCGGCCAAGAAAGAACTCACCGGCAGCAAGAAATAGCTTTCAGCTGTCAGCTCAGCTAGAACCTGATCCTGACAAGCGACGGACATAAGCTGAGCGCTGACGGCTGATAGCTGACAGCTCCAGCCAAGAGAACTCAAGCAGGCCAGTCCTGCAAAGAAATTATCGAAGGAGATTACAGCAATGGCAAAACACATCGTTCACGGAGAAGAATCCCGTCAGGCGATCCTCCGCGGCGTCAACCTTCTGGCCGATGCCGTGAAGGTCACCCTCGGCCCCAAGGGTCGCAACGTAGTCATCGAAAAGAAATTCGGTTCGCCGACCATCACCAAGGACGGCGTCACCGTGGCAAAAGAAATCGAACTGAAGGACGGCCTGGAAAACATGGGCGCCCAGATGGTTCGTGAAGTCGCTTCGAAGACCTCCGACGTCGCCGGCGACGGAACCACCACCGCCACCGTTCTCGCCCAGGCGATCTTCCGCGAAGGCGTCAAGACCGTCGCTGCCGGCGCAAATCCGATGGCCCTCAAGCGCGGCATCGAAAAAGCCGTCACCATCATCACCGGCAAGCTCGACAAAGAAGGCAACCGCGTCAATGGCGAACTCGACAAACTCAGCAAGCCCGTTAACAACGACTCCATGATCGCGCAGGTTGGCACGATTTCCGCCAACAACGACGAGACCATCGGCAAGATCATTGCCGAGGCGATGAAGAAGGTTGGCAAGGACGGCGTCATTACCGTCGAAGAGTCGAAGACTCTCGAGACCCAACTGGAAGTCGTCGAAGGCATGCAGTTCGACCGCGGCTACCTCTCGCCTTACTTCGTCACCGATCCCGAGCGCATGGAAGTGGCTCTGGAGAACGCCTACATCCTGATCAACGAAAAGAAGATCAGCTCGATGAAGGATCTCCTCCCGCTGCTCGAGCAGATTGCCAAGTCCGGCAAGCCGCTGCTGATCATCGCGGAAGATGTTGAAGGCGAAGCGCTCGCTACCCTCGTGGTCAACAAGCTGCGTGGCACGCTGCAAGTCGCGGCCGTAAAGGCTCCTGGCTTCGGCGATCGTCGCAAGGCGATGCTGCAGGATATCGCAATCCTGACGGGCGGCAAGGCGATCACGGAAGATCTCGGCATTAAGCTCGAGAACGTCCAGATCTCGGACCTCGGCCAAGCCAAGAAGATCACCATTGACAAGGACAACACCACGGTGGTCGAAGGCAAGGGCAAGCACGCTGAGATCGAAGGCCGCGTGAAGGAAATTCGCAGCCAGATCGACAAGACCACCAGCGACTACGACCGCGAGAAGCTGCAGGAGCGGTTGGCGAAGCTGGTCGGTGGCGTGGCCGTGATCAAAGTCGGCGCCGCAACCGAAACCGAAATGAAGGAAAAG
>Ga0207693_10000751_pt1 | contig 29169 bp, 26 predicted proteins | sample LARL81metaG_FD_184347 | JGI IMG/M metagenome (GOLD analysis project Ga0207693, IMG submission 184347) | Corn, switchgrass and miscanthus rhizosphere microbial communities from Kellogg Biological Station, Michigan, USA - LAR L8-1 metaG... | ecosystem: Host-associated > Plants > Roots >... | reverse complement strand
GCGCGCGGCTGGTGCCGAAGATTGAGTGGAGAAACGCAAGATGAACCGCGAATTGCTGTTGCTGGTCGACGCGCTGGCGCGCGAGAAAAACGTGCCGAAAGATATCGTGTTCACGGCGCTGGAGTCGGCGCTGGCGTCAGCGACCAAGAAACGCTTTACCCAGGATATCGATGCCCGCGTGTCGATCGATCGCGAAACCGGCGACTACGACTCGTTCCGGCGGTGGACGGTCGTGCCCGACGAGGAGCACGAGGAGCCGGCGCGGCAGATCGCGATCACCGACGCCGCCGAGCGCGATCCGCCGCTCGCCCTGGGCGACGTGATCGAGGAACCGCTCGAGCCTGTCGAATTCGGCCGCATCGGAGCGCAGGCGGCGAAGCAGGTGATCCTGCAGAAGATCCGCGACGCCGAGCGCGAGCAGATCCTGAACGATTTCCTGGACCGCGACGACAACCTGCTGACCGGAACGGTCAAGCGCATCGAGCGCGGCAACGTGATCGTCGAATCGGGACGGATCGAAGGCATGATTCCCCGCGATCAGCTGATCCCGAAGGAGAATCTGCGCGTCGGCGACCGCGTCCGGGCATATGTGATCAAGATCGAGGCGCAGGCGCGCGGCCCGCAGCTGTTGCTGTCGCGCATCACGCCCGACCTGGTGGTGCGGCTGTTCGAGCTCGAGGTCCCGGAGATCGAAGAGGGGCTCATCGAGATCAAGGCGGCGGCGCGCGACCCCGGCGTGCGCGCCAAGATCGCGGTGAAGTCGAACGATCCAAGGCTCGACCCTCAGGGCACCTGCATCGGCATGCGCGGATCGCGCGTGACCGCGGTGACCAACGAGCTCGCCGGCGAGCGCGTCGACATCGTCCTGTTCTCCGAGGACCCGGCAAAGCTGGTTATCAACGCGCTTTCGCCGGCGGAGATCTCCAGCATCGTCGTCGACGAGGAACGGCACAGCATGGATGTCGTCGTCGACGAGGAAAATCTCGCGATGGCGATCGGTCGCAACGGCCAGAATGTCCGCCTGGCTTCCGAGCTCACCGGATGGGAAATCAACCTGATGGGCGTCGAGGAATCGCAGCAGAAGCATCAGGTCGAAAGCGAGCGCACGCGTGCGCTGTTCATCGACAAGCTCGACGTCGACCAGGAAGTGGCCGATATCCTGATCCAGGAAGGATTCACCTCGCTCGAAGAAATCGCGTACGTGCCGCTGAACGAGATGCTCGAGATCGATGCCTTCGACGAGGACACCGTCAACGAATTGCGCAGCCGCGCGCGCAACGCGCTGCTGACGGAGGCGATCGTTCGCGAGGAGTCGGTGGGGAACGTCGCCGAGGATCTGTTGAACCTGGAAGGCATGGACAACGAGACCGCGGGGCTGCTCTCCGAAAAGGGCATCACGACACGCGACGGCCTCGCCGACCTCGCGGTCGACGAGCTGGTCGAATTGACCGGACTGCCGCCGGAACGCTCGCAGGACCTGATCATGAAAGCGCGCGCCCATTGGTTCGAAAACACGGAACACGCAGAGTAAGGCCGGGCGGAACAGCGCGGCAGGAGAAAAAACATGCCCCAGACCACCATCGATAAATTCGCGACCGAGCTCAAGATGCCGGCGGGCATCCTGCTGGAGCAGCTCGCCGCCGCCGGCGTCGCCGGCAAGAAACAGGGCGACAAGCTGTCCGAGCAGGACAAGACCCGGCTGCTCGACTATTTGCGCAAGCAGCACGGCGGTCTGGACCAGAAGAAGAAGATCACGCTGACGCGCAAGCAGACCACCGAGATCAAGGCCGCCGACAGCACCGGTCGCGCGCGCACGATCCAGGTCGAAGTCCGCAAGAAGCGGGTGTTCGTCAAGCGCGACGGCGCCGACGCGGCAGCGGCGACGGAAGAGGCCGCGCCGGTCGCGCCGCAGCCGGTCGTCACCGCGACCGAGCTCGCGGCACGCGAGGAGGAAGCGCGCAAGGGCGCGGCGCTGATCGCCAAGCAGCAGGAAGAAATACAGCAAAAGCAGGAACAGGCGAAGAAGCGCAAGACCAAAAAGGAAAAGGAAGAGGAAGACGCGCTGGCGAAGGCAGCCGAAGCCGAGGCAGCGGCGGTCGCCAAGGAAGCGGCGCCGGTCGCGCAGCCCGCGGCAACGGCGAAGCCCGAAGCCAAGGCGAAGACCGAAGGCACGCTGCACAAGCCGGTGGCCAAGCCCGGCGCGAAAAAAGACAAGCCTTCACGCAAGCCCTCGGCAACCGCGTTCCAGGAAGAGGCGGCGCGCCGGCGCGCGCTCAAGCTGCGCGGCGACGTCACCAGTGGCGCAGCGACGGCCGGATGGAAGCAGCCGAAAGGCGGCAAGCACCGGCACGAGGAAGGCGACGAGGTCGAGGAAGGCGCGCAGGCGCTGGCGCCCGAGCCGCTGATCCGCGAAGTCGCGGTGCCGGAGACGATCACCGTCGCGGATCTTGCCCGCAAGATGAGCGTCAAGGCCGCCGAGATCATCAAGGCGATGATGAAGCTCGGCACAATGGTCACGATCAATCAGATGCTCGATCAGGAAACGGCGATGATCGTCGTCGAGGAAATGGGCCACAAGGCGATCGCGGCCAAGCTCGACGACCCGGACTCGCTGCTCGCCGAAAGCGCGCAGGCGACGACCGCGGAATCGCTGCCGCGCCCGCCGGTCGTCACCGTCATGGGTCACGTCGATCACGGCAAGACGTCCCTGCTCGATACGATACGCCGCACGCGTGTTGCCAGCGGCGAAGCCGGGGGGATTACGCAGCATATCGGCGCCTACCACGTGGAAACGGCGAAGGGCGTGATCACTTTCCTCGACACGCCGGGCCACGAGGCGTTCACGGCAATGCGCGCCCGGGGCGCCAAGGTGACCGACATCGTCATCCTGGTCGTTGCGGCCGACGATGGCGTGATGCCGCAGACCAAGGAAGCGATCGCGCACGCGAAGGCTGGCAACGTGCCGATCGTCGTCGCGATCAACAAGATCGACAAGCCCGAAGCCAATCCGGATCGGGTCAAGCAGGAGCTCGTCGCCGAAAGCGTGCTGCCCGAGGAATACGGCGGTGACACGCAGTTCGTCCAGGTCTCGGCGAAGACCGGCGCCGGCATCGACAATTTGCTCGACGCGATCCTGCTGCAGGCCGAAGTGCTGGAGCTCAAGGCGCCGAAGGATGCGCCGGCCAAAGGCATCGTCATCGAATCACGCCTCGACAAGGGCAAGGGCCCGGTGGCCACGGTGCTGGTGAATTCGGGCACCTTGAAGCGCGGCGATATCGTGCTCGCCGGCGCGGTGTTCGGGCGAGTGCGCGCGATGACCGACGAGACCGGCAAGACGGTAGCCTCTGCCGGTCCGGCGATTCCGGTGGAGATCCAGGGCCTGTCGGACGTGCCGCTGGCGGGCGAGGACGTGATGGTGCTCGGCGACGAGCGCAAGGCACGCGAGATCGCGCTGTTCCGGCAGGGCAAGTTCCGTGACGTCAAGCTAGCCAAGCAGCAGGCGGCGAAGCTCGAGAACATGTTCGAGCAGCTGGCCGAGAGCGAGATCAAGTCGCTGGCATTGATCGTCAAGGCCGACGTGCAGGGCAGCTACGAGGCGCTGGCCAACGCGCTGACCAAGCTGTCGACCGGCGAAGTCAAGGTCAACATCGTTCACGCCGCGGTCGGCGGCATCACAGAGTCCGACGTCAATCTCGCGCTCGCGTCGAAGGCCGTGATCATCGGCTTCAACACGCGCGCCGACGTGGCGGCGCGCAAGCTCGCCGAGCATTCGGGCGTCGACATCCGCTACTACAACATCATTTACGAGGCGGTGGACGAGATCAAGGCCGCGCTGTCCGGCATGCTGGCGCCGGAAAAGAAGGAAAGCCAGCTCGGCCTGGTCGAGGTCCGCGAGGTTTACAAGATCTCGAAGGTTGGCACCGTCGCCGGCTGCTATGTGCTCGAAGGCGTCGTGCGGCGTGGATCGAAAGTTCGATTGCTGCGCGACAACGTCGTCGTCTTCGACGGCGAGCTCGATTCGCTGAAGCGCTTCAAGGACGACGTGCGCGAGGTCAAGGCGGGGTTCGAGTGCGGACTGTCGTTGAAGAATTACAACGACGTCGAAAAGGGCGATCAGCTCGAGGTGTACGAGATCGTCGAGGTCACTCGCACGCTGTAGGCAAGCCGGGCGCGGCGGCGTTCACGCGCCCGCCTGGCGCGCAGATCGCTCGCCTTCCGGCGAAGGATAACGATGAAAAGACACTCCCAGCGCGCGCAGCGAGTCGGCGATCAGATCCAGCGCGAGCTCGCCGACCTGCTGCGCCTGCATGTCAAGGATCCGCGCATCGGCATGGTCACCGTGACCGCGGTTGAAGTTTCGGCCGACCTGTCGCACGCGAAGGTGCTGTTCACCCATCTTGCTGGCAAGGAGCGCGCCGACGAGGCGGTCAAGGCGCTGCAGCACACGGCCGGCTACTTGCGCACCGAGCTCTCGCATCGGCTGAAGCTTTACTCGGTTCCGCAGCTGCACTTCACCTACGACGACTCGATCGAATCGGGGCTGCGCATGTCGAAGCTGATCGACGACGCGGTTGCCGAAGATCGGAAGCACCCGGATTGACTTCCGGCTTGCCGGCTGCCGCCGGCCAGGTCCCGAGGCGCGGGAGCGCGGCGGCGCAAGGTTCCGACCCAGCGATGGCAAGCGACCCTACCCGCATGCCACGCCGCGCGATCGACGGCGTGCTGTTGCTCGACAAGGTGGTCGGACTTTCTTCCAATGCGGCGCTGCAGCGCGCGCGACGACTCTACCGCGCCGAGAAGGCCGGCCACACCGGAACGCTCGACCCGCTTGCCAGCGGACTTTTGCCGATATGCTTCGGAGAGGCGACCAAATTCGCGCACATGCTGCTCGAGGGCGACAAGACGTACGCGGCGACGGTGCGTCTCGGCCTGACGACGACCACCGGCGATGCGGAGGGCGATCCGGTCGATGAACGGCCGGTGCACGTGTCGCGGCGCGACATCGAAGGCGCGCTCGCGCGTTTTGTCGGTCCGATCGCGCAGATTCCGCCGCGCCATGCGGCGCTCAAATACCGCGGACGCAATTACTACGAGTACGCGCGAGAGGGCATAGTCATTCCTCGAATCGCCCGCGAGGTCATCATTCACGAGCTTGCGCTGGACGGATGGAACTCGCCTGACGTCGAGCTCAGCGTGCGCTGCGGCAAAGGCACCTACGTGCGCGTGCTGGCGGAGGACCTCGGCGAGGCACTCGGCTGTGGCGGACATCTGGCGGCGCTTCGCCGTGTGGCGAGCGGCGGATTCGATATCGGCGAAGCACTGTCATTGGAAGCGCTCGAGGCGCTGGACGATGCCGCGCGCGATGCGCGCCTGCTGCCGGTCGATGCGCTGCTTGCGACCCTGCCGCGGCTGGAGCTCGACGCCGCGGGCGCCTGGCGCCTCGAGCGCGGACAGGCGATCGCCGCTGGCGATCTGCCCGACGGCGACTTCCGAGCCTATGCCGCGGCCCATTTCCTCGGCGTGGTTCGGGCGAGCGCGGGCGTCTTGCGGCCCCGCCGCCTGCTTGCCAGCGGCAATGACAGCAGTGTGCCGCTTCCTCCGGTTGAATCGCTTGAATCGTAAGCATTTTTCGAGGTACAATTCCACCCTTTCGCGAGGTCTGGAGTAACTTGCATGGCAGTCACGATTCAAGAGAAGGCCAAGGTCATCGCCGACCACCAGCGAGCCAAGGGCGACACCGGTTCCCCCGAGGTGCAGATAGCGCTTTTGACGGCGCGCATCAACGGTCTCGGCGACCATTTCAAATCGAACGTCAAGGATCATCATTCGCGCCGGGGACTTCTGCGCATGGTCTCGCGCCGGCGCAAACTGCTTGACTACCTCAAGACGCGCAACGCGGACAGCTACCGCGGTCTGATCGAAAAGCTGGGCCTGCGCAAGTAAGCGCACATCGGCCGCCGGCCGCTGCGAATGCATCTGCTATCAGTCAATCCCGAGCAGCCGGCGATGCCGCGCAGCCACACCCATAACCCGACCATGGCCGCAACTCGGTTCACAACTGAGGCGGCCATGGTTGTTTTCGGATTCCGAGGATAAACGTGCCTACTGCAATCAAGAAATCGATACCCTACGGCCGCAACACGCTGACGCTGGAGACCGGCGAGATCGCCCGCCAGGCAGGCGGCGCGGTGCTGGCCAGCCTGGGCGACAGCGTCGTGCTGGTCAGCGTCGTCGCCGCCAAGCAATCCAAGCCGGGGCAGGACTTTTTCCCCCTGACCGTCGATTACCAGGAAAAGACCTACGCCGCCGGACGCATCCCCGGCGGCTTTTTCAAACGCGAAGGACGGCCTTCCGAAAAGGAGACGCTGACTTCGCGCTTGATCGACCGCCCGATCCGTCCGCTGTTTCCCGATGGTTTCTACAACGAGGTTCAGGTCGTCGCGACCGTATTGTCGGTCGATCCTGAGATCGATCCTGACATTCCCGCGCTGATCGGCGCGTCGGCGGCGATCTCGCTGTCCGGCATTCCGTTCAATGGCCCGATCGCCGCCGCGCGTGTCGGTTACATCGACGGTCAATACGTGCTCAACCCGAGCAAGACCGAGCTCACGACGACCTCTAAGCTGGATCTGGTCGTCGCCGGCACCGAAGCCGCTGTGCTGATGGTCGAATCGGAAGCCAAGGAATTGCCCGAGGAAGTGATGCTCGGTGCGGTGGTATTCGGCCACCAGCAGCAGCAGGCGGTGATCGACGCGATTCACGAGCTGGTCGAGCAGGCGGGCAAGCCGCTATGGGACTGGCAGCCGGCGCCGAAAGATCAGGCGATGATCGACAAGGTTACCTCGGTTGCCGAAGCCCAGCTGAAAGAAGCGTATCAGCTGCGCCAGAAGCAGGCTCGTCAGCAGCGGCTGAAGGAGATCGCCGCACGAGTCGAGACCGAATGCATCCCCGAGGACGCCAAGCCGGGCTACGCGAACGAGGTCAAGAATTTCTTGTTCGAGCTCGAATCGAGGCACGTACGCAACCAGATCCTGTCCGGCGAGCCGCGCATCGACGGCCGCGACACGCGCTCGGTGCGCCCGATTTCGATTCGCAACGGCGTGCTGCCGCGCACGCACGGGTCCGCGCTGTTCACGCGTGGAGAGACCCAGGCGCTGGTCGTCGCGACCTTGGGCACGGCGCGTGACGAGCAGATCATCGATGCGCTGCAGGGCGAATATCGCGAGCGCTTCATGCTTCACTACAACATGCCACCGTACGCGACCGGCGAGACCGGGCGGGTCGGCAGCCCGAAGCGGCGCGAAATCGGCCATGGCAAGCTCGCCAAGCGCGCGCTGGCCGCGGTGCTGCCGTCGCCCGAGGACTTCGCCTACTCGATCCGCGTCGTGTCGGAAATCACCGAATCCAACGGCAGCTCGTCGATGGCGTCGGTTTGCGGCGGCAGCCTCGCGCTGATGGACGCCGGCGTACCGCTCAAGGCGCATGTCGCGGGCATCGCGATGGGCCTGATCAAGGATGGCAATCGCTTTGCCGTGCTGACCGATATTCTCGGCGACGAGGATCACCTGGGCGACATGGATTTCAAGGTCGCCGGTACCGACCGCGGCGTCACGGCGCTGCAGATGGACATCAAGATCCAGGGCATCACCAAGGAAATCATGGCGGTCGCGCTGTCGCAGGCGCGCGAGGGGCGGATGCATATCCTGCACCTGATGCACGAGGCGATGCCGCACGCCCGCACCGAGATTTCGCAGCATGCTCCGCGGATGATGACCTTCAAGATAAATCCGGAAAAGATTCGCGACGTCATCGGCAAGGGCGGTGCGGTGATTCGCGCGCTGACCGAGGAGACCGGAACGACAATCGACATCCAGGACGACGGCATGGTGACGATCGCATCGGTCAACGCCGACGCCTGCAATGCGGCGAAGAAGCGCATCGAGGAAATCACCGCCGAAGTGGAAGTCGGCCGCATCTACGAAGGCACAGTGCTGCGCCTGCTCGATTTCGGCGCGATCGTGCAGGTACTGCCCGGCAAGGACGGTCTGCTGCATATCTCGCAGATCGCCAAGGAGCGCGTGAATCAGGTCTCCGATTACGTCAAGGAAGGCCAGATCGTCAAGGTCAAAGTGCTCGAGGCCGACGACAAGGGCCGGCTGCGCCTGTCGATGAAGGCCGCCGCCGAAGATGCCGCGGCGGCCGCACCCGCGGCGCAAACGTCTCCGTCGGAGCAAACGCCGGCGGTGTGAGCACGCATGCCGGAGCAATGAAAAGGGGGGCGCGCGGCGCCCCTTTTTTTTCCGCCTGGAGACCATTGATGAGCCAGTCCACGACACGGATCGAGCGAGACACCTTCGGACCGATCGAAGTCCCCGCCGACCGGCTGTGGGGCGCGCAGACGCAGCGGTCGCTCGAGCACTTCCGCATCTCGACCGAGAAGATGCCGGCGTCGCTGATACGCGCGATGCTGATCGTCAAGCGAAGCGCCGCTCGCGTCAATCTGGCTCTGGGCATCCTTTTGCCTAAGGTCGCCGACGCGATTGTCGCGGCCTGCGACGAGGCGCTGGCCGGGGCGCACGCGGCCGAATTCCCGCTGGCCGTCTGGCAGACCGGATCCGGCACGCAGACCAACATGAACGTCAACGAGGTGCTGGCCAATCGCGCCTCGGAGCTCCTGGGAGGAGAGCGCGGCGAGGCGAGGCTCGTGCATCCGAACGACGACGTCAATCGCGGCCAATCGTCGAATGACGTATTTCCGACGGCGATGAACGTCGCCTCGGCCGAGACGGTGGCGCGCGATCTGCTGCCCGCCCTCGACGCGCTGCAGGCGACGCTCGCGGCAAAGGCGGAAAGCTTTGCCGCTATCGTCAAGATCGGCCGCACCCATCTGCAGGATGCGACGCCGCTGACCCTGGGCCAGGAATTCTCCGGCTATGCGGCGCAGCTCGCGCATGCGCGAATGCACATCGACGCAGCGTTGCCCCACGTCCACGAGCTAGCGCTGGGAGGAACGGCGGTCGGAACCGGACTAAACACGCACCCGGAATTCGGCGCTCGCGCCGCGGCCGATATCGCCGAGTTCACCGGGTTGCCATTTGTCAGCGCGCCAAACAAATTCGAGGCGATGGCGGCCGCCGATGCGCTGGTCAACCTGCACGGCGCGCTGAAGACTTTGGCCGCCGCGCTGACCAAGATTGCGAACGACGTGCGATGGCTGGCCAGCGGCCCGCGCTCAGGACTGGGCGAAATCACCATTCCGGAAAACGAGCCGGGCAGCTCGATCATGCCAGGCAAGGTCAATCCGACGCAATGCGAGGCCCTGACGATGCTCTGCGCGCAGGTGCTGGGTAATGACGTCGCGGTGAACATCGGCGGAGCGTCGGGCAACTTCGAGCTGAACGTCTACCGGCCGCTGATCATCCATAACGTGCTGCAGAGTATCCGCCTGCTCGGCGATGGGATGGCGAGCTTCGACGCCCATTGCGCCACTGGCATCGAGGCCAATCGCGCGCGCATCGACGAATTGCTCGAGCGCTCGCTGATGCTGGTCACCGCGCTCAATCCGCATATCGGCTACGACAAGGCGGCGGCGATCGCGAAGAAGGCGCATCGGGAGGGGACGACGCTGAAGGCCGCGGCGCTCGCGCTGGGCTACGTCAGCGCGGAGCAGTTCGACCAGTGGGTGCAGCCGCAGCGGATGATCGGGCCACAATAGATACGCGCGGACCGGTCAGCGCGCCGGCGTGATCGCGGGCTCGAGGAGGGCCTCGCCGTTCACGGTGACGGTCACGTCGGTCGTTCCAGCCTCGAGCGCGATCGGAGCCTGCGCAAGCCCCGGCGTGGCCTGCGCACGCATCGTCGGATAGACCCTGCCGCCGTCGCCGGCCTGCACGGTCAGATGCCCGGGACGCCAGCTGGCGAAGCCCAAAGCCTGAGCCGCCTGCTCGGCGCGCGATTGCCAGCTGCGTATCGCCTGCCGCGTCACGCCGTCTTCCGCATCGCGCCGTGTTTTGTCGGACAGCGAGAATCCCATGCCCGACAACAATAGTCCGTCCTCGTCCTGAAGCTTGGTGATCAGGATCGCCGCGGCGGTGAAGTCGGCCGAGTCCAGGCTTACCGCTTGCGCGACGCGCCAGCGGCTCGGCTTGCCCTTTTCGCTGATTTGCTGCGTCGAGTAGCCCGCCGTCGCGAGTTTGACGGCCGGATACGATCGCGCTCCTGCGAGCGCCTTGGCGATGATCGCGTTGACCTGGCTCGCAGCGGCGGCCGGGCTGGGATTTTCGGCCTCGGCGCGCAACCATGCCTGCAGGCGATCGTTGCTTACCGTTACCGTGGCGGAGGCCGAGACGGTGACAATAGGTTGCGTCGGCACGCCGGGCACCTGCGCGCTGGCCAAGCCTGCCGTCGCACTGACAGCGAGCAGCGCTGCCATCGCCGCCGCGCGCGCAATCTGCACAGAGATCATCGAGTTCTCCTTGGACTGCTGGCAACTCGCTGCGGCAGCAACTCGATCGCCGCCCGATTCGACCAAGAAAAGCACTTGGGTGCGGCTTCCGTCCAGGGCAGCCAGTCGTGCGCCAGGTGTTCACGCGCATTCAGGATCACCGGCACCGGCTGGGGCACCTCTACCGAGAATACGTGCTCGGTATTGTGCGTCGTTCCCTCGGGATAGCGAAAGCGCCACTGTGGATAGATCTCGTAAACATTGGAGAGGTTCCAGTCAGAGACGCCGCCGTAGCGGTCGGCATCGATTCCGGTCTCCTCGTGCAACTCGCGCCGCGCGGTTTCGGCGAGCGTCTCGCCCGCTTCCTGGCTGCCGGTCACGGACTGCCAATAGCCCGGAAAGTCGGCGCGCTCCAGCAGCAGGACCTTGAGATCCGGCGTGTGCACCAGAACCAGCGTCGATACGGGAAGCTTGTGCGGCAACGAAAGCGACCCAATCGAATGTGCCGCCGCTGTCGAATCGGCGGCTAGCTGACGAATACCCAGAAGGGCTTGTGCCGCTCCTGCCAGTATTCGGCGGCCTCGCTCAGGATATCGGAAAGGGTTTCCCAGTCGGCGGCGTGCGCCTTGCGATAGGCTGCGGCGTGCCGCAGCACGATCGCGATGCCGTGAGCGCCGAGCCAGTCGCTGTCTTCAAGGCAATCGGCCAGCGCATCCCAATTGTCGCCGAAATGCTCGGGCAGCTTGAGACTCTTGCCCAGTGTTCCCAGCAACGCGGTCTTGTTGTCGATGCCGTGCAGGTCGAGCGAGCAAAACCTGAGCTTTGCAGCGGCGGCTGCGGTCTTCAGCGGTTCGGGCGCGCCGGTCCAGTCATGCACGCCTGCGTCCGCAGCTGTGGAAAGGTCGGGAACCTTCATTGCCGTATTCTCTTGAACGAACGATAGTGGTCGTCGGAATAGTAGCACTCCGACGTCGATGCGATTGCGCCGCCGCAGACGATCCGACGCCCGCCGCGGCTATGCATGCCCGGCGTTTTAACAGTGTACTCATGATAGTACCCGTGCGCTCGCTCGGGCAGCAGGCGTTCGCGATTGCCGAACACGACGCCGTCGCGCTCGTAGGGCAAGCGACTACCCGTGCGGATGCGCTCGAGCGCCTCGCGCGCTTCCGCAGGCAGCGCGTCGATGCGGATCTCGGCTGGCGCAGAGGAAGTTTTCGGTGTAGCAAGCGGCGAGGTGAGGCAGGCGACGATCGCGACGATCGCCAGCATCGCTGCCCGCCATGAATCCGGGCGTGAGCAGGCATCCATCGGCGCATTGTAACGCCGGCCGGCAATGCACGAAGGAGGCCGAAGCTACAATGCCGTGCGGCCGGAGCCGGGTTCGAGCGATGGCGTGGCGTTACGCCGTCTTGACGAAATACGCCGGTTTGTCGGGCGCCTGGATGATGCAGACCCCCTTCAGATTCGGCACGTACTGCATCCGCCCCCAGATCGCCGGATAGCCGACCCGAGCGGAGTGTCCCACCGTCGGCGGAACGCCTGTCAGTGCCAGCCGATTGACCGCCCAGTTGGCGATTGACACCTTGGTGATCGTATAGAGGAATCCGTCGTCCTGATACAGCAGGAATTTGTTCAGCACCGAATCGAACACCAGCCCGGCAGCGTAGTAGCCACCGACGTTGACGGCAGCGGCATACGGTCCACTGAACACTGCGACGGTCCCAACGCCGGTTGCGAGGTCGATCGCAACCGGAACGTTCACCCCACCGAAATTGCCGATCCGGAGCAGGGTTCCGCCACCGGTCGGATCGATCGCGGCGGTTGCGCGATCCACGTCGGTATGCGTCGTCTGCCAGAGGGTAGACCAATTGTTCGACGCGCTGCTCCATTTGCTGACACCCGTCGAGCCCGACACATAGACATCCTCGGTGACAGGATGCTTGCACGCCCAGTTGCCGTCCCATCCGCGCCTGATCGGCGCCGGCGGATGTGTGCCCGGCGCGTCCCAGCGTCCAGAGGCGAGCGGAACGGAATCGACGACGTAGAACTGTCCGCTGTCGCTGCTCCATGTATTGACGCAGCCGAACGCCATGAACGTGTTCGTGGCGTCGATGAACTGAGGCTGCCAGTAGCTGTGCCGCGCGTTGGGCGTGATGCCGTCGAGCATGTACGGCTGCGACGGCGCTTTTATAGGAGGCACGATGGCGAGCGATGCCGGATTGACCCGTGTGCGCCACGTCGGCACGTCGTCCTCCAATGCCAGTCCGCGAACGTCGTCGCCTGCCCAGGCCCTCCCGCCGCCGCCGCCAAAAATCAACATCTCGCTGCCCGATTTCTTCAGGGCCCCGCCGCTGTAGGCGAAGATGCCGCGGCGCGGATCACCGTACCCGATATCGCGGCACAGGCCGTCGGTCAGTCCGGCCGCGGCTTGCGCCGCGCACGTCGATGCGGTGAGTTCGGTCCCGGTGATAGCAATCCACTGATTGATGGGTTTCGATTGCAGCCACAGCGGTGTTCCCGTCACCGGGCCCTGTTGTCCACCCGACACCCCGTGCATCGGCCCGATGTACGCGGACGCGACGACGAGGTTCGCCATCTCGAAGCCGTGCTCGGCTTCCGCGGGAATGGTTCCTCCGTGATAGTGGTCGAGCCAGATCTCGTCGACGCGAATCGCCGGATGCTTGCGGAACACGATGTCCGTCTTCTCGAACACCAGGACACCGTCGACCCAGCCGCGAAGGATGCCGTCGGCGTTGCCGACGCCGTTGCCGAGCGAATCAAAAGGGGCCTTCAACGAATTCATCTTCACGTATTGCTCGATGCAGTACCACCGCTCCGGCTCGTAGTTGATCCAGCCCGTCGACGGCGTCCCCCACCGCCAATTGTCGCCGTAGAAACCGGTCATCGCGGCGTGGTATGCGTATGTGCACGCAGCGACGCGATCGCCGTACGGATTGGCGTCGCTGGGCCCCACCAGCGCGAGCTGACGCATTGACCAACCGGAGTAGTAGAAGCCTCCGGGGTACGCGCTGTTGAGGATCTTCGTGCCCTTGGTCGGCGAGCCGCCGTTGCCGTTGACGACCTGGTAGTAGCCCTTGTTCGTCCCCGACCAGTTCCAGTAGCCGTATCGTCCCGCGATTCCCGGCAGTTTCTTGCCGTCGACGTCGCATTGGTAGTTGTCGTTCAGCTTGAGGTAGTAGCGGAAGTAGACCTCGCTGGGGCAGTCCTGATTGTTGAGCGTGTCGTACTGGGGCACCGTGATCTGCTCGTAAATCTTGAGCGTGCCGGCAGCGTTGGTGGTCGGGACCCCGGGAACCTTCTGGCTCCACATGTGATTGAGATAGCACGGCGATGTTTCGCCGATGTGATAGTGCACGGCGAGCGCCGGCGTATCGAGCTCGTCGTCATCGACGACCACTGCATCGCTTGCGAGCAAGCCGATCGGGAACCATTGGCCCTGCCAGTTGGGTTCATCGAATTGCGTCGCGAAATAGACTTGTCCGTCGCCCGCAATCCCCTGGTCGTGGTCATAGCGGTCGGCGATGCCGAATTGCGGCGTACCGCTGTCGAAGAACTTCGGCGGGCGAATCTCGAACACCTTCAATGTCGTTGTGCCGAAGATCTTGGTCGCGTTGAGCGTCAGGGTCGCGCTGACGATGGTCCGCGTGCCGAGAGGGGGCAAGGTGAACTGCAGCAGCATCGCCGAGGTCGTCTGCACGACCAGCGTCTGGCCGGTCAGCGGATAGGAAGTCGTCAGGTTGGCGACGCTGCTCCCCGCGCAGACGGCCTGGACGGTCGTCGAATCGCTCAACCTGAGCGCGATGACCGGGCGCAGCGACGCAGTAGCGTTGGTGCGGGTCGCGACATAGGCGGCATTGGCGGTGCACTTCAGATACGCGCCGGTGTTGCCGTTCGCGTACCAGCGTTGCACCAGCGGTGTAATCGTCGCCGCAACCGGACCTGCCGCGGCGAATGTGATCGTTGCATAGGCGGACGAGCCCTGTGCGACCTGCGCCGCATCACTCCAGTCGCCACCGGTGTTTTGCCACGGCAACTGCGCGCCGTAGTTGAAGAAATCCTTGCTGACGCCGCTCGGGCCATCCCAAAGCACGGGTGGCGCAGACGTCGATGTCAGCGCCGATACCGACGCGCCGGATGGTGACGCCGCAGCGGAAGTCAAATCTGCCGTGGCGGCGGCACCTTCGGCCGGGGCGGACAAAACTCGTGCGGGGAGAAGGCCCACCACGCCAGCACTGGAAAGGGCGGACAGGCGGCGCATTAATTCGCGACGTGTAAGAGTCATGGGTAATCCGGTCGAAAGTCATTGCGTGCGTTTGCGAGAGCGTGGCAAGGGGCCCAGAGACCGGGCTCGTACCACTCCGATCGAGCATGAAGCAAGGCGAAACTACGGCCGTCGCTCGTGTTGCGTGACCTGTGCAACTGCAGCGGGGGCCGGGTACATCAGTTCATATTATGACATTGTCATGGACAAGCGTCAAGCAGTACTGCGCAAATCGTCGACAACAATCGCGAACATGTGCAGAGGAAGACGCATTCCGCCGTGCGACTCATGCTGAAGGGCCGATGTATTTGGTGGCGAACACGATCCGGCCAAGCCGCAGGCTCGACCGCTTCACGGGATGGGTCGCACCACCAAGAAAGATCGTAAGCCATGCCTCGTCGATCTTGATCGCCGGATGGTGGCGAAAGCAAATCCCCGTCAGAGGCTTCAGCGTCGAGTAATCCAGCACGGGGCGCTTGATGCCATCGAGCCAGACTTCGATCATGCCGTCCGTTCGCCCAACGCCGTTGCCAAGAGCATCCGGGTTGGACAGGTCGATGCTGTTCATCTTGATGCGATGCTCGATCGTGTACGCCTTCCCCTTTTCCATCGCGGTCCCACCGACAAAGAAAGTCTGTCCGGTGCCGGCATACTGACTCGTTCCGGTTTGCGGCATCCCGGGCCAATAGACGTACAAGACCACGGGCGTCAGATCGCCGTACGGATTGCCGTCATTTTCGAAACGGGGAAACCATCCGCGCGCCGACCATCCGGACAACCAATCGACAGGCACGTCCTTCGCGCCGGCGGGCTCGTGCTTGCCCGTCGTGCGATCGCCGCCGTTGCCGGAGAGTGGCTCGTAAAGCAGGGGATCCTGGTAGACCGGCCGACGACCATAACGTCCGGCTATTCCGGGCAGCTTGCCGCCGTCTTCGGTCGGCCCCCAGTCGGGCCCGAACAGGATTTGATATTGCAGAAATGCTTCCTCGAGACCGTCGAGGTTGTGATCGCTCCGATAGTAGTCGAGGATCACCGGAGCTTCGCCGTTGCCGATGCCGGGAGTGAACGCGGCCTCGATGGAGTTTCCCAACTGGGGATCTTGCTGGTAGCTGAAACAGCCCGCGGTCGTATAGCCCTGGTAAATGTCTTTCGGGAACGAGCCCGGCCAATCGTTCGCAAACACGACATCCGGACTGGCAGCAATCTGCGCCAGCGTCTTACCCTGTGCGAGCCCTTGTTCGACCGGACCAGGTGGCATGATGGCAGGCGGGTCGATACGGTAGAGCGCGAATTGCGCCGGGCCGAATTTGAGCGCGCTTATCGTGAGCTGCGCATCCGCTACGTCGGTGGCCGTCAAATTCCCGTAGTCGAACTGCATGATCCACGACGTGCCTGACCCGGGCGCCAATATCGGACCTTGCGTGTCCGACAAGTCGGTGCTCGGTGACAGCACAGCGTCTGAAATGCAAGGGCAGATCTGGACGGACTTGTCCGGCCTGGTAACGACGACTACGGGGCGCAACGCGGCGTTCGGATCATGTCGCGACACGGTCTGGATCGCGCCCGACGTGCCGCGCAAGAGCATTCCGCTGTCGCCCGCTGCCAGCGACGCGACCACCAGCGCCTTGACGTTGACGCTGTACTGCGTCGTGCTGGACGTGCTTGGAATTTGCGCCAGCCCGTAGGACTGCGATCCCTGCTTGACGCCGGCGGCATCGACCCAGTCCCCGCCGGGGTTTTGCCAGGCCAGGCGCACGTGATAGTTGAAAAATCTCCGATTCACGCCCGACCCGGCGTCCGACAATAGCAGCCCGGTCGTACTGGTCGGAGGCGGAGGGGCGGGAGGAGGGGGCGCCGCGGGCGGCGTAGGCGGCCCGGATGGAGAACTGGTCTCGGTCGATCCTGAGTTTCCACCGCCGCAGGCGCCAACGGATGCGGCGACAGTGCCTACACCCGCGATCAGAAACGCCCGGCGCGAAGTCATCGAGTCACTTCGTGTTGACGCAGAAGTGAGGTTGCAGAATTGTTACACGCATCGCCGTTGGCAGGCAGTTCTGAAGGCAGCAATCACGATAGGCGATCTCAAGACCACCGAGTGTAGGCGCATCAGATCAACAAAGGTTGGCGCGACCGACCTGCGGGGAGATTGAGCGGTTGAGCGGCACCATACGCACGTTCTTCGCGCTGCGCTGGGGAGTCATCGTGATCTGCTTAGCGATGGGTTGACGCGCTCCGAGGACTCGACCTGCAACGCGATCGCGCGCCATTTCGCCGCCTGGTGCTGACGACCGCGCGCTGTCACGCCACCGCCGCGTCGCGCTCGCGACGCCATGCGGCCGGTGGCTTGCCGACGAGGCGCTTGAAGGCGCGCGTGAAAGCCGCCTCCGAATCGTAGCCGACATCGAGCGCAATCGCCGCGATGGTCGCCCGCGTCTCGAGCAACAAGCGTGCCGCTGCCTGCATGCGCCACTGGGCCAGATACTGCATCGGTGGCACGCCGATGAATTGGACGAAGCGTTCGTGCAAAGCCGAGCGTGACAAGCCAACGCGCCGTCCGAGCTCGTCGATCGTCCAGTCCTGCTCCGGCTGCTCGTGCATCAGCGCCAGCGTGCGACCCACGAAACGGTCGAGCAGGCCGGCGAGCCAGCCTTCGCTTTGCGCCGGCAGACGGTCGGCATAACGCCGTACGGCGTCGACAAACATCATTTCGCTCATGCGTGCCAGCATCGCCTCGCCGCCGGGGCGTCGTGCGTGCGATTCGGCCACGGCCTGCTCGGTGAATTTCGCAATCCATGCGTCCCCGTCGGACGCACGCAAATGCAGCAGGCGTGGCAGGGCGGCTATCAACGGGTTGAAGGGCTGCAGATCGCAACCGAGAAAGCCGCACACGATGGTCGTATCAGTGCTGCGCTCGACGGGCGGCGTCAAGCGCACCGCATTTTGGCCGTTGATGGAAAGGCGTAGCGGCAACTGATCGACTTCCGCACTGGAGAACCAGCTCAAGTCGGGGTTGCCGCGCATTCCGGGCGAACTCGACACGACATGGGAGTCTCCGTGCGGAAACATCACCACGTCCCCGGCAAACAGCTGCACCGACGGTCCGCCGGGAATACCAGCCCAGCAACTACCCTGCGCGACCGCGTGGTACTCCATCACGTGCTCGACGCCGCGCATCAGCAGCGGCGCAAGCTCCTTCGCGGCAGGCGCCTCGGCGGCCCAGTCGCTGGTGCCGGTGACATAAAAGAATACGGCGCCGCGCAGGCGCACGCCGCGCAGGACATCCGACAGGGTGTCCTGGCTCATCTTACCGCCACGGCGTCTCGATCAAGTCGCGCGGACGATCAATCAAACTCGCTGACCCCGCAAAGCCAAGCACGGACGCGTGAGCAAGCCCCAGCGACGCAGGGCCAAGTGGCGGGCCAGCCAATCCGAAATAATGGGTCCACTCGTCGCGACCGAATCGTCGGGTTTTTTCATCTTCACGCCTGGAGCAACACGTGCAGTCGCTGCCTTACCTTACGCTGGACAAGGATATCCGGCAAGTTCGCATGAACCTGAACGTCGAGCCGGCGGCCGCGCCGCAGTTCCAGGAGGCGCTATGAGCAGCGTCGACGCACGCGGGTACAGCATTTCCGGCGCCACGCCGACGGCCCTGGAAGCCTACGAACGCGCGCTTGCCACCTTCCAGAGTTGGCGAAGGGGGACCCACGCACAGCTTTCGCCGGCGCTTCGGGAGGCGCCGGGCTTTGTGATGGCGCATGTGCTTCAGGCATACCTGCTTCTTTCCAGTCGCGATCCGGGGCACGTCCGGTTGGCACGTCCGGTGCTGGCGCATGCCGCCGAGCTGCCCGCCAACGATCGCGAACGATTGCACGTTGCCGCGATCACGGCGGCGCTCGCCGATCACTATGAACGCGCCAAGGCGCGGTGGAGCGAGTTGTTGCGTCGCTATCCCCGTGACGTGCTGGCGCTGCAAGTGGCGCATGCGTTCGACTACATCACCGGTGATCTGGACCGCATGAATGACCGAGTGGCGGCGGTGCTGCCGGCGTGGTCGAGCGAACTGCCGGGCTACCACGCCGTGCTGGCGATGCACGGCTTCAGTCTCGAGGAATGCGGCGAGTATAAGCGCGCCGAGGACGCAGCCCGTGCAGCGCTGGCCCTGAACCCACTCGACGCGCGAGCGCATCATGTGATGGCGCACGTCTTCGAGATGAGCGAGCGCCCTGCCGCGGGTGTGCGATGGATGAACCAGCACCTCGCCGCCTGGGGCGTCGACAGCGTTATCGTGACGCATGGCTGGTGGCACCTGGCGCTGTTCCACCTGGCGCAGGGCCAGCTCGACCAGGCGGTGGCGTTGTACGACAAGCGCATCAGAGCCGGGCACTCGATAGAAATCTCAGACATGATCGATGCCTCCGCGCTGCTGTGGCGCATCCAGCTGCTTGGCGGCAACACCGGCACCCGCTGGACCGAGCTTGCCGCTGCATGGGCGCCGACGATAGACGACGGCTTCTGCAGCTTCAACGATCTGCATGCGATGCTGGCATTTGTCGGCGCACGGGACTGGGATAGCGCGCGACGACTCGAGCTTGCGGTAGCCGAAGCGGCGTCGCGGCCGACGCGCTACGGCGAGACCACGCGGCTGCTCGGCCTTCCGGCTTGCCGTGCGCTGATCGCATTCGGGCGCCGCAACGACACCCTCGCGATTGCGCTGCTCGCCAGCCTGCCGGCGGTGGCGCATCGGCTCGGCGGCAGTCATGCGCAGCGTGACGTGCTGCACCTGACATTGATGCATGCCATCGAGCGCATGCGGCGGGCGACCCGTCGATTCGGAACGGCACAGCTGCGCATCGCTGCGCAGCCCCCACGGCTGGCCCCGGCCTAGCTTGCCGGAGCAGACGTCCAGGGCGGATGCGCCGCGCAGCACCTCGAATTCCGGTCCGTCGGCCGAGGTGTGAAACAAACGAAACAGAAATGGGCTCGCAATGAAGTTTGGTTGCTGTATCAGCCTCGTAGACTGAACTCCCTCACTACACCTAACCGCGATCGATTATGGAGTTTGGGTCCCGTTTCTGGGTGGTCGCGGCGCTGTCACTCGGCCCCGCCGTCGCCAATTCGTTTGCGCGCTTCGCCTACGCGCTGCTTCTGCCCGCGATGCGCGCGGAGCTGAGCCTCAATTATTCCCAGGCAGGCTCGCTGAACACGGCTAACGCCCTCGGCTATCTCGCGGGCGCGCTGCTGACGATGGGCTACGTTTCGCGATTGGGCAATCGCCGGCTGTTCTGCGTCGGAATGGTGGTGACCGTATTGGCTCTGGTCGGCTCGGGGCTTGCCGGGGGATTTATCGCGCAATTGTGCTTGCGCGCGGTCGCGGGCATCGGCGGCGCGATGGTCTTCGTCTCCGGCGCCGTGCTTGCGAGCAATGTTTACTCCAACCGACCCGAGCTCTCATCCAGCGCCATCGCCGTCTATTTCGGCGGGGCTGGCGCGGGGATCCTGCTATCGGGTGTGGGCATACCCTGGCTGCTCGCGGTCGCAGGCGACGACGCGTGGCGTACCGCCTGGCTCGCCATCGGCGGCGTCTCGGCTGCGTTCGCCGTGCTGGGTATATGGGCGGCACGGCAGATCAGGGAGCCATCGAGCGGTGCTGCGAAGAGCCCATGGCAAATGAGGACCTTCCAGGCAACGCTCGGCAGTTATTTTCTGTTCGGCGTCGGCTACATCGCCTATATGACGTTCGTCGTGGCGTGGATGGTGTCGCATGGGGCATCGGCACTCGACGTCGCGCTGACGTGGGGGACACTCGGGATAGCCACGATGCTCGCTCCGATTGGATGGCGCTTGCCGCGCGCCCGGTGGTACCCCGCCAAGGTGCTCGCCGCCGTGGGCGTGATCCTAAGCGTCGGCGCGGCCATGCCGCTGGTCAGCACCTCGCTGCCTGCAATGATTCTTTCCGCGCTCTTTTTCGGCGCGGCGATGTTTACGGCTCCCACGGCGGTGACCGATCTGGTCAAGACGTCGCTGCCCAGGACGGCATGGGGCCCCGCAGTCGCAACATTCACCGTGGTCTTCGCGATCGGCCAGGCGATCGGCCCGGTCCTGTCCGGATGGCTCGCGGACGCGACGCAGTCGCTTTATGCAGGCCTCGCGGGATCGGTCGCCATTCTGCTGACGGCGAGTGCGGCTGCCATGTGCCAACGGGAAAGCAAGGACCGGCCGAACCACAATCCCGCCTTCAAGGAGATTCAAATGGAAAAGCGCAACGTGAACGTCCTCTTGCATCTTGCCAGACCAAGCGTCGGAAACGACATTCGCTCGCTCATACACGACCTGACGAGGCTCGCCGGCGTCGCCCATGTCGCGCCCGGCTCGCGCGTGTCCAACCTGCTTAGGATCGACTACGATCCTGCTCGCATCTCGATGCGGACGCTTCTCGCGCGCGCACGGCGCGGTTGGTCGCTCGTGCGCGGGATCGGCACGCAGGGCCGGGAGGCGATCTCGCGGCATGCGCATGCCGTCAAAAGTCTCGGCGGCTCTGCGGTACTCCCGCCCAAACCTCAATGATCATTCGAAATCGAGGTCCTCAGCGGCTCGACTAGTCATTCGTGCCGCTTCGTTGCATCCCTGAATCGCTTTAAATAGCGCTTCGGCCAGAGATCCGGTTCGGTCACGCGCGCTTGCCATTACCTGTGGCTCGACCGCGGCTTCCGCCGCGAACGGAAACCGGTTTATGATCGGCGCGATGAACCCCATCTACGCCGAAATGGAGCACGCGAGGGAAAGGGCATTCCAGTCGATCTGGAGCAACCAGATCGACGCGGTTTTCTCCGACGTCGCTGAATACTACGACCGTGCCAATGTCTATGCGACCCTGGGTCTCATAGACAGGCTGCGGCGGCGCTTCTTGTCAACGATGGACATCAAGCCAGGGGCCAGGGTCCTCGATGTGTGTGCGGGAACCAACGTCATTGGCATTGACCTCCTCAAAAAACAGCCCGATCTCGAGGTCTGCGCCGTGGACCGAAGCAAGGCGATGCAGCGAGTTGGCAGGCGACTCGCCGAAGGCAAGGGGCTGCGCATCCATTCGGTGATTTGCGATGTCCACGAGCTGCCCTTCCCGGAGAACCATTTCGACGTTGTGACACTGCAATGGGCGACGCGGCATCTGCGTGCGCTCAAAGTGTTCTCGGAAATCCACCGTGTGCTCAAGCCCGGCGGCCATTTCTATCACTGCGACATGCTTCGACCACAAGTAAAGGTGGTGGAGAAGCTCTACTTTCTTTACCTCAAGATGTGCCTGACGCTGGTTTCGCGCGCATTCGGTAGTGGCTCGGCTGCTCTGGAATGCCGCAGCTATTTCGTCGACGCCATCCGCATGTTCTATTCGGTCCCGGAGCTTTCCAGTGCACTCTCCGAGCTGGGATTCACGGACGTCGTCGGCCGGCCGGCGCTAGCCGGGGCGGTCGGCTTTCACGCGGCACGCAAGTCGCAGAGCCGGACCCGCGTCGCGTAGCGGGCGCCGCGTTTCCCGATTGGCACGATCGGTGCATGAACACCTTCTGACGGTGGGACGATCATCTGCCCGCCGTCCTTTCTCTCGGGAGGTGGCCATGTACTCGTTGCTCTTGCCGCTCGATCCTAACTTGCAACGGCACAACGCCGGCGCATCGGTGCCGCCTGGCGGCACCTGGCGGCGGGTGCTGCGCGATTGCTGCACCGCGATTCTGCACGCCATCACACTTCGCCGATGACGTCACCGAACACCAGCCTGCCGCCCTCGTAGGGCATCACGAACTGGCCGAGCGGCGGCTCGTATTCGGCGAGCCGGGCCCGCAGCATGGATTCGAGCGCCAGCAGGCGCGCGCCTGAGCGACCGCCGCAGGTCACGCCGCAGGCCCGACGGCGCGATCGAGCGCAATCCGCTAGCTGTTTTTCGCGGCGTCGCTGGAGCGGATGCGGATATGCAGCTCGCGCAATTGCTGCTCGGTGACCGGCGAGGGCGCGTCGATCAACAGGTCCTGCCCGCGTTGCGTCTTGGGGAAGGCGATGACATCGCGGATCTGGTCGACGCCGGCCATCAGTGCGGTCATGCGGTCGACGCCGAAGGCGATGCCGCCGTGCGGCGGCGCGCCGTACTGCAGCGCGTCGAGGAGGAAGCCGAATTTCTTGCGCTGGTCCTCGGCGCTGATGCCGAGTGAGCTGAATACCTTCGCCTGCACGTCGGGCCGATGGATGCGGACCGAACCGCCGCCGATTTCCCACCCGTTCAGCACAACGTCGTAGGCCTTGGCGATCGCGCCGCCGGGGTCGGTCTGGAAAAACTCTTCGTGGCCGTCTTTCGGCGCAGTGAACGGATGGTGCCGCGCACCCCAGGTCTTCGACTCGTCGTTGAATTCGAACATCGGAAAATCGACGACCCACAGCGGCCGCCAGCCGGTGGTTGCGAAGCCGCGCTCGTGGCCGACTTTGGCGCGCAACGCACCGAGCGTGTCGCAGACGACTTTCTCGCGGTCGGCGCCGAAGAAGATGAGGTCGCCGCTGGCGGCGCCGGTGCGGCGAAGAATCTCGGCCAGCGCATCGCGGCCGAGGAACTTCACGATCGGCGATTGCAGCCCCTGCTCGTTCGGCTGCGCAGCGTCGTTGACCTTGATATAGGCGAGTCCCTTCGCGCCGTAGACGGCGGCGAACGTCGTATAGTCATCGATTTCCTTGCGCGACAGCGAGCCGCCGCCGGGTACCGATAACGCGGCAACGCGGCCTCCGGCCAAGTCGGCGGCGCTGCGAAAGACCTTGAAGTCGACGGTCTTCATCAGGTCGGTGAGCTCGGTCAGCTTGAGCGCGATGCGCAGATCCGGCTTGTCGGAACCGTAGTCGCGCATCGCATCGGCGTAGGTCATCACCGGAAACGGATGCGGCAGATCGACGCCGAGCGTCTCCTTGAACATAGACCGCACCAGTCCTTCCATCAGCTCGCGGATCTCGAGCTCGTCCAGGAACGAAGTCTCGACGTCGATCTGCGTGAATTCCGGCTGGCGATCGGCGCGCAGGTCCTCATCGCGGAAGCACTTGACGATCTGGTAATAGCGATCGAAGCCGGCCATCATCAGCATCTGCTTGAACAGCTGCGGCGACTGCGGCAGCGCGTAGAACTGGCCATGATGAAGGCGCGACGGCACGAGAAACTCGCGCGCGCCCTCGGGCGTCGACTTGTAGAGGATCGGCGTCTCGATGTCGACAAAGCCGTGCGAGTCGAGATAGCGCCGCGCGCTCATCGTCGCCTTGTGCCGAAGCATAAGGTTCTTCTGCATCACCGGCCGGCGCAGGTCGAGCACGCGATGTTCGAGCCGGACGCTCTCGGAAATGTTGTCGTCGTCGAGCTGGAACGGCGGCGTCAGGGATTGATTGAGAAGCTCGATCTCGTGGGCCAGGATCTCGATCTCGCCGCTGACCAGGCTGGTGTTGATCGTGCCCTCGGGACGCGGCCGCACGCGTCCGGTGGCCGCGATGACGAATTCGTGGCGGAGCTTTTCGGCGATCGCGAACGTGGCCGCGCGGTCGGGATCGCAGACGATCTGCACCAGGCCTTCGCGATCGCGCAGGTCGATGAAAATGACGCCGCCGTGGTCGCGGCGGCGATGAACCCACCCGCAGACCGTCACGGTTTCGCCCAGTCGCTTGCGGTCGATCCGGCCGCAATAATCGGTGCGCTTCAAGCAGTTCTCCAAAGACCTGTGATTGCCGGCGCCGGAGGATCGGGCAGCGAGATCCAGCGCGCCAGCGGCGTCGTTCCGAAGGCCATGCGCAGGCGCTGCGCAAACACGCGCCCGCCCGCCACTGCCGGCCAGCAGTGGGCCATGTGATCCGGGGCGGTCAATTTCGGCGATCGAGCGCGGGCGTAATCGTGCCCACGGGGATGTTCGTGTGCGGGCGCGGCGCGACGACGCCCATCGAAATGATGTATTTCAGCGCCTCGTCGACCGTCATGTCGAGCTCGTGCACGCGGGAACGAGGAATCATCAGGAAGAACCCGGACGTCGGATTCGGCGTCGTCGGCACGTAGACGCTGACGTGCTCGCTGGCCAGATGACCGGCGACCGCCGCGGCCGGAACGCCGGTCTGGAACGCGATCGTCCAGCAGCCCTGATAGGGATATTCGACCAGCAGCGCCTTGCGAAACGCATTGCCGCTGTCGGAAAGCAGCGTGTCGCTGACCTGCTTGACGCTCGAATAGATCGATTTGACGACCGGGATGCGAGCCAGCAGCGATTCCCAGATGCCGATCAGGCGCGCGCCGAAAAAATTGGCGGCGACGACGCCGGTGAGAATCAGGATCGCGAAAGCCAGCAATGCGCCGAGGCCCGGGATATGGAATCCGAACAGCGCTTCGGGACGCGCGCTCGCGGGCACCAGCAGCAGCGTCTGGTCGAGCGTCGACAGCAGCAACTGCAGCACCCAGATGGTGATGCCGAGCGGAACCCAGACGAGAAGCCCTGCGATCAGGTAACGCTTCAGCGCCTCCACCCATTCCTTGCGCGTGGTCACGAGCCTCCGGAGGTCGTGCCGGTGGCCGCCGGCTTGTCGCTTGCGCTGCGGGTTTCGCTCTTGCTCTCGCCCGTTTTCGTAGCAGACGATGCGGCGGGAGCATCCGCCTTGGCGGCGGTCGAAGTGTCCGGCTTGGCTTCGCTGGTGGCGCTGGCGGGCGCATCAGCCTTGGCGTCCGGCTTGGCAGCGTCCTTCGCGGGCGGCTTGCTGCCGGAGTTCTTGAAGTCGGTGGCGTACCAGCCGCTGCCTTTGAGCTGGAAGCCCGCGGCCGACAGCTGCTTGGCCAGCGCGTCCTTGCCGCAGGCGGGGCAGGTGACCAACGGTGCGTCCGACAGGCGCTGCAGCGATTCCAGCTTGTGCCCACAAGCATTGCAGCGGTATTCGTAAATGGGCATTGCCGAACCTCCGGTGCGTCGCGAAACGTCTGAAAAGAAAGAGCTAATTATAGCTCAATGTCGGGGCGGCCCGGCGCCTTGCAAGCCCGTGGCGCCGGCCGCCCAAGGTACTCGTTCCTTGCTATCCTTTGCCGCCTGAGGAGGGTCGATGGGCGATTATTGGATGTGGTGGATTGCCGGCGCGGTGCTGATCGCCACCGAACTGGTCACCGGCACGTTCTACCTTCTGGTTATCGGGCTGGCGATCCTCTGCGGCGGAGTCGCCGCGTGGCTCGGCGCCGCGGTCCCGGTGCAGTGGCTGATCGCCGGCGCGCTCGGCGTCATCGGCACGGTGCTGCTGCAGCGATGGAAGCGCGGTCTCGTGGCGAGCACGCCGCCGCAAAAGGGGCTCGACATCGGCCAGATGGTGCAGGTGCAAAGCTGGGGGCCGGCCGGGACCGCTCGGGTCGCTTACCGCGGCAGCACCTGGGACGCCGAAGTCGCAACGCCGGACACGCCGCATACCAAGACGATGTACATCGCCGGCATGCGCGGATCGGTGCTGCTGCTGTCGAATCACCCCCCCGAAACCGCCTGAACGATGGAGAACGTCATGCTCGGATCCTCGGCCGTCACGCTGGCGCTATTCATTGTGGCGATCATCGTCATCATCCAGACGATCCGGATCGTGCCGCAGCAGCATGCGCTGGTGATCGAGCGGCTGGGAAGGTTCCACGCCGTGCTGGCGCCGGGACTCAACTTCGTGCTGCCGTTCATCGACCGCGTCGCCTACAAGCACGACCTGCGCGAAATACCCTTCGACGTCCCCAGCCAGATCTGCATCACCAAGGACAACACGCAGCTCCAGGTCGACGGCATCCTGTACTTCCAGGTCACCGACCCCAAGCTCGCCTCGTACGGATCGAGCAATTTCATGGTCGCGATCACGCAGCTCGCGCAAACGACGCTGCGCAGCGTCATCGGCAAGATGGAGCTCGACCGCACGTTCGAGGAGCGCGACCACATCAACGGGCTGGTCGTCGCCGCGCTCGACCAGGCGGCCGGCAACTGGGGCGTCAAGGTACTGCGCTACGAGATCAAGGACCTGACGCCGCCAAAGGAAATCCTGCATGCGATGCAGGCGCAGATCACCGCCGAGCGGGAAAAGCGCGCGGTGATCGCGACCTCGGAGGGCGCACAGCAGCAGCAGATCAACCTGGCCGCCGGCGCGCGCGCAGCGGCGATCGCGCAATCGGAAGGCGTCAAGCAGGCCGAGATCAATACCGCGCAGGGTCAGGCTGCGGCGATCCTGTCGATCGCCGAAGCGAACGCCAAGGCGATTCGCCAGGTCGCGGAGGCGATCGTCTCGCCCGGCGGCATCAACGCGGTCAACCTGAAGGTCGCCGAACAATACGTCGCCGCATTCGCCAATCTCGCCAAGACCAACAACACGCTGATCGTGCCGTCGAACCTGTCCGACCTGGCCGGGCTGGTGGCGACGGCGACGACGGTGTTCAAGGCGCAGGAAAAGTAAGGCGCGGCGGTGGCCGGCGCCCGCATTTGCGCGGGCTCGCGCGGCGGCGGCCGATCGAATCGAACAACGGAGCAGGACAATGGAACTTCGCGGCAGCGTATTTGTTATCAGCGGCGGCGCTTCGGGTCTAGGCGCCGCGACGGCACGGATGGTCGTCGCCGGCGGCGGCAAGGCGGTGCTGGCCGACGTCAACGAGCGCGACGGCAATGCGCTGGCGGCCGAGCTCGGCGCGTCGGCCAAATTCGTCCGGACCGACGTCACCGACGAGGCGAGCGGCAAGGCCGCGGTCGACGCGGCGCAAAGCGCCTTCGGCGCGCTGCACGGCATGGTCAATTGCGCCGGCGTCGTGCACGGCGAGAAGATCCTCGGCAAGGAGGGGCCGCACAACCTCGCCTCGTTTACCCGCACGATCAACATCAACCTGATCGGATCGTTCAACATGGCGCGCCTCGCGGCGGACGCGATGGCGCGCAACGCGCCCAACGCCGGCGGCGAGCGCGGCGTGATCGTATTCACCGCGTCGGTTGCCGCGTACGACGGTCAGGTCGGCCAGGCGGCATACAGCGCATCCAAGAGTGGCCTGGTCGGCATGACCTTGCCGATCGCGCGCGAGCTGGCGCGTAACGGCATTCGCGTCGTCACCATCGCTCCGGGCCTGTTCGAGACGCCGATGATGGGCAGCCTGCCGAAGGAAGTGCAGGAATCGCTGGGCAAGATGGTGCCGTTCCCGCCGCGCCTGGGCCGGCCGGCGGAATATGCGTCGCTGGTGGCCGAGATCGTGCGCAACGAAATGCTCAACGGCGAGACGATCCGGCTCGACGGCGCTATCCGCATGGCGCCGAAATAGCGCGGCGGCAGCGGTCAGTGCTTCGGCCCCCCGCATCGCATCTCGTCCCCGACGAGAATTTCGTCATCGACACGGCGCGAATGCGCCTGATCGCAGCGCAGCTCGCGCACTTGCGCACCGAGCTTGCCGAACCGTCGCAGCTCGCTGCGCTGCTCGGCGTCGAGATTCCGGCGAGCTGGCCTCCGGGCGAGTACGACCGCGACGCGATCGTCTACTTCCTGTCGCAATACGAAATCCGCGGACCCGAGGCGATCGGATGGTACGGCTGGTATGCGGTGCGCCGCGCGGAAGCCGAATCGCCCGCGCAACTGGTCGGCGCCGGCGGGTATTTCGGTCCGCCGAGTGCCGACGGCACCGTCGAGATCGGGTACTCCATCGTCGACGAGACGCGCGGGGAGGGTTACGGCACCGAGCTCGCGCAGGCACTCACGGACAGGGCGCTGCGCCATCCGGGCGTGCGCCGCGTCATCGCGCACGTCCAGGCGGACAATGTGGCCTCGCACAAGGTGCTCAAGCGCGCCGGATTCCGCTTCGCCGCCGTCGGTTCGTCGGGCAAGCAGCGCTACGAGCGAGCGGGGAACGCAAAATGACCGCAGTGAGAATCAGAGGCTGACCGATGGGACAGGTAATCGCGCAACGGATGACGGCGGATGTCGATCGCGAGGTGATCGTCTTCCTTATCGGCATGCGCATCAACAGTTACTGGAAGATCCACAAATGGCTGCCCGTGGCGCTGGCGATGCCGCGCATGCTGCGCGAGCTGCAGGCCGACCCGGCATCTGGTTTCCTGAGCGGCGAATCGTGGCGCGGGAATCCGACGGTCATGGTGCAGTACTGGCGATCGTTCGACGACCTCGAGCGTTTTGCCAAGGACGCTTCGCGCACGCATCGGCCGGCGTGGGCGGCGTTCAATCGCGCGACCGCGGGAAACGCCGACGTCGGCATCTGGCACGAGACGTACCGCGTCCGGCCGGGCGACCTGGAAACGATCTACAACAACATGCCGCCGTTCGGCCTGGGCCGCGCGACGCGGCAGGTGCCTGCGCAGGGGCATCGCGAGTGTGCGCGCGATCGGATGGCGCTCACGGCGCCTCCGATCATCGAGAAGATGCCGGAGAATCCGATGTTCGATCCGGATGTGCC